>Ga0209963_1002171_pt1 | contig 10372 bp, 11 predicted proteins | sample ThiBio_1000_biof_2_FD_183957 | JGI IMG/M metagenome (GOLD analysis project Ga0209963, IMG submission 183957) | Wastewater bioreactor microbial communities from Cape Town, South Africa - Thiocy_cont_1000_biof (SPAdes) | ecosystem: Engineered > Bioreactor > Thiocyanate-remediating >...
CGATAGATGTCGATGAGTGCACAGCTGAAGAAAAAAAGTAAAAAAAAATTTCAACTTGGAATTTCCCAATTTATTTCCGTTTCTTTTCTCAGATTACAACGTCTCTCAATTATCTACAAAAAATGTGATGAATACACATTTAAAATTATTCCTTTCAACACGGCAGAAATGTTTGGTCCTGCACGAGATTGTTAGTATTCATCTATAATTCTCTCTCTCTCGAACTATTTCTTTTATTTGAATCTAGACGTTAGCAGTAATCCCAAAAGTGTCGGTGTTGCTGCGCGCGGCAAAGACTTTAAACGAGATTACAATCTCTTATCGTATAAAATAATCTTTCAGCTTGCTGTTAAAGAAGACGATGTGATCTACATCTCGGAGATCTCATTGATTCATTCAAAAATAACATCAACTAAATAATCTATTGTACTTCAAATGAAGTTTATAGCTTCATGTAGTTGTTGAATTATATAGATGTGCGACTGAAAATATTCACGAAGGTAAGCTTCTTAAGAATAAAAATTGATCACAAGGAAATTCTTTCAATTTTAGCACCAGCAGCAGCACCAGCAGCAGCACCAGCAGCACCAACAACAACAACAGAAGGAGGAAACAAACGTACATCATCATTGTCCGATGAATATTTTCCAGAAGAAGGAGAAGAAGATGATGATGATTCAAATGTTGGCGAAACAAGCCCTTCGAAACGATTTAAATCTACGGAAGGCTTGCCGGTAAATAAATCGTCTTACGTTAAAAAAAAAAACAAATGATTCTCTCCTCGTCTAGATTACTCGCATCTCGAGTCAAAACAACTCAGTTATGAACTGAAGGACCTCATTCGCGCAACAACTTTTCAATTATTTTAACGTCTAAAAGAGACATCATATTTAATCAAGATCAATAATGACATTCTTAATCGAGAAATATCATATTTAATTTTTTTTTGTGAAAAAAGAAAAAAAACAACATTGAAATCGAAACACGCACACGCACACACAGAGAAAGAAATGTCTTCTTATTTTGATTTATTCATGAAACGAAAAAAAAGGAAAATAATTGTTTATAATTGATGATAAATATGTCCATTCGATTGATGATTAAGTGTATTATATCCAATTGAATTATGTTGACGAGGAGCATATACAAAATCATGATGAGACGACATTGGAAAATGACTATTATTTTCCATGTACGTTTGAGGTGGAGATGAATATTGTTGATGTTGATGATGGTATAGCGATGGTGTTGGTTGATTATATTTAATAGCTGATGGATAATTATTTCGATAGTACGATGCAGACATCGATGCTGATTGAGAATTGGCCGGCAATGGCTGTTGCTGTTGCTGTTGTTGATAGTAATAAGCTTGTTTTCGCGAGAGATTGTAATGATGATGATTAGTTGCATTCGTAACAGGATATCCATGTTGTGTTGTATTAACATTGACTTGAAAATTGGCTACAACAGGTACATTGACTGTCATATGTTGCGATGGTGTTGTTGACGATTGAGTAGGTGAATAGTAATGATTGTTGTATGATACTGATGATGATGATGATGACGATGTCGGTGGTATTGATGTTGCTGATGAATAAAACTGTCCATCGTAATCACAACACGAACAATTCATTGTATCACAAGTTGATGTTGTTATTGTTGGTGGTGGTGTTATCATCGTTGATGATGATTGTTGTTGATTGGTCCATTCTTCGATATGTATTGGAGATGTTTGTTCGATTTTCGTTATTTTTGGTGATGTTGAACACGCTTGAAGTTGTTGTTGTTCAGATGATAGATCAAGTTTGTCCGAGATTTTTGTTGAGTCGCGTTCTTGAGGATGATCATACATCCATTGCTCGCTTTTGATTGAACCACACGAATGTGATGTACATTTATTTTCTTTGATTTTTGTCTTTCGTTTCGGTCGAACTAAACGTTCGATTGCTTTCGGACTTGACACATCAGTTTCATCGAGACTATCCTCTTCATTCATTTCATTAGCTTCGAATTCTTCGGCTAATTTCGGATCTTGTAAAAGCAATTGCCGTTTATATTTCATTCGACTAGAAAAAATTCACTTGTCTTTTTTATCGATCAAAAAAGACCAAAAGAATGCTTACCGATTTTGAAACCAAACCTGAAGAAAGAAAAAACAAACGAAAATATTGAGCAGTTTTTTTTTTAATTTGTGATCAATTTACCTTAACTTGTCTTTCAGTTAGCAAAAGTGTCGATGCTATTTCAACACGCCGTGGTCGACATAAGTATTTCGAATAATGAAATTCTTTTTCCAATTCTAATAATTGCTTGTTGGTATACGCTGTTCGAATACGTTTAGGTGCATGAGGATTATCTATTTATATTAATAAAACAAAAAGAGAAAAGAAATACACATTGACACATTCGAACAGCCGGACAATATCAATCAATCGACATGAAGATGTCTATATATCGATATATGAATGTAGTTTCTGGTCAAAAGTAAACACAACTGTTTGTCTCGTATATCTCGATGTATATACATATGCATTCAAACGACGACGACGACGACGACTAGAAGAACTATGACTCTCTTTCGCTCTTTCTCAGGCTTTTGTTTGAAGGGTGTCGACAGGCGGAAGAGAATACGTGTGTATTTCTACACAAGAAAATGACAAGAATATTGCGATGATTTGATTGAAGAAAAAAGGTCAAAAAACAATACAAAGAAGTTCTCGAGAAAATGAGTTTAACAACTGGAATTGATTCTTAATTATTTTCGTCTATTTCTCGATCGTTCGGATTTAATCAGTTGATGATGTTCTTCTTTTTTGTTTGCCGTATACACACACACATACAAAAGAAGGAAATCTCTTTTCCATATCAATGAATAGATTAAAAAAAATCAAACAATCCATTAGTTAATCAAAATCTTTACCTGATCGTTTGTTTTTTCGAGGTTTACTCTTTGCCATTGGTAATTTACTTTTACATGTTGTTTGTCCATCCGAATAAATAAATGTTTCACTTGTAAATTCGTCTTTATTCGCTGGAGGAAAATATTCGTCAATATTATCATCAAATTCCGATGTCGATGCACTAACAATCGGTTGAACACTTGCCATCGTTCTGCTTTCTTCTTCTTGTTGTTGTTGATGTTCGTCTTCGTCTTCTTTTTTATTTTTATGTTTTATTCTGAAATAATCTCTACACACTACTCGATCACACGACTGATACTTTGTTGAAAGATGACGGAAACGTTTCTTTTTTTCTCTCTTGTCTATCTCTCTGTCTCTCCTTACTTTCTCGTTTGATCTTTCAATAGATTCAACATGGAATGCCTGTCATCACTCGCTTGCCGCCTTCCTATAAGAAAATAGATATAAAACCAGAGAGAGACAGAGAGAGAACGACTCGTATTGGCGAATCGACAGAAAAAGAACATAACTCGTTTCTGATTCGTCGACATTCTATTCTCGGAAAAAACGAACGAAGAATGCCATATCAATGAAATAATAATACTAACAGTAACAATCGAAGCAAAAAAGAAAGAAAACCAAAGAAGAATCATTGATTGTTTTATTTTCCACTTGACTGGTGATTTGAATCTTGCCTTTTCTTATACAATGTCGTTCGCTATATTCAATCAATCAGATTTCTTCGTCTTTTCTTTTTTTGTTTCTCAAGTCATTAGGCATCTCAAGGGAAAATAACTCAGTGTATCTATACGCGTGCTAATGTAATCATAGAAGAGTTCATACCGACACATATGTACATTTATTGATTTCAAGTTGACGGGTTTACGACATCCATTGATCCGGGCTGTACAAACGCAACGTTTGAAGTTAGTCCCTCTCCGGCTATATCATCTTCTTTTATTCATTATCAACTAGAACGAAAAAGAAACAAAAAAGTGACAAGTAGCAGATCAATTGATTGATGAAATCAAGAGAACGAGATTTTGTTTTACAATAAGCAATCATAAAAAATCAAAAAAGACAAACGCATCCGTGTGAACCTCTTGTCACACTTCATCAATTAATTATCCAACAACAAAAGTATTCAAGACTCTCGTTCGTCTAAACTAAATATACTCAATTACTGATGCATATGGAGAAGTATTTAGGTTAATACCATCAAAACATTTGTCCTTTAGATAAGAAAACAGTTTACTTATTTATTATGCACAGAAACAAAAGACAATACAATTAAAAACGCGTTATATCATGAATAGCTGTTGAATGTAATTGATTACGATTTGGTAGTTGAACACGTTTTCGTGGTGATTGTTGATATGTATAACTAATATTCATTTGCGAGAGATTGAGTTGATCATCTTGTTCGAAGACAGTTGAATCGATACTTGACGATGTTGATGATGTTGAAATATTTTTAATTTCGCTGATATATTCGATTGAACGAGTTGGATCGTAGAGAATTTCGGAGAGTTGAAAACGTGTTGAAATTCGACACTCGGATGACGAAGAAGAACTTGGCTGAATCATTGTTGAAGTTTTTGTAGTTTTCGATGAAAATGAATGTTGAATACGAGCAACGAATTTATTGAATGATGAAGTATTTGGTTTGTGTGATCGATGCATTTTGATGATGATGATGTACAACTGTCGTTCTGTTCAGCATATTTATTTCACTGGTCATTTCAATCCAATTTTAATTCAACGGAGTAATTAAGACGTTCTCTTTTTGGTGAGCTAATTGAGCTCATTTTAATTGATTAAGAAGAAATACACATTCGATGATTTCATCGATACTGTTCTTCGTCTTTTTCGTTTTGGAATGTTTATGATAGATTTGGTTGGATAGAAAAAAAACACAACATAGACAATATCTATTTATTACTGGCATTCATCAATCAAAAAAAAGAAGAACGGAAGCGAGAAAGAAACGGCGTGAAAATAACATGACGAATGAGAAGATTGACGTGAACAAGAAATATATGGAAAATATATGAAGGTTAAATATGTAAAAAATGTCATTTCGTCTCTCGACGATGACGTCTTACGAGCTTGAAACAAATTCTTTGGCTTTTCTTTTGAGAAGATTATTGATGAGACAAGTTCATCGAATTGTTTATTATATACAGAAGAAAAAAAAGAACAACAACAACAACAACAACAACAACTAATAGAATGGACGATTAGGTGGATATGGTGGAGGCCGATATTGTTGTTGACTTGGTGGTACGAATTGTTGTTGTGGATGCGGCATACCGTAGTTGGGTGCTCGAAATCCCATATCGAAGAGAGGAGGAGGTGGTGGCGGTGGCGGGAGACCAGGAACATTCATTGGTGGAAAATTCATCAATGGTGGAGGAAGTGTAGGTGGTCCTTGTTGTTGAGGTGTCTGTGCTTGAGACTCGACGACTAGACCTGGAAAAGAAACTGGTGATGGATGTGCAGGTGGCTTTAATGGATGAGGAGATTCGAGACGTGTTTGTTGTTGTTGTGGTGGTGGTGGTGGTTGTGTTAGTGGAGGAGGTTGTTCATGACGACGTTTGATATGCGCTTGAAGATCACGTTGAGATGTATAACCACGAAGACAAGCATCTTGAGAATGTGGATGCGAACCATGATGGCAGAGAATTAGATTTTTTGCTTCGATTTCTTCAACCTTTTGAATGGCCTCATTGCATCTTTGAGAAAAGATGAAAATATTTACATAGAACGGGAATTCGAGTTTTACTTTGGACAATTCCGATGAGCACTTTTGCAATTATTTGCACATTGTAAACAGTATGCTGAATGTTTGCACGGGACCTGTTAGAATAAAGCAAATAAAATCTGGACTCAAAATTCGTCTTACCAATCGGCCAACAAGTAGAACTGGATATTGGCAATTTAGACAACAAAATGCTTTGGTATCTTTGACTCGTTTACCAACCGAATTCATCTGAAGAAGAAAAAACGAATTCGAATAACGTATGAAGTCATTTCATTACTCGAAAATCCCAACGAATATTGACATTCTGTTTTGCAGATGAACTTTCTCTTGAACTTCGATCACTGACAGTAGCGTCATCATCGTCATCCATACTTCGATTTTCTTCATCATCATCATCATTATTGCCTAAATATGTTGACAACATGAATTGAAAAAAAAATGTTGTTTTGAAATTTTTGTAAAATAAACTACCACTACTCGATGATGATGAATCACGATCTCCACTTCTCGATCGACTTGTTCGTCGAGTTTTCTGTTGTCGCGAAGTTCGTTCATTCGAACGGGACTGTTGTTTCGGTTTTTGTGAAGTTGATTGCTGTTGATTATTCACAATTGAATTAGGTTCTACAGGACCCATTTCTTCGGTTTAACTGACAACAAGAAGAAGTAAAATTACTCGAGTCGATCCCATTGGTTGTTCGATTAACCATAGAAATATGTTTCTGACCTCTGTTTGAACTCTGTTCGATTCGTTCGAATAATCTCTTGTTCACCACAAAACACAACATATTCAAATAAATTTGCTCGTTGATCATTTGCAATACAAAAAACTATGCTTAATCAGCAATCGTATTCGAATACAGGTGATGATGATATGTTATTCGATGATACAACGCCGATTACATTCGGTGAAAATAAAAAATCGAATTGCAAAATCAATAAAACCGATTCACCAAATCACCATTCCAATGGTAAGAAGAAAATTTTGTTTTAGAACAGAAAAGTGTTAATCAACTTTTTTGTTAGATGATAAACTATCGACTCTATTCAATACAACTGGTCGAGAAAAGAATTCCACAGGTCCACTCAAACAATGGCTGTTCGAACATCAACATCATCCATGTTCGTTTTTCTTTTTTTGGATTGAATTCAAATAAAAGAAAACTTATTTGTATAGATCCCAATGAAGCTGATAAACAGGAACTCATGGAAAAAACGAAAATGTCTCTCGCTCAAATCACTGTTTGGTTTACGAATGCACGTGTTAAAATGCGTAAAGAGAACAAATTACCATTGAATTTGTACGCCAAAAAGAAGAAGAAGAAAACTCAAGATGATTCATTTCAACTTGAAGACACACTTTCACCACCATTTGCTGGACAAAATCTTTCATTTAATGGTAGAATCTATTTTTCTCTGTCTTAAAAAAAAACGGTTCATTGATTTAGAATTGTCGACGTCATTCGACAATGAGTATACGAGTGATGGTACTCACGATGAAACATTTAGTTCGAATGTTGTTATGGTTTGTCCGTCGATTGACAAACAACTTGTTATTGCTTTTTCTTGTTTAAATATCGAACAAATTGTATGTGAACATTTGAGAGAAAAACGAAAATCGATTGTTTTTTTGATCTTCTTCAGACTGAACTTCATCGTTTTGCGTCATTATTTCCAAATCAAATTCATCTATCCAATTGTGTCGACGATCGAACGACGCATTTAATCGTTGGCAACGAAGAAAAAACTCTCCTCTGTCCGTTAACTATCAAACTCTTTCAAGCTATAGCTCGACATCTATTCGTTGTTTCCTATCGATGGATAACTGAATGTTTAAAGCAAACTCAACTTATCGATGAATTACCGTTTGAAATTCGTGGTGATTTACCGTATGGACATTATCATGATGGTATGCGGACGAGTCGTTTGACCAAAAATCGATATCTATTCGAAAAGTGTCAGTTTTTCATTCTCTGCAATGGTTGTCAAGAGATAATGTCGAAAAATGAATTGACATCGTTGATAACACTTTGTCATGGAACGATACTTTCAAATTTTCCATTGACAAGTTCAACGGATTCATCGGTATTGACAATTATTGTTTGTGATAAATTACTTCCATTTAAAACGTCAACTGAACAACAATTATACGAAAATTCACGTACAAATGGTGTTCATTTTCTCAATCCCGAATGGATATTCGAATCAATTGTACAATATTCACTTCAACCATTTGATCATTATGAAGAAAAATTTTAAAATAAACAAGACAAAACAAAAGACAAAACATTCAATATCTTGTTTCTGTCAGATATTTTAACAGTGAAAAAAAAACAACTAACCATCTTTTTCTTCCTTTGTCAGATATCTGCTCGTTCTTGTGTGTTTTGTTTTATATACATATACATATAGATATAAATATCTTCGTAGAGAATAAACAAACTGAACGATTATTGATCTTATTGTATTTAGAGAAAAAAAACGAATTGTGATGATGTGACGATGAAACGACGACGCAATTCTGAAAGGTAATGACAAATATTGAACTATTTTCTTATCTTGTTTTTTTATTGAAGGTTAAATCGAAGTAAATTCGAAGATCTATCGAATGAATTAATTTATGAAATCTTCGAATATTTCGATTACATATTTCTCTTCGAAACATTTTCTCAATTAAACAAACGTTTTCATTGCCTAACTCGAAAAATCCATTTTCTTCCATTGAAAATCTCATTTAATTTAACATCAAAAGCTCGTTTCGAGTCTCGTTGTTCGCAAATAATTACGCCTCATCTCACACGAATACAATATTTAAATATTTCCAAATACTTTCTCGATTATTTTTCTTTGCATTTATTCAGCTCACTGCAATGTTTAGTTGTTCAACAAATCGAATCCAAACAAATCCTTTCGATTAATTCACAATTAACACATTTAAATCATCTTCAATCGTTAACTATTCAATCGACGGATTATTTTCATAATGAAAATTTCGTCTATCGTTCGATATTTCGATTGAAACATTTAATTTTCTGTAAATTAATCTTTCCAGCCGGTGGCCAACGTGTTCCACTTTCGTTTTCATCCATCGATTATTGTCAAATTCGAATATTAATTCTCGATGGGCAATGTCATTTCGATCAGTTGATATCTCTGCTATCTTATACGATAAATTTGAAACATTTATCTTGTCAACATTTGTACGGTACGACGGCGAATAATTTCGAATTTCAATTGAATCTACATAGTTTATCATTGAGTTTATATCGGATTTGTTTCGATGAATTGAAAGTATTCTTAATGAAAATTGGTTGTCATCTACGGAAATTAGAAATTCAAATGTCAAACGACGAGAATTACCTTCAAGCTGATCAATGGGAACAGTTAATTCGTCAATCACTAACAAATTTAACGGGATTTTGTTTTCAATATTCAGGATTAATGTGTGACGAGAATTTACTTGAGAATTTCTCGAGTCGATTTTGGAAAGATAAAAATTGGCTATTTCAATACTATTCGTATGAAATCGACGAAAGAATTTACATGAAATGTTTTAATTCTATTGGAAATCATTTTCAATTCTACAATCATCAACCGAAACTCATCGGACGAATCGATTGTCAATATTTATCGATCGAAGAAGATTTTAATTTAAATGATTATTCAATCGAATTTCCTCATGTTAAATATTTAACATTAAAAAATCGAAATTTATCATGTTTAAACGATTTACAATCGATGATTTTATTTACTCAAATAACAAGTTTGATCTTAAAAAACGCATCGATTTCACTGAATCAATTGTTGTTATTTCCAAATTTGAAAGATTTATCGACTCCATCGTTTACATCCTATCGAACGAATAAGAATTTTCCGATTCGAAAATTAATTCTCGACGAAGATATTTGTCAATTAGGACATGTTCGATTTCTCTCGCAACATTTTCCACAGTTAGAACGACTTGAAATATGTATAAACGAACTTGATTATGCTGCTATCTTAGAAATTTGTTTTTTGAAATTTATCTCTCTTTGTTCATTATTTTTGTTGAATATTAATTCGAGTTTGAAAGAACAAATACAAGTTGCCTTTGTCAATGTTCATATTGAACGTATTCATGGAGGACTAAATCTTTGGTGGTAAATTTCAATTTTAGATTTTCTTTTGTATTCATGGACACGGAAACCAATGCGGCCAATTCACCGAAACCAGGCGATACGTTTTTCGTTCGAATGAATAGCGGAATTATTCGTAAGAGATTTGAAAGAATCGTTTGATTTTGACTTTTTTTTTGTTCGTGGGGGGTTGTTTTTCTTTAGATCCAGCGGAAATTCTCGAGACTCGTACAGTCGATGGCAGTGATCAACAAGAATATTTTGTTCATTATCTTAATTGTAAGAAACGAGAGACTAAATTTTGATTTCTGAATAAACACAATTTCGATTTTAAGATGATCATCGAAATGATCAATGGATCGGAGAAAATCGTTTATCAGGTAGTGCCAATGATCAAACGGAATTAACAAATGAACAATTGAATGATTCAACAAATAGTCTTTCGGGACGAAAACGTCCGAGATTGAAACGTCGTTTAAATGACGATTCAATGGATTATACTCACGAATCGTCATTCGAAAATACCGATCAAACAACTCGAAAAGATTATAAACCCGTTGTGAAACATATCGAGAAGATTTGGATTGGACAAT
>Ga0209963_1002181_pt1 | contig 10342 bp, 10 predicted proteins | sample ThiBio_1000_biof_2_FD_183957 | JGI IMG/M metagenome (GOLD analysis project Ga0209963, IMG submission 183957) | Wastewater bioreactor microbial communities from Cape Town, South Africa - Thiocy_cont_1000_biof (SPAdes) | ecosystem: Engineered > Bioreactor > Thiocyanate-remediating >...
GTCAGCATGTCGCGTACCCTACCGCAGCCCGCTGACGAGGTCAGGGCATCCGGATCGCCGGGAGTATCGGACGGAAAGGCTGAGCCGCAGCCAAGACCGTTTCAGGACCGATTCAGACCCTCCGCCTATGGTCGAAGACGTACCCGAACGGAGGAGGACGTCCCGTGCGGCGAGGAATCGTGGTCCTGACCCTCGCGTTGTGCCTGCAGGCCTGCGCGCTCACACCGCCGGCCGGCACGCCCGGCGCCAGCGCATCGCCCGCGGCGCCGACGACCGGCGCGAGCACCGCCTCGCCCCCTCCCACGGGTGCCAGCCAGGACGAGTTCACCGCCTCCGGCGACGTCCCACGGGTCCTCGACCCGGAGCTGTTGAGCGGCATCATCACGGCGATCACGTCGCACTCGGGGCTGGCGCGCCACGAGTTCGCGGCCTGGCCGCAGTTCGGGCTGCCGCTCGTCGACCAGGCTCTCGCCGCCTCCTACCTCGGCACGATCCGTGACTTCGAGCACGACTACCCGGCCCGCGAGCACCCGGACGCACCGCCGGAGCTGAACCTGGGGTGGCACGTGGTGGCTGCCTCGCCCTCGGTCGTCGGCGTCGCCAGCGACGGCTACGAGTTCGCCGGGGCGTCCGGGGCGAGGTCGTGGCGCTCGTTCTGGTTCGATCCCCGCTCCGGCGCACTGATCTCGACCGGCGACCTGCTGGACGAGAGCGTCGCCGGTCCGGCACTCGCCGCGGCCGCGCGGAACCGGCCGGGCATCGACCTCGCCGAGGCCGGGACGGATCCGCTCCGGGCCGCTCCCCTGGTGGCCTTCACCGTCTCCGGGGACCTGCTCGTCGGCTTCGACCAGTGCCAGGTGGCCGCCTGCTCCGAGGGCCGGGTCTCACTCACCATCCCGCAGACCGACGCACTGCTGACGCCGACCGGACGGGCGGCCCGTGACGCGTCCGTCCAGCCGTCCGCCCCGCCGGCACCGGCCGCGACGCCGACGCAGCCGAGCGCGTCCACCCCGCCGGCAGCCACCGGACCGGCGACGCCACCCACCTCCCGGCCGGCGACGAAGGTGGACTGCCGCAAGGCCAAGTGCATCGCGCTGACCTTCGACGACGGGCCCGGCCCCTACACCCAGAAGCTCCTCGGCTACCTTCGGACGGCCGGGGTCAACGCCACGTTCTTCATGCTCGGCAGGCAGGTCGAGACCTACCCGAAGGTGGCAGCCGCCGTCGCCGCCTCCGGGAACGAGATCGGCGTCCACACCTGGGACCACCGGGACCTCACCCGGCTCAAGCCCGCACAGATCGACCGGGAGATCGGCTCAACCGTCGCGATCATCAAGAAGGCCACGGGCTTCTCGCCCCGCTACCTGCGCCCGCCGTACGGCGCCATGAACGCGGACGTCCACGCCGCCGCCCGCCGCGCCGGGCTGGCCATGGTGCTGTGGAGCGTCGACACGCTCGACTGGAAGACGCGCAGCACCCCGGCCACGGTTTCCGCAGCGGTGAAGGGTGCGCGCCGCGGCTCCATCATCCTGGTCCACGACATCCACCCGACGACGGTCGCGGCGGTGCCGGCGATCATCAGCCAGCTGGAGGCGAAGGGCTACACCTTCGTCACGGCGAGCCAGCTCCTGGGCAAGACGAAGCCTGGCCAGAAGTACTTCCGCGGCTGATCCGGCCGCCACGAGGGCGGCGATCAGGCCCGGGTCTGGCCGTCGCCGTCGACGATGTACTTCGTCGACGTCATCTCCTGCAGGCCCATCGGTCCGCGCGCGTGCAGCTTCTGGGTGGAGATGCCGATCTCGGCACCGAAGCCGAACTCGCCACCGTCCACGAACCGCGACGACGCGTTCACCAGCACCGCGGCCGCGTCCACCTCTGCGGTGAACCGGTCGGCCGAGCGCCGGTCGTTGGTGACGATCGTCTCCGAGTGCCCGGTGCTGTAGCGGCGGATGTGGGCCAGCGCGGCGTCCAGGTCCTCGACGATGTCGCAGGCCAGGTCCAGCGACAGGTATTCGGCGTCGAACTCGTCCTCGGCTGCGGGGACGACGGCCGGCGAGTACGCCGCCACGGCGGGGGTGCCGTGGACGGTGACGCCGGCCTCACCGAGCGCCACCAGCGCTCTGGGCAGGAAGTCGGGCGCGACGTCGGCATGCACGAGCAGGGTCTCCAGCGCGTTGCAGACTGAGGGACGCTGGGTCTTCGCGTTCAGCATGATCGCGATCGCGGCGTCCAGATCCGCGGAGGAGTCGACGAAAAGGTGGCAGTTGCCGGTCCCGGTCTCGATCACCGGCACCTTCGAACCCTCGACCACGGCGTTGATCAGGCCCGCCCCGCCGCGCGGGATCAGGACGTCCACCAGGCCACGGGCGGCCATCAGCTCTGCGGTCGTCTCCCGTCCACCGGTGACGAGCTGGACGGCCTCGCGCGGCAGCCCCAACCACGCCAACCCGTCCTGCAGCGCCTCTACGACGGCCAGGTTGGAGTTCAGCGCCGACGACGAACCCCGCAGCAGCGCCGCGTTGCCGGACTTCAGGCAGATGCCGGCCGCGTCGGCGGTGACGTTGGGCCGGGCCTCGTAGATGATCCCGACCACGCCGAACGGCACTCGCACCTGCCTCACCCGGACGCCGTTGGCGTTGGTCCAGCCGCGGACGACGTCACCGACCGGGTCGGGCAGCGCGGCCAGGTCCCGCAGGCCGGCCACCATCCCGTGCAGCCGGGTGGGGTTCAGCGTGAGCCGGTCGACCATCGCGTCCGCCGTGCCGGCGTCCCGGGCGGCCGCGACGTCGAGCGCATTGGCATCCAGGACGGACTCGGCCGCGGCGAGCAGAGCGTCCGCCATGGCGTGCAGTGCGGCGTCCTTGGCGGCGCGATCGAGGGTGACCAGGGCGCGGCTGCCGTCCTTTGCGGCTCGGGCCTGCTCGGCGAACGTCATGCTGGCAAGGGTACTTGAGGCCACGATCGACTGAGCTGGCGGCTCAGCGTCGGGCCCGGGCCTCGGCGCGCCGCTCCTGGAGTTCTGCCCGGCGGGCTCGCAGGTGGGCCCGGACCTCGTCGCGGGTCGGCACCCCGAACGACCGCAGGCCGAGCTTGCGCAGCGCCCACCACAGCAGGTTGATGCCGGTGATCGCGAGCGTGGAGGTGGCGGCGATCTGCGTCCCCACGTCGGGCACCAGGAGTCCCCACCCGAGCCACAGTGCCTGGTTCAGGACGCCGCCGATCAGGAACACCGGGGAGACCCCGGTCACCCGCGGGGAACGGACCAGTTCCAGCGTCTGGCCGGCGTTGGCGATCAGCGCCGGCCACATGGCCACCATGCCGTACGCGGCCGTGCCGAGGACGAGGTCGACGGCGATCATCGCGGCGGCGATCAGCACGCCGGGCAGGAACACCCGTCCCAGCGGACGGCCCAGCTCGCGCGCCATCATGACCAGGATCGCCAGCGTGGACGCCAGCCCGAACACGTTCGGCACGATCAGGTTCGCCTTGACCAGGATGATCCCGTGCGAGGTCCAGGCGATGTTCAAGGCGAGGATCAGCTGCCAGAACGGCAGCGACAGCCCCTCCACGTTCTGGGTCCTGGCCAGGCGGACGACCTGGGGCAGGCCGAGCACGGTGCCGACGAAGGCGGCCGCCCAGCCGACGATCTCGACGGCGGTCATCGCTCGACCTCGACCGCGGCGACGTGGGTCGCGGCGACCAGCTCGGTGTCGGTCGGCTTTCCGAAGGAGCGCAGGCCGAGCTTGCGCAGCCCCCACCAGACCATGTTGAAGACGGTCACCGCCAGGGTCACCGACGAGCTCACGATCGTGCCGTACTCGGGCACCAGCAGCCCCCAGCTGAACCACAGGGCCTGGTTCAGCACGGCGAGGCCGAGGAAGATCGGCGACACCCCGTCGATCCTGGGCGAACGGACGAGTTCGACGCTCTGCGCGGAGTTGGCCATCACCGCCGGAATGATCGCGACCGCGCCGTAGATGCCGGCGCCGAACAGGACGTCCACCACGATCATCACCCCGGCCGCGAGCACACCGGGCAGGAGCAGCCGGCCGAGGTTCAGCCGGAGTTCGCGAGCGATCAGGCCCAGGACAAGGGCCGTCATGCCGAAGCCGACGAGGTTGGCGACGACCATGTTGGCCTGTCCCACCCGGAAGCCGTGGACGGCCCACGCCACGTTGATCGAGACGATCGTCTGCCAGCCGAAGAGCGACAGCCCCGACACGTCCCTGGTCCGGAGCAGCCGGACGACCTGGGGCACGGCGATGGAGTCGCCGACGACGGCTGCCAGCCAGCCGAGCAGGACGACGGGGGTCACGGCTGCGCCCGGCGCTCGCGCCGCGCCTTGACGATCAGGTCGTCGCGGTGGACGACCTCCCGGTCGAACTGGGCGCCGAGGTTCTCGGCGAGCTCGTGGGTGCTCCGGCCGATCATGGCGGGCAGTTCGTCGGAGTCGTAGTTCACCAGCCCGCGGGCGACCACGCTGCCGCTCTCGCTGACCAGGCGCACCGGGTCACCGGCCGCGAACTGGCCGCGCACCTCGACGATGCCGGCGGGCAGCAGCGACGCCTTGCGTTCGGTCACCGCGTGGACCGCGCCGGCGTCCAGCACCAGCTCGCCCTTGGTCACCGACGCGTACGCCAGCCACATCAGCTTGCGGGCGCGGCGCTTCCCGGTGGGCAGGAACAGGGTGCCGACCGGCTCGCCGGCCAGGAGTGCGGCTGCCTGCTCCGCGGACCCCAGGACGACCGGGATGCCGGACGCGGTCGCGATCCGGGCGGCCTGCAGCTTGGTCTCCATGCCGCCGGTCCCGATCTCGGCACCGCTCTTCTCGGTGTCCACCTCCAGGTCGTCGATGTCGTCCACGACGGCGATCGGCCGGGCGTCCGGATGCGACGGATGGGCGGTGTACAGGGCGTCCACGTCGCTGAGCAGGACGAGCGCGTCCGCCCCGACCAGGTGGGCGACGAGGGCGGCCAGCCGGTCGTTGTCGCCGAAGCGGAACTCGTGGGTGGCGACGGTGTCGTTCTCGTTCACGATCGGCACGACGCCGAGCTCCAGCAGCTTGGTGAAGGTGCGCAGCGCGTTGCGGTAGTGGTCCTGCCGGGCCACGTCGTCGGCGGTGAGCAGCACCTGGCCGACGGTCAGCCCGTGGCGTCCGAACAGGGCGCCGTAGCGGCCGACCAGCAGGCTCTGGCCGACCGAGGCCGCGGCCTGCTTGCTGGCCAGGTCGCGGGGACGGCGCTTCAGCCCGAGCGGGCCGAGGCCGCTGGCCATCGCGCCGGAGGAGACCAGGACCACGTCCTGGCCACGGGCGCGGACGGCGGCGAGCGCGTCCACCAGGCGCTCGATCTTGCCCGGGTCCAGCACCCCCCTGGCGTCGGTCAGCGAGGAGGAGCCGACCTTGACCAGCACCCGAGCGGCCCCGGTGATCTGCTCGCGGAGCTCACTCATCGTCGTCGCTCTCGAGCCCTTCCGTCGCGTACCGGGTCTGCTGCTCGGCCTCCCGCTCGGCGGCCTTGGCCGCGTGGTACTCGGCGTCCATCGCCCGGCGGCGCTTCGCGGCGGGACGCTCGGTGACCAGCCGCTGGTCCTCGCCGCGGCGGGCGAGGATCTCGGCGCCGATCTCCACCTGCGGGGCGAAGTCGAACACCACCGGGTCGTCGCCGCCGCCGATCGCGACGGCGTCCCCTGCGACCGCTCCGAGGGCGAGCAGTTCGTCCTCGATGCCGAGCCGGGCGAAGCGATCGGCGAGGTAGCCGACGGCCTCGGCGTTGCCGAAGTCGGTCTGTTTGACCCAGCGTTCGGGCTTGTCACCGCGCACGCGCCAGACGAAGCCGCCCTCGCCGTCCCCCTGCCTGGCGATGTGGAACTCCGGGCCGCCGGCGACCGGGGCCGGCCGGATGATGATCCGCTTGGCCGCCGGGGCCGGTGCTTCAGCCCGGCGGCGCGCCACGAGTTCGGCCATCGCGAACGTGAGCGCCTGCAGGCCGGTGCCGGTCTTGGTGGACACGGCGAACACCGGCAGCCCGCGGGCCTCCACGTCGGGACGGACGAGGTCGGCGAGGTCGGCGGCGTCGGGGATGTCGACCTTGTTCAGCACCACCATCCGAGGCCGATCCTCCAGGCCGCCGTGCGCGGCGAGCTCGGCTTCGATCACGTCGAGGTCGCTCAGCGGGTCGCGGCCCGGCTCGTAGGTGGCGCAGTCGATGACGTGGACGATGGCCTGGCAGCGCTCGATGTGCCGCAGGAAGTCGTGGCCCAGCCCGCGGCCCTCGCTCGCGCCCTCGATCAGTCCGGGCACGTCGGCGACGGTGAAGGTGGTGGCGCCGGCCACGACGACCCCGAGGTTCGGCACCAGGGTCGTGAACGGGTAGTCGGCGATCTTGGGCCGGGCCCGGGAGATGGCGGCGATCAGGGACGACTTGCCGGCGCTCGGGAAGCCGACCAGCCCGATGTCGGCGACCACTTTCAGCTCGAGCTTGATCCTGCGGCTCTCCCCCTCTTCTCCGAGCAGGGCGAAGCCGGGTGCCTTGCGGGCGGCCGAGGCCAGCGCCGCGTTGCCGAGGCCGCCGCGTCCGCCGGCCGCGATCACGACCTCCGCGTCCGGGCCGACCAGGTCGGCGAGCTCCTCGCCGGTGTCGGCGTCGGAGACGATGGTGCCGTCGGGGACGGCCAGGACGACGTCCTCGCCGTTGCCGCCGTTGGCGAAGTCGCCGCGTCCGGGCTGGCCGTTGGCCGCCCGGCGGATCGACTGGCGGTGGTACTCGACCAGTGTCGTCAGGCCGGGATCGACCCGGAGGACCACCGAGCCGCCGTTGCCGCCGTTGCCGCCGTCCGGGCCGCCGAGGGGCTTGAACTTCTCCCGGCGGACGGACGCGCAGCCGTGACCGCCGTTGCCGGCGGCAACGGTCAGCACCGTCTCATCGACGAAAGAGGGAATGGCCACGGAGAACTTTCTGGTCGGACGGCGCACGTAGTGGTGGCCGTTCCTGCCGGGTCAGTCTACCGGCCCGGGCCCGCGTCTTCCCCGTCTCCTGGCGGCGCCCAGATGGAATGGTCGTGGTCCGCCGGGTCCGTGGTCGTCGGCGCGAGTGGAGGCTCCGGCACGATCGGCTCGGAAACCTCCGGGGCGGCGTTCGTCGGATCGCCCGCCCGCGGTGCCAGCCAGTCGAGCGAGGTCTCCTCCGGCGGCGCGGGCGGTGGGGTTTGCTGCCGCCGGTGCCGCACCAGCCAGAGCGTCCCCACGACGAGCAGGGTCCCGAACACGCCGGCGGCGGCCCAGATGACCCGGTCGGCAGGGCCGGGACGGTTCAGGGCGATCACCGTCAGTCCGGTGAAGTCGGCGATGTTGGTGATCCGGACGTTGTTGCCCTCGACCTGGCCGGCACTGGCCTGCAGGACGTCGCCTGGGAAGCGGATGGTGAGGTCGGTCCGGCCGCCCGGGCTGGTTTCGGCGGACTGCCGCTGCACCTGCAGCACCCGGTAGTCGCCGACGGTCGTCAGCGACGCCGTCTGCCCGAGTTCCGAGGGGCGGATCGTGCCGGTGATCCGGCAGGCGAGGGTTCCGTTCGGGGTGGTCTGGGGCTCTACCGCCAGCGCATCGATCTGCCCGGGGCACGCGAGGGTTCCGTCCTCGCTCACCTCGATCCCGACGTCGTTCGCGTTGACAACCAGGTCGACCAGGATCGTGTCGTCGGTCTGCACGGTGACGGTTCCGGTGGCGTCGCAGCCGGCCAGCAGCAGCCCGGACAGTGCCAGACCGACGACCGCAGTCGCGCGCCGCCACCGGAAGTGCATGGGGTCGATGGTACGGCCCGCGGCTATTCACCGTCGGCCGGCGGCGCCCAGATCGAGTGATCGGTCTGCGTGGTGTCGGCTGCGTCCGGAGACGGATCGGCTGGCGGCGCCGGCGCGGGCGAGCCCGGCGCGAACAGCTCCGGGGCGAGGGCAGCGGCCGGCGGGTCCGCCGCCTGCGGAGGATCCACGTCGGCAGCCGACGGATCCGGATGGGCGGCCGCCGAGTCGGCGGCCAGCCGGGTCCGCCGCCGGGCAAGCCAGAACGCCCCGACGCCGAGAGCGCCGACGCCGAGGCCGATGAGCCCCCAGATCACCCGGTCCGGCGGCCCGGGACGGTTCAGGGCGACGATCTCCAGTCCCCGCAGATCGGCGGTTCGCGAGATCCGGACCCTGTTCCCGTCGACCTGCCCGCCGGAGGAGGCGAGAACCTCGCCGGGGAAGCGGAGGGTGAGGTCGACCGGGTCCGGAAATGCGAGGTCGTCCGGCTGCAGCGTCACGGTGATCACCGTGTACTCGCCGACATCCTTGACGGTCATCACCTGGGAGAGCTGGGCTATCGGGAGCGTTCCGGTGATCCGGCAGGTCGTCGCTCCGTCCGTGCCGGGTTCCGTCGTCACGGCCAGTGAGTCGATCGCATCCGGACAACCTTGGCCGAAGCCGTCCCCGCTGACGACCACGTCCACCGCGAGCGCGTCGTCCGCCTGCAGGTCGATGGTCCCGCTGACGTCGCAGCCGGCCAGCAGCAGCGCGGACAGCGCCAGGCCGACCACCGCGACCACCCGTTGCCACCCTGAGCGCATGGGGTCGATGGTACGGCGCGCAGCTCCTCGTCGCCCGCCGGGGGCGGACGGCTCGGGTAGTCGGACGGGAGAGCCGGATACGCAGAAAGGCGGCCCGAAGGCCGCCTTCTGCACGTCTGGCCTCGAGGCTACTGGGCGTCCTCGACAGCGATGTTGATGACCCGGCGGCCCCTGCGGGTGCCGAACTCGACCTTGCCCGCGCGCAGCGCGAACAGGGTGTCGTCGCCGCCACGGCCGACGCCCTCACCGGGATGGAAGTGGGTGCCCCGCTGGCGGACGATGATCTCGCCGGCGTTCACCTGCTCGCCACCGAACCGCTTCACGCCGAGGCGCTGCGAGTTCGAGTCGCGACCGTTGCGGGAGCTGGATGCGCCCTTCTTGTGTGCCATCTGACGCTCCTCAGCCCTTGATCCCGGTGACCTTGACCTGGGTGTAGCGCTGGCGGTGGCCCTGGCGCTTCTTGTACCCGGTCTTGTTCTTGAACTTGATGATCTTGATCTTGGGGCCCTTGGTCTCGGCGATCACCTCGGCGGTGACACTGGCCTTGCCGAGCGCCTTCGCGTCGGAGGTCATCTTGTCGCCGTCGACGAGCAGCAGGGGGGTCAGCGCGATGCTGTCCCCCGCCTTCGCCTCGACCTTGTCGATCTCCAGGACGTCGCCAACCGCAACCTTGTGCTGGCGGCCACCACTGCGCACGATCGCGTACACGCCCGACCTACTTCCTAAGCTTCGCCTATGGCCAGCGGCCGTCCCCGTTGGGCTGGCTATCGCTGGAGGTATCACTCGCGCGCGGCAAGACCGGCGCTGCGAACACCGAGGACCAAGACTACGGCCCCGGTCGCGGGAGGGTCAAACCGGGACGGATCGGCCGGCTCAGTGCTGCCAGGTCGCGTCCGTGCTCAGGTCGACGTTCAGCCAGACGTCCAGAGGCTGCCCTTCCAGCGCCGCCTTCAGTGCCTGGCGGACCCGGTCCGCGAACGCGGTGTCGTACCGTCCGGCCTCGACCAGGTAGTCGACCTCCAGGTACAGCTTGGCGCCGAGTTTCGACATCCGCACGGTCGGCGCGTCCAGCCCGTGCTCGGCCGACACGGCGTCGACGATCGCCTGGACGGGCCCCTCGACGGAGGCCGGCGGCGAACCCTCCAGCAGTTCGCGGACGGTCTCGCGGACCATCGCCAGCGGGATCGCGAACAGGACGAGTCCCGCGACGATGACCACGGCGGGGTCGACGTAGGCCGTCAGCCAGGCCAACTCGGTGCCCTCGAGGACGGCGGCAGCACCGAAGGCCACCAGCATCCCGGCGCTGAGGCCCAGGCCGGCGAGCCACTGGGCGGCCTCCGCCTTGACCAGGTCGGAGTAGCCGGCCTGACGACGCAGGAACAGCCACACCCCGACCGCGATGACGCCCGTGACCGCGCCATAGACCATTCCCGAGAGGGCCTCCACTTCGCTGCCGCCGGCGAGGATCGTCAGGACGGACGTGATCACCGCGTAGCCGAGCGTCGCCAGCAGGGCGATCCCCTGGATCATGATCACCAGCGGGGCCAGCGCCTCCCGTCCGAACGGATAGTTGCGGGTCGGGCCCGCGGTCACGATCCGGGACGCGTGCAGGGACAGCGCGCTCAACAACAGCCCGAGCCCGGTGTAGGCACCGTCGAACAGGATCGCGTGGGAGCCGGCCAGCCAGCCCCAGACGACACCCAGGACGCCCAGGACGGCGGTGGCGACGAGCGAGATCAGCAGCA
>Ga0209963_1002183_pt1 | contig 10340 bp, 6 predicted proteins | sample ThiBio_1000_biof_2_FD_183957 | JGI IMG/M metagenome (GOLD analysis project Ga0209963, IMG submission 183957) | Wastewater bioreactor microbial communities from Cape Town, South Africa - Thiocy_cont_1000_biof (SPAdes) | ecosystem: Engineered > Bioreactor > Thiocyanate-remediating >...
CCTCGGCGCCGATGAAGGCCGGCTTGTCCCAGCCGACCGCCCACACCACCGACGCCATCACCGGCGAGATCTCCGGGCTGAGCTCGTGACCGTGCAGCGGGTAGCCCATCTCCGTCCGCAGCGTGTCCCGGGCGCCGAGCCCGCACGGCAGGATGCCGAACGGCTCGCCCGCAGCCAGCACCGCGTCCCAGACCCCGCCGGACGCCGCCACGGGCACGACCAGTTCGTAGCCGCGCTCCCCCGTGTAGCCGGTGCGGCAGACGGTCAGCGGCGTACCGTCGAAGGACGCGGTCGCGTAGGCCATGTAGTCCTGGCCGACCGGCAGGCCGAGCGCGCTCAGCACCTCGTCGGACTTCGTCCCCTGGACGGCGATCACCGCGTGGTCGCGATGCTCGTTGGTGACGGTGATGCCGGCCGGAGCGGCCGCGGCGACGATCTCGACCACCGTCGTCGTGTTGGCCGCGTTGGGGATGACGAACACCTCGTCCGAACTGAACAGGTAGGCGATCATGTCGTCGACGACGCCGCCGTCCGGGGTGCACAGCATGGTGTACTGCGCCTGCCCGGGACCGATCCGGCGCAGATCGTTGGTCAGGCAGGTGTTGACGAACTCCGCCGCTCCCGGTCCGCTGACCCGCATCTTGCCCAGGTGGCTGACGTCGAAGACGCCGACGGAGCTGCGCACCGCCTTGTGCTCCGCGACGACCCCGGAGTACTGCAGTGGCATCAGCCAGCCGCCGAACTCGGAGAACTTCGCGCCGAGGGCGGCGTGGCGGTCATGGAGTGGGGAATGCAGCGGTTCGTTCATCGGGTCCTCCGTCCGCGCTACAGGCTAGCGGTCGCCCCGGTGCCAGGCGCTGCCGGCCGTACGAAACCGTACGAGTCTCCGGGGACGGGTCGCCATCGCCCCGACCGGACACTAGCTTCGCGGCTGTTCAGCGTGCTTGAGAGGGGACTGCCATGCGGAAGATCATCGCGGCACTGGTCGCACTCGCCGTCGGCTTGATGCTGCCGTTCGCGACACCGGGGACGGCCGAGGCCGCCAGCAAGAAGTTCACGGTCTCGATCAGCGCACCGAAGACCATCGCGCGCTACAGCAACATCACCATCAAGGGCAGGATCAAGCCGGCACGGGCCACCAAAGTGGTGATCCAGAAGAAGTGGCCCGGCAAGAAGTGGAAGAAGATCGCCACGGTCTGGTCGTTCGCCAACGGCAGTTACGCCTACACCTACTACCTCACCGAGTCCAGCAGCCGCCAGTACCGGACGTACGTCCCCAAGTCCGGCAAGATCAAGGCCGCCTACTCCAAGACCGTCAGCGTCAAGGTCGTCACCCCCGCACGTTCGTCCGCCTCGGTGAACATCACCGGCACCGGACCCACCACCCTCACCGCCGGCGACAACTTCGTGGTCAGCGGCACCACCTCGGCGAACCTGGTCGGCAAGACCGTCGTGCTGTCGATGGGGGGCAGCTCAGGTTGGTCGGATCTCACGACGACCACGGTGGCGGCGGACTCGACCTTCAGGCTCTCCGCCCCGGCGACACTGGCCGGCGCCGGGCAGGTTCTCAAGGTGTACGCGCCCGCGACCCCCACCACGTACTACGCCGAAAGCGGGACGGCGACCTTCACCGTCTACGGCTGGTACTACCTCAGCGAGCGGACCATCGTCGAGGGCAACGGCTTCTGGAAGGGCGACGTGGCCGTCAACGGTCAGGACTTCAGCCGGTCCGTTGCCACCAGTTTTACCGCAACCTTCTCGAGCGCGAGCGGTCCGTACACGGCCCAGTTCGACCTGGCCCGCAAGTGCACGTCGTTCGTAGCGACCGCAGGCTGGGTGGACGACAGGTCAGCCGCGAGCATCGTCGGCAACGCTGCCGTCTACAAGGACGACGCGACGGCATGGTCACAGACCGGCGTGAGATTCGGCACCAGCAACCCGATCAACGTGGACATCACCGGGGCCCTCCGGCTGAAGCTCCAGGCGCAGCGCACCGGTTCGTACTCGGTTGGTGGCGCCCTCGCCTTCGGCGATGCCCGCATCCTCTGCGCCTTCTGACGAGCGGCCGGCCCGGGGCTCCTCCTCGCGGAAGGAAGGGGCACTCGGGTTCACTCCTGGTCGCCGGCGAGCACTAGCCTATGGAGGTAACCGCAGGCAGTAGCAGCGCCGAACAGGGAGAGACCATGAGCAGCACCAGGACCGGGACCCTCAGCCTCGCGAACACCGTCGGGAAGGACCCCGGCATCCTGGTGATCGGGCTCGCCGAGACCACCGAAGGACCCGTCCTGGTCGGGCTTCCCGAGGAGCTCGGCAAGCCGTTCGCCAAGGCCATGGGACGCAGCGTCGAGGATGTCGCCGTCAGCCTCGGGGCCTCGGCGAAGCTCGGCAAGACCGCGCTCGTGTCGGCCCCCGGCAGTCTCCGCCTCGTGGTCGTCGGCCTCGGCCCGATCGACGTCACCCCCGAGCAGGTCCGCCGCGCCGCCGGCGCCGCCGTCCGGCTCGTCGCGGGACTGGAGGGCCGCTCACCCCAGGCTGTCACGATCAGTCTGGACACCACCGAGCCGGAGATCATCAAGGGCGCCGCCGAGGGCGCACTGCTCGGCTCCTACTCCTACCGTCCGGCCGGCGCGGGGGTGGGCGAGATCACCCTGGTCAGCGCCAACCGGAAGGCCGAGGCCCGGCAGGCGGTCGAGCTCGCCACCATCGTCGCGGACGCCGTGGTCGCCGCCCGCGACTGGGTCAACACCCCGGCCAACCTGCTCTACCCGGAGACCTTCGCCGAACAGGCCCGAGCCCTCGCGAAGGATGCCAAGGTCGCCTGCGAGGTCCTCGACGAGAAGGCCCTGGAGAAGGAGGGATGCGGCGGCATCCTGGCTGTCGGCGGCGGTTCGGCACGCAAGCCCCGGCTGGTCAAGCTCAGCTACGCCCCGCGCGGCGCCCGGTTCCACCTCGGCCTGGTCGGCAAGGGCATCACGTTCGACACCGGAGGCCTGAACCTCAAGCCGGCCGACGGCATGTACACGATGAAGTCCGACATGGCCGGGGCCGCCGCTGTGCTGGCCGCCACCGTCGCCATCGCGAAGCTGGGCCTGAAGGTGCGCGTGACCACGTACGCGTCCATGGCGGAGAACATGCCGTCGTCGACCGCGTACCGGCCGTCCGACGTGCTGACGATGTTCGGCGGCAAGACTGTCGAGAACGGCAACTCCGACGCCGAGGGACGACTGGTGATGGCCGACGCCCTGGTGAAGTGCTCCCAGGACGGCCCCGACCTGATCCTCGACGTCGCCACGCTCACCGGCGCCTGCGTCGTCGCGCTCGGTGACCGGGTCGCCGGGCTGATGGCCCGGGAGGACGAGACCGCCGACCTGGTCCTGGACGCGGCCGAGGCCGCCGGCGAGCTGTTCTGGCAGCTGCCGATCCCCGAGGAGACCCTCGGCAAGCTGGAGTCGAAGGTGGCCGACCTCAAGTCGACGGCCGACCGGAACGGCGGAGCGCTCAGCGCGGCCGCGTTCCTGTCCACCTTCGTTCCGGAGACCACTCCCTGGGCCCACCTCGACATCGCCGGGCCCGCGTTCAACGACAAGGCCGCCTACGACTACACGCCGGCCGGCGGAACCGGCATGGCCGTACGGACGCTGATTGCGCTGGCGCACGCCCAGGCCTCCTGATGACCGACGTGGAGGTCGACCTCCTGGTCGTCGGCGGCGGCGCGGCCGGCCTGCTGGCGGCCACCGCGGCCCGGAGGTTGGGTGACACCGTCCTCGCGGTCGAGCGGACCGGGCTGGCCGGCGGCGCCACCCTCGACGGGGACGGAGACCTCTGGCTGCCGGGCAACCAGCTCGGGGCGAAGGCCGGCGAGGACTCACGCGAGGCCGCGTCCGACTACCTGGAGTCGCTGCTGGGCCAGCCTGTCGACGAGCCGTCGGCCGCTCGCCGGACGGCGTTCGTCCGCACCGCCCCCAAGCTGGCCAAGTGGCTCGCGTCCTCGAACGTGCCGCTGCACGCCGCCAGAGGCGCCGCGGACGCCTACCCCGAGCTCCCCGGCGCCCGGACGCACGGCCGCGTCCTGCAGGTTGGCCCGATCGACCGCCGCCTGCTCGGCGACAGCGAGGACGCCCTGACCCCGGAGGTCGGCCTGCTGCGGACCACCTTCGCCCGGCTGCCGCTGCCCCGGCGGACGACCGGTCCGGGCGAGTCCCTGGTGGCGCACCTGCTGCACCGGGCCAGCGCCAACGGGGTGGACCTGTGGCTGAACGCCACCGCGACCGGACTGCTCACCGAGGGCGATCGCGTCGTCGGTGCCACCGTGGAGCGCGAGGAGGGCGTCACCCGGGTCGCCGCGAAGCGGGTGCTGCTCGCCGCGGGCGGCTTCGGACGCTCGCAGGCGCTCCGGGAGGAGTACCTCCCGCTGCCGACCGACGCGTCCTGGAGCCTGGCCGGCGCCCGCGACGACGGCTCGGGGCTGAGCCTGGGACGCGCCGTCGGCGCTGCCACGACCAACCTCGACGAGGCCTGGTGGACGCCGGTGATGGTGAGCGGTGGCCGGGCGTACGCGCTGGGACCGGCCCTCGCCGACCCGCACGGCATCCTCGTCGATGCGGCCGGCGACCGGTTCACCGACGAGACCGCCCCCGGCGACCAGGTTGCCCGCGCGATGTACGAGCGAAGCCGCGGCGTCCGCGCCGTGCCGAGCTGGCTGGTCATGGACAACCGGCACCGCCAGGGCTGCCAGCTGGGTCCCTGGGCCGCCGGCAACACCCCGAAGCAGGCGATCGAGGACGGCGAGGTCGTCCGGGCGTCCACGCTCAACGACCTCGCCATGGCGACCGGCCTGGACCGCGCCGGGCTGCTGGGCTCGGTGGTCCGCTTCAACGGCTTCGCCGCCAAGGGCAACGATGTCGACTTCGGCAGGGGCGAGCCGTCGCGGGACGCCAAGGGCAAGCGGAGGAACGCGTCCCTGGGCAAGATCGACAAGCCGCCGTTCTGGGCCGTCCGCGTCTACCCGGGGGACGCCGGGAGCAGGGGCGGGTTGGTCACCGATGCGGACTCCCGAGTTCTGCGTACCGACGGCTCGGTGATCGGCGGACTCTACGCCTGCCCCGGGTCGGCGGCGTCGCTGTTCACCGGGGCGACGCCCGCTCCCGGAGCTGCGCTGGCCGAATCCCTGGTCGCCGCCTTCCTGGCCGTGACCGACCAGCGCCAGTAGGGACAGGGCGGCCACGGACGCCGTGGACGTACGTCCTTACCTGGAGGCGTGCCGCTGGGACGGGGGGCTAGTCTGACCCTGGTAGCAGCGAACATCTGAAGGAGCATCCGGCATGTCCACTCCCGTCCCACTCCCCGCACTCGGCGAGAGCGTCACCGAAGGTACGGTTTCGCGCTGGCTGAAGCAGGTTGGCGAGACCGTCGCGGCCGATGAGCCGTTGGTGGAGATCTCCACCGACAAGGTGGACACCGAACTCCCGTCCCCGGTCGCGGGCGTCCTGCTGGAGATCCTCGTCCAGGAGGACGGGGTCGCTCCGGTCGGGGCGACGCTCGCCCTGATCGGCGAGCCCGGCGAGGCGTCCGGATCGGCTGAGCCCGCGCCCGCCGCTGCCGCTCCTGAGCAGGCTCCCGTCGAGCCGGCTCCCACCGAGCCGGAACCCGTCCAGCCGACCGCCGCCCCGGTCGAGGCCGCGACAGCGGACCCGGACGCGCAGCCCGCTGCCCAGGCGCCCGCTCCCCAGGCTCCGGCCGAGGCACAGCAGAGCACGGGCGGCACCGACGTCGTGCTGCCGGCGCTCGGCGAGTCCGTCACCGAGGGGACGGTGTCCCGCTGGCTGAAGCAGGTCGGCGAGACAGTCACGGCGGACGAACCGCTGGTCGAGGTCTCCACCGACAAGGTCGACACCGAGCTCCCCGCTCCGGCGTCCGGCGTCCTCACCGAGATCCGGGTCGGCGAGGACGAGGTCGCCCCCGTCGGTGCCGTGCTCGGCGTGATCGGCGGCAGCGCCGCACCGGCCGCCCCCGCTCCACAGCCCCAGGCCGCCCCCGAGGCACCGGCTCAACCAGCCCCGGCTCCGCAGGCCGCCCAGGTGCAGCAGCCTCCCGCCCAGCCGGCTGCCGCGCCGGCTCCGGCTCCGGCTCCGGCGCCTGTCCCCCAGCCTCAGGCTCCGGCCCCCGCCCCGCAGTCGACTCCCGCACCCGCGCCCGCACCGGCAGCCCCGGCACGGCGGGCCGCGGAGGGCTCCGGCGACACCTACGTCACGCCGCTCGTGCGCAAGCTCGCCGAGGCCAACGGCGTCGATCTCGCCACCCTGACCGGCACCGGCGTCGGCGGACGCATCCGCAAGCAGGACGTGCTCGCCGCAGCAGCCACCAAGGCCGCGGCCGCGGCTCCCGAGCCGGCCGCCCCGTCCGCCCCGGCACAGGCGTCCGCTCCGGCCGCACCGGCGCCCAGCCCGGACGCCGGCAAGCGCGGGACGACCGAGAAGATGAGCCGCATCCGCGCCACCATCGCCCGGCGGATGGTCGAATCCCTGCAGGTCTCGGCGCAGCTGACCGCCACCGTCGAGGTGGACCTGACCGCGATCTCCCGGCTGCGCGCGAAGGAGAAGGACGCCTTCCGTGCCCGCGAGGGAGTCGGCCTCAGCTACCTGCCGTTCATCGCGAAGGCCGCGATCGAGGCGCTCAAGCAGTTCCCCAAGGTGAACGCGACCATCGACACCGAGGCCGGCACGATCACCTACGCCGACGGGGAGCACCTGGGCATCGCCGTCGACACCGAGAAGGGCCTGATGGTCCCGGTCGTGAAGGACGCCGGTGACCTGAGCGTGAGCGGCCTGGCCAAGAAGATCGGCGACCTGGCTGCCCGCAGCCGCGCGTCGAAGGTGGCGCCCGACGAGCTGTCCGGCGGCACCTTCACGATCACGAACTACGGCTCGGCCGGGACGCTGTTCGACACCCCGATCGTCAACCAGCCCCAGGTCGCCATCCTCGGCACCGGCGCGCTGGTGAAGCGGCCGATGGTGGTGGACGATCCGGCGCTGGGCGAGATCATCGCCGTCCGCGACATGATGTACCTGTCGCTGTCCTACGACCACCGCCTGGTGGACGGTGCGGACGCCGCCCGCTTCCTCAGCTTCCTGAAGGCACGCCTCGAGGAAGGCGCCTTCGAGTTGTGAGCCGGCCGGCCCCGCTCGCCGCGCCCGCCGTGGTGTTCGACCACCGCCTGGACGGTCTCAGCGAGTACCGCGCCACCTGGGAGCTCCAGCGCGTGGTGCACGCCGGCGTGGCCTCCGGGGAGCGTCCGGACACGGTGCTGTACGTCGAGCACGACCACGTCTTCACCGCCGGCCGGACGACATTGCCGCACGAGCGGCCCTTTGACGGCACGCCGGTGGTGGACGTGGACCGTGGCGGGAAGATCACCTATCACGGCCCCGGTCAGCTGGTCGGCTACCCGATCGTGAGGCTGCCTGATCCCGGATCGAGCCCGGGGCGGAGCCGGGTCGGCGTCGTTGACTACGTCCGCCGGGTCGAGGAGGCGTTGATCCGCGTCCTGGCCGGCTACGGGATCGCGTCCGGGCGGGTGGCCGGACGGACCGGCGTCTGGCTCGGCGCGGACGGAACCCGTCCCGAGCGCAAGATCGCGGCGATCGGCGTCCGGGTGGCGAAGCGGACGACGATGCACGGCTTCGCGCTCAACGTCGATCCGGATCTGTCCTGGTTCGGCCGGATCGTCCCGTGTGGCATCGACGACGCGGGCGTGACGTCGATCGCCGCCGAACTCGGCTCCGCGCCCAGCCTCACCCAGGTCGCCCGCGACCTCGAACCGCACCTTGCCGGGTTGCTCGCGTTCACCCCGTACGACCTCTCCCCCGACCTGCACTCCTCGCCCGCGGCGCCGATCACCTTCGGCCTGACCGTCTGAGCCGGCGCCGGTCGGGTCGACGATTCACGGACCTCATCACGGCGGCGGTGCCGTCGTTCCGCGGACGATCAGCTCGGTCGGCACGACGACGCGCACCTGCGGACGCCGCTCCTTCGAGCGGAGCTGGTCGAGGACGAGCTGGACGAGCTCGCGGCCGACCCGATGGAAGTCCTGCCTGACCGTGGTGAGCGGCGGTGAGGAGAACTCACTCAGCGTGATCCCGTCGAAGCCGATCACCGAGACGTCGTCGGGTACCCGGCGGCCGCGCTCGTACAGCGCTCGCATCAGGCCGAACGCCATCTCGTCGTTGGCGCAGTACACCGCCGTGATCGACGGGTCCTGCGCGATCCGGAGCCCGGCCTCGTAGCCCGACCCGGCCGTCCAGTCGCCGCGCCAGAGCTCGGGCGGACGGATCCCCGCCTCGGCAAGACAGCGCTGCCACGTGGCGGATCTCACCAGTGCCGGCTCGGAGTCGTCCGGGCCGGCGATGTGGTGGACCGTGCTGTGGCCGAGTTCCAGCAGGTGCCTGGTGGCGTCCATGCTGCCCTGCACCTGGTCGGCCACCACGGAGGGATAGTGGCCGACGAGACGTGAATCCGAGACCGCGACCGCCATGCCGGCCGGCAGGGCCAGCGACTCCGGGGTGGCCTGCTCGGCCCGGATGATCACCAGGGCGTCGACCGCCTGGTGGGAGAGTCGGTGCGCCGCGTGCTCCCACTGGTCGGCCACCGGCTGGCGCACGCTGAGCAGGGTGACCGAGTAATCCTCGGCCTCCGCCGCCTGCACGACCGCCTCGGTCGTCAGTGCCTCTCCGGTCCGCTCGAACCGGTACGCGAGCAACCCGATCGTGCCGAAGGAGCCGTTCCGCAACGCCCGGGCGGCCCGGTTGGGCGAATAGCCCAGCTGGTCCATCGCGGCGAGCACCCTGGTCCTGGTCTCCTCGCGGACGGGTTCAGCGCCCGTCGACACGCGTGAGACCGTCTGGGCCGACACCCCGGCCAGCCGGGCGACATCCTCGATGGACGGGCCAGTCTTCCGGCGCCCGCGACCGGTCGTGGTGGGCATGGCCTGATGGTAGCGCCTCCGGGCCGACAAATGGCGACGTCAACATGCATCCGACTCCAGCCGTGCGCCGTTACCGGACTGTGACCGGGAGATGCGTGACAGCACCGAGGATCCGCTGCTACGTTTACGTAAACATTGCTGAACCACCTCCCAGGACACGACGAGAGCGAGGGAGCTCTCCGGGACCGCGCCGACCCGGACATCGACGCAACCACACGAGAAAGTCACTTCATGAACAAGGTGAGGAAGATCGCCTCCCTGGCACTGCTCGTGCCACTGAGCATCGCGCTGGCTGCCTGTGGCTCCGGCGCGGCCCCGGCCCCCACAGCCGGAGACACCGCCGCCAGCGGGCCGAAGAGCGGCACCCTGACGGTCTGGTGCTGGGACCCCACGTTCAACATCTACGCGATGAAGGAAGCCGCGAAGATCTACGCCAAGGACAACCCCGACGTGAAGGTCAACGTCGTCGAGACTCCCTGGGACGACCTGCAGACCAAGCTGACGACCCTGGCGCAGTCCAAGGAGACCAAGCAGCTTCCGGACATCTTCCTGATGCAGAACAACGCCTACCAGAAGAACGTCATCAACTACCCCGACCTCTTCAGCGACTACGGCAAGTCCGGCGTCGACTTCACCCAGTTCCCGGCCGGCGTCACCGCCTACTCCACCGTCGACGGCGTGAACTACGGGCTGCCGTTCGACAACGGCACCGCGATCACGGCCCTGCGCACCGACGTGCTGAAGCAGGCCGGCATGACGATCGACGACTTCACGAACATCAGCTGGAGCGACTTCATCACCAAGGCCAAGGAAGTCAAGGCCAAGACCGGCAAGCCGCTGCTGTCCGGCCAGGCCGGCTCGTCCGACATGATCATGATGATGCTGCAGAGCGCCGGGGCCAGCCTCTTCGACGAGAAGGGCAACCCGACGATCAGCAACAACCCGGCCCTGCTCAAGGCGATCGACACCTACTCCGAACTGGTCAAGTCCGGCGTCTTCGTCGAGGTGAACTCCTGGGACGAGTACATCGGAACGTTCGTGAACGGGAACGTCGCCGGCACCATCAACGGCGTGTGGATCATGGGGTCGATCCAGACCGCCAAGGACCAGTCCGGAAAGTGGGCCGTCACCAACCTGCCGAAGCTGGACGGCGTGGCCGGCGCGACCAACTACTCCGCCAACGGCGGCTCGTCCTGGGCGATCAGCTCGAACGCCAACTACGAGCTTGCGTCCGACTTCCTGAACAAGACCTTCGCCGGCTCGAAGGAGCTGTACGAGACGATCCTGCCGTCCTCCGGCGCGGTGGCGAACTGGCTGCCGATGGCCGACAGCTCGGTCTACTCCAAGCCGCTGGACTTCT
>Ga0209963_1002192_pt1 | contig 10317 bp, 13 predicted proteins | sample ThiBio_1000_biof_2_FD_183957 | JGI IMG/M metagenome (GOLD analysis project Ga0209963, IMG submission 183957) | Wastewater bioreactor microbial communities from Cape Town, South Africa - Thiocy_cont_1000_biof (SPAdes) | ecosystem: Engineered > Bioreactor > Thiocyanate-remediating >...
GTTTTACAGAAGAACAAAAACGAAAATTTCTTCGATTTACAACCGGTAGTGATCGTGCACCGTACGTATTCTTCAAACAAACACTAAAATCATTTGATTTTGTTCTGTTGTGTTTAGTATCGGTGGATTAGCACGATTGAAGTTAATTATCTCGCGGAATGGTCCCGATACGGATCGTCTACCAACAGCTCATACCTGTTTTAATGCATTTCTTCTTCCAGATTATTCGTCTATCGATAAATTACGAGAAAAATTATTAATTGCTATTAATAACGCGGAAGGATTTGGTTTACTTTAACAAACACATTTAATAATATTTCAAACAAGAGAAAAAAAACATATATACATATATACATAATACAGAATTTCCTTCTTCTTCTTCCTTCTTTTCGTTCATTTGCGTTACTAGTCGATCTTCTTTTTGTTCTTTCATGTATATAAATATTCGAACTAGTTTCACATAGTCTGTGATATAACTTTCGTCTTCTTCTTCTTCTTTTTGTCTCTATAATACGAGAGCAAACGTATCGATTTATGAATGAATGATAGTGATATGTGTAAGATTTTGAAATAAAGTAACCTATTATTTGCCATACATGTGATTGGAAAACACAAGATAGATCAATAAACATGAACCAATCAAAATCAATATCTGTCTCTCTCTTTTTCCCTTTTTCGTGACGGATTAAATACGTATATTCATTTGATATTGAATATGAATTGCAATCAGACATCAATATCTCCTCGATCATATTTTGCTAATCTCGCTAAATATACTGAATTTGCCAATGAGAAATCTGAAAGTCTCTGTGCAGTTTGTGGAGATATATCAAATGGAAAACATTATGGGATTTTGACTTGCAATGGTTGTAGTGGATTTTTCAAACGAACTGTTCGACGAAATTTAGTTTATCAGTAATTTATCTATTGCAATAGAGAGATTCTTAATGAAGATAAACATTGATTTAGATGTCAAAATATGTCGACTGGTTGTATTATTGATAAACTTCATCGAAATCAATGTCAAGCCTGTCGATTTAAGAAAGTAAGATTTTATTTTGAATGATTATTCAAACGATCTGTTTTCGATTAGTGTTTGCAAATGGGAATGCTTCGAGAAGGTAGACTCACATTTTTTTTCTAGGATTTAACAAAAAAACCGGTTCAATTATGAATTTAGCTGTGCAAAATGAACGTCCACGACGTCAACAACAATCTGAACAAACAACAATCACATCCGTTCTAAAACATAATCGTCTAGATGACACAATCGCATCTGAAATTCTTTTGATCATCATCAAATGGATACATCATTTGCCAACATTTCAAAATTTGCCCATCGATGATCAGGTATTTGTTTACTTTTATATGACAAGTTCAAAAAAAAAGATGTTTCGTGTTTAATCATCTATGCAAATAGATCAACTGTCATCTCGTTGTGTTTTCTTTTAGCTTGTTCTTATTGAAGAATCATGGGCGGAATTATTTCTTCTTTGCACTGTGCAATATTCTCTTGCGTTAGATCAATCGATTGAGAATATTCAAAAGATTTTTCAAAAATTTCAATTGGATTCATTTGAATTTATGTGTTTGAAAGCTATCGTTTTCTTTCGAGCTGATAAGACATTGCAACAGGCTGAAATCATTGAAAATCTTCAAGATCAAGCACAAATCGCATTGGCACAATATACACAAATTCATCATCCAACACGGTATAAATTTTCGTTTTTTTTTAAATAAAGATCGACAATTGTTTGATTTCTAGTTTCGGTCGATTATTATTAACATTACCAATACTTCGTACGGTTTCGAATGTATTCATTGAAAAAACATTTTTTTCTGGTATATCAATCTCACAATTACTTGTAGATATGTTTAAAAATTAGAATACATTAAGCATCGAATAAACATCTATCGATTTGTTTGTTTGTTTTTCTCAAAAATAAAATAATTACTCAACAATGTCCATAAGAAATATCATCAGTTTTTCATATTTACAAATCGTTGGGATTGCGATTTTCATAAAAGTGATGAATAATTAGATAGAACTGTTTTATAGATGCGTGTTAATCGTATGATTGCATGTTCATGCTAGTTCTTTGTTCGTCATTTTACAATAAAATAAGCAAGCATCATAGCCAAGCAAAAAATTTTCGATATATAAATATATGATGTTTGAAACAACGATTAAACTAATATAAAAATGTCTTTCAAATACAATCGATTGGATAAAGACAAAGCTACTGGTCGTAAACAATTGATCATTGCTGGAATTGTTACTGATGTATGTTTAGCATTTCCAGCATTATCAGTATTAGAAGAAGGTTTCGAAGACTTGAGGCTGCCTGGTCTCGTATGCAAAGTGCTGGAGCTCAACTATTGAACCGGTTTGCAGTTGGAAGTGAATTACAACGAGATTGGCGTCATGATATTCAAGGTTTCGCGAAATTACTTTCGGGTCATCCACCAATTTATGCAAATCTTATTCAAAGTTACAATGCAACTGTTCCTCGCAACTAAATGAAATATCTATCTATCCATCGATTTTGTTTATAGTACGGGGGAAAAGCGACATTTATTTCTTCGATGTCATCGTTATCGCTGTCATTTGATTTTCCCGAAGAAAGAAAAACTTCTCCTCTCCGATCAGATAATTCAACAGAATCGATATTACAGATGATTTTTTTGTCTATCGTTAGCATAAATATTCTGCCGTCTCAGTGGTTTAAGACGCTTTTAGTCCTTGTCCTTTTCATGTGATATCAAATGAAGATAGATATGTATCTAGTTAAAAAACGAGAGCGTATTGAATTTCCCTTGCGATTCTTCTTCATACATATAGAAAGAGAGAGAGAATATAGCCGAGCGCCCTCTCTTCATCTTTGCTTCTAAATTATTATTGGTGAACGGGACATATCCATTCCTTTGGCTTGATTCGCTTCTTTTTTTCTCCTTTTTTTTCTTCTTCTTTTTCTCTGTATATACACATTTGTCTTACCCTCACACTGTTCTTTGCATATGATTTCTTTTTTTGTTCAATATGGTAATAGAATCAATTTTATATTTATTTTGTTCCCTTTAGACATTTATGTAAACGAGTAACTCTCTTCAAATTGAATTGAACTTTTTCGAATCAATCAAATATCGATGCATCATGTGAGTAAGAAAATCGATCCGATATAGAAATCTGTTTCTCATTTATCATCTCCCTCTAGTCTTTCCACTGCTGTTGTTGTTGTTGTTTTTCCTAAGAACATAAATGAGACAAGTCGATCGTTATATCACATAGTCAGATTGACGAATGTAATCGCATGTCCGATAAATAAGCGACGTCTTGATGACCTCTTCTTCATTCTTTTCTTTCTCCCTCTCTCTCGCTATTTGGTCAACCCTTACAATCCATTTCCTCATTCTGCCGGTTGCATTGTCAGACAGGCTTATATGTACTAGAAGATCGTGACGATTGAGCAGCTACGATCGCAAACGTTCTTTTCCTCACTCAATGTCTCTGACCGCATGCGAGCGAGAACAGAAGAACATTCCTTTTTTGGAACAACGAGAACAAGAATAATCATTAGACTCGTTTCCTTTCCTTCAAAGAGAATAGAGATAGTAATCGAAAAAAAATTTTTTTTTCAATTCTATATTCATAAGCAATGCCGCGAACTTGCTTTGCTATTCACCTCTGTTCATTATTGATTACGCTAATAGCACTATGCATGTATTGATCTCTCGCACGTTCATATCCGTTCTCTCTTCTATCTGTTAATTTCTCAACGGGATGTCATCCTAATGTGTCGTTTCTCGCTCATTTTCTTTTTCATCGTTTAAAAACAAAAGACACGACAAGGTTTTTCTTCATTAATCTCTTTCACTGATGATCGAATGTACGTTTATTTATTTATTTACGTAGATATAAATATCATTTCGTCGGTATAAAATCATGCGACGATTTGTTTATCTCTATGAAATATTTCAACTTCGATCAAAGTGTTATTGATTAATCAAGAAGCAACATTAACAAATATTTCGACATGAGTGAAAGGTAATATTTCGTAACGAGAAAACAGACGCACGCACATCAATTATCAATCTTTCTCTACGTTTTTTCGTTTCTAGACTCGAATGGGTTCAAATTATCGAGCCAAAATCCAAGGACATCATGTATGCCAATCTTGTAACTGGCGAATGTGTCTGGGAAGCACCACCTGGCGCTAAAATGTAAGTAAATTTTTGACAAAAGACGAACAAACATCGCACATTCATTCATCGATTTCAATCGATGCTTTTATCTTTCGTTGTGTTTTCATTAAAAACATTAATTAAGTTTACATGCGAAAATGTAGACGACAACAGACAACACATTCATCTATTTTACCTTTTCACTAGCAAAATCACCGAACGGGTGAATACAAAAAAAAAAGGTCAAATCAATGCAAGGAAAAGAAAGAAAAGAAGAAGAAGACAACGATCAGCAGTTTATACATATGTAGACATATAAAAGAAGAAGGCGACGAAATGTCATTGTAATTGACTAGTAAAACACAGATGTCTGTCTACGAATGAATTCTATAGATATTGTTTCTTTTTCGTATTGTTTATTGCAATTAATAAGAAAAATAATTACTGAACAAATTCGTTCTTTTGTAGTAAACGTACGGATGAAAATCAATGGTGGGAATTGTTTGATGCAAGTACGAAACGGAACTATTACTACAATGCTAAAAGTCAACGAACGGTTTGGCAACGGCCACCGGGTGCTGACATTATTCCACTAGCTAAACTGCAGGTATGCTAAAAATAGAAATCGTTATCTTCTTCGAGACAGAAAAATCATCGTCAATTTTGCTTTTCTCTTCTATTTAGATGATCAAAGAAAATACCGAACCAAAAGACGAACATCTCACAACATCAACAACACTAATTACTTCGCCAGCATCGACAATTAACCATACAGTTCAACAACGTACAAACAACAATTCCAATAAATGGAAACAAATCTCTCTACAAGGTCTCGATGTGTCACCTCAACAAACTAAAATCTCGACGCCACCATTGAATTCATCGGTCCAACGGTCAATTCGTCGTACAGCCACAGTTATTCATCCGAATACAATGACAACATCAAGTATAACCAATGATCCACGCCGCGCAATGGCTTGTAATGATATCACATTGCCGATGAATTCCAATCAAACAAATAGTTTTCTTCGTCGTCGTACTCAACAACACCCATCGACATTAATCGATGACAATACAACAAAAAATCCTTCGACAACATTTTCTCTCCTTCGACAACATTCATCGCCAACAAATCCGCACACACGAATTGATAAATCCGCCTATGACAATCTAACAACTGAGCCTATGACTCTTGAAAGAAAGTCTTCCTATTCATTGACAAAAAAAGCTAATCGACATCCGACCAATGATTCACTTGCCAGCGATGCTTATGATAATTATTCGGAGAAAAATGGTTATGATAACTATCCAATGATACGCAAAGCTATTGGAACACAAAACGAATTCGATGATCGACAATCATCAACGCCAAGAAATGATTTCAATACCAAACGTTCACAAAGTATCAATCTCAAAACATCATTCACAACTAAATCAAACACTAACGATGAAAATAAACGTTCGGGCAGTGCACATCATCATCGTACAGCGAAATCAATCACAACCACAACCACAACCAAAGATCCACTTTGCAATTTAAATGCAACGAGTTGTTCACCATTGAATGAACACATTTTCAACAATCATAACAATGTTATTCATCAACAATCACCGATTCTTCGGCATATAAGTAGTCCTTCATTGCAAACCTCGGTTGGTCTTGTTCCACATCAGCAAATGATCAATCATACCAATCCGAATTCATCGATGGAATCATCGACCATTCTTCCAGCTAATTCGACATTCGATCGTTTGTCCTACGGCCGAAATCGCGTACGTAAGAAACAACCACGTACGAATCCGAATTATGTGAATATCGAAATCAAAAGCAATGATGGTTCACTTCGAAGTACTTATATTCGAATACATGATACACAAAAATCAAAAACCAATACTCTTTCATCGTCATCATCTTCGTCGACGACGAGTTCATCGACATCATCGTCAAACAAAAATCCCACATCAATCGAACAAGAATATCTCAATGAAAGCAACGATACGATACACAATCACGACGAAGATAATCAAACGACATTGACCAGTCAAACTGGATCGATTACGAAACAATTCGTAACCTGTACCGACGAATTTCTCTTTCATTCGGCCAATGATCCAATCAATCTAAATAGTAACAATGAAACAAGTGTAGCCACTGGTGATGGCGGTGGTACAAATTCGAATACATCAACACTTTCATCACCGACATTGCCAATCTACTACGATGGAAATTCGAATTCACCTCCATTATCGACCTCGATGACACCGCATTCGCTCAATCGATCGCACGAACCTGATTCATCAACATCGAGTTTGACACGACCTGCTTCGATTCATTTGCAAGGTTTCAATGAAATTCTTAACAATCAAACATCGATGTACAAACAATGGACAACATCGTCGCCGACCAAAGCAGCACCAGCTGCAATTGTTGAGATCGAATCAGATATTCTCTTGCATGAAATGTTGAATTTTAACACACATAAACGAGGTCTTTTCGGCAAGCGTCTCACTCAAGATGATCTCTTGTCCTGGTCGAAAGAACCTCTTACCAAGCCACTTCTTCGAACATTAGATAAAGTTCTTAAAAAAGAAGCACCGGAAATCTTCAAACTCATTCAAACTTATATGGGCGATAAGAAATCGAAACAAATAGCATCATTAAATACATGTCTCGAATTGACAACCAAAGGCTGGAGTTTACCATCGATACGTGATGAACTCTATTTACAATTGATTAAACAAACAAGTTATAATATCAATGCTGAAAGTTTACAGCGCGGTTGGGAATTAATGGCTGTTTGTTTGTCATTTTTTCCTCCGTCGAGTAAATTTCAATGTATATTAGAGAAATATATTTCATTGCAAACAAATGGCGATGCAGACACGCCGGAAGTACCGATATCAATCTATGCTAAAGTTTGTCAGAAACGTTTAGACAAAATTCTTCAAACTGGACCGAAAAAAGGTCTCAAAAAGCCAACATTCGAAGAAATTGAATTATCAAAAGTAATAATTTCAATCAATTTGCTACAAAAAAATTACGTTTTTTTTCTCTTCTAAAGCATACTATTCATTTTCCATCAATGTTCGGTGCAACATTAGAAGAAGTTATGGCTATGCAACGAACAAGATTTCCCGAACGACGTCTACCATGGGTACAAACTATTCTTTCCGAAGAAGTTTTACGATTAAACGGTGCACAGACCGAAGGCATTTTTCGGTAAATTAAAAATAAAACTAAAACGATTTTCCTAGTTTTCTACTCGTATAGCGTTCCCGGAGATTTAGATGGTGTCAATGCATTGAAAGTCAAATGTGATCAATGGCAATTACCATCGCTCGAAGACGCACATCTACCTGCATCGTTATTGAAACTTTGGTATAGAGAATTAGCTGAACCATTGATACCATCGATGTTCTACGAGCAATGCATACTCAACTGTGATATTCCAGAAACATGCATTCGTCTTGTTAATTCATTACCGGATATAAATCGAGCAGTTTTAACATATCTCATACGTTTTCTTCAAGTATTTGCTGCGGCTGAAAATGTTGTCGTGACAAAAATGGACGTCAACAATTTATCGATGGTATTCGCACCGAATATTCTTCGTTGTGACTCCGAAGATGCCAAAGTTATATTCGAAAATGCACGAAAAGAAATGCTATTTATTAAAATCTTGATCTTAAATCTCGATACGAATTCAATCGAAGGTGTTATCTAGGATAATTCTGTTTTCTTCTCATTTTCGTTTGTTTATACATTTATTCATTTCTTTGCTCTCTCGCTCTCTCTCTCTCTCGCTTTCTCTCTAGCATTTAATACCAAAACAAACTTCAACCCTAAAGAGACATTTCATGTCGCTTGAATCTCGCACATATGTGTATAATTAATTTGCTTTCTTTCTTGTTTTTCGTTTTTTCTTGTGCTCAGGTACCTTTGTGTGTGTTTGTAAACAGAACAGTTTTTACAAGCTTTATGCAAACCAAAAACAAACTAAATCTTCAATTGAAAATCCGACGCTAGTCATAGATATCGGATTTGATTCATTCATTCATCATCTTCATCATCTTTTCTTTTTTTTGTTTCATTGTCTTTTGTTAAATATAAATATATAAATATATATCTTATTAAAAAAACGAGAAAATCCATGAGACATGTTTTGATAATGAAAGTCAATTTATAGATTATTATTATTATTATTATTTTGAATATGACCGAGGGACAAGGCATTGAAGTGACACAATTTTCACGGCGAATCGCTGATCAATTGATACTCTATCAGGTTATTCGATATCCTGATCGATGTTTATTTATTTGGATTGGTACACAAACATGTGAACTGTCGAATTTAGCGATGACAATGCCGTTGATGACATCATCGTCGAATGAATTACTCGGTACGACATTAATTGGAACGGATTTCTATGAACAATCATTAGCGTTGAGTAAAAAATTAGGCAAACGTTTAGGAGGCAAAAAACAGATTTATATAAGTTTAAATCTACCGAATGAGGGTGATAATGATATGTTAATCAAAGAAGTTGAACAAGTCTTATTCGAACATGTGAAACAAAATGAACATGTTTATTAAATTGACATTTTTTTGTTTTGTTTTATTTTTATTTTGATAAAATAAAGAAAAACAACAGCAAGACCGTTGGTTAAAGTCTAATTAAAACGATAAACTAAGCTGTGTTGCGTGCCGTTTTTTATCTGTTGATGAATGACATGAAATATACAAAATCCTGTCTTAAACAGTCTTTCTTTCTTCATCTAAAAAAAGAAGGGAAAAAGAAAACTTATTTCGAAACTCAATGAGATTAAAGATTGGTTTAATCTTTTTTTTCTTCTTCTTCTTCTTCGCATGATTATTATCCTGTTGATTGTCAATACCAACGACTAATTCTCGTCTTGTTTCATTGATGAGATAGATATATCATTCATCTAATCGAGAATCTTCTTGACAGAATATTTTCTACGTGAAATATGGAAAGTATCAGTCGGTCTTTGATCATCTGTCATTGATAATAACAATGATCATTAACCTTCAACGAGATTATCATATGGAACTGATAATAAGATTCCAAATTATCAAACAAATGATTGTATATTGACAGGATTTGTTGTGTCACAAAGTTCTCCAATCGTTTCGTTGAATAAAATCTGCATTTATTCATGTCACAATGAATTAATCCTTGATGACCTAGTTTTCAACTACATATGCAAAGATCATTTTTCGTTATCTTTATTTTCAAATTTTGAAATTGATTTTGTTTTTATTTATGTCAGAAAAAAAAACTTTTTTTGTGTTTTGTGAGCAGAGAAAAGAGAAACACACGACGCATACATAATTATTATAGGAGATAGAGACTAGGCAGCAGCAAATGATAGAATAGCAAACAGAAGACAAAGAAAAATATTGAAATAACTGGATTCTATATCGTCTAGTTATACGTATAATAAGATATAAACGAAAACTTTCTAGAGAGAGAGAGATCGACAGAAGGTACACACATCTGACAACATATACAGAAAAAGAAGAAGAAGCGAGAGTGAGAAAAAACGAACGTTTTGGAATAAGTGCAAATATTCATGTATTCGAAATAATAATAATAATAATAATATTAAGAAGAAGAAAACAAATGAATGCAGTGCTAAGTTAATGCACTAGAAAAATACTTTGATTTATGATGATATTCACTGTCCATCTGAGTTGACTAGAGAAGAGATTTTTACAGGAGAGAGAGAGAAAGAGAAAGAGAGAAATAAGTCACTGGAGTCTTAGGTCAAGGCTGGTTGAGAACAAGAGCAAAACAAAAATACATATATATATATATATATATATATTTGTAGAACAGTCTCAACTTGTTTTTGAGCATAAGTACGATTGACTAGTATAGGCCACAACCGCGCAAATTTAATGTGATAATAACCTAAAGAAAAACGAACAATGATCAATATTAAAACGAATTTCATTTTCGTATTTTTACATCTGTAACAGCATCGAATACAAATTGAACATTTTGTGTATCTGTTGCACATGTATGATGACAATAAACTTCTTTTTGTGTTGATTTATTTTTGGCTACAAATTGTGCTTGAATATATTCAGCAGCTGGATCATATTCATT
>Ga0209963_1002193_pt1 | contig 10317 bp, 10 predicted proteins | sample ThiBio_1000_biof_2_FD_183957 | JGI IMG/M metagenome (GOLD analysis project Ga0209963, IMG submission 183957) | Wastewater bioreactor microbial communities from Cape Town, South Africa - Thiocy_cont_1000_biof (SPAdes) | ecosystem: Engineered > Bioreactor > Thiocyanate-remediating >...
GGTGGTTGCCCTTGTCGTCGACGTCGATGTACTCGGGCCAGTTCGACCAGTTCACCACCTTGTCGGTGTCGGACTTGTCCGGCGCTGCCTGCTGGGCGGTGTTCGGCGCGCCCGAGGTGGCGGTGGAGTTGCGTCCCGGCGAGCCGCAGGCGGTGAGCAGGCCCGCAGCGGCGAGGCCGGCCAGTCCGGTCAGGGCACTGCGGCGGGTCAGCGCTCCGCGCGCGAATGACATCAGCAACGGGTCGGTTTGGGTCGGTCCAGGCATATCCCCTCCTCCGGCTTGGGCCACACCCGTGTGGTCAAGGCCCCACGCCACAGGTCCAGTCAAGTAGCACACACTGTAATCCGCAAGAGTCCTGCCGTGTCTACCACGAAATGCGCACTTGACGAACTTGCAAACTACGGTTTCGGCAGGCAGGATCGTGGTGTGTCTGGTGTCACCACTGCTCTCGACTCGACCGCGGACGGGAGCTCGTCCCGTCCGGCGCTGCTGGACGACACCGGAAAACGGATCATCGAACTGCTGCAGGCGGACGGCCGGATGCCGTACGTCTCGATCGCCTCGGCGGTGGGGCTGTCCGAGGGCGCCGTTCGCCAGCGCGTCCAGCGGATGATCGACAGCGGCGTGATCCAGATCGTCGCGGTGACCGACCCGCTGATGGTCGGCTTCAGCCGCCAGGCGATGATCGGGATCAAGACCCGCGGCGACGTCACGGCGATCGCCACCGCGATCTGCGAGATTCCGCAGGTCGACTATGTGGTCACCACCGCGGGCGGTTACGACCTGCTGGTCGAGCTGGTCTGCGAGAACGACGCCGAGCTCCTGGACGTCCTGATGACGCGGATCCGCGCTCTCGAAGGCATCACCGAGACCGAGACCTTCGTCTACCTCAAGCTCAACAAACAGCACTACGACTGGGGAACCAGATGAGTACCGACATCACGACAGCACCGGACGCGGCCATGGGCGTCACCGACGACACGTTCGGCGTGCCGGAAGTCTCCGCCGAACCGACGACGCGGGAAGGGACGCCCCTGGCGCAGGCTGCCCGCGACCACCTGTGGGGGCACTTCACGCGGCATTCGGTGTACGAGCCGACCGACGCGGGAGGTGCCGGCGGCCGGGTGCCGGTGATCGTCAAGGGCAAGGGCCACCGGATCTGGGACGACGCCGGCCGGGAGTACATCGACGGCCTGGCCGGGCTGTTCACCGTCCAGGTCGGCCATGGCCGGGTCGAACTGGCCGAGGCGGCGGCGAAGCAGGCGTCCGAATTGGCGTACTTCCCGCTGTGGAGCTACGCCCATCCGACCGGGATCGAGCTTGCGGAACGGTTGTCGGGCTACACGCCCGGCGACCTGAACCGGGTGTTCTTCACGACCGGCGGCGGTGAGGCGGTCGAGACCGCGTGGAAGCTCGCCAAGCAGTACTTCAAGCTCACCGGGAAGCCCACGAAGACGAAGGTCATCTCCCGGTCGGTCGCCTACCACGGGACGCCGCACGGGGCCCTGTCGATCACCGGCATCCCGGCGGCGAAGGCTCCGTACGAACCGCTGGTGCCGGGTGCGCTGAAGGTGCCGAACACGAACTTCTACCGGGCCCCGGAGCATCTTCGCTACGACGAGTACGCCTTCGGCCAGTGGGCAGCCGACCGGATCGCCGAGGCGATCGAGTTCGAGGGTCCGGAGACGGTGGCAGCGGTCTTCCTCGAACCCGTCCAGAACTCCGGCGGCTGTTTCCCGCCGCCACCGGGGTACTTCGAGCGCGTCCGGAAGATCTGCGACGACTACGACGTCCTGCTGGTGTCGGACGAGACCATCTGCGCGTTCGGCCGGATCGGCTCGATGTTCGCCTGCAACGACTTCGGCTACGTCCCGGACATGATCATCTGCGCCAAGGGGATGAGCAGCGGCTACTCCCCGATCGGCGCGATGATCGCCTCCGACCGGCTGTTCGAGCCGTTCCGGCACGGCACGACGTCGTTCGCGCACGGCTACACGTTCGGTGGCCACCCGGTCTCGGCCGCGGTCGCGCTGGCGAACCTCGACCTGATGGAGGCCGAGGGTCTGAACCAGCGGGTGGCGGAGAAGGCGCCGGCGTTCCGGGCTGCCCTCGACGGTCTGCGCGACCTGCCGATCGTCGGCGACGTCCGCGGGGCCGGCTACTTCTACGGCATCGAACTGGTCAAGGACAAGGACACTCGGGAGACGTTCGACGAGGACGAGTCGGAGCGGTTGCTGCGCGGCTTCCTGTCGAAGGCGCTGTTCGAGGCCGGCCTGTACTGCCGTGCGGACGACCGGGGCGACCCGGTGATCCAGCTCTCGCCTCCGCTGACGGTGGGCGAGGAGGAGTTCGCCGAGATCGCCGGGATCCTCCGTGGGGTGCTGACGAAGGCGTCCGAGCTGCTGTGAGGCGTCCGCGCCGCGACTGACGGGTGCCCGCGACTGACGGGTGGCCGCGGCTGACCGGCCAGTCGCTGGCATCGTGATGCGGCGCCCTCATGACTCACCGGCCTGCTCTGGCGGCGGCCCCTGAGGTTGGTGCTAGCTGGTGGTGGATATGAACCGCCGTCCCGCGGGTCGCGCGCCGTCGTGCTCGTTGGTGGTGGTTGTCAGGCGTTTCCGGGGCGCCACAACCACCATGATCTAGCACGAACCTGATGCGGCTCGGCCAACCCGCTTCACAACGACCATGAACTAGCACGAAGGGTCCAGCAGGCGTTGCAGCCGTCATCCAGCCGGCCGACGGACGGCGACCGCTGCCGTCAGCAGCCCACCGGTCAGCACCAGGCCCACCGCGAGTGCGACGGCCAGGCTGGGGGCGATGGGCTGACCGATGCGGGGAAGGGTGTCGGTCAGCATGGCCACCGTCGGCCAGCCGGGCGCGGCCTGGGCGAGTGCGACGAGGACGAGGACGCCGGTCCCCCAGCCGGGATGGGCGGGCAGCAGGCTTGCGACCAGGATGCCGACGGCTGCCCCGCAGGCTGCGACCACCAGGACGGCTACTGCCGAGGTCCAGGTCTGGTCGGCGCTCAGCAGCGGTGGGAATCCCCGGCTCACCCGGTACTGGCTCCAGGCGAACGATCCCGCCACCATCACCAGCGGGAAGACGGCGGAGATCGCGGCGGCCACCATCCACTTCGCGACCAGCAGCCGCGCCGCCGAGCCGAGGGCGCTCGTGCTGACCAGCTCCTGACCGGCCTCCTCCACGCTCCCGGCGGAGTGGCCGAGCCAGGCGGCGAGGGCGAACAGCACGAGCAGACTGATCCGGACGGTGTCGACGCTCAGTGGCGGGGTGTTCCAGACCCAGGCGATCAGGCCGACGAGGAAGAGCGCCGGGGCCGACCACCGCTGGGTGCTGAGCAACAGGGCCCAGGCGTAGGTCACCGAGGCGAACGTGCGGCTCACGGCTCGTCCTCCGGATCAGCGGCCGCCACCCTCAACACCCGGGCGTGGACGGCGAGCGCAGCGGCCAGCAGTCGCTCGACATCGGCCTCGGCGACGAGGTAGCGGGTGCGTCCGTCCGGGAGCGACGAGCCGCCGGGCGTCCACTCGGGCCGCGGGCCGGCCAGGTCGACCACGACCTGACGGAGTCGCGGCGATCCAGCGGTCTCCACGGCCGGCGGAGCCTCGGCGATCGCGCCCGCCTCCAGGGCGAGGACACGTCCGAAGTTGTCCAGTTCGTCGCCGTGCAGGGCAACGAGGACGGTGGCGCCCTGCCGGAGCCGCTCCTGCAGAACCTCGGTCAGCGCCGTTGCGGCCTCCGCGTCGAGGGCCGTGAACGGCTCGTCGAGCACGACCAGGTCGGCCGGACGCAGCAGTGCCTGCGCCAGCAACACCTTGCGCTGATTGCCGCGGGAGAGCGACCCGAGCGGTGCGTCCAGGCCGGGGACGAGCCCCAGCCGCTCCGTGATCGCCTCGGCGGCCGGACCGACCGCAGCCGGGTGCATCCCGGCCAGCCGCCCCAGCCGGGCGAGGTAGTCGCGGCCCGTCATCCGCGCCGGCGGCAGTGCCCGGTCAGGGACGAAGCCGAGGCTTCCGGCGTCCCTGCGCACACTCCCCCTGGTGGGCCGGCTGAGACCTCCGGCGACGCGCAGGAGAGTCGACTTGCCGGAGCCGTTCCCGCCTCTGATCTGGGTGAGCGTGCCGGGCTCCAGGGCCAGCGAGACGCCATCCAGCACCCAGGGACCGCGGCGGTACCGCTTCGACACCCCCGACAACTCCAGCACCGGCTGCACAGCCCGAAGCCTAGGGCCTGGGTAGGCCGACCCGAGATCGGGCACTTGTCAGGGTCGGCCCCAATTCCGGCGACCCCCGGGTCTTCCTACGCTGACTGAACGGGAGTCGCGGCAGCCGCCCCTGTTCCCCTCGAGAGAGGTTCGTCCCTTGTTGCGTACGGATGGACTGGCACGACGGTTCGAGGCCGGCCGCCTGGTGCTGGACGGTGTCACGGTCGGCTTCGACGAGGGTTCGATGACCGCGATCATGGGTCCGTCCGGGTCCGGCAAGACGACCCTGCTGTACTGCCTCTCGGGGATGCTCCGACCCACCGCCGGACGAGTGCTGTACGGCGAGATCGACATCGCGGCCCAGCCGCAACGGAAGCTGGACGAGTTGAGGAGAACCGCCTTCGGGTTCATCTTCCAGGCCTACAACCTGATTGACGCGCTGACGGCGGTCCAGAACGTCCGGCTGCCGTCGATGTTCGGCGCGCGGGTGGTGTCGCAGACGGACGCGATCGAGGCGCTTGCCCAGGTGGGGCTGGCAGGCTTTGCGGATCGCTATCCGGCCGAGCTCTCCGGCGGTCAGTGCCAGCGGGTCGCCATTGCCCGTGCCCTGGCGGTACGGCGGAGCGTGCTGTTCGCGGACGAGCCGACCGGCGCGCTGGACAGCACCGCGCGGCGGGAGGTCCTGCAGCACCTGACCGCGCTGCCCGGCCTGGGCACCTCGGTGGTGATGGTGACGCACGATCCGATCGTCGCCGCCACCGCTTCCCGCGTCCTGTTCCTCTACGACGGCAGGATCGTGGACTCCCTCCAGGGCGGGGATGCCCGGCAGATCGCTCGTCGGCTGGCAGACCTGGAGGCCGCGTGAGGGTCTGGCACCTGGCCCGGCTGTCGATCCAGCTGGGGTTCCGGCATCTCGGCCTGTACGCCGCATGCCTGTTCACGATCGCGGCCACCACCGTGATCGCGTCGGTGCAACTGGTGCTGGCGGCGAGCTTCGGCGATCCGGACCAGGTTCGGATCGGCTACCTGAGCCCGGACGAGGTCGCAGCCCAGCTGAACTCGATCCGCGCGTTGCTGTGGATGATGAGCGGCCTGGCAGTGGCGATCGCGGGCTTCCTGATGTTCTCCTCGATCAAGCAGGTCGTGTCCCTGCGACAGCGCGAACTGGCCCTGATGCGACTGGCGGGAGCCAACCGGTGGCAGCTCTCGGCGATGGTCTTCGGCGAGTGCGCCAGCCTCGCGCTGGTCGCTGGCGTGCCGGCGGCGCTGCTCGGCAACCTGCTGACGAGACCGGCCTTCGTGGGCTTCCAGGAGCTCGGCCTGTTCGGCAAGAGCGTCGAAGTGGACATCGGATTCCAGCCCGCGCTCGTGCTGGCTGTCGCGGCAGGCGTCGCCCTGACCGCAGGCGTTGCGGGATTCCTGGCCGCCCGCAGCGGCACGCGTGGCGACCTCGTCGCCGCCATCAACCCGGTGCTGAAACGGCTCCGAGCGTCCCAGCTGGTCTGGCGTGGCGCGGTGGTGGCCGCCTCGTTCGTCGTGGTCGCCTTCCTCGGGCCTGAGAACGCCGGATCGTCGGTGGTCCTGCTGCTTCCGCTGCTGGCGGTGGACCCGCTGACGGCGCTGGCACCGGTGATCGTGCCCGCCTGCGCCCGCCTGATCGGACGGCTGTTCGCTGCCGTCGTCCCCGGCTCGGCGCTGCTGGCGGCCCAACGAGCCCGAGTCGACCGCTTCCGATTCGTGAGCATGGCCACGCCGATGATCCTGGCGGTCGGCCTGCTGGGGGGCTTCCTGGTGGCCAACGCTCCCGACGAGCAGCTCCGTGCCGACGCGTACCGGCAGCGGCTCGCCGCGACGGCGGTCGCATCCGTGACCGATCCAGTCACCGCTGACGAGGTGGCAGCCGTTGCCCGTCAGCAGTCCGATGCCGTTGCCCGGCTCACCTCCGTCACCCGGACGGCGTCCGGTGCGCTGCGCACGCTGTACTTCGCGGACGCTGCCGCCTTCGCGCGGCTGCTCACCCAGCCCGTGACCGCGGGCGACCCGGCGAGAGTCCGGGCCACTTCGGTCGCGACGAGCATTGCCGGCGCGTCCCTCGGCGACACCTACACCGTCCTGGCTGCCGATGGCGGCACCCTCCAGCTCACCGTCGTCGCCGTCATCGATGACCCCATCTACGAGGGCATTTTCCTCGACTGGGCGCAGCTGGGACGGGTCGTCGCCCGGCCGGAGAGCCTGTCCGCCCAGGTGCTGGTCGCAGGTGTCGAGGCTCCCGTCCTCGCGGCGGCACTGGCCAACGACTCGATCCCGGCCTCCGTCACGGATGCCGCCGGCTTCATCGAGCAACGCCTCGAGATCCGCCGGGCGAACACCTCCCGGTCGAACCTCAGCCTGTTCGGGACCATCTACCTGATGAGCCTGATCAGCGTCGCCCAGACCGCCATCTCCAGCCATCTCGGCCGACGACGCGAGTACGGCGTCCTGCGATCGCTGGGGATCGGACGCGGTGGCGTCGTCAGGGTGGTGGTGGTCGAGTCCGCGATCCTGCTGGGCGTCGCCGGCGTCCTCGTATCCGCCGCCCTCGCCGTCCTTGCGCTCAGGTTCACCACGAGCCCCGCCGCAGCTGGTGATGCGCTTGGGGCGGCGCTGCCGCAGACGCTCGCGGCCTTCGGCGCCCTCGGCGCCATCCTGCTGGCGACGAACGCCGTCGGCTCAGTGCTCGGCACGTCGGACCCGGCCAGCAGTCCGGCCGCGCTCTGAGCTGCCGGACTCAGGCAGTCCGCGGGACTCAGGCAGTCCCCTGCCGGCCCCGCAGCAGCCGCGTGCCCTCAGCGCCAAGGCCCTGCTCCCAGGGCAGCACGTCCAGTTGCGGCCACACACTCGCCCAGCGGCTGGCCTTCTCCTCGTAGACCGCGCGCGGCACCTGCACCCGGTTGGCCCGGACAATGCCGGCGAACAGGTCCGAAAACCCGAACGCGGAGTACGCGGTAACGACCCCGCGGTGCATCGTCACCCCGACAGCAGTCGCCGTGGTGGGCCAGGTCGACATGGCGTCCTGGATCGAGCCGTACGGCCGGATACGGCTGCCGAACGAGTCGGGATACCAGAGGTGAACCCGCGCCTGATTCTTCACGTCCACCTTCACCCCGAGCCCTGCGAGTCGCGCCGAGACCATTCGGTGCGCCACCCGCTCGGGCTCTGCGTCGAGGTCCGGGTCGAAGTAGACGACGTCCAGATCTGCGAGCCCGTAGCCATCGGCGCACCCGTACCGGGAGTTCCACACGGTCTGGGCAACAGCTCCCGCGCCAAGGAACCAGTCGGGCAGGCCGCACCCGTCGAGTCGCTCCAGCGCCGCCCGCAGTAGCGCGCTCGCCAGCACGATCGAGATCAGGTGGTCGTCTCTAGCGGGCACCAGTGCGTCAGTCACGGCACCGACTCTGCCACTCGGCCATGACGATGCGGTCACCCCGGGACCGCATGCCGACCCCGGACTAGAGTAGGTGGCGCTCCTCCAGGGCCGGAGCCTTCGTCGACCTTTCTGCCGATCCCTTGTCCTGCGTGATCGGACGGAGTCGAGAATGCCTTCGCCCAGTCATGAGTCCAGCCCGGTCATCGCCGCGCACAACCTGAGCAGGAGCTACGAGTTCTTTCGGCAGCCCACGGGTCTTTCGGGTGCCCTGTGCAGCCTGGTCCATCGTGAGCCGACCCGAGTGCAGGCCGTCGACGGCCTGGATCTGACCGTCGAGAGCGGCGAGGTCATCGGCCTGCTCGGTCCGAACGGTGCCGGCAAGACCACCATCGTCAAGATGATGTGCGGCCTACTGAGACCCACCAGCGGCAGCCTGAGCGTGTGCGGATACCGGCCGGCGGATCGCTCGTACCAGTTCCTTTCGCGGATCTCGGTGATCTTCGGCCAGAAGGCGATGCTCTGGTGGGACGTGTCCACGCGCGAGTCGCTGAGGATCCACTGCAGCATGTATGAGATCCCGCCGGCTGATTTCGCCGCGACCGTGGCTCAGCTCGGCGAACTGCTGGGCATCACCGACATCCTGGACACGCCCGTCCGCAACCTGTCGCTCGGCCAGCGGATGCGCTGCGAGCTCGCGTTGGCGCTGCTGCACCGTCCGATCCTGCTGTTCGCCGACGAGCCGAGCATCGGGTTGGACGTGGAGGCCAAGCTCGTTGTGCGGCGACTCTTCCGCGAGGTCAACCAGGCACTTGGCACCACGATCGTGCTGACCAGCCACGACATGGACGACGTCGAGGCGCTGACCGACCGCATCGTGATTGTCACGGGCGGCCGAGCCACGTTCGACGGCAGCCTCGGCGCACTGCGGGCACGCACCGGCCTGCCCAACGAGGCCCGCCTCGACGAGGTCATGGCCAAGGCCTTTCATCACGACGGCGACCGGGCATGAGCTGGCGCGTCGTGCGGCGTACCACGTCGGTGTTCCTCGCGTTGCTGCGCCAGGAAGTCCAGATGATCGCGCAGTACCGCTGGTGGCTGCTGGCCATGCAGGCCAGCGTTGTCCTGGTGCCGCTGATCTCACTGCTGGTCTGGCGGGGCGCCATCGCCCACGGCGCCAGACCACCGGTCACCACCGAGTACCTGACGACCTATTTGGTTCTCGTCAGCGTGGTGACCATGCTGACGTCGAGCTGGACCGCCAGGTTCCTGGCCGACAGCATCCGGCTGGGACAGCTGAACGCCTGGCTCGTCCGGCCATGCTCCACACACCTGGCCAGCGCAGCCAACAACGTCTCCGAAAAGCTGGCCAAGATCGCCACCCTGCTACCGCTTGTCGTCGCGCTGGCGATCGCATTCCACAGCGACCTCGAGCTGCCCACCAACCCGATCAGGTGGCTGCTGTTCTGCTGGACACTGGCGCTGGGGGCGATCATGGTCTTCAGCTTCGACTTCGTCGTCGGCACGCTAGCGTTCTGGTGGGACGACGTCACGGCCGTGGACCGCTTCCGGCAGCTGATCACCCTGTTCCTGTCCGGCGCCCTGATCCCGCTGTCGGTCCTGCCTGCCGCCTGGGGTCCCTTCCTCGCGGTGCAGCCGTTCGGCTACGCCGTCAACTTCCCCATCCAGACGCTCCTGTCCCAGGACGCCGCCAGCATCAGGGACGGACTGGCCGTTCAGGCAGCCTGGGCTCTCGCAGCCCTCGTGGCCGCCCGCCTCACCTGGACCCGAGGTCTACGGCGGTACAGCGGAGCCGGCGCATGAACCGGCGGAACCTGCGCGTCACACTGATCGTCTGGTCCAGGCTGCTCCGACAAGCGGTCATGCGCGACCTGCAGTTCCGATCGCAGGCCTGGCTGCACGTGGTCGCGAGCGTCGGCGAGCTGGCCACTGGCATCCTGCCGGTCCTGATCCTCACCAGCTACACCGGCTCCGACCCGGCCATCGCCCACACCGCCGTCCTCGCCGTCGGCATCTTCGCCATCTGCACCGGCCTGACGGACGCCCTGATCACCCCCGGCCTGCGCCGCTTCGACTCCGCCATCCGCCGAGGCGAACTCGACCTCGCCCTCATCCGGCCGGTGCCGACGTTCTTCTACGCCGTGATGCGCTGGATCCAGCCCGCCGAACTCAGCAAGTGCCTCAGCGGAGCCGCAATCCTCATCGCCGCCAGCCTCACCTACCAGCTCGACCTCCGACCTGACGCGATCCTGGCCACGACCATCTGGGCCTTCGTCGGCACCGTCGCCTACTCCACGTTCTGGGCCGACCTGACCCTGCTCGCCTTCTGGGTCCGCTCGATCGAGCCGATCAACGACCTCGCAGCGGCCTGGCGCAGTGCCGGTCAGTACCCCCGCCAGTACTTCCCGCGCACCGTGCAGATCGTGCTGGTCTCGTTCGCCCCAGCCGCGCTGATCGGTTCATTCCCCGCCGAACAGCTCCTCGACCCCAGCACGGCCCTCAGCCTCGCCCCGGTCGTCCTGATTGGGTTCTGCACGGTGACCGTAGTCATCTGGCGACGCGGGCTCCTGCGCTACGAGAGCGCCAGTAGTTGAGCTGGCACGCCACCTGCAGGTGACGTGTAGGCGAAGTGGATGACATTGCGCACGTTCATGGCGGCCCGAGCTT
>Ga0209963_1002199_pt1 | contig 10293 bp, 10 predicted proteins | sample ThiBio_1000_biof_2_FD_183957 | JGI IMG/M metagenome (GOLD analysis project Ga0209963, IMG submission 183957) | Wastewater bioreactor microbial communities from Cape Town, South Africa - Thiocy_cont_1000_biof (SPAdes) | ecosystem: Engineered > Bioreactor > Thiocyanate-remediating >...
CCTGCTCCACCGCCTGGAGAAAGGCGGCGACCGCCCGCTGGTGGTCACCGGTCCACATCGCCATCCAGCCCACGGTGAAGACGCTGACCGCGCCGTCCGCGCGCCGCCACGACGTCCGGCCCGCATCGGAGTGGAGCGCCGTGAGGGCAGCCTGGGCCGCGACGAAGTCTCCGCTGAAGGCGAGGGCGAAGGCCCGATGGGCGCGCGCCCGGTCGGCGAGGTCGTCGAGGCCTTCGGCCTGGCAGCGGTGGACGGCCTCCTGCAGCAGGAGCAGCGCGGGGCGGGGGCGGCGCAGCCTCAGGAACGACCAGCCGACGACGAACAGTGCGCAGGCATGCAGCACGGGATCCTGTCCCGACATGCCGCGGAGGAGTCCTTCGACAGACTCGCAGGCGCTGGCCAGATCGTCCGCCTCGTCGGCGAGGAACAGCTGGGCCAGGAGCCTGGTCGACTCGTAGGCCGCCTGCCGGTCCTCTGCCAGCGAGGCCGCAGCGGCGGTGGCTCGCGCGGCCAGGCTGGCAGCGGTCTCGGCGTCCCCGTCGTTGCGTCGGCACAGCGCCCTCACCGTGAGCACCTCCGGGTCGTCGGCGTAGGGGGCGGGCAGGCGCGCGCAGATCTCCTCGACCAGCTCGGAGTCGCCGCGCACGACCCCGGCCAGCCAGTGGGACCGGACCACCTGGGCCGCCTGCTCCGGCTCGCCTCCGCGCAGGGCGTGCCGGGCGGCCGAGTACGGGTCGATGCGGGCCATCGCGTGCGCGGCGGCCCGGTGCAGCCCTCGAGCCCGCCGGGGATCCCGGCGCAGCAGCATGGCCTGTCCGACCTGCGCCATCACCGGGTGCCACTGGTACACCGGGTCGCGGCCCTCGACCTCGCGCCGGTCGAGAGGCAGGCCGACCGCGACCGCCTGTTCGAGCAGTTCGGGGGCACGCGGGTTCCCGGTGATCTGGACGGCGAGCTGCCCGGTCAGCCACTCGCACGTGCAGGCCTGGGGCACGAACTCGGCCAGAGCGGGGGACAGGTCGCCCAGCATGTTCTCGACCAGGTAGTCGACGAGCTGAGGCAGAGGTTCGTCGCCGACGGGCGGCGAGCTGGGCTGCGGCAGCGGGTGCTCGGCCATCAGCGCCAGCCGCACGGCGACCGGCCAGCCGTCGGTGCGCCGGTGCAGGGCCACGGCCCGCTCGTGGTCGAGCTGGCGACCCAGCGCCAGCGCGGCCTCTCGAACCTCGTCCACCGAGAGTGCCAGGTCCGCCGGCCCGAGCTGGCCGAGTTGGCCGTCGGCACGCAGCCGGGACAGGCCCATGCCGGGACGGGGCTCGTGGCGGCCGGACAGGATGACCTGCAGCCCCGGCTCCTCGCCGGTCAGCGCCCGGGCCAGGACGCGAGCGGCCGGTTCGTTGTCGATCCAGTGCACGTCGTCCACGACGAGGACCGCGCGCAGCCGGTCGTCCAGCGAGACCGGGGTGGCGAGCACGTCGCCGCGGCGAGCCGGCGCGTACCGGAGCATGCCGATGGCGCCGGCGAGGTTCCGTCCCAGATAGCCCGGGTGACGGTCGGCCGCGGTGAGCGACAACCAGGCGACCGGACGGTCGTGGTGTGCCGCCCAGGCGCTGAGGCTGGCGGTCTTTCCGTAGCCGGCCGGGGCAGCCACCAGGGTCACCCGGTGCCGGGCCACCGACGCCGAGATCCGCGACCACACCGCCGGCCGCTCGATCACGTGCGTCGGCAACTCCGGCCGGGTGGCCAACTGGCTCGACAGCGAGACCGCGGGGAATCCGGGTACGAGCGGCACGGCTCGACTGTAAGCCGTAGTGGTCGCGCCCGAAAGGTGCGCGATGCCCCGCCGGGCCACTTTCACCCTTTCGGGGTGATGCCCGCTCGCCGCCGATGCCCAACGATTGCCTGCACGCCCACCGTGGGCGGCGGCGCCGTCGATCTGGCCGGCGCCGGAACACCGACAAGGAGAGCTGTTGTGGGCTTCTGGGACTTCTTCTGGCTGATGATCTGGGGCTTCGTGTTCATCTCCTATCTGATGGTCCTCTTCCAGGTGATCGTCGACGTCTTCCGCGACCCTGGCCTCACCGGCGGCATCAAGGTCGTCTGGCTGCTCTGCCTCCTGATCGCCCCGCCGCTCACCGCACTGATCTACGTGATCGCGCGAGGCCGCGGCATGAACGAGCGGGCGGCGCAGGCCCAGCGGTCGGCCCGGCAGGTGACCGACGACTACATCCGCTCGGTCTCGGCCGTGGACCCGGCGTCCCAGATCGCGAACGCAAAGGGACTGCTGGACTCCGGGGCGATCACCGCCGAGGAGTACGGGCAGCTCAAGGCCAAAGCACTCGCGTGAGGGTGGTGACACGATGAGCTTCGGGCCCGCCGACCTGTACGTCGTCGAGTTCTCCGACGCCGCTCCGCCGGACGAGGTGACGGCCGAACTCCGCGACGTCACCACGGCCGGGGTGATCACGCTGCTCGACCTTGCCCTGGTCCGCGGTGGAGTCGACGGAGCGGCTGCCGTCGTCGAGCTCGACGATCTCTCCGACGAGTTCGGGCTCGCGGGGGTGCGTCCGCTCGTCCCGGGACTGATCGGGGACGACGACCTGCGCCAACTCGGCGCGGGCCTGGGCCGGGGCGAGCTCGCCCTGGTCGTCCTGCTCGAGAACACGTGGGCGCGCCGGCTGGCGCGCGCGGCCCGCGACGGGGAGACCCGCGTCCGTCAGGTGGAGCGGTTCTCCGCCGAAGTCGTCAACGAGGTCGCCGGTCTCGCCGGCGTCCCGGTCTAGGGAAGGGACGGCCATGCCCATCGGACGCGGAGGACGCCCCGGGCTCCTCGCCACGGCCGCGCGGACCGCGGTCATCGCCGGTACCGCCCAGGCGGTGACCGGCGCGGTCGCCAACCGCCAGTACCAGCGGCGGACGGCGGCCGACGGTGAGCTCGTCCAGACGCCGCCGGCGGTGGCTGCGCCGCCAGCGCCTGCGGCGACCGAGGGTCTGGTCGAGCAGTTGGAGCGGCTCGCCGGGCTCCGGGCGGCCGGTGTGCTCGACGACGCCGAGTTCGCCGCCGCCAAGGCCCGGCTGCTCGGCTGAGCGCGCGATGACTGAACAGACCGTCCCCGACGTCGCCGCCCTGGAGCAGCGGCTCGCGGAGCTGGAGTCGGCCAACGCGGAACTCTCCGCGCAACTCGCCGACCGTCCGGTGCGGGGGCCGCGCTGGCGGGCCGTCGTCGCCGCTGCGCTGATCGTGCTCGCCTCCCTGCTCACGCCGGTGGCCGTCGTGTCCGGCTGGGCCAGGGTGCTGCTCAGCGACACGGACGCGGTCGTCGCGGCCTACGGCCCGCTGGTGAAGGACCCGCGGGTGCAGGCCTACCTCACCGACCAGGTGATGGCCGCGATCACCGAGAAGGTCGACATCGACGGGCTCGTGGACGACCTCGTGGACGGGATCGAGCAGGTGGTCCAGCGGCCGCGGGCCTCGGTGGCGCTGGAGGCGCTCCGCGGTCCGGCGGCGGCCGGACTGCGTTCGGCCGTGCAGGCCGCCGTCGCCAGGGCGGTGGCATCCGATGCGTTCGGCACCGCGTGGCAGGAGAGCCTCCGGCTCTCGCACAGCCAGCTGATCGGGGCGCTCCAGGGAGATCCCGACTCGGCTGTGACGATCACCGACGCGGGCGTCGGGGTCAGGATCGGTCCGCTGATCGCCCAGGCGAAGCAGGCGCTCCTCGACAAGGGCTTCGCCTTCGCCTCGGCCATCCCGGCCATCGACAGGACCGTCATCCTCGTCCGGTCCGACCAGCTCGCGACGGTGCGGCTGGCCTACCAGGGCGCACTGGCCACCGGCTACTGGCTCGGGCCGGTCGTGCTCGCGCTGTTCGCCGGCGGGGTGCTCGTCAGCAGGCGTCGCTGGTTCGCCGCCGCGTGGGCCGGCATCGGGATGGGGCTGGGGGCGCTCGTCGTCATCGCGGGGCTCGCCGTCGCCCGGGTCGTCGCGCAGGCGAGCGTGCCGGCCTCGGTGATGCCCGCGGACGTCCTGCTGACCTTCTACGACGCCGCCACCGGCGCGATCGGGGAGCTCGCGCTGGCCACCGTCACCCTGGCCGCGGTGATCACGCTGGTGGCGTACCTCGGTGGCGAGTCCCGTCCGGCGGCCGGCGTCCGGACGCGCTACGCCACGCTGACTGCAGGAGCACGCGACTGGAGCGCTGACCACGGCGTCCGGACGGGTGGGTTCGGGCGGTGGCTGCACCGACGCCGCATCGCGGTTCGGGCGGCGGTCGCGAGCCTGGCGGTTGTCGTCCTGGCGATGAACCGGCCGATCTCGTTCGGTCTGGTCTGCACCATCGCTGTCGCGGCGGTCGCTGCGATCGTCCTGGCCGACGTCCTGGCACGGCCGGACGAGGCCGGCTGACCCGGCCGGGGGCGGGAGGGACCTGGAAATGGCTGAACTCGCTGTGCGGCCGGAGGAGGAGCCCGAGGACGCGCCCAACGCGCCGGGGCGCCAGCCGCTGCGGGTCATGACCGAGCCGGCGCGGCCGCTGGTGCGCGCGTTCGTCGGCACCGTCGGCGTGCTGCTGGCCGTCACGCTGGCGGCCGCGGTGGTCTCGCTGGCGACGATCGTCCTGTCGGTGGGGATCGCCCTCTTCCTCGCCCTGGCCCTCGACCCGGTCGTCGGCCGGCTCCAGGCAGCGGGGTTGCCGCGCGGACGCAGCGTCCTGGTCGTGTTCACCGGACTGGCGCTGGTGGCGCTGGCGATCGTGGCGTTCGTGGTGCCGGCCGCGATCGACCAGGTCGTCGGCTTCGCGGGCAACGTGCCGACCTATGTCGCCGGCGTCCGCGCCTCCGGCTGGTTCGCCGCGCTGTCGGCGGCGAGCGGAGGTGGCCCCGCCTACGACGCCGGACTGGCCCAGGTCGGAAGGTGGCTCGCCGATCCGGCCCACCTCTTCGCCCTCGGCACGGGACTGCTGTCGTTCGGGGCGGGGCTGGTGAACGCCCTCTCGGCGACCGTCATCGTCGCGGTGCTGGTGCTGTACTTCCTGGCGTCCCTCGACGCGATCAAGGCGGGCTTCTACCGGCTCGCGCCCGCCTACAGCCGTCCCCGGCTGGCCCGGCTGACCGATCAGATCACGGCAGCCGTCGGCGGGTTCGTGTCCGGCGGGGTGACGCTGTCGGGCCTCAACGCCGCGTTCTCCTTCCTCCTCCTCACCCTGCTCGGGGTGCCGTACGCCGTGGTGCTCGCCGTGCTCGCGCTGGTGATCACCCTCGTCCCGATGATCGGGTCGGTGCTGTTCTGGATCCTCGCCACCGCGGTCGCCTTCCTGGGCTCCTGGTGGGCCGGGTGCGCCTTCGCCGTGGTCTACCTGCTCTACATGCAGGTCGAGGCGTACGTGATCACTCCCAGGGTGATGAACCGTGCGGTGTCGGTCCCGGGCGCGCTCGTCCTGATCGGCGCCATGATCGGCGGCACCCTGCTCGGGCTGGTCGGAGCGCTGGTCGCCGTCCCCGTCACCGCGTCGGTCCTGCTTGTCGTGAAGGGTGTGCTGGTGCCGCGGCAGGACGCCCGGACGGCCTCGCCGCACGAACCCGTCGCGGAGGGCACGAGCCCGTGACCCGGCTGCGCGGCCATCCGGCGATCGGGAGGGTCGGGCTGCCGGTGGCGATCCTGACCCTCTACTTCCTCGTGCCGCTGGACGCCGACGACGCGCCGGTCGGCGAGGTGCTCGGCGCGCTGGCCGCCGTCCTGTGCGTGACCGTCGTCGCGTGGGTCGTCGTCGAGGAGGCCGGACAGGCGCGGCGAAGGCTGCGGGCCGTCCACCTGTTGCTCGCCTTCGAGCTGGTCCTGGTCGGATTCTCGCTGGGCTACTACCTGCTGGCCACCGACCTGCCCGGCGAGGTGACCGGACTGCACACCCGGCTGGACGCGCTGTACTTCTCGCTGACCACGATGTCCACGGTCGGCTTCGGCGACATCAGCGCGTCCGGCCAACTCGGCCGCCTGGCGGTGTCGGTGCAGCTCGCGTTCAACCTGATCTTCGTCGCCGCCCTGGTGACGCTGCTTCAGGACCGGGTCCGCAGTGGCCGGTCAGTGGCCGGAGGCGACGGCGGGCACCCGGAACTCGGCGGCGAGGCGGAGCAGCATCCCGACGATCGCACCGACGATGGCGAGGACCGCGGTGGCCGGTCCCGCGGACGCGGTCAGTAGCGCGCCCAGCAGCACGGCGGTGAAGGGCAGCCGCATGCCGGCCGCCGTGGCCGCGGCGATCGCCACGGCAGCGAGCGGGGCCACCGCCGTCCCGGGGACGACCAGCGCGGCGGACACCGCGAGCAGCGTCCCGATCGAGATCGCGGGAAAGAGCGCACCGCCCCGGAAGCCGCCACCGAGGCAGGCCACGTAAGCGACGAACTTGGCGGCGAGGACGATCAGGGCGGTTGCCGCAGAACCGAGGGCAAGGTAGTCGGTCATGGACGCCTGGCCGGCGAACAGGACCAGCTCCGTCCGGGTGCCGGTCAGGGCCGCCCCGCCGAGCGCGGCGAGGCCTGTGACGGCGCCGGCCACCAGCAGCCAGACGAGCGGCGCCCGGTGGGCACTCTGTTCGAGGCGCAGGCCGCCGAGCCGGGCGAGCAACGCCAGGATCGCGACCACGAGGGCCAGCGGCACCGCGGTCAGCAGGTCGACCACGGCCACGTCCGGGTAGGCGGCCAGGCCCGGGAGACTCAGCCTGACCGCGCCGAGACCCGTCCACTGCGCAACCCCGACCTGGAGCAGGTAGCCGCTGCCGAGGCCGGCCAGTGAGGGCAGCAGGACGGCCGGCGTGGCCAGCCGGGTGCCGGCCGCGAGGGTGAGTTCGAGCAGCAGCACCATGGTGACCACCGGATTCCCCAGCACCGCGCCGACCGCTGCCATCGCGCCGACGATCATCATCACCTGCCGGGACGCCGGCTGCGCCGAGCGCACCAGCGCCGCACCGGCGGCCGTCCCGATCGCCACCAGCGGCGCCTCGGGTCCGAGCACCGCCCCGAAGGCGAGGCTGGCCAGGGCGGCGAGGAGGACGGACGCGAGCCGATCGGGCCCGATGTCGAGGGCGAGCCCGGCGAGCGGTGAGTGCCCGCCGCGGCCCGGCAGCCGCATCGCGGCCCAGGTGAGCAGGCCGCCGAGGATCGGGAGCCCGAGCACGAGCCACCACTGCGCGTCCGCGGCACCGAACAGCGCGGGAAGCCCGTGCCACAGCGCGTGGCTGAGGCCGTGCTCGACCCAGATGTAGGCGGCGGCACCGGCCCCTGCGGCGAGACCGACGACAGCGCCGCGCAGCGTGAGCACGATGAGCGGCGCACCGCTGATGCGATCCGCGACCACCGTGGCGCTCTGATCAGCCATCCCACCTCCCCGGCCTGGCTGAAAGCTACCGCAGCCCGGCTGGCCGAGCGCTCGACACTTCTCAGCACACCTTCGCTCCCAGCGCCTCCGGAGCGCGCGCAGCGCGGCTGGTCGTCACGTTCTCGGTGCGAGCACTTCTGAGTCGTGGCCGCTGGGGAGGGCTAGCCTCGACAGCTGTGAGACGACCCCGTGTGCTGTTGTCGGAGGCGTCTTCGCTGACCGCCCGGGAGTTCACCACTGTGCTGGGACGGTCCGGTGTGGAGGTCGAGGCGGTCAGTTCCGCCGCGCTGCCGATCGTGCGGTTCAGCCGGTGGTGCCGACGCGTCCACCCCGCGCCGGCGCCCTCTGCCGACCCGGTGGGCTACCTGCAGCGGGTGGACGCACTGATGGCCTCGGGTGACTTCGACGCCCTGCTGCCGACCCACGAGCAGGCCTGGCTCTTCGCCGCGGGACGGCACCTGCTCCCGCACGCCGCCGTTGCCGTGGCCGCCATCGACGCCTTCGATCAGGTGCAGTCCAAGACCGCGTTCGCCGCACTGCTGGACGCGCTCGGCCTCCCGCAGCCCGAGTGGCGCCTGGTCCGCAGCGACGGCGACCTGGAAGCGGTCGGCTTCCCGGTCTGGGTGAAGGCGGCCTTCTCCACCGCGGGACGCGGTGTTGCCCGCGCATCCGGTCCGGGAGAGGCCCGCGCGCTGTGGCAGCGGTTCACCGCGGCCGACGACTCGATGCCGGTGATGGTGCAGGCGTGCGCCGAGGGCCGGTACGCCCAGGTCCAGGCCGTCTTCGAGCATGGACGCCTGCTCGCCGGCGCGGTCAGCGAGCAGCTCGCCGTCGGTGCCGGGGGCAGCGCGGCGGCCCGGCTCAGCGTCGACCATCCGCGTGCGGTCGAGGCCATCCAGACGCTCGGTCGGCACCTCGGCTGGCACGGCGGCCTCACCCTCGACTACCTGCACATCGACGGCCGTCCGTCGTTCATCGAATGCAACCCCCGCACGATCGAGCCCGGAAACGCCGCGGCGGCAGGGGTCGACCTGCCGGCGCTCACCATCGCACTGACCCGGGGCGACGCCCTGCCCGCCGTCCCGTTGCTCACCCGGGCCGGCGTCCGCACCCGGTCCACCATGGCGATCGCACTGGGTGCCGCGGAGCGACACCGCACTCGCCGCGCGATCCTGGGCAGCCTCGCCTCCTCGATCGGCCGGCGTCCTCCGCTCCGGCACAGCGCGGAGGTGCTCACGCCGATCCTCGCCGACCCGCCGTCGCTGATCCCGCTCATCGTCGCGGTCGGTGCGGTCCTGGCCAGACCGGGGCAGGTGGCGTCCCTGGCCGGGGGCACCGTCGACACCTACGCCGTGACACCGTCGGCGGTCCAGGTCGTCAGAGCCCACTGAGGCCAGCCCGAGCCAGACCAGGGCCACGGGCACGGCGACGGCCCCGCGTCCAATGGCTGGTGGACCTTCGGCTAACTATCTATACTGCATATAGACAGTAAGGGGGTTGTGGTGCCGGTCATCCTGTCGCACACGTCGGGCGTTCCGCTGTACGAGCAGATCGTCGAGCAGCTGCGTTCGGCCATCCTGCGGGGTGAGCTCGCCGAGGGGACGCAGTTGACTTCGCTGCGGCAGCTCGCCCGTGACCTGGGCGTGAGCCTGATCACCACCACCCGGGCCTACAACGACCTGGCCGCGGCCGGGCTGATCGCCAACGTCCCCGGCAAGGGCAGCTACGTGCTCGCCGTAGACCGGGAGGCGTCCCGGGCCGAGGCCATCCGTGCGGTGCGCGACCACCTCGGCAGGGTCGTCACCACGGCCGCAACGGCGGGGATCGAGCCCGCCACCCTGCACGAACTCCTGGATGAGGTCTGGAATGAACACCGTCACTGAGCCCGCCGTGGTCGAGGTCCGTGAACTCCGCAAGGACTACGGGCGGTTCCAGCTCGGCCCGCTCGACCTCGACCTGCCCGCGGGCTACGTGACCGGTCTGGTCGGCGAGAACGGCGCGGGCAAGACCACCCTGCTGAAAGCCATGCTCGGCCTGGTCCGGCCCGATGCGGGCTCGGTGCGCCAGGTCGGCGACGGTCAGGCGCGTCCGGGCCTCGATCTCGGGGGCGTGGGTGTGGTGTTCGACCACCTCGTGGTGATTCCGGAGTGGACGGTGAGCCAGGCCGGGGCGGCTGTCGCCCCGTTCTGCCCGAGTTGGGACGCCGGGCTGTTCGCCGAGCTGCTGACGAGGTTCGGGGTCGTCTCCGGCGCCCGGGTCGGCACGTTGTCGCGGGGCGAAGGCTCGAAACTCTCCCTCGCACTGGCGCTCGCGCGTCGTCCGCGGCTGCTGATCCTGGACGAGCCGACCAGCGGCCTGGACCCGGGCGCCCGCTACGACGTGATCGACGTCTTCGCCGAGTTCATGGCCGCCGACGACCAGCACGCCATCCTGTTCTCCACGCACATCGCCAGCGATCTGGACCGGATCGCCGACCATCTGCGCGTCCTCGTCGACGGACGGCTGGTCGAGTCCGGACCGCTGCCGGAGGTGCTGGAACGCCACGCCATGGTTCGCGGACCTTCGTCCGCGTTGCCGGCGTCCGCCCGCGCCGCCGTCCGCGGGCTCCGCGACGTGGGCGGAACCTTCGATGGGCTGATCGCCACCCAGGACACCGCCCAGTTCGGGCCTGAGGTGCTGATCGAACCGGCCAGCATCGACGACATCGTCGTCCGCCTCAGCCATCCCGCAGAGAGGAGCCGGGCATGAGCCGGGTGCTGCGCTTCACCCAGCTGGATCTCAGAGTCCAGCAGGCCACGCTGAAGACCACCCTCGCGGTCGGAGCTCTGCTCGCCCTGCTGACCTGGGTCACCGCACCGCTGCCGCCGCTGATCGTCGCGGTCTTCACGTTCGCCGCGGCGATCGTGGCGGTCGAGCCGTTCCGTGCCGAC
>Ga0209963_1002201_pt1 | contig 10286 bp, 9 predicted proteins | sample ThiBio_1000_biof_2_FD_183957 | JGI IMG/M metagenome (GOLD analysis project Ga0209963, IMG submission 183957) | Wastewater bioreactor microbial communities from Cape Town, South Africa - Thiocy_cont_1000_biof (SPAdes) | ecosystem: Engineered > Bioreactor > Thiocyanate-remediating >...
CGGCATCCGCCGGCTGGTGCGCGAACATTGCGAGGCCGCCGCCTTCATTCCGATCGACGCGGCAATGGAAAGCCTGAATGTTTCCAACGCCGCCGCCATCGCGCTTTACGAGCTGCGGCGCTGAACCGGACCGGAACCCCTCCCTGACAGCGATGTTATCTCCCGGAAGACAAACCGGAGAGAGTCATGCGGTCCATCCTTCTCTGGGCCATCGGCATTCCGTTGCCGATCATCCTGATCCTGTGGCTGCTGACGGGGCACGCATAATCTTGAATAACCCCCATCCGTCACAGCTCGCGTCCGCACGGCAGCTTACGCTGCCATCGCGGACAGCTCGCTGCGACACCTTCCCCCTTCCTGGTGCTTTGCACCGAAGGGGGAAGTAAGTCGGTAGATGCGGAAAAAGACGGCGCGCCCAATCAGAGATCAGAACAGCGCCGCGATGGAAGCGTCGCCGGCATAGTCCTCGATCCGCACGAGCACCTTGTAGCCATCCGCCATCTTGAGGTGGCCCTTTGCGTCGCGCATCAGGGTGCCGTCATTGCTCATGGTCTGCGTGCGCGGATCGTAGGCGAAGCGCGGCACCAGGCCCCGATATTCGCTGCGGATCAGTTCATACAGCGTCCGGGCATTCCCAGGCGAAAGATGCACGCAGCCGGCGCTGGCGGCATGGATCGCCAGGCCCGTCTGCGATCCGCGGCGCTTCCAGTCGAAGAACATCGCATAGGGCATGGGCTGGTCCCAGGTCCAGGACCGGTAGCTGCGATACATGCGGCGGGGATCCAGTTCGTAATAGCCGCGCGGCGTGGCGGTAAACTTGCGGCGGCCATGCGGGCTGATCTCGCGCCTCTCACGGCCGGTGGAGGCGGGCCAGTCATGGAGCAGCGCCAGTTTCCTGCCGCGCTGCTTGCGGAACACATACATGCGCTGGGCCAGCGGGCCATGGTCGGCCTTGCTGACATAGACGAACAGATCGAACGCCTTCAGCATCTGCGGCGTCAGGCTTTCTTTCAGCCGCCGTGCCACGGCGACGGCACGGGCCGATGCCAGGTCCCGGGGCGACAGTGATGGGCGCGCGATGTCGAATTGCGGCGCGGCGGCGGGCGGCATGTATGGCTGGGCCAGTTCCGGCCCGGCCGGCGGCGTCAGGTCTGGCAGGATGGTCAGCATGACCGTGGCGGAATAGGCCAGGTCGGTAAAGCGATCGCCGCCGTCTGCGGCACGCGCATCATCGGGCGGAGCGATATCGATCGTGACGGCGGCGCCGGTGTCCAGCCGGCTGCCGGCCAGAAATTCCCCCAGGTCCGGATGGGCGGCGTACGTCGCGGCCAGGCAGAACAGGCCAGCCGACGCCAGATATGACAAAGCCAGAATGCGCAAACCAGACATGACGCCGGGACTGAAAGCCGTGGAAAAAAATTTATAGCGGGCGAAGGCGCATATGTCTCGTTTTGGGACGAGAGTTTGCGCCGTCAACCTTGCTGCGGATCGGCAAAGCGGTCCGTCTTGGCGAACCCGCGCGGCGCCAGGCGGCCGGCCTGGGCGCGGGCGCCCTTCCACTCCTTCAGTTCCGACGGTGTGAAAGTACGGCCATTGGCATCCTTCAGCCCCGTCTTCCAGTGGAAGGCGATGGCGTCGGCCAGTTCGCTATTGCTGTAGCGCTGAAGATAGACGCCCTGCCCCTTGGCCATCTCCGGCACTTCGGCGATCGGGAAGATCACCAGCTTGTGATTGCGCCCGATCACCGCGACGTGATCGCCATCGACACCGTGGCAGGACGCTGCCTCGACCCCGGGCTTGACGTTCATCACCGCCTTTCCCTTGCGGGTCATGGCGATGGCATCGTCCTCGCCGGTGATGAAGCCGTGTCCGCTGGTGGCAGCGACCAGCAGCTTCCTGCCCGGCACATGCACGAACATGGTGACGATATCGGCTTCGGGCGGCAGGTCGATGAAGGTGCGGATGGCTTCGCCATTGCCGCGGCCGCCCGGCAGCCTGGTCGCGTCCAGCGTATAGAAGCGCCCATCGGTGGCCAGCAGCATGATGCGGTCGGTGGTCTGGGCATGGAACCAGAAGCGGGCCTTGTCGCCTTCGCGATACTTGTCGTCTTTCGATTGTTCCTGATGGCCCTTCAGCGCGCGCAGCCAGCCCTTGGCCGAGCAGACAACGGTGATGGGCTCCTGCGGCACGGCATTGGCGCGCTCCTCGACATGCTCGGCCAGGGCAGTCATTTCGGCCACCGCTGCGGCCTTGGCGATTTCGGTCCGGCGGCGGCCGATCTCGGTCTTCAGGCCGAACCGGGCGTCGATCGCGCGCAGTTCGGCGATCAGCTTTTCCGACTTGAGCTTTTCGGAGCCCAGCATGCGCGTCAGCTCCTTCTGCTCCCTGGTCAGGCTGGCGTGTTCGCCGCGGATCTCCATTTCCTCCAGCTTGCGCAGGGAGCGCAGGCGCATGTTGAGGATGGCGTCGGCCTGGGTCTCGGTCAGCTTGAACGCCTTCATCAGGACGGGCTTTGGCTCGTCCTCGGTACGGATGATCCTGATGACCTTGTCCAGGTTCAGATAGACGGCCAGATAGCCTTCCAGCACCTCCAGCCGCGCGGCGATCTTCTCCAGGCGGTGGCGGGAGCGGCGCTCCAGCACTTCGCGGCGGTGGCTGATGAAGGCAACCAGCATCTCGCGCAGGCTCATGACGCGCGGCACCAGGCCCCGGTCCAGCACGTTCATGTTCAGCGGCACGCGCACTTCCAGATCGCTGCTGCGGAACAATTGCTCCATCAGTATCTCGGGATCGACGGTGCGGGTTTTCGGGGTCAGGACGATGCGGATGTCCTCGGCGCTTTCGTCGTGGATGTCGTCCAGCAGGGGCAGCTTCTTCTGCTCCATCAGCTCGGCGATGCGCTCGATCAGGCGGGATTTCTGGACCTGATAGGGAATTTCCGTGACGACAACCTGCCAGGCGCCTCGCTGGCCCTCTTCCTTCTCCCAGCGCGCACGCAGGCGGAAGGAACCCTTGCCGGCCTGGTAGGCTTCGGCGATGGAGGCCGGGTCCTCGACCACGATGCCGCCGGTGGGAAAGTCCGGCCCCCGCACATGCTTGAACACGGTGCGGTCCTGGACGTTGGGATTTTCGATCAACGCGATGGCGGCGGCGACAAGCTCGCCCAGATTGTGCGGCGGGATCGAGGTCGCCATGCCCACGGCGATGCCATTGGCGCCGTTGGCCAGAAGGTTCGGGAAGGCGGCCGGCAGCACCACCGGCTCGCGGGTTTCGCCATCGTAGGTCGTGCGAAAATCGACCGCGTCTTCGTCCAACCCCTCCAGCAGGGCGGCGGCGGCGTCGGTCATTCGGCTTTCGGTGTAGCGCATGGCGGCGGCGTTATCGCCGTCGACATTGCCGAAATTGCCCTGCCCGTCGACCAGCGGATAACGGACGGAGAAGTCCTGGGCCAGGCGCACCAGCGCGTCATAGATCGCCTGGTCGCCATGGGGATGAAACGAGCCCATCACATCGCCCACCACCTTGGCGGACTTCTTGAAGGCGGAGTCGGGATCGAGCCTGAGCAACCGCATGCCATAGAGGATGCGCCGGTGCACGGGCTTCAGCCCGTCGCGGGCATCCGGCAGCGCGCGCTGGGTGATGGTGGACAGCGCATAGGCCAGATAGCGTTCGGCCAGCGCCTTGCTCAGGGGTTCGGAACGGATTTCGTCGGGTACGGCAACCATGGTTCAGCTTTTAGATGATTCGGGGGCAATGGCGTCGAGGCGCGTTCTGGCGATGGGCATCTCCTTGCCATGCGGTCGCAAGACCCGCTCCAGCAGGAAATGGCCGGTCAGCTTCAGCCCGGCGGAGGTCTCGTCCGGGTCTGGAGCCGCGCCGTTTTCGCCGGCGAGGAAAGCGGGAAGCCGGAACATGCGGCTGGCATAGATGCCCGCCCCGGCGCGCGACACGGCGCGCCCGCTGCGCGGCGAGACATAGGCCAGGTCGTCCGTCTCGCCCGTGGCGGCGCATTCCGACAGGTCCAGCCCGAAGCCCAGCGCATCCAGAAGGCCCGCCTCCCAGCGCACATACAGCGGCAGCCAATGAGCGGCATCTTCCTGCACCATCGCGTCCAGCAGGATGGTGCCCGCTTCAAAAACATTGGCGTGGGCTTCGCGTTCGGGCAGCGCCGCGGACGAGACGGCGGCGAAGGCGTTGAGGCCGCAAAGACCTTCGCGACTCTCCATCAGATCGCCGGCGCGGGCGCGCGCCAGTTCGCAGGTGAAGCTGCCCAGATGTTCCTCCAGCCGGGCACGCCAATGGACATGGACGGCGTTGCCGGGCTGCAGGCTCGGCTTGACCCGGCGCGAGGCCCCGCCCCGCACCAGACCCAGATGGCGGCCATGGTCGCGGGTCAGAAGTTCCAGGATCGCGCCGGTCTCGCCATGGGCGCGGGAAGACAGGACGATCGCATGATCAGACCATTCCATGATTGGTCACCCCCCTCTGCCGCAACTCGGTCTGCCTGCGGCAGACCCATCGTTGCGACATCTCCCCCCGCATGGCGCTGCGCGCCGCAGGGGGAGACGGGCCGGTGCGTTCCTAATCATTCGGAAAGTCTAATCCGATTTCCTTGTAGTGGTCGGATTTTTCCGCCCAGTCCTCGCGCACCTTGACGAACAGGAACAGGTGGACACGCCGGCCCAGAAGTTCTTCCAGCTCGGTGCGGGCCAGTTCGCCGATCTTCTTGATGGTGGAACCGCCCTTGCCCAGCGCGATCGCCTTCTGGCCGTCGCGCTGGACATAGATCACCTGGTCGATGCGGACGCTGCCGTCCTTGCGCTCTTCCCATTTCTCGGTCTCGACCGCGCTGGCGTAAGGCAGCTCGTCGTGCAGGCGCAGATAAAGCTTCTCGCGCGTCACCTCTGCCGCCAGAAGGCGCACGGGAATGTCGGCGGCCTGGTCTTCCGGGTACAGCCATGGGCCTTCGGGCATGCGCGCCGCCACCCAGGCCGCGAGATCGGCCACCCCCTCGCCCTTCAGCGCCGAGATCAGGAAGACGTCCTCGAACGCCGCTTCGGCATGCAGCTTTTCCACAAGCGGGAGCAGCGTTTCGCGCTTCATGCCGTCGATCTTGTTCAGCACCAGCGCTTTCTTCTTGGCGGGCGACGATTTCAGATTCTCCAGGATCGCCATCGTGTCGCGCGCGCCGGGGCTGTTGTCCCGCCCGGTCAGGTCGGCGGCATCGACAATCAGCAGCACGCAGTCGGCGTCCTCGGCCCCCGCCCAGGCCGACGTGACCATCGCGCGATCCAGGCGCCGGCGCGGGCGGAAGATGCCGGGCGTGTCGACAAAGACGATCTGGGTCTGCCCCGCCAGCGCGATGCCGCGCACCGGCATGCGCGTGGTCTGCACCTTGGGGCTGACGATGGCGACCTTGGAGCCGACCAGCGCGTTGATCAGCGTGGACTTGCCGGCATTTGGCGCGCCGATGATGGCGCAGAAACCGCAGCGGGTGGTCATGTCACGCCTGCCTCAGCCAGCAGCGCGGCGGCCGCGGCCTGTTCGGCCTCGCGCTTGGACGCGCCTTCGCCGCGCGCGGGTTCATGGCCGGCCACGCGCACTTCTATCACAAATCGCGGCGCATGGTCCGGGCCTTCGCGGGCGATCAGGCTGTAGACCGGGGCACCGCTTTCGCCGCGCCCGCGTCCCTGGCTCCATTCCTGCAGGCGTGTCTTTGCGTCGCGCTGGTCGGTGGCGATCTCGTCCAGCAGCGGCAGCCAGTGGCGCTCGATGAAGGCACGGGCCGCGTCCATGCCGCCGTCGAGATAGAGCGCGGCGATCAGCGCCTCGACCGCGCTGCCCAGGATGGTCCCGCGTGCGCGGCCGCCCTGGTTGGCCAATTCCGACTTTGTCAGCACCAGTTGCGGCCACAGGTCGACCAACTCGCCCACCCGGGCGCAGGTTTCCCAGCGCACCAGCGCGTGCAGGCGGCGGGTCAGCATGCCTTCCGGCTCGTCGGGATAGAGCACATGCAGGCGTTCGGCGATCACCAGTCCCAGCACGCGGTCACCCAAAAATTCCAGCCGCTCGTTGGATTCGCGGCTGTCGGCGCTGGCGTGAGTCAGCGCGCGTCGCAAAAGGCCGGGATCGTTGAACCGGTGACCCAGCCTGTCTTCCAGGGTGGTCATTTCACGCCAATCATTCACTTAACAAAGGTGAGGATTCGCGAATAACGGATCGAGAAGGGCCACTTCCACACTTCCCAGACGCGGGCGCTGCCGTCGGTGGAGAAGAAGCGTATCACCGCCTTGCCTTCCAGGTTCTCGGCGGGGACATAGCCAACCGCCTGGCGGCTGTCGTCGGAATTGTCGCGGTTGTCGCCCATCATGAAGTAGTGTCCGGCCGGAACACGATAGGGCTCGGTATTGTCCAGCGGCCCGTCGGGATCGCGGTCCAGCGTCAGATAGGTTTTGCCGTTCGGCAGGGTCTCGCGATACTGCGGGACGTGATGCTCCACCCCGTCGATATTCTCGACATAGTCCTCGACGCGCTGGCGCGGCACGATCTTGTCGTTGATGTAGAGGCGCCCGCCGATCATCTGGATCTTATCGCCCGGCATGCCGATCAGCCGCTTGATGAAGTCGGTCTTGTTGTCCTGGGGAAACTTGAAGACGATCACGTCGCCGCGCGTCGGCTTGATGTCGGGGAAGCGGTCATGCATCAGCGTGCCCAGCGGCCCGCCGCCGAAGGGAAAGGTGTAGCGCGAATAGCCGTAGGAGAATTTTTCGACGAACAGGTAATCGCCCACCAGCAGCGTCGCCTCCATGGAGGCCGAGGGGATGTTGAAAGGCTGGAACAGGAAGGTGCGGATGACAATCGCGATCAGTCCGGCATAGATGACCGTCTTGGCGAGTTCCCCCCAGGATTCGCCCTCTTGCTTCTTGGTTGCCATGCGCTCGCTGTCCGACATTCTGCCCTGGTTCCGAAAGTTGGGGGACAGAAACGGGCCATGGCCGCCCCTGTCAAGGCGGCTGGGGTTAATCTTTCACGGCAGAGATGATGACGATGGCCTGGGCCAGGGGAAAATCGTCGGTGATGGTCAGGTCGATCTGGGCGCGGGCACCCGGCGGAGTGATTTTTTCCAGCCTTTTCAACGCCCCGCCGGTCAGTTGCAGGGTGGGCTTCCCGCCCGGCAGGTTCACCACGCCCATGTCGCGCCAGAAGACGCCCTGGTTCAGCCCGGTTCCCAGCGCCTTGGCGCAGGCCTCCTTGGCGGCAAAACGCTTGGCGTAACTGGCCGCTCGCTCGGCCCGCCGGTCGGATTTGGCGCGTTCGATGTCGGTGAAGATCCGGCTGATGAAGCGTTCGCCGTGGCGCTCGATGGTTTTTTCGATGCGGCGGATGTCGATCAGGTCGCTGCCCATGCCCAGGATCATGCTCTTATTCCTTGGTCGCTCCGGCTCACGCCGACGCTCCTACTCCTTGGTCGCTCCGGCTCACGCCGACGCTCCTACCTCGCCACGGCCTTCATCCATCAGGCGGCGCATTTCGCGGATGGAAGCTTCAAGGCCGACAAAGATCGCCTCGCCGATCAGGAAATGGCCGATATTGAGTTCGGCGATCCGGGGAATGGCGGCGATGGGGCCGACATTGTCGAAGGTCAGGCCGTGGCCGGCATGGACCTCAAGCCCGATGGAGGCGCCATAGGCGGCGGCCTCGCGGATGCGGGCGAGTTCGGCGGCGCGGGCCGCGCCGGTGGCGTTGGCATAGGCGCCGGTGTGCAGTTCGACGACGGGAGCGCCCAGCTTGCGGCTGGCGTCAAGCTGCTCGCGCGCCGGTTCGATGAACATGGAAACGCGGATATTCGCCTTGCCCAGCGCGCCGACGATAGGAGCCAAGCGCTGGTGCAGGCCGACAACGTCGATGCCGCCCTCGGTGGTGCGCTCCTCGCGCTTCTCCGGCACGATGCAGGCGGCATGGGGACGATGGCGAAGCGCGATCTCTGCCATCTCGTCGGTCGCCGCCATCTCCAGATTGAGCGGGATCGAAAGTGCGGTCGAGAGCGCGGCGATGTCGGCGTCGGAAATGTGACGCCGGTCCTCGCGCAGATGGGCGGTAATGCCGTCGGCGCCGGCGGCCTGAGCCAGTTTCGCCGCGCGCACCGGATCGGGATTGTCACCGCCGCGCGCGTTGCGCACGGTGGCGACGTGATCAATATTTACGCCAAGGCGCAGATGGGTCACGCCAGCCCCCGGCTGCCCGGCTTCACGGCGGGCGTGCCGCGAAGATGCGGCGGCAGCTTGTCGGCCGGCCAGGCAGGCACCTTCCATTCCGCCAGCGTGATCAGCGGCACGCCGACCTTGACCTTGCCGGCGCTGCGGTCGATCAGGCAGCAGGCGGCGACGACCTTGGCGCCGGTCCTTTTGATGGCGGCAATGCATTCGCGGGACGAGACGCCGGTTGAGACGATGTCCTCCACCATCAGAACCTTCTGACCCTTCTTCAGCGTGAAGTTGCGGCGAAGCTGGAATTCGCCGTCAACCCGCTCGACATACATGGCGGGCAGGCCCATCTGGCGGCCCATCTCGTAGCCCGGCACGATGCCGCCGATGGCAGGCGAGACGATGGCGGTGATCTCGTCCTTCACCTCCTTCTTCACCTTGGCGGCCAGCGCCTTGCACAGTTTGGCGGTGCGCTTGGCATCCTGGAACACCAGCGCCTTCTGCAGGAACTTGTCGGAGTGAAGACCGCTGGAGAGGATGAAATGGCCTTCCAGGAGTGCTCCGGATTTCTTGAATTCGTTCAAAACCTGATCGACGTTCATATCTATTCCCTGTTTGTCCTCCCCCGCCCGCGGAGGAGGTGGATTGGCGCGCAGCGCCAAGACGGAGGGGGGCTTTTACACGGCTCCCCCCTCCACCGCTACGCGGTTCCCCTCCCCCGTAAACGGGGGAGGAATAGGCCATGCCTCACGCCGTCGCCTCTTCGGCTTCACGCACGCGGTCGACGGATTCCACTGCATCCGATACCCTGAGCGCGCCCAGGATGTTCTGCAGGTGCGGCACGTCGCGCACTTCCACATCGATGATGAACTCGAAGAACAGCGTATTGCGGCTGACCACCTTGACGTTGGAGATGTTGCCGCCATTGTGGGCGATGGCCCCCATCACCGCCGCCAGGGCGCCGGGATTGTTGTTCACGCGCACCAGGATGCGCGCCACCGACATGCCGCCGTCCGCACCGCCGCCCCAGCTGACATCCAGCCAGTCGTCCATGTCGCCGGCCTTGTCCAGCTCGGCGCAGTCGATGGTGTGGATCACCAGTCCCTCGCCCGGCCGGCTGAGGCCCACGATGCGATCGCCCGGAATGGGGTGGCAGCACTGGCCCAGCTTGTAGGAGATGCCTTCCGTCAGCCCCTTGATCGAGATGGCATGACTGTCGCCGGGATGAGGCACGGGCTTGATCTTCTGCTTGCGCTTGAGTTCCGGGAAGACGGCCTGCAGCACCTCGTGGCCGCGAAGCGCCCCGCGCCCGACATCGGCATAGACATCCTCGGCCTTGGACAGGCGCAGCTTCCTGGCCACTTCCTCCATCGCCTTTTCGGTCAGCTCGCGGCCTTCATCGGCAAAAGTCTTTTCCAGTATCTTGCGGCCGAACTTCACGTGCTCGTCCCGCTGGGCATGGCGCAGGAAGCGGCGGATCTCGGCCCGGGCGCGGCCGGTGACGACGAACTGTTCCCACATCGGCGACGGCGCGGAATCGCGCATGGAGATGATCTCCACCTGGTCGCCGTTCTTGAGCGGGGTATGCAGCGGCACATGGTTGCCGTTGACCTTGGCGCCGACTGCGCTGTTGCCCAGGTCTGTGTGCACGGCATAGGCGAAGTCGATCGGCGTGGCGCCGCGCGGCAGCGAAATCAGCGAGCCCTTGGGGGTGAAGCAAAAGACCTGGTCCTGGTACAGCGCCAGCTTGGAATGTTCCAGCGCCTCTTCGGCGGTGTCACCCTTCTCCAGCAGGTCCACCATATCGCGCAGCCAGCCATAGGTCGCGCTGTCGGGCAGGCCCTTGTCGGGCACCGCCTCGCGGTAGCGCCAGTGGGCAGCCACGCCCCGTTCGGCGATGTCGTGCATCTCCTGGGTACGAATCTGGATTTCCACGCGCTGCTTTTCCGGCCCGATCACCGTGGTGTGGATGGAGCGGTAGCCGTTGGGCTTGGGCGTGGAGATGAAGTCCTTGAAGCGCTCGGGCACCATCTGCCAGCTGGTGTGGATGATGCCGAGCGCGCGATAGCAGTCCTCCACCGA
>Ga0209963_1002211_pt1 | contig 10262 bp, 9 predicted proteins | sample ThiBio_1000_biof_2_FD_183957 | JGI IMG/M metagenome (GOLD analysis project Ga0209963, IMG submission 183957) | Wastewater bioreactor microbial communities from Cape Town, South Africa - Thiocy_cont_1000_biof (SPAdes) | ecosystem: Engineered > Bioreactor > Thiocyanate-remediating >...
TTTACACTCGTTAAAAAAGCATGAACCGATGGGTACAATTTTTCTTTTTAAAAAATTACTGTTTCAAAATGCTTCATAAGTAACGAACATAAAGGAACTTCTGAGAGCGCTGAAAAGTAATAAAGGCATAAAAAATTTAACTACTTTTTTCTTTGTTGGAATTGAGATGGCGATATATGACAGGCAATCTACGACATCACTCATATGTGCAATAGTAGAGGATAGAAAATAGTAAATGATTGTAATTTGAATTTGAATGACATACTTAAAAAGAAAATTACTGTCGATAGAATTATTTTTTTGCAGAAAAAGATGATGGCAAATAAATTCTATAAAATTGTATGGCAACAACTTTTGAGTTTTATTAATATATTGAAGAATTATTTATTCAAATGATCAAAACGGGTATAATTAGAAATCTCGAAAAAAAGAAATAATTTTATTGCTACACGAAAGAATGTTTCCTGTTGACTTCATGATATGACGAAAAGCACCATGTCTAATTAGTGTGTATGAATGAATAGTTCAGGAACTAATTGCACTAGATAACAGAGTTCAAAATTATGTCAAATAGACTTTCTTTATAATTGAAAATTGATATATTTGACGTAATAGTTCGGGTAAAATACTATGGGATTGTAATAATCTTTTACACAATAATAACATGAATGAATCCGTTGGTTTAATATCTCGAACAGATCAAGATTTGACAACGTCAACAGCTGGATTTATGCGTCAGATTTTGAATATTTTCATGTCATCTTATTCTTACGTTGAAAATTATTTCTCTAAAGAAAATATTTTAATCAAAGGGGAAATAAACGACTAATACCAATTTAGTAAACATTGTCGTACAAAAAGACAACGTATTAATGAGTTTATTTTGACCAAAACATGTTTTTTTGTTATTATGTTCATCAAAATTTATGAGAAATACAAACAATTGAGAATATTTTTTTTTTATAAATATGCCATTATTCGTTGTACCTGTCCCCTCACACATACTTTTTTTTAGATATAATTCTATTTGATTTAATCTTAGAGAATTATCGAAATAAATCGATGAGAAAATTTAATGAATGAATAATCTTCTATATGTTGACTATCTTGTCATGAAATTCAAAAAAAAAGATTGATTTCGATCTAATTTATAATTATTTATAGTCGTGTAATCTATATTTAGTATGATATTCAATACGAACATATTCATATATCAATGAACTAATTTTAGACAAAAATTCTCATACATTAATAAACCGTTGATTCTATTTCAAATAATGTCAAAATGGAATTTCGTCTAATTATTAATAATGGATTTTGAAGTCATTTTTACTCGGTATGATCTTCTAAGAATAGACTTTTGTTTCGATGCATTAACAGTAGCATGCACGATTCCAAAAATGTGTATTGTTAAAGTCATATGAATGTTTTTGATCTTTTTGAATCATTATCTTTAAATAGGAAAATAATTAATTTCAGACCGACCTATTGTTATGAAATTTGTTCATAGGAGGGAAAAGTCATGATAACATTGGAGTATGTCATTCAAACTTATGATCGTAGATAAACTTATTTTTTCTCGCACTTAAGTTGACATTCTCAAGACTGTAATAGTATTTGTTTAATTTGATTCAATGTCTGGCAAGATATTGATAGCAACAAAAAAATCATATTAAATGCATGTTCAAAACGGAAAATATTCAACTAAATTTTTTTGTATTTACAATAAATCATTGCGTCTTGTTTGGCAATTCTTGAGAAAATCTTATTCAACTAATAAGTCACGTAGAGATTGTCTACATTAGATTGCATGACTGATTTGATCGAATCGGTATATGTTGTTGTTTTTTTTTATTATTTTAGAAATATCATTAAATCAAAACAATCTTTTTCTTGTGTGCAAAAGAAAAACTATTGAAATTGTAATTTAATAAGAATCAATTTACTTTTGTATCATCTGATCTACTCGTTTACTAAAATCAACTCAAATAACTCGAGCACATAGGGAGACTGAGATACGTATGTGCTCGTTTTTTTTCTTATCAAACAATTATCATTTTTCTTTTTGTTGTTCACTAATATAATATCTCAAATTACTTCTTCAATTGATTCATTCATAATATCAGAACGTTGCATTACTACTATATTCGAACTGTTCGATTAGAGCAATATGCACAGCATGGATTAGTCGACAACCTAGAAAAGTATTTTGACGAAATTAATTATCAGATCGACTAACAGAGAAAGAATGAATGAAAGAGAGATACATGTACACCAAGATTGACTGATTGCATATTTATTTTTCGTTTGCATTATTATTATCATCATCATCGTCATCGAACAACAAGGTAGCAGAGAGTCTTTAATCAGAGTCGATGCATTCTAGTATTTCTCTAATAGGCTTATACCATTATTCTGATGAATATCGCATGATTATTAGGAATCTGAAAGATAAAACGAGAAAAAGAAAGAAGAAACCAAGAGAAAACTGACTGTCGGTGTACAATGACAAAAACCACCTGCTCTCATTTCGCATCAAAATAAGAACAATCACTTGCCGACAACGCACAATAGCATAGTTATATTAAAAACAAAAAAAAAAAAGAAGAACAGATGAAGAAGACAAACAGAATCATTTGTTGTCTAGATCTATAAAAAAAACTGCTTTTTTTCCTTTTTAATGAACATATTCTGTTAACGTTTGACTACGTATTTGTTTTTTCTTCTTCTTCTATATGTGAGTTTAATAAGAATTGACTGATAGCAACAAGTGGAAGATGACGATCGTTGATTGTAAATTGATAAGATTCTTGTCGTCGGATGTTTTCTTTTCTTCTTCTTCTTCTTCACTAACATTTTATATAAATACAGTTAGACATTTCTTTTCTCATCAATACATCACCTTACTCAACAAAAGTTTCCTGTAACAGACTGGGTTTTTCCTTCTCTCGTATATCTTTATATAGAAATCTATTGTGTCTGGCGTTTTTTTTCCCTTCATTCTATTTCTCTCGCAAGATAGTGGGAGGAGGAGTAAACGAGAAGGATGACGATCTTCTCTATGACTCTGTTCAAATAACAACGCATCTGTTTCTATTCTGTTCTGAACTCGTATTTTTTTTCTTTTTTTTTCTTCTCTTCTTCTTTTGGTGACTTCATTGTTTTCTGAGTAAAATACACACGCACTCATTAATCTATCCTACAACAAAGTTTATTCGATTGAATCGATTTTGTTTCTTTTTGCTCTAGACAACAAAACAAAAGATTGATTTCTGATGATACTCAATTTAGTGATTGAGAAATTTCGTTGAAGTGTAACCAAATCATCGGGGAGAAAAAAAGAAACACAGACACAGAGACTGAGAAAGAGAGAGAGAGAGAGAGAAGAAGAGCACGGGTAAGAAAGACAAAACAATGAGAAATTCGGCTCGTTTTTTCCTCATCATTATCAACGCCTAGAACAACATGTGGAATACAACACCAATTGAATGTTCACATTCGTTAACATATATCTCTCAAACACGAGAACCTTATCGTACAATTACATTAAGTTTATTACGTGTCTATCCGATTTTATTTATATTTGTTGGCACAGCCGGTAATCTCTTATCTGTTTACGTTGTTTTACGTTCGAAATTACGACGTCATTCAACATTTATTTATTTGGCATTTTTATCTATTATTGATTTGGCTGTTCTATATACATTTTGTGTGAATTTTATACTTCATGCTTGGTTTAATCTTGATTTACAACAAGTATCATTAGTTGCATGTAAAATCTATTCATTTTCAATCTATTTCTTTCCTCAAACAAGCGCATGGATACTAACAGCGGTTTCCATCGATCGTGTTTTTGCGTTAACACGAGGCGTACGAAAAACTCGTAAAACACGGCAAACATACACAATTTTAATATCGATCTTTGTTATACTTTTTCTTTTAAATATACAATTTCTTTTCTATGATAATACATACATCATCTATTTACAAAAACAACAAATGAATGAATTCAATTATTTTAATCAAACATCCTATGATACATTCAGTTTTCCATTATCATCAAATCATATTTATCGTATTGTTGATACTGATATGGATATAAATGTTGTTCAATGTTCATCCGAATATAGTGATGAATATCAAAAATTTTATCGTGATGTTTGGGTGTATATTGATGCTATTGTTAATGTTTATTTGCCGTTTACATTAATGTTTCTATGTTCAACGATTATTTTTCTTAGTGTCCTACGTACAATGGGCGATGCACATAATTCAAATAAACGTTTAGTTGCACGAAATTTAAGTACAATGTTATTATCAATAAATGCCATGTTCGTTCTTTTAACAGCTCCAATTGTTTTCTATTTAATGTTCGAAAAACGAATCATGTCATCCGTTCAATCGTATCAATGTGATATGAAATTTAAAGCCAAATATAAAATGATAAAATTATTTTTTATTATTCTTATGAATGCTAATCATACCGGTAATATTCTTGTTTATTGTTTGACAGGTACTGAATTTCGTACGCAATTATGTCATGTTTTACATACATATGGTTGTCAACGGAATGGTAGTTTAATTCAACGACATTATCCAAGTCAACGTACGGGAACATTTAATGATGTTCGACGTTTGTCAGCCGTTATTTTAAATAAAGATAGTGCACATAATCAATCTCAAACATCGAGAACATCAAGTCGAAAGCAAAATCATCGACATACTCCTCCACCTATTCAACAACAAAAGACAAAAGGACTTCGAGTAAGTTTGACAGATGATGAAGAACTGTTCTTTTTTTTTCTTATTATTATTATGTTGTGAATATAACAAAAACAGACTCGATGATTACGATTCGTTCTAGACGAGTGGAACTATAGATGATGATCAACCACCATCGCCTATACAACATGAAGAAACGAGATATATTCTATTAACAAATAAATCAAGTAACAAACAACAACAAATATCAACTATTGCAAGCATTTGACGCCTGTATGTTAAGAAAGATAAAGTCAAAAAACAAAAGAAAAACGAAGATCTTGTTTTGTCTTTTTTTTGGTATTCTTCTACTTCTCTTCTTCACATCATGTGCGACATTATAGACGAAGAAGAAGAAGAAGAAAAAGACTTGAGCTATGATGATGAACAACATATGCGAACGATAGGTTTTCTTCTTCGGCTCTAGTAAAACAAGACTAAAGAGAATAAGACGGAACGAACAACACTTCCGAATTCCCTTGGCATACTCGACCCATCACGAGTAATTTCATTCTTATTTGTATGACATTTATCTCGTTTCAATTTTCTGCTGTTTTTATTTTCAATTTATTTTTTTCCTCATATTCCATTACGATGTTAGATCTTGATTTGTTTTGTTTCTTTTTTTTTGTTTTTTGAAAAATAAAAACAAGAAAACAATTGAATAAATTCTTTCGTGTTCAATGATTGATAAACAAGCAGAAAAAAAAATCCGTCGATTTTCGAATTATCTATCTCGTGCTTCAAATTACTGTAATACTCATGAGAGTAATAACCATTCACTTTTCAGTCGATTGCTTTTCCATCATGAACATCGTTCAACTTCATTTAGTCTTTAGAATGTTCTTCCTATATATAAATCGAACAAAATTAATCAACTGAATAACAACGATGTAAAATTCATTTCCATGTAATCTCAGTAAATGGAATTTTATTGAAGTAATTAACTACGGATCAGTTCATAATCTCTTCATTAATAAATTGCAAACAAACGAAAAGAAGAAGAAAACTATTTTAGTATTGATAACTGATAAGAATCGAATTTCATTTTGATGAAAATAAAAAACTGTTTTATTTACAAAAAAAAACAGGAGTATTTTTTATATTCACAAATATGAAGACAAAAACAAAAAGATTATCTATTTTGAAGAATTAATTTTGTTGATTTGTTTGTAATATTTCGTTGAAAAACGCAATCAATCGTTCTAGACCATATAAATAGCCTTTGTCAGGTCCATGATGATTTTTTGCTGATTCATCAACATCAGCATGTACTGAATTAGCGAAATCAATCATGCGTACATCGATTGAATTCGATTGATGTGAACCATCGTAAGCAATCAATAGACTTCCACTATAAAAACGATATTGATTTAATGAACTAATAACAGAATACAAGGATTGTAAACGTTGAATTAATTCCGGTAGAATATCGAAACGTTTCTCTCGGCCATTGTCAAGATATTCGATTAAAGTCTGATGAAATTCTTCGATATTTAATGCTCGACCACGATATTTATCTGTAAATATATATCGACCACTTTCGACTTGATAAACCTAGTTTTAGAAATATTAAAGAAATTCTTTATATTTTGCTTTTCATCACTCACTTGCATTCCACATAATCGAACGCCTAATTTTGATGATGTTGATTGTTCACATTTTTGTATTTTTGATTGACGTTTTTTATCTGAATCGACATCGGCATATTGTCGTTTGCCCATTTTTAAATCCAATATACATGGATATTCGAATTTTGCTGTGACATTTTCTAGTAGAATGTACTCTAAACAAAAAAAAAAGCAACAATCATCAACATTATTTTCTTATCATGAAATTTTAATGTGTATGTTTTGTCTTTGTCCTATCGGATTTCAATCTTAGTTATGTCGAAAGGTCAAAAGATAGTTTAGTTTGTACCTTGTAAAAGAGTCGAATTTTCATTTGCATTCAATTGACGATGGAATTTTTCGGCTTGTTTTTTACATAATTGTATACTCCAGGGATTAATTCTTGACATTGTGATTTGACCTTGTTCGTAATTAGCAATGTCCACACCGGAATTATTTGAATAGTCGACATGACCATCTTCTGTACAACGTAATCTAATTCAAAACAAAAGTTACATGCGGAAGAATGTTAGGAATATGTAAATAACATCTACTAACTGTACTGATGATCGTCGGAGAATACTTTCAGGCGGAGGTGAGACGTCTTGATCATTATCTACAGATGGCCGAGCAAGTAATTTGATATAGCCATTATTATCTTCGATATATTGAACTGTAATAGTTCCTGAAATTGAAAAATTTTAATTTTCAGTTATTTGTTTTTTTTTTGGTTTTGAAATCAAAGCAAACCTCGAAATTCTGGTACGAATTCGCGTAAAACTTCGGGTAGAGTTTGATAGAAATGATATTCATGTTCGCATAATAATTTACAGATTGTCGTTTTATCATATTGAAACATTGACGAATGACCACCAACCTACAAAGAATTCGTTTTCATTCGATTTCAATTCATTTCTATTTGATTTTTACTTGATGAACAAATGGTGATAATTGAATAACAGATTTTTGATTATTATATTCACAGTCGGTCATTCGGACCATAGAAAGAAAAGCAACGGACTAATCTTGAATTAAAAATGATTTCTGCGAAAAATGCAGACAGATAAATACGAATCAGTGTGTGTGTGCGTGTGTGTATTTAGTGACACAAAAAGAATACAAACGGAAGAAAAGGAAAGAAGGTATGCGTAAGAAAGAAAATACAGCTGACAGTAAATGAGTGTTTTTGGTTTTATGTGATTGGATTTTTCCTTTCGTTTTTGTCGAACGTCTGTGCAGAAGAAAAAACAAGACGAAAAGAAGAAGAAGAAAAAAAGAAAAAGATGATGATTTAAACATTCGAATAAAGTATATCAACGAATATATCTGTTCTTCTTTCGAAAGAAAAAAACTTCTATACAGATAATATAGAAAAACGCATCGACACACACACACACACACAGGTTATTGTAAATATTATTTTACGTCAATATGTTGTAATCACACAAGAAACAAACGAGCTATTATTTTTGCTCTCTTTCTTTTATGTTGTCGCTCTCTAGCTCGAAGAGAAGAAGTTATCATTTCAATAGCCCAACGCGACGAAAAAAAGAAGAAGAAGAATGTTATGTGTGAAAGTAGTAAATACACACAAAAAAAGAACGAGACGAGAAAAAGAAAAATAACAACTATTGATGATGATGAGCTTCTTCCTCTTCGTCTTCTTTTCTTGATTATTATTCATGCATAATAATAACATTTTTTGAATTAATATTTAATAAGCAAAGAAAAACATACGAATACAATTCAGAATTCGCCCACATAAAATATACTATTTAACGGTTATATATATAAGACATGATGACAAAACAAAAAACAAGTAATAATAACTGACAGTTGGATTTTTTTCACATTAATAGGGCTTATTCGATTACATTTGAGATATATCATGAATTAAGTTTTGTACTCAATGTCCGAGAAAAAAAAATAAAAATCTTACGAAAGTACCATAGGAATATCTATGTACTTCAATAAAAAAAAAATTTGGTCTTAATTATAATTATTGAGAAAATAAAACGATGAAAACAATAGAAGACTATTAAAGTAATCGATTCGAATCATACCCTCAAATGTGCTTGTTATTTTTTGTTCGATTACTCGAAACAAATAGGGTACGTTAGAAACAAAACGACGCAATATGTTTTTTTTTCTTCATAAGCACCTAACAAACTACATAATCATGAAAAAACATGATCGTGATTGCAACTTGAAGGTCAGCTTATGTCTGAGCACATACTCGATCTGTAGAAATCTAATCTCCAGTAATGAAAGAAAGAGTTCTATTTCGCTGAACTCCTTGAACTTGGTCTTCAGTATTGCATGAAAATCTCTGATTTGTTGTGTTTTTATTTAATTTGCACGGTCATTTTTTTAGTTGATCATGAAATGATGAAAACCCTATTCAGTATATTATTCTCTTCATTAACTCCATCTATCATCTTCTGTCGAAGAATAAAAGTTGAACAAGAGAATTGTAGAGGTTTACGCATAGCAATGAATATTTCTTCGAGATTTGACTAATTTTTTTTATTATCTTTTCTTCAAAAAAATCAAGACAAGAAATGTATTACTACGAACTATTTTCTCATTCCGATCGTTTTTCGTATCGTGCACATATCATTTCGAATTCAACATGTGTTTTAATTCTATGTACAGTCTTAACATTCTTGTCTCCGTTTCTATTAACATATTATACAGGTGATTTTTGGGCAAATGATTTAGCTTCGAGCGAACAACCACGTCTTGGTAATCAGTTTAAATATATTCTCATAGTTAAAAGTCAACCCTCAACATCATCAACGAATCGATTCTTTACAAGTTCCTATTCAGTTATTAATTCGAATTTTGCAAATAATATGATTCCTGCTAGTGGAACAATTTCACCCTCAGATACGGATGGCGATGGTTTAATCGATCAAATTCGTGTTTCTTACGATTTAGCGTTTACTACAGCACTAACAATTGAAAGTATAAATCTTTGGTTGATTTTTCCGTTTGAATTACATAACAAACAACGTCTTACAATGGAAACAATGGCACTCATATCCATCGTTCCATCTTATCAAATTACAACAAGTTCAAATAAAAATCTGACTGTTTATGGTCAATTAAAATTCGAACAAAAATTACCCATTGAATATTCAGGAAATAATTCCATTTATAATCAATCGATTATTAATGTTGATAATACATTATCAACTTTGCCGGATTTGGATTCAATTCTTAGTGAATATTTTACACGAAATTTTTATACAACATTTCAACAACAATATACATCGATATCATCTCGAACAACAACGAGCTCGGATCGAATAACAATAAATGCCGTTGTCAATGTTGGACGACAAATTATTCGATATCGGCCAGGATTTTGGCAAGAATTTAAATGGGGTTGGATACAATACATATCTGTACTTTTACCGTTTTTATGTGTTTTTAATCGATTGAAATTATTTGTTTTTTCCAATCATCTTGTACGAACTCTAGAACCATTGAAACAACATCGACATAAAGCATAAATGAACACGAGAAAGACAAAAAAAAAGCGTTTAAATGTCAATTTTCTTTCTCTTCTTTTCGATAACTTAGTTTGTTTGTTTGAAATAAAATTTAAAACAAAAAAGAAATTCTAATCTAGACGACCTTCGTGCACCTGTTCTATTCGTTTCATACATGTCTAATGACATACATTGAAGAATTCTTCGATTTTGCCTTGAACATATCTTTCTATGTTAGTATGTATCTTCTTTAAATCTATTTATTCATTTTGAAAGAAGAAAAAAAAGAACAAACAAAATGTCAGCTAAGCTTAACAATACTTTACCATCGTTTGAAAAAAAAAGTTGTCTTCTTATTAATAATACATAAATAAACAACTAGTATTCTTTATAA
>Ga0209963_1002216_pt1 | contig 10251 bp, 6 predicted proteins | sample ThiBio_1000_biof_2_FD_183957 | JGI IMG/M metagenome (GOLD analysis project Ga0209963, IMG submission 183957) | Wastewater bioreactor microbial communities from Cape Town, South Africa - Thiocy_cont_1000_biof (SPAdes) | ecosystem: Engineered > Bioreactor > Thiocyanate-remediating >...
ATTATGTTTACATGTATCAAGGTAATTTCCAGAGTTATTATAGCACTAATATATTAAATATTCCATATAATTACACTGATGTTATAAATGAATTAAAATTAGTTAAAGTAAATGAGCCAGTTACTGGTGATTTATTACTTATTTTAATTAAAGATCCTTTTGATGTTATAACACCTCAAGTATTTAGAATTAATTCAGTAAATTATTTAAATGTTTCTAAACTAAATTTAACTAATTTCCTATATTATGATTTTATGAATAAGAAAATACATTATGTTAATTATACCATAACTGATTCTACTTTACAATTTACTGGTGAAAAAGAGTTTGAATGTTATTTTACTGGTTTATTAGAACCACCTATCAATCCAAATAATGTAGATAGAAATTATTATGTTAATTTAAATAATAATACTTTTAATACATGGTATAATAATTCTTGGGTTCAAACTATTTTAGGTTTATATAAATATAAAGTTAAAGTTAATCCAACAATTGATATTAAAATTGTTATAAATGGAACAGAAGAAATTGTTGCAACTTTTGATAATTTGTCAATTACAGATCCAGCAACATTACCAAATAAAATAATATTTGATAATGTTGATATTTTTGAAGATTATACTTTACCAGATCCAAATAATGAAGTTATTGGAAAAACATTAGTTTTAACTAATCCAGGTTATAATGGAGAAGTTGTAGAAGTTCAATTAGTTAGTGCTCAAGGAGGAAGTGGACCTGAACCACAATGGGTTTATTATAATCTTTCACCAACTTCTATTTTAAATACTAGCAATGGGAAATATATATTACATTCAAGTGAAAATAATTATACAATAACACAAGATAATACATTTAGTGGTTTTATTATTGATTTACTACCATCAAATCTTGATAATTATAAATTGGGTGATAAATTTTTATTAATTAATAATAGTGGTGGTAGTGGTAAAGTTTATCAAGTTTCTTATGATGATTATAGTATAACTGAACCATTTGTATTAAAAGAATTATATAGTGATAATTGTTATTTTATTGATATTAATACATGTATAAATTATACTGTTAATTATAATGAAGAAAATACATATATTATTGAGAAACCAAAATCTAATTATTTTGTAGGTTATATTATTACTGAAAATATAGTTGATTATCAAGAAAATATTTATTATTCATTAAATATTAGTTCATCTTTTACAATAAATTCAAGAGAATTTAATTATGGAGACATTTGTATTTTTAAAGATGATGAATTAAATAAATTATTTATAAATAATGAATCTTATGAAATTTATAATAAAACAAATGGTAGATTTGCTACAAATAATAAATTAGATAAAACTTATGTTTTTAATAATAATATTTATGGAATAAAAGAATATTCAGGATATTGTATACAAGTAAGTGATATTAATAATCTACCATTAATTAAATATAAACCTGGAACTTTTGTTTTAACATTCACTGATTTAAATAATATTGTTAAAATATATTTATATATTACAAATTATGTTATTGTTCCATTATTAGATAAAATTATATTTAAGAATATAACTGATGGTAAATTATATATTGTTGAAAATAATTTATTAACTGATATTAAACCAGGTTTAAAATTAGATGATGCTATTGTTGATAAATATATTAAAAATTTTAATGATTCAAGTGAAAGTATTAATTTATTAAAATCAAGTTCAAGAATTATTAAACAAAATATAATGATTAATGATGACGGATTTATTAAATTTAATATTCAACCACCATTAAATTCAATATTAGAAAATAATTGTATTAATGTTATAAAAGATGAGAATAATATTTATTGGTTTGATTCAACTAATATTATAAATAATAAAACTATTATTTTTGAATATTATATAGATGGTGTAAATTATAATTTATTATATTCTATAAATAGACAATTAGTTAAACAATTAATGTATGATTCTGTATCTTTTAGCGGAATAATTAATTTTGAAAATGCTTTACAAGTTAATGAAAATTATCAATTAAAAGATTTAAATAATGTTATAGATATTACATATACTCAATTAATTAATGATTCTAGTATTAGTATTGATGGTGAATTTAATGTTATTGAATCAGGTATTTATGATTTATCTGTTATTATTAATTATAAATATGATGCTACTGTTAATAGTATTAAAGTTAACAATATTAATGATTTACCATATTATTCTATAAATAATGGAAATATTGAATTAGCTAAAACAATTATACATTTCATGTCATATAATAATAACTCAAATAATAATTTTTCTCCTATTGATAATGGTATTGTTAAAATAAATTCTATTTTAGAATTAGAAGAAGGTGATATTATATCATTATATTATAATAATAAATCTAGTCAAAGAAATGTTTCCTATACAAATTGTTATTTTAATGTTGTTCGAATTTCATAAATAATTAATTTAATTTAAATTCATTGAATTTAAAATATTTAAATTTAATATATTTTAAAGTTAATATATATAATTTATTTATATATTATTTTAAATATTAAATATTTTAAAATAATTTGATAGTAAAAATATTAAAATAATTTTACTTATAATACTATAAATTTCATTTATAATTAAAAAATTATAATGTTTAAAATAATAAATATATTTATTAATATTAGAATAAATAATTAAAAAATATTATAATTATGTTAATTATAAATTATTAAATAAATTTGAAATTTTTTAATTTTGCGTAGCAAAATGAAGCGAGCAAAAGCTCGCGTATTTTTTTCAAAAAAATAAATCACAAGAGGATAATACAAAAACGGAAATTAATTTTAAAATAATGGAAACTAAAGAAAACACTATCAGAATTGGTTCTTTTGAAGTTAACAGATATGTTGATTTATCTTTAGCTCACAAATTTAGAGATGATCCAAAAATTCATAAATTTCTTGCTACTTACGAATTAAAAAAATATACTCAAATGTTTGGTTCATTATATGCATATGAAGCATCAAGAAACCCAGAATTTTTTAATAATGCAAAGAAACAAGTTAATGATTATAATAAATATAATATGATTATTGATAATAAAATTTCTATGTATGTGTAAAATATTTAAAATAAATTTAAAAATTTAAAAATAAATTCAAAATAAATTTAAAAATAAATTAAAAGTAAATTTAAAAAAATTAATCATTGATTAATTTAAACATTAATTATATATTTAACTTAAATATATATATATATATTGATTAATTATTTATTTTATATAAACTTTATAATTTTATTTATAATTTAAATATTTTTAATTAATTAATATTTAAATATAATTACCACATCAATGGAGATTAAAATAAATAATATACTGATTTTAATAATATATGTATAATTACTTTATTTTAAATAAAAATTATTATTAACAGCAATAACATCATTAATACCATATAAAATAATAAATATTTTTTTTAATTATTTTTTATTGTAAAAATAAATAAATTTTATTAATTTAATTAAAAAATTTTTTAATTTTTCATAAAAATAAATAAAGTATAAACAGGAGAGCTTAATCTATCATTCTAAATAGCAAAATGTCTCAAATTGAATCTAACATCATGAACACATATATTGATTTATTAAGCCTTGATAAGAATTTCACAATAAATTCACAAATTGAATCTAATATTATGGATACATATATTGATTTATTTGATTTTGAAAATGATTTTACAACACAATCACAATTATATAAATCAGCATTAGATTATGAATTAAATAATCAAATTAATTTATATAAATCAAAGCAATATTGTAAAAATAAAGAAAAAGAATCAGATGACGCTTTTAATAATTATGTTAAAAATAAAGAAAAAGAATCAGATGACGCTTTTAATAATTATGTGGAAAATAAAGAATAAAAGTTTTTAATAAATATAAAAAATAAATAAAAAGAATAAAGTTTTTAATATGTAAAAAATAAATGAAAAGAATTAAATTAATCAATGATTAATTTTATATTATAAATTTAAAGGAATTAAATTACCACAATTTTGACATTTTATATTTTTATTTTCATCCAATAACAATTCTTTATTTTCGTTTTCTTTCAATAATAATTCTTTATTTTTATTTTCTCTCCATAATAATTCTTCATTTTTCCTAATTTTATTTTCATTTTCTATTTGTTCCTTATAATTTTTATTCCTTTGATTATAATCAATAACTTTTTGTTCATTCATATAATCTTCAAGTTCAGCAATCATATCTTCATTATTATCCTTACAATCACTTGCAATTTTTATAATATCAAAAATTTCATTATTTCTTTTAGCATTTATTGATTCTAAAATTGAATTTAATAAATTACTCATTTTTATAATTTATTTTTTTTGAAATAACATTATTATTTATATTATTAAATTATACAATAAATAAATATATTATGTATATAAATATATAAATTTAATAAATATAATATTGTTATAAAATAAATATAATAAATATATAATAATATATTTATAATTTAATAATATTATTATAAACTAAATATAATAAATATATATAATATTATTATAAACTAAATATAATAAATATATATAATATTATTATAAACTAAATATAATAAATATATATAATATTGTTATAAACTAAATATAATAAATATATATATATAATAATAATATATTTATAAATTAATAATATTATTATAAACTAAACACAATATATTTATAATTTAATAATAATATTATAAACTAAATATAATAAATATATATATAATAATATATTTATAAATTAATAATATTATTATAAACTAAACACAATATGTTTATAATTTAATAATATTATTATAAATTAAATATAAATATATTATTATATATTTATAATTTAATAATATATACATTTAATAAATGTATATTTAATTATAAACTTTTAGATCTTTATCATGTTCATCAAAATCTTTTAATTTTAATTGATATAATTCTTCGGGAATTTCAATAATTGAACCATTTTCAAGTGATTCTTTTAAATATAATTTTCTAGGATAACTAGAATTAATTCTATTTATTGTAGTCATTATTTCAAAAAGATTAAATTCTCTATCTTCAAACGGTTGATTATAATCAAAATAAATTCCTTTATTTTTACAATCTTGATACATATCAGTATAATATTTTAATTTATCTCTAAATTGTTTATTTGGACAAGTTTTCATTCTTTGATTGATATATGATAAAGTATAATGAACATCTCTTGGATTTATACATAAAATTGGTCCAGATTCAGAAAATTTATATGGTAATGAATATCTACAATAATCATCTTTTAATGGAGCGTTTGTTAATTTATCAATAATAATAATATCAGCTAATATTTCAGGATCGTAATTTAATGTATCTTTTATTAATCTTGAAAAATCAAGTTCATACCATATTCTACTATCAAATTTGTCGAAATTAATAAAAGCACGATAATTATTTGATTCTTCCAAGGAATATTCTGAAACTAGTCTTTGATACATTTTTTTAAAAATATAAAAATTAAAATATGAATGGTAAATTTATTTAAATCTTATTTCATTAAAATATTATATTTATATTTTAAATATTAAACTTCAAGAAAACTTTATTTTCTAGAATTTGTTGCACAATTTTAAATAATAATAAACTTTAAACAATATATTTATTATTTATTAAATTTTAAATAATATTAAATTTTAAATAATATTAAATTTTAAATAATATTAAATTTTAAATAATAATAGACATTAAATAATAATTTTATTATTTATTAAATATTAAATAATATTAAACTTTAAATAATATTAAACTTTAAACGATAATGATAAACTTTAAATAATAATAATCTTTAAATAATATTAAATTTTAAATAATATTAAATTTTAAATAATATTAAATTTTAAATAATATTAAATTTTAAATAATATTAAATTTTAAATAATAATAAATTTTAAATAATAATAAACATTAAATAATATATTTGTTATTTATTAAACTTTAAATAATATATTTATTATTTATTAAATATTAAATAATATTAAACTTTAGATAATATATTTATTATTTATTAAATATTAAATAATATTAAAATTTAAATAGTATTAAACTATAAATAATATATTTATTATTTATTAAATATTAAATAATATTAAAATTATTTATTAAATATTAAATAATATTAAAATTAAATAATATTAAAATTTAAATAATATATTTATTATTTATTAAATATTAAATAATATTAAATTTTAAATAATATATTTATTATTTATTGGATATTAAATAATATATTTATTATTTATTAGATATTAAATAATATTACACTTTAAATAATATATTTATTATTTATTAGATATTAAATAATATTAAATTTTAATTAATAATAAATATTAAATAATAATAATAATAACTAATAATAAATAATGTTAATAGAATTAAATTAATTCTATATAATTTTATAATTTAAAAACCATAATAATTCATTAATTTTGTAAAAATGCTATCTGAATATTCAATTTTCATTTCATTAAAGACATTTGACCAAAATAACATCTTTTTAGATAATTTATCCCAATCATTAATATATGACTCTCTATCAATAAATTCTAATGAATTAATATCATTTTTAAGTAAATTTAATACTTCTTTGTGAATCCATTTTTGTAATTGAGATTTATATTTATCTTCAGGAAATGCTTCAATTTTTTCTGAATCATATTGGTCCAAAATGTCAAATAAATCCAAAATAGCGAAAGAATGTTTAATATATTCAATATCTTTGAAATAATTATTAATATTCATATTTTTTGAATTAGATACTTTATCATAATTAAATTCTATATTTCTCTTTTGACAAATATTATAAATTTTAGCTAAATAATAGACATGTCTTTTTAATATATTATCATCAACTTCTTCTAATTTAGATTTAGAAAAATATAATAATTTGCAAATTAATTCTGGATTGTAAATATTATCATCAATATATTTATTACTAACAATATATCTGTTATTAATTTCTTCTTTTGAAAAAATGTAAATATTATCTAAAATTTCAGGGTTGATTTTAATTGTATCTTTTAAAAGAGTTTCGAAATTTAATTCATACCAATTACCTTCATCTTTAATAAATACTCTATATTTAAATGATTTATTTAAAGGATATACTTTTGTTAAATTTTCAAAGTCTGGATTGGAATTAATTTTAGAAAACGATAATGACATTTTTAAAATAAATTTAAAAATTAAATAATCATTTATATATTAATAAATTAATAATTTATTATATTTATTTTATATTAATTTATAATTTAATTTATAATTTAATTTATAATATTGTAAATAATAAAATTATATTAATTTATAATATTGTAAATAATAAAATTATATTAATTTATAATATTGTAAATAATAAAATTATATTAATTTATAATATTGTAAATAATAAAATTATATTAATTTATAATATTGTAAAAATAATATTTTCGTATAGATTTGTTGATATTTTATAATCAAATAGATCGAATATAATTTACAATAAATTGTAAACGTTAGAACATATATGTATATAATTTCAACAATTCTATATACAAATATTATATATTACTTTATTTATATAACTATATTATATTATATTAAAATATACCATTATTAATATTAAAAATAATATTTAATTTATTAAAATATTTAAAATATTTATTTATTAAAAACAAAATTTATTAAATTATAATTTTTATGTTTTAATAAATTAATATTTATTAAAATATTTTTATATTAAAATATTTTAAATAAATTATTTATTTGAAAATGTTTTAATATTATTTAAAATTTTTAATTTTTTTAATTATGGTAAAAATATTTATTTTATATAACAAAATGATTGAATTTTAAATTAAATATTTTTAAATTAATTTCTGTAAAATATAAATTAAAAAATTTTTAAAAATCAAGGGAGAAAATGTTTATTTTTAATATAATTTTAAAATAAAATTTTTAAAAATCAAGAAAGAAAATGTTTATTTTTAATTTAATTTTAAAATAAAATTTTTAAAAATCAAGGAAGAAAATTTTTATTTTTAATATAATTTTAAAATAAAATTTTTAAAAACTAAGAAAATATTTATTTAATTTTAAAATAAATATTTTAAAAACTGAGGAAGAAAATGTTTATTTTTTATTTAATTTATTTAAAAATTTTTTTAAAATCAAGGTAGAAAATGTTTATTTTTTATTTAATTTATTTAAAAATTTTTTTAAAAATAAAAGTAGAAAATGTTTATTTTTTAATTAATTTATTTAAAAAATTTTAAAAATAAAAGTAGAAAATGTTTATTTTTTAATTAATTTATTTAAAAAATTTTAAAAATCAAAGTAGAAAATGTTTATTTTTTAATTAATTTATTTAAAAAATTTTAAAAATCAAAGTAGAAAATGTTTATTTTTTAATTAATTTATTTAAAAATAAAAGTAGAAAATGTTTATTTTTTAATTAATTTATTTAAAAATAAAAGTAGAAAATGTTTATTTTTTAATTATATTACACTTCGTTTATACGTGGTTCATTTAAATAAGTTACGCTTATATAATTTAATTAAAATTTTTTTAAAAATCAAGGAAGAAAATGTTTATTTTTTAATTAATTAATTTAAAAAATTTTTAAAAATCAATATAAAAAATGTTTATTTTTTTAATTAATTTATTTAAAAAATTTTAAAAATCAATGTAGAAAATATTTATTTTTTAATTATATGAATGTAGTTCATTTAAATAAGCTACGCTTATATAATTTATTTTAAAAAATTTTTTAAAATAAATAGAAAATATTTATTTTTTAATTTATTTTAAAAATTAAAATAATTTAGAAAATTATTTTTTTAGTTTATTAAACATTTATAAAAATATGAAATTATAATATTTATTAATTTTAATAATTTATTACATAATTAGAATACATTATATAAATTATTATTAATTAATTAATTAATATATAATTATAAATAAAATTTAGAAAATAATTAATTATATATATTTTATATTAATTAATTATATATATTTTATATTAATTAATTATATATATTTTATATTAATTAATTATATATTTTATATTAATTTATTATATATATTTTATATTAATTTATTAATTTTATATTAATTTATTAATTTTATATTAATTTATTAATTTTATATTAATTTATTAATTTTATATTAATTTATTAATTTTATATTAATTTATTAATTTTATATTAATTTATTATATTGTGGATAATTTTTAATATTATATCAATTTATAATTTTATTTAATAATAATATTATAATTTTATTTAATTATGATTTTATTTAATAATAATATTATAATTTTGTAAAAATAATATTTTCGTATAGATTTGCTGATATTTTATAATCAAATAGATCGAATATATGAAAGCGAAGCTTGTATAGATGAGCTACTCTCATGTAATTTACAATAAATTGTAAACGTTAGAATATATGTTTGTATATAATTTCAACAATTTTATATATTTATATTATATATTACGTAATTTATATAACTATATTATATTAATAGATTAAAAATATTTAAAATATTAATTTATTAAAAATATTTAAAATATTAATTTATTAAAATATTAAAAAATATTAATTTATTAAAAATATTTAAAATATTTAAAAATATTAATTTATTAAAAATATTTAAAATATTTAAAAATATTAATTTATTAAAATATTAAAAAATATTAATTTATTAAAATATTAAAAAATATTAATTTATTAAAAATATTTAAAATATTAAAAAATATTAATTTATTAAAAATATTTAAAATATTAAAAAATATTAATTTATTAAAAATATTTAAAATATTAAAAAATATATTAATGTATTAATTCAACAAACATATATAACTATATTAAGTAATTTATATAATTATAATATTATTAATATTTAATTTATTAAAAATTATTAATTATATAACATAAATATATTATTAAATTATAATTTATTAAATTATAATTTTTCATTCATTTTTAAACACATAAATAAATATTAATTTATTTAAATGTTTAATATTTTATTTAACTAAAAAATATTTTAATAATTTAATTGATAAAATGGAAAATATTTATTTTATATAATAAAATTATTTAACTTTTAATCATTTTAAATTAGTTTGTTAATTTATTTAAATTTTATTAAAAATCAAGGTAGAAAATGTTTATTTTTTATATTAATTTATTTAAAAATTTTTAAAAATATTGTAAAA
>Ga0209963_1002218_pt1 | contig 10247 bp, 12 predicted proteins | sample ThiBio_1000_biof_2_FD_183957 | JGI IMG/M metagenome (GOLD analysis project Ga0209963, IMG submission 183957) | Wastewater bioreactor microbial communities from Cape Town, South Africa - Thiocy_cont_1000_biof (SPAdes) | ecosystem: Engineered > Bioreactor > Thiocyanate-remediating >...
GTCTCGCAAACACGCGAGGCGCCGCGGACAGCGCCCCGTCATTATGCGGAGCGACACAGCGGCAAAAGCCCTTGAAAACCGCGGCTACCAGCAAACGACTCCGCATAATCCCGCGCTACGCATAATCGACATTATGCGGTGCACCGCATAACGCCGAGATCGGCGCCGCCTGGGCCAAGCGCTCCAACGAGGGCCGCGATTATCTCGGCCTCAAGCTGGACGATCCGAGCTTCACCGCTCCAATCTACGCCAACCTCTTCGACGACGAGGAAGGCGAAGGCTACAGCCTCATCTGGTCCCGCCCCAACGGCCGCCGCAGCGGGGAGTGATCCCCGGGCCAAGGCCCCGCCCGGTCGAACCGGGCGGGGCCTTCCCGCGTCGCTGGCGGCGCGCCGGCGGGCGACCGAATCAGTCGCCCCTGAGGCGCGGTGCGAAACGCCGCTCAGCATCGATTTTCCTCGCAGCAGGCGCCAAGGGCGACTATTATAGTCGTAGTTCTGGCAAGTGCGTTCGCGTCGGTGGGAGGTGATCATGCATGATCACCGCCCGACAATCACGGGCCGCGCGCGCGTTGCTGGGGTGGACACAGGAGACGCTCGCTGACAAGGCCCGGACATCGCTGACCGCGCTCAAGCGCCTCGAATCCGAGAATGGATTGGAGGTGTATGAGACGACGCGCGATCAGGTTCGCAGGGCATTCGAGGCAGCCGGCATCGTCCTGCTCTCCACCGACAAGGGTGAAGGGGTGCTGTTGCTCCATGAGCGGGATGATCGACCAGCAAAGCGGTAGCGACCCTCCTGTCACGTCGCGGGCATCGTCCGTCGCCCTTTGTCACAAGATAACCAGGGGCATGTGTTAACGAATGCTTTCCACGCGAATATAGTCGCTCCATGGGACAAACGATGCCGCCGTTTCTGGACGCGCCACCGATCAGCCAAACGCTCACGACCTACGATCGCGAGCATATGGCTCTTTATCTGCGCCTGCTCGACTCGGCGCGCGATGGCGCCGACTGGCGGGAGGCCGTCCAGATCCTCTTCGGTCTCGACCCAGCCCGCGAACCTCAGCGCTGTCGCCAAATCCACGACTCACATCTGGAACGTGCCCGCTGGATGACCGAACACGGCTATCGCGAACTGGTCCGCTCGGCGCAGTGATCACCGCGATGCCGCTTCGGCATCGCCCTTTGCCGTCTGCCTGACTTCCGTAGAACAACCCAGCCGGGAATCCTGACTCTCCCACAAGTTCAAAGGACTACGGGAGGATCGCGATGACACCAGATGCATCGGGCTGGCGTTCGCCCAAAGGCTACGATCATGTCGATGACATGACCGCATCCGACCTCGCGTGGGAATGGCTCCGCCGCAACGAATCCTACGACAAGGATTTCCAGGCATTGAACGATCACAAGGTCGATCCACGTCCGCTGACCGACAAGATCCGGCAGCGTTGGGGGTTGCGATTTCCCGGTGGACCCACTGCAGGCCCCGCCCGAAGCGCCGGTGTTCTGGCTCCCCCGCGAGGATACAAGCGCCATCGCTCTTGGCGAGCCGCCCGATGTCCTTTCCGCAAGCACTGAACAACAGCCGACGATCGACGCAGCCATTACCGTTACCGCTGACGGCGAGACCAACCTGCTCTACGACCTCGGCAACGGCCAGCATGTCCAGCTCGTTCATGCCAACAACACGTCGCCGGACAAGCCTCTCGGCGCATTTGTGTCCCTCGGCCTTGATGGGTTCGACCAGATTGAATCCATCGGCCGCCTGCTCGCCGCACTCCATCGCCGAGCCATTCCACCGGACACACGCCTGACCCGCCAGCAGCGGGCACGATTGCGAAGGATGCTGCAAGCTTTCGATGGCTACCGCGCGGGCGCGACCCAGCAAGAGATCGCGCAGGTCATATTCCGGCTCGGCCCTCTCGATCGCGACGAATGGCAGGCATCCTCCGCGCGCCACGCCATCAAATCGCTGCTGCGTGACGCCCGCGCGATGATCGCGGGCGGCTATCGTTCGCTGCTTCGTCATCGCAGGCAGACCTAGCCGATCGGCCCACAATCCATGGTGGGCGAATTTGATACCCCCCGAATTCGCCCTGCATCTCGCCGGTCCTGCTTCGCCAACGTGGCCTTCGTTACCCGCCGCTTCCCGGCGGCCCCAACGAACCCACGGAGGCCCTCTCATGCGACCTGATCTCGCCGTTCTCCCGCCGCGCTACCTGCGCACCAAGGAAGCCGCCGAATTCCTCAGCCTGTCGGCCCGCACCCTCGAAAAGCATCGGACCTACGGCACCGGCCCGGCTTACCGCAAGCTCGGCGGCCGCGTCGTCTATGCCGTCGACGATCTCGAGGCCTGGGCCGAGCGCGGCGCCGTCACCTCCACCTCCGATCCGCGCGGCAGCGTGCTTCCGGCCAAGCGTCATACGCCTGCGCCGCCGGCACATGCCGGACGATACGCGCGCTGACCGCCCCCGGATTCCCGAATGGCGGCGCGACACCAATCCCTCTCGGAGCGCGGGCAGCTCGATCTGTTCCGTGCGCTCCCCGGCGAGTTCGCAGCCCGAGACGCGCAGGATCTCATGGCCTATCCGTTTTTCTCCCTCTCCAAGTCCCACCGCGTCGCGCCGATCGACTTCGCCGCCGGCGATGTGTCGATCCGCGTGGAGGCCGTTCCCGATCATGGCATGGCGACCATTTGGGACGCCGACATCCTCATCTGGGCGGCGAGCCAGATCGTCGAGGCGCGTGACGCCGGCTTGCGCACCTCACGCCTGATGATCGCCACCCCCTACGAGATTCTCAAATTTATCGGCCGCGGCACAAGCCTGCGCGACTATCAACGCCTGAAGGCTGCGCTCGATCGCCTGCAATCGACGACGGTCAGCACCTCGATCCGTCAGCCCACCGAAGGCCGGCGTCACCGCTTCTCGTGGATCAACGAGTGGAAGGAGCGCACCGATCGTAACGGCAAGCCGGACGGGATCGAGATGATCGTCCCGGACTGGTTCTATCAAGCCGTTCTCGACGATGCGCTCGTGCTGACGATCGACCGGGCCTATTTCGATCTCACGGGCGGGCTCGATCGATGGCTCTATCGCCTGGTGCGCAAGCATGGTGGCCGCCAGCGCAACGGCTGGCGGTTCGACTTCCGCCACCTCCACCAAAAATCCGGCGCGCTGTCGCCCTTCAAACGCTTCGCCTTCGAGCTGCGCGACATCATCCGTCGCCAACCGCTTCCCGGCTACACCCTATTCCTGGAGATCGAGGCCGGCGGCCGGACGCTGCTCGCTTTCGAGCGGACGCCGCCCTGTGGAAAAGCTGTGAAAGCCTTCGTGCCATCGGGAACCCGAAAGCACGTGCCATCAGGAACCGCCCCCTCGTGCCAACAGGAACCCAAACAGGGCCTAACCCACCGCACGAAAAGCGAAATTCGCGCCCCTAACTTAGAATCTAACATAGAATCTAACTTTGAAGAGCGCGCGCGCGAGGTGGAAAACCTCGTTCGGCGCGCTGCAATTGCGCTCAGCGCGACCGGCAAAGGGTGTGCATCCCCACCTACTGTCGCCGGTGCTGACGCGGGTAAACGCGAGACGGCCGCGACGCCGCAACTCCCCCTCGATCGTCGATCGGGAGGACGGCGATGATCGTGGCCTTGCTCAATCAGAAGGGCGGTGTCGGCAAGACGGCGCTCGCGCTGCACCTCGCTGGCGAATGGGCCGGCAAGGGAAAGCGGGGCACGCTGGTCGATGCGGACCCGCAGGGCTCGGCCCTCGACTGGTCGCAGCAACGCGCCCGCGAGCACGCGCCGCGCCTGTTCGGTGTCGTCGGCCTGGCGCGCGACACGCTCCATCGTGAGGCGCCCGAGCTGGCGCGCGATGTCGATCATCTCGTCATCGACGGGCCGCCGCGTGTTGCCGGGCTGATGCGCTCGGCGCTGCTCGCCGCCGACCTGGTGTTGATCCCCGTCCAGCCATCGCCGCTCGACGGCTGGGCATCGGCCGAGATGCTGGCGCTCCTGTTGGAGGCGCGCATCTATCGGCCGGAGCTTCGCGCCCGCTTCATCCTCAATCGCTGCGGCGCGCGCACCGTGATCGCCCGCGAAACGGCCGAGGCGCTGGCCGACCACGATCCGCCAGTGCTGCGCACGACGGTTGGGCAGCGCGTCATCTACGCCGACGCTGCGCAGTCCGGTCGCCTTGCTTTCGAGATCGACGATGACGGTCCTGCCGCGCGCGAGATCGCGGCGCTCGTCACCGAGATCGAAAGGATCGCGCCATGAACGAGCGATCCGAACGGCGCGGCTTCGCGGCGCGCCCGACCAATCCCGACGCCTGGATCAAGGCCGCTGAGACTGAACCGGCTCGCATGGCCGATGCGGTGGGCTTCACCGCCCGCCTGACCATCGACATCACGCCGAAGTTGCGGGGGCGCATCAAGATCACCGCGTTCCAGCGCGGCGTCACTGTCGCCGACATGCTGCGCGAACTGCTCGCGCGCGAATTCCCACCCAGCGAAGGAGAACCTTCATGACCGGCGCCGCGGCCCCCCGCGTGCGCGGCGGCCCGACGCCGATCGCGCTCCCGCAAAACAATCTCACCCATGTCGAGCTGACCTGGGTCGAGAAGAAAATCGAGAACTGGATTCGCTTCGGTTCGCACGCCCACGAACAGATCCTCGATCGACGCCGGCGTATCCTGTCGTTTCGCCCCGGCACGGTGTTCGCGTTCATCCGCTGGGCGTCGAACGACTTCGGCACGATCATCTCGCGCATCGACATCGTGCGCGCCGTTGCGCGCGGCGAAGCCTACCAGACGCTGCCCTTCGTCCGGCCGGGCGGCGACATCCTGCTCAAGATCGAGAGCTGGCCCAAGGTCGAACGCGTGCTGCAGGCGATCGACGCCATCGAGCGCATCGGCATCGATCCCGAAGCGGTCTCGCCCGATCACTGGCGGCACGTCCACAACCGGCTGACCGCCGGACACCAGCCGCGCGCCTACACGCTCGACCATCATCGTGCGTTCCTCCTGCGCCGGAGGGCCGAGCCGTGAGCCGCGCCGGACTTCTCCTCGCGACCACGCTCGCGGCCCTTGGCGTCGGCTATCCCGGCCTCACGCCGATGCCAATCAAACTGATCTGGAACGCATCGGCGAGCGCACCGATCGGGCTCTACTCGATCGACTTCGACGGACCGTTCGAGATCACCGATCTTGTCGCCGTCGATGCGCCGGAGCCGCTCGCGACGTTCCTCGCCGAGCGCGGCTATCTGCCCAGGGGCGTGCCGCTGATGAAGCGTATCCTCGCCATCTCCGGTCAGACCGTTTGCCGCTCCAACCTCACCATCACGGTGGATGGCATCGAGGTCGGCGCAGCGCTCGAACGCGATCGCGCTGGTCGTGATCTTCCCGTCTGGCAGGGCTGCCGCCGCGTCCAGACCGGCGAAGTCTTCCTCATGAATTGGCAGGTCCGCGACAGCCTCGACGGCCGCTACTTCGGCCTGATCTCGACCGACCAGATCATCGGCCGCGCCGTCCCGCTGTGGACCGACGAGGACGCCAACGGCCGCTTCGAATGGCGCACGCCGACACGCTGACCGCTTCCCCTTCGGCGAGAGCGGTACTCGCCGATGGCTTTCCCAACCGCACCGCCAAGGAGACCATCATGCCACAGATCGGCACATTTACCCACGACGAAGCAGGCTTCATCGGACATCTGACGACGCTGGTCCTGAACCAGGACGTCATCATCATCGCGGCAGAACCGTCCGACGCCGAGAATGCACCCCAGTATCGCATCCACGTCTTCGACGGAATGAACAACGAGCCGGGCGCGGAGATCGGCGCCGGGTGGAAACGCTCCGGCGAGAAGGCCGGTGAATACGTCGCTCTGCTGATCGACGATCCGACATTCCCGCATCCGATCCGCGCCAACCTGTTCCGCGACGACGACGCCGGCTCGGACTGGTCTCTGCACTGGTCGCGTCCACGCGATCGCGGCGAGAAGGATTGAACGATGCCTGCTCGCCGTCAATCGACGCGCCGTTCGACCGCGTCCGGGCCGCGCTGCGCTGCCCGGCGCATGGCTCTCCTTCTCCTTTCCGGCCTTACCCTCGCGAGCGTCATGCCGGCGATCACGTTGGCGCAGGGCTTTGCCGTAGCCCGGCCGTCGCCGCGCGATCCCTATGCCGAGCACATCGCTGAGGCATCGCAGCGCTTCGGTGTTCCGGTGGTATGGATCAGGGCGGTGATGCGTGCCGAAAGCGCCGGCGATCCGCGCGCCATTTCGCGTAAGGGCGCGATGGGCCTCATGCAGATCATGCCGGAGACATGGGCGGGCTTGCGCCTTCGCCACCGTCTCGGCGCTGATCCTTATGATCCGCACGACAACATCATCGCCGGCGCTAGCTACATCCGCGAGCTGTTCGACCGCTACGGCTCGCCGGGCTGGATCGCCGCCTACAACGCCGGTCCTGGCCGCTATGAGGACGCGCTGAAGGGCCGCGCGCTGCCCGCGGAAACGCGCGCCTATGTCGCGATCGTCGCGCCGTCCGTTGGCGGCGGCGATGCGACTCGGCCGATCGTGGTCGCGGCGGTCGATCCCTTGGCCTGGACCCACGCGCCGCTGTTCGTTGCGCAGCCGGAGCGCAGATCGACGACCGATCCCGTACCGGCCGAGCGCACATCCGATGCTGCGCTGACGACATCATCCGTGCGCGATGTTTCCGCCATTGAGCCGCAGTCGGACGGGCTGTTTGTCCCGCGCCCGGGCAGAAGGACTGCGCCATGAGCGGCCCGGTTCCCGATCGCACGATAGCGGGCTCCAGCGTGTCATGGGGTGCGTTGAGGGTGGAGGCAGGCAACACGACCGGACGATGGCAGGATAAAAGGCCGCGAGGTGCGGCTTCGGTCGGTTGTGGTTTTTCAAGAGGTTATGACCCGCTTTCGCGAGGTGCCAGATTTCCACGCACCTCGCGGCGAGACCGCTTTCTCCATGATTTCGGCGCCTTGATGCGATGTGCGGGGTCTCGGCCATGAGCGGTGAGGACGATTTCCGCATCCGGCCAGGCCGCATCCGCTCGTCGAGCGCGCAGCGGGCCAGACCCTTCATCGCGCAGGCGCTCGCCGCCGCCAAGAAGGCAGGCGCCGGCATCTCCCCCTCGGGCCGCATCGTGCCCGGCAACCGCTCCCGCTTCGGCCGCGGCCAGCGCGCGAGCATCCAGGCGAGCAGGCTGATCAACTCGCGCTCACGCGGCGCTGTGATCAAGGCGCGCGTCGTGCGCCAGACGTCCCGCTCTGCGCCGCTCGCGACGCATCTCAACTATCTCCGCCGCGAGGGCGTGACCCGTGATGGGGACAAGGCCCATCTGTTCGGTCCCGGCGGCGATGACGCTGATCCCAAAGCTTTCGCCGAGCGGTGTCAGGATGACCGCCATCACTTCCGTTTCATCGTCTCGCCCGACGACGCGGTGGACATGGCGGACCTCCGCAGCTTCACCAACGATCTCGTCGGGCAAATGGAAAAGGACCTCGGCACTCGGCTCGATTGGGTCGCCGTCGATCACTGGAACACAGAGCATCCCCATGTCCATCTGATCGTGGGTGGCGTGCGTGACGACGGGCAGGATCTCGTCATCTCACGCGACTACATCAAGGAAGGGATGCGCGACCGCGCGCGTGATCTCATCACGCAGGAACTTGGGCCGCGCACCGATCTCGACATCCGCCGCAGCCTCGAGCGCCAGGTCGACACCGAACGCTGGACCCAGCTCGATCGTCAGCTTGTCCGCGATAGCCGCGACACCGGCGTCATCGACATGGCGCCCGATCCGAACACCCGGCCCGACGAATATCATGCACTGAAGGTCGGGCGGCTGCGCAAGCTCGAGACGCTCGGGCTCGCCGAGCAGGTCGGTCCCGGCCAGTGGACGATCGACGACAAGGCCGAGGCGACCCTGCGCGAGTTGGGCGAGCGCGGCGACATCATCAAACGGATGCACCGGGCGCTGACGGAACGCGGCATCGAGCGCGGCTCGGCCAGCTATGTCCTCGCTGCCGAAAGTCTCGACACGCCGATCATCGGCCGGCTGGTCGATCGCGGCCTTGACGATGAACTGAGGGGCTCGGCCTATGCCGTGGTCGATGGCGTTGATGGGCGCACCCATCACATCAAGCTGCCCGACCTTGACGCCGCCGGCGACAGCTCGCCCGGCTCGATCGTCGAGTTGCGAAGGTTCGACGACGCGCAGGGGCAACGTCGTGTTGCGATCGCCGTCCGTTCCGATCTCGACATCGACCGCCAGATCACGGCGTCGGGCGCGACCTGGCTCGACAGGCAGAACATCGCCCGCGAGCCGGCTGCCCTGTCCGAGGGCGGGTTCGGCGCCGAGGTTCGGCAGGCGCTGGAGCACCGCGCCGATCACCTGCTCGGACAGGGCTTCGGCGAGCGGCACGGCCAGCGTGTCACCTTCAGCCACAACCTGATCGACACACTGCGTCGCCGTGAGCTGGAGGCGCTCGGCGAGAAGCTCTCCGCCGAGACCGGCCAGCCGTTCAATCGCGCGGCCAGCGGCGAATATGTCGCCGGCTCCTACCGTCAGCGCTTCACGCTCGCTTCGGGCCGCTTCGCCATGTTGGACGATGGCCTCGGCTTCCAGCTCGTGCCGTGGACCCCCTCGCTCGAAAAGCAGCTCGGCCGCCACGTCTCCGGCGTCGCCCGCGATGACGGCGGCATCGACTGGAGCTTCGGCCGCAAGCGCGGTCTCGGCCTCTGATCCCCTCGCAGAAAGACACATCGCCATGTCCGCTACGAAAATTCTCTGGGGCCAGATTCTCACCGTCTTCGCCATCGTGCTGGTCACGACCTGGGGCGCGACCGAATGGGTGGCCTGGCGGCTCGCCTTCCAGCCCGAACTCGGCGCGCCGTGGTTCCGCCTGTTCGGCTTTCCCTTCTATCTGCCGCCATCGTTTTTCTGGTGGTGGTACGGCTTCGACGCCTACGCCCCGGCCATCTTTGTCGAGGGCGCCTACATCGCGGCGGCGGGCGGCTTCATCTCGATTGCGGTTGCGATCGGCATGTCGGTCTGGCGGGCGCGCGAGGCCAAGAAGGTCGAGACCTATGGCTCGGCGCGATGGGCAGAGCGCCAGGAGGTGCAGGCCGCCGGCTTGCTTGGCGCCGATGGTGTCGTGCTTGGCCGATACGAGCGGGACTATCTCCGCCATGACGGGCCGGAGCATGTCCTCTGTTTTGCACCGACCCGTAGCGGCAAGGGTGTCGGCCTGGTGGTGCCGTCGCTGTTGACCTGGCCCGGCTCGGCCATCGTCCACGACATCAAGGGGGAGAACTGGCAACTCACCGCCGGCTTCCGCGCCAAGCATGGCCGCGTGCTGCTGTTCGATCCGACCAACGCCAAATCGTCAGCGTACAATCCGCTGCTCGAGGTGCGCCGCGGCGAATGGGAAGTCCGTGACGTCCAGAACATCGCCGACATCCTGGTCGATCCGGAAGGATCGCTGGAGAAGCGAAACCACTGGGAGAAAACCAGTCACGCCCTGCTGGTCGGTGCGATCCTCCACGTCCTCTATGCGGAGGCCGACAAAACGCTCGCCGGCGTCGCCGCCTTCCTCTCAGATCCGAAGCGGCCGATCGAGTCGACGCTCGACGCGATGATGAAGATGGCACATCTCGGTGAAGCCGGCCCGCATCCCGTCATCGCCAGCGCGGCGCGCGAGTTGCTCAACAAGAGCGACAACGAGCGATCGGGCGTGCTGAGCACCGCCATGTCGTTCCTCGGCCTCTACCGTGATCCCGTCGTCGCCGAGGTGACGCGGCGCTGCGACTGGCGCATCACCGACATCGTGGGCGGCACGCACCCGACCACCCTCTATCTCGTCGTGCCGCCCTCCGACATCAATCGCACCAAGCCGCTGATCCGCCTGATCCTCAATCAGGTCGGCCGCCGCCTGACGGAAGATCTGCAGGCGAAGGCCGGCCGCCATCGGCTGCTGCTGATGCTGGACGAGTTTCCGGCGCTTGGGCGGCTCGACTTCTTCGAGTCCGCGCTGGCCTTCATGGCGGGCTATGGCCTCAAGAGCTTCCTGATCGCCCAGAGTCTCAACCAGATCGAAAAAGCCTACGGCGCGAACAATTCGATCCTCGATAACTGCCATGTGCGCGTCAGCTTCGCCACGAACGACGAGCGCACGGCCAAGCGCGTGTCAGACGCGCTCGGCACCGCCACCGAGATGAAGG
>Ga0209963_1002219_pt1 | contig 10244 bp, 8 predicted proteins | sample ThiBio_1000_biof_2_FD_183957 | JGI IMG/M metagenome (GOLD analysis project Ga0209963, IMG submission 183957) | Wastewater bioreactor microbial communities from Cape Town, South Africa - Thiocy_cont_1000_biof (SPAdes) | ecosystem: Engineered > Bioreactor > Thiocyanate-remediating >...
GCGGTGCGGGCATGCTGCTCGCCACACGGCTTTCGGCAAGCAAGACGGCTCTCAACCGGATTTTCGCCGCGCTCGTGCTCGCCGTTGCCGCCTACATGATTGCAAAGAATATTCCGCATTTCGGTTGGCCTTCCTGCACCACTATCGAACTCTCTGCCTAGCGCCAACGCCTGAGTTCCGGGATCTAATCGATGAGTTCGAAGGCTTAACGGACATTTGGACTGAGGGGCATATTGACACCGAATCCTGAGGCCTGGATGGGTGAAAGCAGGACGGCAGGTATCCCTCATGGTGCGGGACTCGTCCGTCTGCACTGTTATCCCCTGCGGGGGCGAGCGACGGCACTCTGGGCGGTACCCCAAGGCGATGGTCATCCGGGGAGCCAAGCCTTCCCATTCTGATCGTGCGCCGGCACGAATGCGCCGGGCCCGTCATCATCCTCGACGAGATCGAGGGGAACTGGCCGCCACAACGGCAATGTGCATGACGTGCTTGTCGGGCTGTTCGGGTCGGAGACGTCGAGCCGGTGGAACGATCCCTATGTCCAGGCAAGCTGCGACCTGTCCCACCTGACCTAGCTGATGACGGCCAACGCGGTCGAGTCCGTCCGAGCGGCGCTGCGGGACCGCTGCCGGGTCCGGCGTTTTCCCGAACCCGGTCTGGAACATCTGCCGATGCTCGCCCTCCGCATCATGGCGCGGCTCTATGTCGAACTCGGGCACGACCCACGCTGGGCGACCCCGTTGGAAGGATTCGAGCTCGCCGCGATCACTTCTGCCTGGCCCGGCGGCTCCATCCGCAGGCTGGAGCGCATCATCGAGCAACTGGTCGAGGTTCGGGAACGGGAGAGGTCGCTGCAATGATGGCCCAGGTCGCACGCGGCAAGCTGCAAGCCGAGCCTGCGAATCCTTGCCGAGCACCCGGCAGGATCGATCCTTCAATCCACCAGCCAAGAAAAGAAGACCTCATGACCACTCGTCACGGGAGCCTGGCGGGAGCCGAGCTGGAGACGGCGCTGGCAGAAACCAGAAAGCTCATCCGCAAATGAGGATCTGGATCCTTTCCGACCTCCACCTCGAATACGCGGACCTGACGGAACCGCTCGAGCCGCCGCAGGCGGATGTCTGCGTCATGGCCGGCGACCTCTGCCGCGGCATCGACAACGGCGTCCGCTGGCTTGCCCGGCACATCGCCCCGGCGATGCCCTGCATCTACGTCGCCGGCAATCACGAGTTCTACAAAGGATCGATCAAGGAGGGCATCGCGGCCGGCCGCGCCGCGGCGCAGGAATCGCGGGGCGTGCACTTCCTCGAGAATGACGCCGTCATCATGAACGGCGTGCGATTCCTTGGCGCCACCCTTTGGACCGACTTCCGCATCGAGGGCGCTGCGGAAGCCGCGATGGACCATGCCCGCAGGCGGATGAACGATTATCGGCAGATTTCCTGGCAAAAGAGGCCGTGGAAGCGGTTCCTGCCCTTCCAGGCATATCGGCTCCACCAGGATTCGAGGGCATTCCTTGAGAGAGAACTAGCGCCAAGCCCTTCACCTACCGTCGTGGTCACCCATCATCTGCCGCACCCCCTGTCGCTTCCGGAACGCTTCAACGGCGAACTGACGAATGCCGCCTATGCCTCGGACCTGTCCACCATCGTTGCAAGGGGAGCGCCGGCGCTCTGGGTGCACGGTCACATGCACGACAGCTGCGACTATATCGTTCACAGCACCCGCATCGTCGCCAACCCGAAAGGTTACGCTGACGAGAACAGCGCGTTCGACAGAACGCTGATCGTTCAGGTCGAAGATTGAAGTATGAAGGATCGAGTCCACAGCGGGCCGATGTCTGCGTGCGATCTAAACGGCAGCTTTGCGCCCAAGTTGGACGTTGGGCGGTTGCGGCACGCATCCCGAAAGCGGACGCTCAAGCGAACGGGCGAGGCGGCACCGACTTGCGGAACCAGTAGACCGGACGTCGCCGGTGAACCAAGGATGAGGTGGAACCAAACAAGAGACAAACACTCCCGCTGCCCTGACGAGATGCTGCGACCAAGTTCGTTCTCGATTTGGGTTCACCTTGGCATTTTCAATTGCTTAGAGGCGGCGGAGAAGGAGACCGAACTGAGTCGGAATGTTTCAAGGTGATGCAAAGTGGCGCACACGCCATTTCCTAGATCACTTGTTCGCTTCAGGAACACTCAGCATTCGACCTGCTGTTCCAGGATGAAAGTGGGCTTGAAGTGGGCCACGCCCCCCCAGGGTCGCTATTGCTTCGGTGGGACGCCCATGCAAACCTTCGCCGAAGCGCGCTAGATGCGCGAAAAGTCCGTTTTCAATTGCCCCGAGGTCTATCAGCCAACGGCGTGCCCAGGACCCGGCAGTTCTCAACTGCCGCAGAGGCGAAAGAACGTCTACAAGTGATCGAATTTCCAACTACTGCGCGCGCTCATGCACATACAAAGAATAATCACCTTCCTTGAAGTCGCCGAAACTGGTTCGATTATCAAGGCAGCCAGCCATCTGAATCTGACACAATCGGCGGTCAGCACACGCATCAAACAACTCGAAGACGAGATCAACCAGGAGCTTTTCATCCGGTCGCATTCGGGCATGCGATTGTCCGCGGCCGGGCTGCGCTTCCGTCCCTACGCGCTACGCATGGCGCAAGCCTGGAGGCAGGGCCGGCAGGAGGCTGCACTCGACGATGCGTTTGAAGGCTCCATCAGCATCGCCATCCAGGCAACGGCATGGGAGCGCTACAGCTATCCGTGGATTTCGTGGATGCGATCCAACGCGCCACGTTACATCATGCGCATCGAAGCCGATTGGTCACAGGGCATGACACGCAGTTTATCCGACGGTTTTTTTGACATCATCGTCACGTCGGTTCCAAATGTCGTTCCAGGGATGCATGTGGAGAAGTTTGCTGACGAGCCCCTCGTACTCCTGTCGACTTCGCCGGGCCTGTCGCTGTACGAGAGCCGCAAAAACTATGTCCACGTGGATTGGGGGCCGCATTTCAACCAGCAATTCAGCATGTCTTCAGGCGAATCTTTCGCACCGGCGCTGACCGTAGGCCTAGGAGATCTTGCCCTGCAAATTATAATGCGTGACGGAGGAGCAGCCTATCTGTCAGGAAAGGCTGTGCGGGACCTTATCCGGAAGGGGGTATTGTATGCCGTTGCGGACGCGCCGGAGTTCAATGTCCCACTCTATCTGATGTACCCGGAAAATCACTACGACCCGGCCATGCTGAACATGGCGTTGCGCGGGCTTAAGGAGGTCGCCTCTGAAGCCGATGCGAGTTGATCCCCGCCCGGCATAGCCGTTGCGGGGATCGGTCGTTCGAGGTCAGTGCGCCGTGACTGGCTGCAGTTGCGGCTCCGGTTGATCCTCGACTACCAGGACCTCGGTCACTTTTCCCGACGGCTGTAGCACGAAGTGCCTGGTCGCGAAGGCGTTGCCGTAGTCCGCCTTCAGCATTCGCATCAAGGACACTGCCAGCAGCGCCATCAGGAACACCATGGGCGTAGCCATCACGACGCTCGACGACTGAACGGCCTTCAGTCCTCCCATCATGAGCATCGCGATGGCCGAGATGCCGAGGATAACCGCCCAGACAATGCGATTGAGGCGCGATGGTTCCTCATCCCCGCGGAGACTCTTTGAGCTCATGGACGCCAGCACATAGGCTGAGGAATCCATCGTCGTAGCCGTGAAGACCATGAACAGGACGAGGAAGAGCAGCATGAAGAGCTTCCCGAGCGGCTGGGCCTGCACGATGGCAAGGATCGTCGCCGGCATGCCGTTGGCGGCCAGGATCGAAGACAGATCCAGTGCGCCGGTCGTCTGCGCAAAGATGCTATAGCCACCCCAAACCGCAAAGAAGACCCAAGAGCCAAGGCTACCGTACACCATCGCGTACAGGATGAGTTCCCGAATGGTGCGACCCTTGGAGATGCGCGCCGTGAACAGGCCGACCATCGGCGCATATGCAAGCCACCAGGCCCAATAGAAGATCGTCCACGCCTGCGGATATCCGCCTTTGTTGATCGGATCGGTCGAGAGGGCCAAGCGGAAGAAATTCGTCGCCAGGAGCCCGAGACTGTCAGTCGTGAGATCGAGGATGAACAGGGTCGGCCCGGTGAGGAAAACGAACACCAGTAGCGCAAGGGCAAGCAAGACATTGATCCGGCTCAGAATCTGAATGCCCTTGGATAGGCCCTGATACACGCTCCAGGTAAAGATTGTCGTCCACAGAGCAAGCACGAAGACTTGAAGCCCGAACGAGTCAGCCACGCCAAACGTTCCGGAGAACAGAGTGGACAGCACAGGCACCGAAAGACCCAGCGTGGTCGCCGTTCCGCCGATAATGCCCAGAATGACTAGGATGTCGATGACCTTGCCGATCGGCCCGTATGCCTTCTCACCCAGGACACCGACGAAGGCCTCGCTCAACCGGAACAGATTGGCCTTTTTGACAAACACCATGTAGGCAATTGGAATGGCCGGCAGCAGATAGATACCGTATGCGACGATGCCCCAGTGAAAGAACGAATACATGAGGGCGTATTCTGCCGCCCTGTTGCTGCCAGCCTCGATGCCAAGAGCCGGACCCTGCATGAAGTAGAGAGGCTCGGTGAAGGCATAGTTCATGATCGATGAAGCCATGCCTGAGCAGAATATCATGGCGAGCCAGTTGAACTTGCTGTAGTCGGGCTTGTCCTCCGGTCGGCCGAGGCGGATCCGTCCGTAGGGGCCGAAAGCGAGCCAAAGCAGGAAGAAGAAAAGCGCGAGCGCGCCGAGCAAATAGAGCCAGCCCAGGCTTTTGGTGATGGCGGTGATGAGACCGCCTGCGAGCGCCTCGGCGCCGGCGGGGTTTAGGCCGATCGGAATGGCCAAGCCCAGAATAAACAAGATGGCCGGCACGAATATGTAGTAGTCGATATTCGCCCGTGCGAAAGCCGAATTTGTGGTACTCAAGATTATATTCCTCCTCTTTTTTCCATGCGTGCCCGCGACTGCGAGTCCTTTTAGGTTGGCGTGCTTCTCCAATCGGTCCGAGAAAACGCGACCCGATTACTATCTGCGCCAATGCATGGGTTGGGAGCGCAAGGTGAAGCCGTTTTGGCGGCTCTCTAGCGCCCCTGCCATTTGGGCGTGCGCTTCTCCACGAAAGCGCGCGCTCCTTCCTTTGCATCCTCTGACAACATCACCGATGCAAATACTTCGGTCAGAGGCTGCTCTCCCTCGTCTGACCGCGCGAATTCGGTCAGCCCTTCGATCGCCGTAGCCGCGCGCTTCAAGGCGGCAATGGAGATCGGGCCAGATGCAACAATACGTTTTGCAATCTGGCGAGTCGCTGAGCGCAGAAAGTCTCTGGGCACGACGGAGTTCACCAGCCCGTAGGCCTGGAGCTCAGCCGCGCTCATTTCCCGCGCTGTGTAGAGCATTTCCATGCCGACGTTGAACGGCACCTTCTTCAGAAGCCGCTCGACGCTAGCCAGGTAGGGAACATTCCCGATCTTGGCCTCCGACAGCATGAAGCGGGCGTTCTCGCTCGCCACGACAAGATCGCAGGCAAGCACGAGTTCGAACCCGCCGCCAATGCACAGACCATTGACGGCCGCGATCACCGGCTTCGTCAAACCCTTGAAGTGGGTGAGGCCTGCGAAGCCGTTAGGCCCATAGTCAACATTGTTCTGCGCCGCATCCATCTCCTTCAGGTCACCGCCAGCGCAGAAAAAACGGCCTTCCGCTGTGATGATGGCTGCCCGGAAATGTGGATCGACGTTGAAGTCGGCGAGAACATGGTTCAGCGCGCGGCTTGTCGCCGAATCGATCGCGTTTGCCGTGGGGCGGTCCAGAACAATTTCGAGAACCTCGCCATGCTTTTCGATCCTGAAGCCTGTCATCGTCCCTCACTCCCTGGTGTCGGTGTCACGGACCTGCCGTCAGTGCTTACTTGTTTCTGCCAAGAGAGCCTTGCGCACTTCCCGGCGTTGGATCTTGCCGGTCGTTGTCACCGGAATGTCGTCAACGAAAACCATCCGCTTCGGATAGCTGTGCACTGCAAGATCGCGTTTCACCAGCAGCTTCAACTCGTCAACGAGTTGGTCGGACCCCTCGACGCGGTCCTTCAGTACCAGGGCAGCCACCACCGCTTCGCCGCTGCTGGGATCGGGCAGCCCGACAACCGCAGCTTCCTTCACGGACGGATGGGTCATCAACGTCGCTTCCACCTCCTCCGGGCCCACTCGAAGCCCGTTGACCAGGATCAGATCGTCCAGGCGACCGTAATAGTAGAGATAGTTCTGGTCATCGATCCGGCCTTCGTCTCCGGTACGTAGCCAACCGTCGACCAGCTTCTTGGCCGTCTGTTCTGGACGCTTCCAGTAGCCCAGCATGTTAACTGGCGAGTCGAACCAGACCGCGATCTCCCCTTTCTCGCCAACCGGAAGCTCCTTCCCATCCGGATCGACAATGATGACCTTTTTGCCAGGCGCGATGCGGCCCACTGAACCGACTGGCGTCTGATAAAGCGTCTCGCAGCCAACCGACGTCTGGTTCGCTTCGGTAAGGCCGAATTCGTCGTTGACCGGAACGCCGAACGTCTGTTGCGACCATTTGAACACCTCAGGAGGCATCGCCTCGCCCCCGGTCATGATCCCACGGATGCGGAACTTCGCATCCTTGGGGAACGGCTCCTTGCTCATCCTGCGCAGAACCGCCGTAGCGAGATAAGGACAGGTTACCTTGTAGTCTTCAATGACCCTGTAGGCGCGTTCCGGCGTGAAGCGGCCGGGCGTGGCTATGACCGTCTTGCCGCAATGGAGGGCAGGAAACACCAGATCGCCCAGGGACCCGAGCCACGACCAGTCCGAGGCAGTCCAGAATACGTCATCTTCCTGGGGTGCCATTTCGAAGCCGAGCTGGAAGCAGGGCAGATGCCCGATGACGAGCCGATGCCCATGCAGCGCCCCTTTCGGGTTACCAGTCGAACCCGACGTGTAATAGATCATTGCCGGATCATCCGGCACGGTATCCGCCAGCGGGAACTCACCACGATTGCCAGCTATCAGACTATCGAAGCCAATTTCGCCCTCTTTGGCACCGCCATGGGTCACGACGAGACGCAGGTTCGACTTGTTCAGGGCATGCAGCTTGTCCGCGCCTGACCTGTCAGTGACGATGAGGGTCGCTTCGCAGTCGTCGATGCGGAATGCCAACGCCTCGCCCGCATAGAGGCCCGCGACCGGAACCGAGATCGCACCCATCTTGAAGCAGGCGATGTGAACGAACACCGCCTCCACGTTCTGGCCCAGAGAAACGACCACACGGTCGCCCCGCTTGACGCCGAGATCGGCGAAGGAATGGGCGAGATTGTCAGTAATGCGCTTCAGCTCGGCATAGGTATAACGCTTTGCAATTCCTTCAGCATCTTCGATCAGGGCGATCGCATCCGGAGTGGACGTCGCATGACGATCACAGATGTCGAAGCCGATGTTCAGCTTCTCGGGGAGAGCCCAGGAAAAATTGGCTATCAATTCCTCGTAAGAGGAAACTGTCGTAGGTATGAGCATTCTGATCTCCCAGACTGACGCGCCCTCTCCACAAGGCTGTTTCCGTCAGTCGCGGGCGCATGAGGACCCGAAATTCCGAGGCTGAAAAGCGAGTAATTTCGATGTTGGGGTTCGACGATTTCGATACCCTCCGGGGCGACAGGCGTGCACCATCGTGGAGAGGACGGCGGATGCTAGTCGTCTAGGTGAGATGACCAGTTTTGCCAGCAAGCGGCCAATGCAGATGAAAGTGAGGTGGCGACCAAGGCCCCCTTATGGCGAGAAGTCGCCGCCGCGCACAATCCAGCGCAACGACTATCGCAACTGGGGCTGGGAGGCGGGACCGAGGGTCGTCGAGTCGCGCATCCCGAGGCTCAAGAGGGCCGATACTTCCCCCTTCTCGGCGTCTCCGCGAGGCTAAAAAAGGCGCTGATTCCTCCTCTGAAATAGCGTGTGCTCATTTGTATGTGGCGCTTTGCGGATATCACGTGCCGCTCGAGCGGACCTTTGATGGGTTGGACCACATCAGGAAGAGCTGGTTCATCCGCGCGATGATGGAAGTCGCCACAGATGAATGGGGTGGCACCGAGGACGGTGTCCGCATCATCTGGAGACGTCATCCCTGGCTTCGGCAGCGAGCCGAGGCGGCAGAAGCCGCCTGGAAGCGCGGATAGGTGCAGGGGACGTGAGAACGCCTACATGGGGCTTCAGCCGCACAGATGAGGGAGCATCCAGCGTGCTGGATGACGAGCAATGCGAGAATCTCACAACGACAACATTGCCGCAGAGACCATCTCGGTATGGGCGCCGCGGCTCGACCGAGACCTAACTCCGGACGACAGCTCCCAAATCTTGGTCAATGTCACCGGCTTCGCCAGGATAGTGGCTGAGTGGGCGCGAAACGAGGCGACGCAAATACCAGTTGCCGACAACGATAACGCAGTCGGCGGTCGGGGCCGCATTCACAAACGCAACAACGGTCAGAAGGAGGGGCAGTACAATGACGAGGCGAAAAAAGCGGACTATTCGCAAGGTTCCTCGTAATCCGCAATTGTGCGTCAAATATCTTCGGGTTTCCTCGAAGGAGCAAGAACGGGAAGGCTTCTCAATACCTGCGCAGCAGAAGATTCTGGATGACTACGAAGTGCGTCAAGGAATGGTCTGTCAGGCGACGTTTGAAGACATTGAAACCGCCAAACAGTCTGGCCGCACTGCGTTTGGGGAAATGCTAAATTTCCTCAAGAAAAACAAGCGTGTCGGATCGATCGTCGTCGAAAAGACAGACAGAATTTACCGTAATCTGAAAGACGCAGTCGATCTCGACGATCTCAACGTCGAGATTCACCTTGTAAAAGAAGGTGCCGTGATCTCTGAGTCATCAAAATCTTCAGAGAAATTCATGCATGGGATCAGGGTCCTGATCGCCAAACAATATACCGACAATCTGTCGGAAGAAGTTCAGAAAGGCATGAATGAGAAGGCTGCGCAAGGCTACTGGCCATCCAAAGCGCCATTCGGATACCTTAATGTGGAAGGCCCAAATGGGAAGAGAATTATCACTCCTGATCCAAATAAAATGGATATAGTTGTCACTATATTCAGATGGTACCTGTCTGATGACATTACATTAGACCAGCTCGTGCAGAAATTGCGTGGAAACAGTTTAACCGTAAACGGTAAAAGATTTACGAAATCGTCTGTTTCGTACATCCTCCGAAACAGACTATACAGTGGTGACTTTATCTGGAATGGCAAATTCTACGACGGTCTCCATGAACCTCTCGTATCACGCGAGCAATGGTCGCGGGTCCAGGAAAAAATGGATGGACGCGCAAACTGCAAGTCGCAGGGAGAGATCTCCTTCGCGTTTTCTGGTCTGATTAAGTGCGCGATCTGCGGCAGTTCGGTAGTCGCCGAACGCAAGAAGGAGAGGTACACTTACTATCATCTAAGTGCCTACCGAGATCAGTGTCATTCTGATCCAAAAATCTGTAAGCAGGATTGGGTACGGGAGGAGGATATCGAAGCATTTTTTTCCAACCTCCTCGTCGGCCTTCAATTCGAAGATGGCGTTCTTCAGTGGCTGCAGGAGGCGTTGCTCGCCTCCTGCAGTGAGGAGCGGGCAGAACGCCAACGGGCGATCAAGCGCCTTGAGAGCGAGGACCGGCGTTTAGCAGACCGACTTGAGAAGCTTTACGTCGACAAGCTTGATGGCAGCGTCGAGGCTGAGTTCTATACGGAGGTGGCTCAAAAATGGCGGGGAGAGCGAGAGCAATGCAGGAGGCAGATCGACGCGCTCAGACATGACGAGGAAGCCTTTCTTGAAGAGGGGGGGCAGGTGATTGAATTCCTGCACGATGCCCATAGGCTCTTCGAAAAGCAGCCTCCAGACGAGAAAAGAAGGCTACTAAATTTCGTACTATCGAACTGCACCTGGGAGCGTGGGCAGCTATGCGCCAACCTACGCCAACCCTTTGATTTTCTATTGAAAACCGTCGATCAGACCGAGAACGTCGAATCCTCTAAATACAAAAAAAAACGAGTAAGTGAAATTTGGCTGACTGTTTCGACACCGAACTATCGAACGCTGGTCTCGTCATGGTCTTCCGAAGTATCCGGTTTGTCGGAGATAAACCAGCATCCGTGGGCTGGCTATAAATTTGATTTCGACCGCCCGGATACGGA
>Ga0209963_1002223_pt1 | contig 10233 bp, 12 predicted proteins | sample ThiBio_1000_biof_2_FD_183957 | JGI IMG/M metagenome (GOLD analysis project Ga0209963, IMG submission 183957) | Wastewater bioreactor microbial communities from Cape Town, South Africa - Thiocy_cont_1000_biof (SPAdes) | ecosystem: Engineered > Bioreactor > Thiocyanate-remediating >...
CGTTCGAAATGATTGAAAATCATTTGTTCTTGTTCGAATAGATTTCGAAACACTCGATACGAATCACAAATTTGTCCAAGTGTTCGTTGTCTCAACGAGATTTCCTTTCGTATGAATTGCCATCGATTTGCTAATTGTTCACTTGTATGAACTAATCGTTGATTATCGAATTGTCGACTGAGTTCGAGAAGTTCACTAATCGACTTCTCGAGAATAGGAATACGATTGAATAAATAATCAATATCGGTTAATTGACGATGAATATGATTTTCATCGTCGAGTAAATTCGTTTGCGAACAAAGACGAGTTTCGAATTCAATTAATTCACTTGTTAGATTATTCAGAAGATGTATAGCTCGTTCAGCAAGATTCAATCTAAAAGAATTCTTTGTTTTTGCATTTGAATTGTAAAACAAAAAATTCTACTTGTCGGAATAAACATTTGAAGTTGTGAATAGTCGTTGAACATGATCAGATGTTTGATTAACTAATGAACGTAATTCTTGATGATTGTATTCACTTCGAATCTCTTGAATTCGACTCGCTTGAGTAAGGAGATTGCATTCAAACTCCTGAAAAAAAAGAAGAAGAATAAGAAGGCAAATTTGTAGAATTTTATCATTCCTCATCCTCTCGAATCGCTCGTGAAGCAAGACTATTAGGTGCATACAATGATTTAACAGAAGTCTTAGGGAGATTATCATTCGAATCGCTTCGAACTATCGATCGTGTTTCGATATAGGTTATATTCGATTGATTCGGATCTAACATTGAAGAAGAATGATATTGGTTTTTGTTTTTTCGATGATGTCGATGATGATGTGGCCGATCAAAACAAATGCGTACGTTGATGCCATGTTCATTGGATGTTATTTGAGGTAAATGTCGATCAACTGATGAATATCGTACGGGTAGGATTCGATAGTTTGCACTTGCGTTCGAACATGCTGATGAACAACTACTCGCTGATGATGCACGTTGAAGACATGTTCGATAATGAGACCGATCATAATCATTTGTGTGATTTGCTCTTGTTTGTCGACATGTTGCCGTTGATGAACGATCGACATATGAGGATGAAAAAGATCGTTGCATATTCACGTTTGATCGTCTAATGAACACAAGGTTTTGATCATGCCAATTGCTTGTGTATACGTCGTTGGTTATGTTGACTGTTAATGACGAATACGATGTCTTTTGTGTTGTAGTATGGATAACATCATGTCTGTCGAACTGTTATTTTGTTACTTAGAATTCTTCGTGTCTTTCTTTCTTTTTTTTTGCTGTGCTTCTGCTATATCTGTACCGAAGAAGAAAAGGACAGAGTTTTGTATCTGTGGATAATGGAAAATAGTTGTTTGCCTAGACGGAAATAAACAACAAGGTTGATTGATACTGATGACCGATTTAGACCCTATCGAATAATGTTTCAACATTTAACAATTGATTAGTCAAGTACGTTGCGGTTTTATCTTAAAGGCTTAATTGTCTGTCGAAAGCAAAAAAAAGAAACGATTGTCTCCTATTTAAACCCATCTGGTTTCTGATTGAATGCATGCAGCATTTTCTAACCTTATGTTGATGAGAAACAACGATGAATTCGTCCATGGTTAGTGGCAAATTATTTTTAAAATAGTGAATAAATGTTTCTTCAAGTTGAATTAATGTTCGAGAAATCATCTCAAGAGTTTGACTTGACTATAAACGAGAGAGAGAGAGTTTATTTATTTATTTTTTATTAATTACTTGTTCATAATAAATTGGTTGATTTGGACAGACTTTATACAAATGAGATATATATAAAAGAATACTTTTCTCGTCAGGATCATCTGTGTCAATATCTTTCAAGAACAGACAAAAAGAAAACAAATTGATAAAATGATAATCTTGATCTACCTTCGGGATCAATTAATTGTGTTATTCCGTAGTATTGATAAGCGAAATCGAACGCTTGACGAAGATTTTCTCGATTTGAACGAACGTACATTTGACTGATATTTAACAATGTTGGACTAGAATTTCACAAAAATTATGAATATTTCGAGTCGAATAAACAGAAACCAACTTATGTCGATGTAAAATAACGAGAAAAGCTCGACCATCTCTCCATGAATAAGTGAAATCATCGATGTAGATGTCCGAATAGTTTTCACATTGCTGACGAGCCCATGTCAATAACATTTGACGATATGATGATGGAATAGGATCGATTGTTGATTTTATATCCGCAAACTAATGAAATTAAAATACAAGAAAAACACTTCTTTTTTTAAAAAAATTCTACTTGAAAATGAAGAATTATTCTCCAGATGAGACCTAAAGTTATCTTCGGATTTCCGTTTAATAATTCTTCAGGTTGAATATTAACCAAACGAATCTGCACGTTGAATACGAAATATTTTTACAGAAAAGAAAAAAAGAGAGACTGAGTGTATTTACATTATGATCTTGTTCAAGAGATTTCAAACAATGTTCGATATTTTTCAATGAATGAAATTTCGATTTTCCTCGTTCTCTCGGCTGAAAAACAATGAAGAAATCAAATCAATTTATAAAAGCATTTTCTTACGATCATCTGTTGAGTAAATATTTCCAATAGATTCAAAAGCAAATGTCCATCGCGTAGATCAACATACAAATCGTTCACAATCATCTTCGAACGTTTCTCGAGATGATAATTCATCCATTTGGTAAATGTTTTCTTTTGCACAGCATCACGTTGATCGGCAACTTTCAAAACCCGTCGATCGGCTGCATCCAATGCCAATACGGATATTGGCTTATCCAAAATCCAATTTTCATCATCGATCAACATCGTACACTTCGAATATGTTTATATCTAGAAAGTGAGCGATGAAAAGAGAACAATTCAACGACCTTTCGACCGCTATCTCACACTGTATATACTCAAACTTCCGTTCGTTTTGTTTGTTTTGATGAAAGATGTGCCTACGAGGTGCTAAATCAATTGAATATTTACCCCCTCAATCTCTATCTGTATCTGTTCGACTAGATCAATTGAGTGCCAATCATTCACAATGATGAACTTGCTTTTCTTCTTCTTCTTTTTTGTGTTAAATATTGATCCTCTCGTATCGAATTGCCGTAAAAAAGAAAAGAAATTGAATATGTATGTTTGAATTTTATTTATTCTTGTTGGTTTTTCTCGTATCATCTTTTTGTTTTTTCTTTCTTTATAATCAAAAATTTGTTAGTGTTGTTCAAATAGAAAAAAAACCACAAAAAACAACAAAAACAAATCGTTTCATTTATGATTGATAACCATATTTTTGAAGAAGAGCAAGTTGTTTAGCAACTTGTGGTTTGCCAGCTAAACCTTTAGCGGCTTGTTGTTTCAATTTCTTTAATTGAACTTGTCGTAAATGATAGTGTTTAGCCTTAATTTTACGTTTCTTTTCTAATGTTGCAACAACAGTTGTGTATTGCCAACCGACTTCGCTTGCTAAACGGCCAAGTTCGGTGAAACGTCGACGTGGTTTAAGACGTAAAGTACGTAGAGCACTTGGTACGATGACACGTTTTTGTTTGTCATATGGCGTTGGAATACCTTCGAATGTTTGTAAACGTACGAGTGCTTGTTTGCCACGTTCAGTTTTGTGTGGAACCATACCACGAACGATACGTGAGAAGATTTTCGATGGTGCTCGAAAATGAAATGGACCACGTGAGGGATTAATGTTACAACGTTTACGAAGAAATTCCAAATATTTCAATTTATTTCGGTAGAGTGAGCCGCTGAAATTAAGACCTTCACATCGAACGACGACAACACTGTGACCTTGTAAGATGGTTTTAGCAATTGTTGCAGCTAAACGACCGATTAAATGACCACGTCCATCGATGATTATAGGTTGGGCACGGAAACCAACTGGTTGTTGCTAAAGAAAAACAAGATTCGTTAAATAAGAAAGGCAAAAAGGGACAACAACGAATGCGTACAGCTTTCTTGCGGGCAAGGATTGTTTTGGGCATCTTTGCTGGATGTTAATTGATCGAAAACAATATCTGAAAAAAAAGAAGACAAATTCAAATTCGATTTTGTTGTGTTGTTCGTATGAGAGAGAAAAAAAGAAATAAACAAATATAAACGACGATGAAAACCTATTCGTCATTGATTCTTTCCTAACCATACATAATCAACCTTCGTTGAGGAATTGTACTCTCATCGGTACGAGAAATTTTTCATTTCGAATTCATTTGACTTTTTTCTTACAACGAAAAAATCATTTCTTTTTCCGGAAAAATCAATTCAATTTATTCGAAAATATTTTCTCCATTGATTTTCAGCGACCTCTATTTCCACCAATCGGAATTCATCGTTTTCATCAATGTTTTGTCTGTGCTATGCATATACACAACTCAAATCATATGTTTAACTTTTTGTTGTTGTTGTTATTTTCTAGATAATCAAATTCCATTCATGTGGATTCGATTGATCTTCGTCATCGGTTTTCTTTGCACATTTTCACAAGCTGTTCATCTACGCGGCACATACAAACCTCGAGAATTCTTTCGTCTACTAACAAAATTCGGCATACAAAAAACAGATCAACACCGATCAAAGGATACATTCGGTTATATTTACGGCAACATCACACTCGATTGTTCAACGACAAATTGTACATTTAACAAGTCGATTTTGTTTCTCATTCTTGATTACGAATATTTTCTGCCGTTTTCTCAACAACAACGATCGCAATCATGTACAGATATGATGAAACAAATTCAAACCATTGCCTTTCATCGGCAATGTCATGATTCGGGCACCGAAGATTTCTGGCGAACGATACCTTGTCCACAAGGACAATTATGTTCGGATGAAGATCAACCGGAGAATGTCATTCGAAATCAACAATTTACTTTTAAAATACGAGATATCAATCAACCGAGATTTTGGTTTCTAAGTCTAGTTTCTTGTTATTGGGAACCAAATCATTGCCAATGGGAGAAGATTGAGGAAGACTATCAGATCAAATACGACATTTGGATTGTCAACGGCAATCCCGAAGCATCAATACGTGATAATCGTTTTGAATATCATTTTTCTTTTGATTTACATGATCTATTCGAAGTTTATTTAACTTGTATTTTACTTTATTTATCCATTCCATTCCCGTTTCTCATCTTAAAAATTCGTTCAGCCATATCATTTCAACATCCGATATTAATCTGTTATATTCTATTTCAAGTTTTCTTCTTTCTTGGAAATACATTTCATGCGCTGCATTTTCTCATATTTGCCTACAATGGCATCGGATTTCAAGCATTCGAACATATTGCAAATTTAGTTACAATTATCGGAGAATCTATACTTATTCTTCTTTTATTATTTATAGCTAAAGGTAATTGACGATTGTTCGATTCAATACGAAAGTTCTGTTTTGTTTAGGTTGGTTAGTCAACACTTCGATACTTCGACAAGGAAAGAAAACAATTATATTATTTCTTTGCTATACAATTGCTTGTTGTTCATGTTATATTCTAAGTTTGTTAACTATAAATCCTGTTACTGATAGTAATCATTATCAAACGTTTGCAAATTATTTTTCGTTATTATTTCGATGTTTTGTTATGCTTCTATTTGTCTTTGAACTCAAAGAAACAACACAAGAAGAAAAAAATTTTCCGAAATTGAAATTCTTTCATCATTTCGGCGCTTGTTGCATGGTAGGCCGATCGAATTTTGTTTGTTAATCGATTTCAACTGTTGTTTTGATTATACTTAGGTTTGGTTTATTTATCCCACAGCTTTAATCTTCATTATGTCGTTTGTTACTGAACTATATCGAGTTAAATTAATAATTAGTGTTGTCACATTAGTCAATTTTTTAAGTGTATTAATTATCTCTTATATTCTATTTTCACCGAAAACATTTTTAAATCTTCCGAAAAAATCTTCATTAAAATACGATGAAGAAAAACTAACTGAATCAAATGGTTTTCATAAATCAAGTATTCTTGTTGAAGATGATGATGATGATGATGATGACGATGAAGAAGACATTGAAATCTATGGTCCATCACATTTACTACTGAAATCATCGAATCAACGAACTTGATACAGTGAAATTCACGTCTTTCAACGGATATATAAAGAAAAATAAAAACAGACAGAATACTGTTCAATTTTGTTTTTTTTTGTTGTTGTTGTTGTAAATGTATTGAAGAAAATGATGATGGTATATATTTGTTTTTAGATTTGTAGAAAAAAAACAAAATGAAATGAAATGATTTCATCATCTGCCAATGGTCACGAAGACTTTCATTCCATAAGTTCGTTGAAATCGAACCTTATTTCGAATATTTATCATTGTTTTTTGTTGTTGCTGTTGCTTTTTAGAATCAATTGATTCGCAATTAAATCTTCTTCATCAATTGTTTGCTTCATGTTCAAATGAAGATTTTATTGGACCGAAATGTTCGTCGAAAATCTCTCGTTCAAAAGTCTGTTTCTTCTGTCGAAAGAGCGTGTCTAATCAAGGACCGATTATGGATTGTGATTTTTGTCCACTAACATATCATATTCATTGTTTAAAGACACGACATCATCTATTGAATTCAAATCAATGGATTTGTCCGAATCATTTCGATCAATATCGAATGACCAATACTCATAGTCAACAACGAGTTCGAATTTTTGAAAAATCCTCAAGAATTTCTTCGAATATTATTCGACAAGATTTCAAAAAGAAAAGCAAATCACTGAAAACAATTGCAAATAAACAATTCGAATATAAAGAAATCAGTCAAATACCTCTTGCGATCAAACAATTCTATTCCACATCAGATCAAATACCGATTTCCAAATCAATCGATGACATTTCTTCTTCTTCTTCTTCTTCGACAACGACAACGTCATCATCATCATCATTTGTTTATGATCCCACAGTTTGGGACGTTCTTCAATCCATACTCGATGACACGACCCATGCTCGAACATACGAATTCTCGCCGTTTATCGAAACTCAACCAATGAATGAAACAAAAACCAATCCATACGACACAATGGATTATCTCATTGGCAAACTCAATCAACCCAATTCTTCACTAGACTCAATTTTAGTCAAAACAATCTCGTAAGACTTTCCATCCAATCAATGTCCATCATCTGTTTGTTTTCTTCGTAGAAATTTCTATTCAGATATCATTGATCTCTCACAATTTCATCAATCTCATGCAGCATTGATTCATCTTCGTTCGAAACAAGTCATCTACATTCGCAAACATGTCGTTTGGTTCGGTTCATCATCATTCAATGATATTTCTCTCGAACAATTCCATTTCTGTTCGCATGTTACCGATCGACATGCATGTTTATATTTCGATGAAAAATCTCATCGATTTGAATTACTAAACTACAGCGAATATGGCGTCGGTGTCGATGAATTTGCTTACGGTTTGATCGAAAGTAAATGTTCGTCGAATGAACAATGTTTTTGCTCGAATCAAATCGTAAATCAATGGGATGGACCTGCATTGATCGACCAAGGAACAGTAATTCACATTGGTTGTCATGAATTTTTATTTTACCGGCATATTGTCCGATAATCGAGTGGATCTTTTTCTTTTTATGTATATAAACAAATTCGATAATAATAAATAATATATATATATATATATCTATATACGACATACTTTAGTTGGCATGAAGAAGAAGAAGAACTAACAATTATTGCATTTTCTATTGTTGTTTAACAAAACAATCACTTATCATCTCTTGAAAATGTTTTATCTCTTTAGAAAAAGAAAATGTTTCTTTCTCTTGATAAAAACAAAACATACGTTGTTTTATTGAACACTTGTTTTCTCCTTCGCTGTATGCCGTAAGATATCAGAGCACAGAACTGTAATTGGAATCGAACATGTCTGTAATCAACGTCATATGGCCTGAGGTCACTTGCTTCTTTTTGATCTATTTTCGGCACGAGTTCACTCGATTGATAGCAAAAACGAACGAGAAGATACGTGTGTTCACTGTCAAATCATTTTGTCTCTTTTACTATTTTACGATTTCAGATATTTTTTTAATTTCTCTCTCTCTCTCTTTCTCTCTCTCTCTTCGTGTTTTCCTTCTCGGTCATTTCAATCGAGAATGACAAAGTTAACACATGGTGCAACGTCATCGGTCACTCAAATCGCAACTATTCTCAGGAATATCGGAGATCAAATCGATGAACGATTACAAGTAATTCAATTTCGAGTTTCTCATTTTTATTTTTATTGTTTTCGAAATCTAGAATCCACCGACGACCAACGAAACAATACTTTACTATCTCACTTGTCTTCTCAATTTGTTTCTATGAAACAAATCTTTGATTCTTTTTTGTTTTGACCCGGTTGTTAAAGAATTATATTTATTTTTTTTTCTTGAAACAAAACGATAAATTCAATAATAAATGTTAACGAGCCGATAATTAGACCTAATCAAATAAACAACAAAAGACAAGAGAAAAAAAAAATCTTCGCTCGCTAGATGAATATTGATCATTTTTCTGGTATAATAACCTCGAGCATTGATCTTATTATAAAATGTGATGTGTTGTTTTCATCGATTGATATCTATCGAAGACGATTGGCACACGATGATCTCATTATCCTATTGCAATACAATCGAAAATTAGCTTATAGACGTGTTAAATAACAAGTTAAGATATAGATTCTTTGTTGATCACGTTATGTTTATAAAAAAAAAAAAGAAGAAGAAATCTTTGACTTTTGATAGCTATTGATTATCTTACATTATCTTGTCAGTGATTAGGTATTACAGAGAAGAGTGAGAGAGAGAAACCGAATGATTAATCTGTCTTGTTCATATCGAACAAGTTGATTGTTCTTCGAAAAATGACCGAAATAACAAGAAATATTAATTAATATTAATCACATGACATTGACAATTTTTTTTCTTGCTTTGCCAAGTGCGTCGACGGCAATGAAAATATCTTTCGTCAATATCAGTGAATCGTTGACACGCGTTTGATTTCGAACAGAACGAGTAAATGTATAAATTAGAAAATATTATTCAATGAATATCGGCCAAGATATGTGCGTCCTGTCTACTATACTCATTTTCTTCGTTCTGGTGTTTTTTGACAGCAATAATATTCGAGCTGACTCATCAAGGATACATGTTTGTATGCACACATTTAGAGAAAAAGAGAGAGAAAAAAAATAGTCGTTAATATAACCATTCGTAGTAGTGAATAGTTGCATTCGTTCTCTTTTATATATCTATGTATGTATGCACGCTTATGTATACACATACATACGTGTATGTGCCCATGAAGTCAAAGGCAGTCGACGTCGTTGGTACAAGAAAGGGAGAAAAAAACCGTCGAGCAGAATAAAGAGGTGCAGTAGTTATTGTATAGCTTGATTTTTATGACAGACCCTGTAGGAATCGATAAATGCGTATATTCATTAGTCGATCGTCGTTGCAGAAAATACACACGACCGCTGAGTGGTTTGTTTTGTTTTGCGTTTTTTTTTGTTTTCTTCCTGCTTCTCGACTTCGGTCTGTATCTTTTTCTGAGAAAAGAAGAAACAGATACGATAGAATAGATACACAGCAAGCCAAAATAAACTTTGCCTTTCTCTTGTTGTTTTCCACACTGATTATTGATGATATGTCATCGATTGTGTCGTTGGAAATCTATTTTTCGAATCATTATTCATCACTAATTCGAGATTTAAACTCAAGAGTTTACTCAAACATTCCTTCGTCATATCATCTTTCGTTTTCTCGTATTCATCGATGAAGCGAAGAAAGAAAGAAAGAAGGTCAATGTCGGCAGGCGGTTACTTGTTGTTGTTTTTGTTGTTATTAGAAGATAACAAGCTGCCAAAATTCCCGATCATACAATTATTCATTCTATCTCATCTCCGTTTTTTTTCTTTTTCTTCTTCTACTACTACTCTACTACTACTACTACTCGTCGTTCATCTTATATTTCAGATATTTAATGTATGTCTATGCAATGTGTATATCGATTCCTTGAGGCTAGCAAATCGACACAGACCGTTAGGCAAAATGAATAGTGTGCACAGCTGTGTCAGTGTTAGACTAAACGATAATAAAAAAAAAATTACAAATTGTTGTCGAATACAGCTGTGACGAATAAATTGCTCTCTTTTTTTCTTCTTGTTTCAGATATTTTTTATTCATTGATTATTTACTCATTCTCAAATGGCCGATAATACAGAAGTTCATACATT
>Ga0209963_1002225_pt1 | contig 10227 bp, 3 predicted proteins | sample ThiBio_1000_biof_2_FD_183957 | JGI IMG/M metagenome (GOLD analysis project Ga0209963, IMG submission 183957) | Wastewater bioreactor microbial communities from Cape Town, South Africa - Thiocy_cont_1000_biof (SPAdes) | ecosystem: Engineered > Bioreactor > Thiocyanate-remediating >...
GTACCACCTCGACCGGGAGCGGATGGACGCCCAGTCGCCCCTGCTGCTGGTCGGCCAGGTGCGGACGCCGACGCTGGTGCTGCACTCCGAGGACGACCTGCGCTGCCCACTGAGCCAGGCCGTCCGCTACTACACCGAGCTGAAGCTGAACGGTGTCGACACCGAGTTGCTGGTGTTCCCGGGCGAGAACCACGAACTGTCGCGTTCGGGCACCCCGGTGCACCGGCAGCAGCGTTTCGACGCCGTTCTGGACTGGTGGTCGCGCCACTTGCCGGTGTAGGGCGACGCATTCGCAGGCTCAGTGAGCCGTCCGGGCCGAAATCGGGTCCTCCGCTGCGACTGATGGCGCAAATGGGTCACTCAGGACCTCCGCCAGGGCAGTTGCATTCGCTCTTTCGGCGGCCGTTCACTCGCTCGAACACCGCGAAGGCCCCGTGACCAGGGAATGCATACGACTTCATACGATTGTTGGCCGATCCTCCTCACCCGGGAGGGATGCCCGCGGCGGGAATCCCACTATCGTTCTGCCATCGGCCAGCACGGGCCGAAGGGGGGAGTTCCCGGCGATGAGCGTCCCGGCCCGCGAGGCATTTGCTGCCCGGCTCAACGAGGTCAGGCTCGCCCGCCACCTTTCCATCAGCGCGGTGGCCAAGCTCGCCGGTGTGCCCAAGGCGACCGCGCAGGGCTGGCTCAACGGAACCCGTCTGCCTCAGCCCGCGCTGCGTCCGCGCTATCTCAAGCTCGTCGAGGAACTCGGACTCTCCGACGAACTGCCCGAAGGGCTGTGGCTGAACAACTGGGCCGAGATCAGGCCGCGCCTCCGGGAGGGACGCTGCCCGTACCTGGGACTGCACCAGTTCGGTGTCGAGGACGTGGAGTACTACTGGGGCCGCTCGGCCGAGGCCGGTCGGCTGGCGGCCGCGGTGAGCGCAGTGCACGAGGAGTCCGGTCACGGCGTCGTCGCGCTCGTCGGCCCGTCCGGCTGTGGCAAGTCGTCCCTGCTGGCCGCTGGCATCGCCGGGGGTGAGAGCGTGTCCGGAGCGCTCGCCGGCTGGACCGTCCGCTTCGTCGGCAGGGAGGACCTCGGCTCGGACCTCCCGGACGCCGACCTGCTGGTCTTCGACCAGCTCGAGGAGACCCTGTTCCTTCCCGAGGACGAACGTCGGCGCGTGATCGCCGGGCTCGGACGGCTCGCCGCGGCGCACGTCGTGCTCGTGGGCCTGCGGTCTGACGCGTTCGCGGCCGCTGAGGCCGAGCCGGTCCTCGCCGGGGCGCTCGCCCGGCCCGTGCTCGTGGCGCCCCTGACGCGCGCCGAGCTCCGGGAGGTCGTCGTCCAGCCTGCCGCCCTGACCGGCGTCGGCGTCGACGAGGATCTCGTCCACGTGCTCCTGAATGACCTGGCGCCCGGGGCAGAGGACAGCCGCGTCCCGCCGGACGTCCTGCCGCTGCTCTCGAACGCGCTGATGGTGACGTGGGCCATCGGCGAGGGCGAACGGATGACGCTCGCCGACTACCGGAAGATCGGTGGAGTCGCCGGCGCTGTGGAGACGCTCGCGGAGCAGGTCTACACCGACCTTGACGAGGAGTCACAGGGCGTGGCGCAGCAGCTCTTCCTGCGTCTCGTGGGACTCACCCAGGACATGATCGTGCCGCGCTCGCTGCGTCTCGCAGAGCTGGACGCCGAAGCCAGGCGGGTGGTGGACGCGTTCGTGGCGGCCCGAATGCTCACGATCGACAAAGACCAGGTACGGATCAGCCACGAGGCGCTGCTGCGGCACTGGTCGCGCCTCGCCGGCTGGGTCGAGGAGCACCGAGCGGAGCTGGACGCGCTGGCCAAGGTTCGCCGGGCCACCGAGCTGTGGCGCGACACCGACCGCGACCCGAACGTCCTGATCCCCGTGCAGCGGCTCCCGCTGTTCACCGAGTGGCTGGACGACCCGGACAAGCAGATCCTCCTCGGGGCGACCGAGCGGGAGTTCCTCGCCGCCAGCGAGGAGCACTTCGCGTCCGCTCTCGACGAGGAGCGGCGGATGAGTGCCAGGCTCCGGCGCCAGCGTCGACTGGCGCTCGGACTCGCCGTCGTGACGACGGTGGCCGCGGTCGGGGCCGGCGTCTCGTTCGTTCGCGGCGAGGGCTTCCGGGCCGATGCGGTGAACGCGCGCAACGAGGCCGAGTCGCGACAGGTCGCTGTGTCGGCCAGGTCGCTGCGGGCCAGGTCGCCGAACCTGGTGGCTCAGCTGGCTCTGGTCTCGCACGGTCTCGCCGACACCCAGGACGCGCGTTCGATCGTCTTGGACGCGGCCGCGATGGACACGCCGTTGCGCTGGACCGGCGCGCGCAACGCCGTCCTCGCGGTGAGCCCGGACGGGAAGACCGTGGCGCGCGCGGACGCCTCGGGTGCGGTGACCCTGTGGCGCGGTTCGGAGTTGACCACCTCGCCCGGGTCGGTGGTGCCGGTGGACGCGAAGGGCAGCGGCCTGTTGGCAGTCGGCCTGGCTGAGGTGGACGGACGCTCGGTGATGGCGGTCGGAGGTCCGAGCCTTCGCGCGCTGTGGGATGTGACCGACGAGCCGCGGCTCCTCGCCGAACTCGACGCGGCCAGTGCGACGACAGCCGTGGCTTTCGACCCGGACGGCTCGCGCGTGGCGTTCGGGGACGCGGCGGGGGTGGTCACGGTGTACGGGCTCGGGGACGTGTCCCGGCCGTCGGCTCTGGCGACTGTCCGGATGAAGGAGCCGGAGACGTCACCGCAGCAGGTCAGTTCGATCGCTATCGACCGCGACGGACGGCTGTACGTGGCAGGCGTCACCGGCGAGGTGGACCGCTGGCTGCTCGGCGGCGAGGTCAAGCAGGTGGCTCCGCTCCCGATCACGGTTGTGGACGCGGCGGGCCACGAGACGCCGGCCCGCGTCCAGGCGCTCGCCGTGACCCGGGACGGCAGCCGGCTCGCGGCCGGGATCGCCGGGCTGAAGGTCTTCCGCTGGGCGGTGTCTCCGGACGGGACGACCACGGCGGAACCGAGCCTCACCTCGTTCACGAGCTGGATCAACGCGCTCAGCTTCTCTCCGGAGGGGACGCGACTCGGCGTCGCCAGTTCCGACCAGGACGTCTCGGTCTACGACGCGGCCAGCGGGGCCGAACTGCGCCGCATGGTGACGCCCGCCATCCAGACCGGCGTCGGCTTCGCGGCGGACGGGCGCCCGGTCAGCGTCGGCGAGGATGGCACGCTGCTGGTCTGGGCAGCCGAGAGCCCGCTGTGGAAGACGTCCGGGGCGGCGATCTACAACCTGGCCACCGACGGGACGCGCTGGCTGGCAGCGGGTGGCTCCACCGACGGGATCACACTGTGGCGCCTCGGCGTCCCCGCCCGCCGGATGCCGATGCCGGTCGTGCCGGCACTGCCGTCCGGGGACGTCCAGCGCGGAGCCGTCGCTGTGGCACCCAACGGGAAGTTCCTTGTGGGTGCCACCTTGCACGGTCGCGTCCTGACGTGGCCACTGACTGACGCGGGTGCCGGCGTGGGAGCGGCGGTCGCGTCCGGCGTTGACAACATGATCGCCTACACGACTGTCTCGCCCGACTCCTCGCTGGTCGCGGCGATGGAGTACGAGGGCACGAAGGTGCTGCTGTTCCGCGCTGACGAGCAGGGACGGCTCACCCCGCTGGCGACGATTGAGGGCAGCGACCCCCAGTTGGTGGGCTTCAGCAACGACGGACGAATCCTCGCGATCGCCCAGACGGACAAGTCGGTGGCACTGTGGTCGGTCGCCGAGCCGGCAGCTCCGCAGAAGGTGGGCAGCATCAGCGGGCTCGCCGCCGTACCGGCAAGCTTCGACCTGGCTCCGCGGAGCAGCCGGATCGCGATCGGCGAGGCGTCCGGCGAGGTGAGCCTGTGGGATTTCACCGACCCGGCGCACCCGGTCGAGCAGCGGTCGTGGCGAGACCCGGCCTCAAGCATGTACTCGCTGGACTTCAGCCCGGACGAGCGCTGGCTGGTCGGCACCAGCGGCGACGACCTGATCTGGGGGTGGGAGCTGAGTTCGGACGCCACCGAGGCCAGCTTCGCTCTGAGTGCCGAGGTGGGACGTCCCTGGGACGTCCGCTTCACCGACGCCGGGGCCCGGTTCGCCGTTGCAGGCAACACCGGTGCCGTGCGGGTGTACCCGAGCCAGGTGCCGGCGGCGGCCGCGCAGCTGTGCAGCCGGGTCGGCACCCCGCTGGCCGCGGAGGAGTGGAAGCGGTACCTCTCCGGCATCGAGCCGCGCACGGTCTGCTGAGCCATCGCGTCCAGCATGGATGCCGCTACTTCACCTTCTTCGCCGACGATGCCTTCACCACCGGGTAGTAGCCGGGCTTGCTGACGGTGATCCGGACCGCGACCTTCTTGCCCTTGTCGACCTTGACGAGCTTGTACTTCGACCTGGTTGCACCCGAGATCGGCTGACCGTTCCGCAGCCATTGGTAGGCGATCCTGGCCGGCTTCGGGGAGAACTTGCCGAGCTTGCCGGTCAGCGTCTTGCCCACCTTCGCCGTGCCTGAGAGCTTGGCTGCTCCGGTCTTGGTGAACTTCGTCCCACCGACACTGTGCCCGGCCGAGAAGGCCTGCGTCGTGGCGTAGCCCGCTTTCGCTGCGGTGACTCGCACCGACACCAGCCGGCCCACGTCCTCGGCGGCAAGCGTGTAGGACACGCCTGTTGCGCCGTTGATCGGTTGCCCGTCCCGCAACCACTGCCAGGCGAGCGAATCGGGCACCGGCGACCAGCCGGCCGCGGACGCGGTCACGGTCTTGCCGTAGAACCAGGTACCTGACGTCGTCGGCGCGGCAGCAGTTGCGAAGCTGGCCGTCACGACCCGAACGGCGGGGGAGGTCCTCGACTCAGTTGCACCGCCGTAGCTGCCGGTCACTCGAACCGAGACGTCATGCGCGGAGTCAGCCGCGGTGGCCACATAGGACGCGCCGGTCGCCCCGCTGATCGGCTGGCCGTCCCGGAGCCACTGGTAGGTGAGCGTGGCGTTGGTGGGGCTCCATGAGCCGGGGCTGGCGGTGAGGATCGACCCGGTCGTTGCTGTGCCCGAGATCACGGGAATACCGGCAGTGAGTGGGGCGGCTTTCACCTCGACTGTGCCGAGGGCGCGGGCGGTGCCGTCCACGGCGACGACCGGGCCGGTGCCGTCGGTTGCCGAGCTGGTCAGCGTGTAGCTGTAGGTCCCGGGCGGGACGAGCGAGCCGGAGTTGTCCTTGCCGTCCCAGGTGATCGCCCGCAGCGAGCCGGTCGCTGTCGCGGGCACGGCGATGGTCCGAGCCACTGCTCCGGCAGAGTTCAGGATGTTCAGCTGCCCGGCGGCTACAGGTTTGGTGAGGTCCACATCGACAGTCCAGCTCTGGCTTCCCGGGGTGAACGAGTGTGCAGCCACCACACCCAGACTCCGCGGCGCCGAACGGGCAAGGCCGTCGAAGGTCTGGACGTGCAGCTTGCCGGCCGCGGACTCGATGAAGGCAACACGATCGCCGTCAACCGCAACCATGAAGTCGATGCCGCCGATGCCCGGTGGGCCAGCCAGTGGGATGGTTGCCCCGGTGGTGAAGTCCCAGACCGAAGCCCAGGGCGAGTAGGGGTGGGCGACTACTGCGTACCCGTCGCCGAGAGCCCGCAGGGCGTAACCGCTCAAGGTCTTCTCTGCCCCCGTCCGGTAGTTGCGGACGACTGCGGCCTGCGTGCCCGCCACGCGGTACGTCGTGAAGGCGACCCAGTCACCCCAGATACCGACGGCATCGTTCCCGTCATCGCCGGGATCGGTCAGTTTCCCTGAGATCGTCGATGACGCCCCGCTCAGATCCTGCACCCGATACGTCCCCGACCGGTCACCAGTTCCGGCCAGCACGAGCGACCCGAAGATGCCGGAGGCGTCCGGAACCGAGATCTGCGAGCCGTCCTCGACGTTCTCCACCACGGTCTGACGGTCGTCGGTCTCGGACATGCGGTACCCGAGAAGCAGGTTCGGCCCACTCAGCTGAAGTGGCGAGTACTCCGCATAGTGATGGCCGGAGTCGGAACCGACCTTCGAGCCTTCGTCGTAGACGTCGGCCGCTACGTTCGACCCGCCACCGGTCGGGACGACCCAACGTGCCGCAGACGTCACAATCCTGGCGTCAGGACCACCGGTTGCGAGCGTGGACTCAGCTCCGATGCTTGATCCCACCGGCCGCATCCAGGAGATGGTGTCACTCGGGGTGTAGCCACCCTGACGATGATCCCAGCCCAGCACGGCGGCTGGAGTGAGGGAGAGTGACTCCACGCTGAGGGGGAAGTCCACGGCCCAGTAGAGGGTGCTGACGGTGGTCCAGGTGCCGTCGGAGTTCTTCCGCTCCAGCGTCGGGACTGTCTCCCCGCCCACGCGGAACCTCCCGTCCGCGGGCGGGTCCGCTTCCGGCAATGCCCCGCCGGCTTCGACACAGCCACCGTTGTCCGGGTCGCTGATGTGGAAGTAGCACCGGTAGAACGGATCCGAGTCATCCCGGTAGTCGTGGCTGTAGTAGACATAGTCCCCGGACGCGCTGGGAGGAGCGTCGTAAGCCAGCCCTGTGATCACCTTGAGCGTCGTCGAACCGCTCGCCGTGACCTTGCTGATGGTCAGGGTCCAGGTGAGGGTGGGGAATTCGGTGAAGACATCGTACTTGTAGCTGAGCGCACCATCGTCGGTCAGCCGCAATCCGTGTTCGCCCGGTGCCAGGGCCGTGACCGTAGCCGGTGTTGTGGAAAGATCGACAATCTTGTCGTCGTCATGCCCGCCATCAACCAACAGTCGGGCGCCCAGTGCGTCCGTCCCTTTGGGATATTCGCCCCGCACCACGCTCGATCCGACTTGGGCATTCGTGACTAGTGAGTATGCCGTCCACTGTCCCCGCCCGGTCTCCGGGTCGTCCATGCAGGAAGTCGTTGCGACTCCTGCGGAGACTCTCGAGAATCCACAATCGGCCACGCCGCTCAGCTCCCCGGGAAGGCCGATGGTTGCCCAGGTTCGGCCACCGTCGCCGGACCACCGGTAGGTGCCCTCATGGGCCACCAGAACGTGGTCACCCCAGACTGCCTCTACCTCGGCGTAACCGGTCGTGTCGTTGGTGACGACGATCGGAAGGTCGATGGTCATGTCCGTGTCGGCGGCGGAGGCGCGAGGCGAATTGACCCCGCCCAGCAGCACCGCCGCGACCAGACACACCAGACCCCGCTTCACGCCATTGCGCTTCATGAGCCAATCCCCAATCGACTACGCCGCCCTCAGCGCCCACGACGGCACCGGCATGGCTGGCCGGCCTTGGCGCCGCGCATCAGTCAAGCGACCGTTGGACTGCTCCGTCCGATCGCACGGGGCATTCGTACGAACTCATACGGCGGGGCGCCGGTGGCGCTGTTGTCGAATGGTCTGCCCGGCCCTGATAGGCCGGCTTCAGGTCGTGGCGGCCAGCGACGAAGCGATCAGTGCGACATCCTCGTCGTCCAGCCACTGGTCGACGGGAAGAGTGAGGACGTCCGTCCGCCAGGGACGGGCGCGGCGTAGCCGTCTCGGCCGCGTCCACTGGATCGGAGCGAGGATCCCGTGTGTGGCGAGATCCTCAGCGATGGCCTCGGCCCGGCGATGGCTGAGTGCCAGGCAGCACTCGGTGGCGTCCGGGTTGAGCAGGGTGACGTGGGGGAGTGCGGCCAGCAGCCGCGTAGCGTTCGCCCGGCGTCCCTCGACGAGTTCGGACGTACCGATCGCCCCGAGCGCTGCTACCGCCTGCGGGCTGATCGCCGCTGGCTCCCACAGGTCGTCGATGCCCATTTCGGCCTCCAGCCGCAGCCGGAGCCAGCCGGGTTGCCGATCGAGCGCGTCGACGAAACGGTCCGTCGCGGCCTCGTCCCACGGCGATCGGGGCAGTTCGGGGACCTCCGTCAGGCCGCACACCCAGGCGCCGTCGGGCACCGGCAGCAGCTTGCGCAGGCTGGCCACGGCGTAGTCGCCGGGGAAGTGTTGGGCGCCCAGCAGCGAATGCGTCTGGTCGACCACGACCGGCAGTCCGCGCGCCTGGACCCCGGCCAGCGTCTCGGCCAGCGCCGGTCCGGCGAGGTTGCCGAACGTCTCGCAGTGGAACACCGCGGCCCGGGGACGCTCCCGCACGGCCTCGGCCAGGGCGTCGGCGTCCATCAGGCAGTCCGATCCGGTGCGCACCTCGTGCACGCGGATGCCCTCCAGCTGGAACGGGACGAACATCGCCGGGCAGTAGTGGTCGGGGGCCAGCAGGACCGCGATCGCGCGCTCCCGAAGCTCCTGGGCGACCAGGCTCAACGCCTGCCGTCCGAGGGCGGTCAGGACGGCGTCCGGCGGGACGAACGCGCGCTCGCCCGTCAGGTCGCCCGAACCCTCCAGCACGACACCAATCCTGCCGCTCGGGCGGCGTGCCAGAGGCGGCGACCTCGCTTCGATGCGTACGTGCTAGGAAATGGTGGTTGTGGAGTCGTCCCGACCTGTCGGATCGGCGTCGTGCTAGATGGTGGTGGTTGTCAGCCCCGAGAACCTGCTCATATCCACCATCAGCTAGCACCAAGCTCCGGGCGCCGGCCGGCGGGCCGCGAGAACCACGATGAACTAGCACGGACCGGGCGTGTCACCTACCCATGACCTCGCGAACCTGTCGGCTGCGAAAAGTGCAGACGTGTGCGAGGACGGAGGAGGCGCGGTATGCCGACGGTCTGGGCTGGGTGGCCTTTGCGGACTCCGAGGCAGCCCACGCCGGCTCACAGCGTCCGCCCGAATGTGAGCCTGACTTCGGGCTGTCGCGCCGGACTCGGTACCCTGATCCGGTGCCCGAGCCGACCGTAGCCAACCCGCCGATGTCCGAGCAGGAGCAGGTGCGCCACGGTAAGCGCGCCCGACTCCTCGACGCCGGCCAGCAGCCGTACCCGATCGTCGTCCCACGGACGCACTCCGCTGCCCAGGTCCACGAGCGGTGGGGACATCTGCAGGCCGGCGAGGAGACCGCCGACGTGGTCAGCGTCGCGGGACGGGTGGTGTTCCTGCGCAACACCGGCAAGCTCTGCTTCGCGACCCTGGACGACGGCTTCACGGCCGCCAGTTCCGGCACCCGGCTGCAGGTGATGCTGTCGCTGGCCGAACTCGGGCCCGAGTCCCTGGACGCGTGGAAAGCAGACGTCGATCTCGGTGACTTCGTCTCTGTCACAGGGCGGGTGATCTCGTCCAAGCGTGGCGAGTTGTCTGTCCTGGGGACCACGTGGACGCTCGCGTCCAAGGCGCTGCGTCCGCTGCCCACCCTGCACAAGGAGCTTGGCGAGGAGACCCGCGTCCGGCAGCGCTATGCCGACCTCGTCGTCCGTCCCGAGGCCCGGGACATGCTGCGGCTGCGGGCGGCCGTCACCCGCAGCATCCGGGAGACCCTCCATGAGGAGGGCTACCTCGAGGTTGAGACGCCGGTGCTCCAACTCGTCCACGGTGGGGCGACGGCGCGTCCGTTCAACACCCACCTGAACGCCTTCGACATCGACATGACGCTGCGGATCGCGCTCGAGCTGTACCTGAAGCGCGCCATGGTCGGGGGCGCAGACCGGGTCTACGAGATCGGCCGGATCTTCCGTAACGAGGGCATCGATTCGTCCCATTCGGCGGAATTCACGATGCTCGAGGCGTACCAGGCGTGGGGTGACCAGTTCAGCATCGCCGCCATGACGAAGCGCCTGATCCAGAACGCGGCGGACGCGGCGCTCGGCACGCGCGTGATCGACACCCCGTCCGGTGAGATCGATCTGGACGGCGAGTGGGAATGGCGTCCGGTGTACCCGACGCTCTCCGGCCTGCTGGGTGAGGAGATCGACCCGGACACGCCCGCCGAACGTCTCGGCCGGATCGCCGATGAGCACGAGGTCGAGCACGACCCGTCCTGGGGTGCGCAGAAGCTGGTGATGGAGCTGTTCGGCGAGTTGGTGGAGCCACACCTGCTGCAGCCGACCTTCGTCTGCGACTATCCGCCGATCGCGCAGCCGCTCGCCCGTCCACACCGCGAGGACGGCCAGCTGATCGAGGCCTGGGACCTGATCATCGGCGGCGTCGAACGGGGGACGGGCTTCTCCGAGCTGATCGATCCGGTGATCCAGCGCGAGCGGCTGGTCGCGCAGTCGTTGAAGGCCGCCGCAGGCGATGCCGAGGCGATGCAGCTGGACGAGGACTTCCTCGCCG
>Ga0209963_1002228_pt1 | contig 10223 bp, 8 predicted proteins | sample ThiBio_1000_biof_2_FD_183957 | JGI IMG/M metagenome (GOLD analysis project Ga0209963, IMG submission 183957) | Wastewater bioreactor microbial communities from Cape Town, South Africa - Thiocy_cont_1000_biof (SPAdes) | ecosystem: Engineered > Bioreactor > Thiocyanate-remediating >...
AATTTCGCTGGATATACGAGAACAAGCGCAATCCGCTTGTTCTCCTCCTCCATGTCGCCATCGTAACGGTTCTTTCGGCGCTCTTCATCGGCAGCCTCGCCTGGCCGCTCCTCGCGATCCTCTTCGTTACGCACCTTGCGGCGGATGCAGCCAAGACCTTGGCGTTCGGTGACAAGCTTCCGGCCTTCCTGGCGGACCAGTTCTTCCATCTCGCGGTTCTGGCCATCCTCGCCGCCACCCTTCCCGTTCCGGCGGAGGCCAATCACCTGTTCGGGCTCCTGCCGGGCCCGTGGAAGCCGCTCTATTTCCCGGCCCTGACGGTCATCTCAGGCCTCGTGGCCGCGGTCTTTGCCGGCGGCTATCTCGTCGGCAAGGTGCTCGCACCCTTCGCCGTTGCGCTGCCGGAGACGCCGGAAGGTCTCAAGGGTGCCGGCGCAGCCATAGGCAAGGCCGAGCGGTCCCTCATTTTCCTCCTCATCCTTATCGGCCAGCCGGCTGGCATCGGCTTCCTCGTGGCGGCCAAGTCGATCATGCGCATCGGCGAGATCAGCCAGCCGGACCAGCGCAAGATGGCCGAATACATCATCATCGGCACGTTTCTCTCCTTCGCCTGGGCAATCCTCGCCGGAAGCCTGACCCAGTGCGTGCTGGCGCTGTGGTGAGACAGGCGGACCAAGAGAAAGGATCATCTCGAATGACCGTCACCATCTACCACAACCCGCAATGCGGCACTTCACGCAACGTGCTGGCCATGATCCGGCAGAGCGGCGAGGAACCGGAGGTGATCGAATACCTGAAGAACCCGCCGTCGAGGGAACGTCTCGCCGAGCTGATCGCCGCCATGGGCATGAACCCGCGCGAACTCCTGCGCCGGAAGGGCACGCCCTATGACGAGCTGGGCCTCGACGATCCGAAATGGTCGGACGGAGAGCTCCTCGACTTCATGGTGGCCCACCCGATCCTGATCGACCGGCCGTTCGTGGTGACCGAGAAGGGGGTACGGCTCTGCCGTCCGTCGGAGGTCGTGCTCGAGATCCTTCCCAATCCGGAGATCGGACCCTTCACCAAGGAGGACGGCGAGGTCGTGCGGCGCTGAGGTCCGCGCCGCCGTCAGCTTGCATCCGTTGCCAGGCGCTTCAGCCGGTAGAGCGCTTCGAGCGCATCGCGCGGCGTCATCTCGTCGGGACTGAGGGCGAGCACCGCTTCGGTAAGGACATTGCCCTTAGCCGGCTTGCGTGTCTCCTGCCGCACGGCCACGCTGAAGAGCGGCAGGTCGTCGACGAGGCGGCTCGCCTTGCCCGAGACCTCGCCCTCCTCGAGCTGGTGGAGGACTTCGCGCGCCCGGGCGACCACGGAATCGGGCAGCCCCGCGAGCCGCGCCACCTGGACACCGTAGGAGCGATCCGCCGCGCCCATCGCCACCTCGTGCAGGAAGACCACCTCGCCCTCCCACTCCTTCACCCGCATGGTGGCGTTGTGGAGGCGGACGAGCTTTTCCGAGAGCGCCGTCATCTCGTGGAAATGCGTTGCGAAGAGCGCGCGGCAGCGATTGTGCTCATGTAGATATTCGACCGTCGCCCAGGCGATGGACAGCCCGTCGAAGGTGGCCGTGCCGCGCCCGATCTCGTCGAGTATGACGAGGGAGCGCTCGCTGGCCTGGTTGAGGATCGCCGCCGTCTCCACCATCTCGACCATGAAGGTCGAACGACCGCGCGCAAGGTCGTCGGCCGCGCCGACCCGCGAGAACAGCCTGTCGATGACGCCGAGATGGGCAGAGCCGGCCGGCACGAAGGAGCCCATCTGCGCGAGGATGGCGATCAGCGCGTTCTGGCGCAGGAACGTGGATTTGCCGCCCATGTTCGGCCCGGTCAGCAGCCAGATCGCCCCGTAGCGCGCGCCCTCCTCGGGCGACAGGTCGCAATGATTGGCGACGAAGGGGTCGAGCGCCTGCCGTCGCAGTGCCTGCTCGACCACGGGGTGACGGCCGGCGACGATCTCGAAGGCGAGGCTGTCGTCCACGGTCGGCCGGCAATAGCCCTCTTCCTCGGCCAGCCGGGCGAGGGCGCTTGAAACGTCGAGCACGGCGATGGCCGCGGCCCCTGCGCGGATCGCCTCGGCCTCATCGACCGTCTCCGCGAGCAGGGCGTCGAAGATCTCGAGCTCGATTGCCAGCGCCCGGTCGGCGGCATTGGCGATCTTCTGTTCGAGATCGGCGAGCTCCGTGGTCGTGAAGCGCATGCAGCCGGCGAGCGTCTGCCGGTGGATGAAGCGCGCCTTCGCCTCGTCCGTGCCGTTGAGCGCGCCCGCATGGTTCGCCGTCACCTCGATGAAATAGCCGAGCACGTTGTTGTGCTTGATCTTCAGCGACTTGACGCCGGTCTCTTCGATATAGCGGGCCTGAAGCGAGGCGATCACCCGCCGCGACCGGTCGCGCAGGGCGCGCATCTCGTCGAGTTCCGGATGATAGCCTTCGCGAAGGAAGCCGCCGTCGCGCTTCAGAAGTGGCAGTTCTTCGGCAAGCGCCCGGGACAGATGGTCCGCAAGCGCTCGCGGCAAAGCGCCGAGAGCCGCCTGCGCGCGGACAAGCCCGGCCGTCAGCGGTATGCGTCCGAGGCGTTCCGCGAGCTGTGACCCGATGGCGAGGCCGCGCTGGATCGCCGCGAGGTCGCGCGGCCCACCCCGGTTGAGGGCAAGGCGCGACAGCGCGCGGGGCATGTCAGGAATTGCTTTCAGATGCTCCCGCACCTCTTCTGCAAGCGCCTGCTCGACCAGAAAGAAGGACACCGAATCATGCCGCGCCGCGATCGCCTGCGGATCGGTCAGCGGCGCAGTGAGCCTTTCGGCGAGGAGCCGCGCCCCACCGCTTGTCACCGTGCGGTCGATGGCCTTGAGCAGGCTTCCCTCCCGGCTTCCGGAAAGCGTCCGAACGAGTTCGAGGCTGGCCCGGGTCGCCGGATCGATGAAGAGCGTCGATCCGTCCCGCTCGCGCTCCGGCCGCTGCAGGGGAGGGCGTTCGGAGATCTGCGTCTTCTCGACATAGGCGATCGCGCCGGAAACGGCCGAAAGCTCCGCGCGCGAGAAGTCGCCGAAGCCGTCGAGCAGCGCCACGTCGAAAAAGCGCGAGATCCGGGCTTCGGCGGTCGCCGAATCGAACAGGCTCGCCGGCTGCGGATTGGCGATGCGGCCGATGAGGTCGAGCAGGGGTCGCAGCTCCGGATCGTGGAAGACCGGATCGGCGAGGATCAGTTCGCGCGGGTCGACGCGCGCCACGTCTGCGAGGAGCCGTTCCGGCGCGGTCTCGGCCACGCGAAAGGTACCGGTGGAGATATCGATCCAGGCGAGAGCCATCTGGCCCTCCGCAGATCCCTTCGAGGAGCCCTTCACCCGGCCGAGCGCCATCAGGTAATTCGCCTCTCCGGGCTGGAGCAGCTTTTCCTCGGTAATGGTGCCGGGCGTGACGAGCCGCGTCACATTGCGCCGTACGACCGATTTCGAGCCACGCTTCTTCGCCTCTGCCGGATCCTCGATCTGCTCGCACACCGCGACGCGGAAACCGAGCGCGATGAGCCGTTGCAGGTAGTCGTCGGCCGCATGCACGGGCACGCCGCACATGGGAATGTCCTCACCCAGATGCTTGCCGCGCTTGGTCAGGGTGATGCCGAGCGCGCGGGAGGCCTTCTCCGCGTCCTCGAAGAAGAGCTCGTAGAAATCCCCCATCCGGTAGAAGAGCAGCGAATCCGGGTTCGCTCCCTTGATCTCGATATATTGCTCCATCATCGGCGTCGCGCGTTCGGGCGCGGCCGCTTCGCCGGCAGGTTCTCGGAAAGTCCCCATGTCGTTCATGCGTCTTCCTTAGCAGAAAACCGGGCAGGGGCTGAATGGCGCATCGCCGGCTGTGGACAAGCCGTGCGTTGCAAGGACGGCACGCTGCCAATTGGCGGATTTACATGCAGCGCGCCGCGCCGTAACCCTGTGGCGAGCAACAATCGTCGGGGGAGAGCTCATGGCTGCGACCGAAAAGCCGTCCAGGACCGCGCCGTCCATCGCCGAGAGCGATGCGCTGGAATTCCACGCGCGCGGAAGGCCGGGCAAGCTCGAGATCGTGCCGACCAAGCCCATGGCGACCCAGCGCGACCTGTCGCTCGCCTATTCCCCGGGCGTGGCGGTTCCCGTCAAAGCGATTGCGGAGGACCCCTCGCGCGCCTTCGACTATACCACGCGCGGAAATCTCGTCGCCGTGATCACCAACGGCACGGCGATCCTCGGCCTCGGCAATCTCGGCGCGCTCGCCGCAAAGCCGGTGATGGAGGGCAAGGCGGTTCTCTTCAAGCGCTTCGCCGACGTCGATTCCATCGATCTCGAGGTCGACACGACCGACATCGACGCCTTCGTCAATTGCGTTCGCTATCTCGGGCCGTCTTTCGGCGGGATTAACCTGGAGGACATCAAGGCGCCGGACTGCTTCATCATCGAGAGCAGGCTGCGCGAACTGATGGACATCCCCGTCTTCCATGACGATCAGCACGGCACGGCGATCATCGCCGCGGCCGGCCTCATCAATGCGCTGCACCTGACCGGCCGCGACATGAAGGAAACGAAGCTCGTGTGCAACGGCGCCGGCTCGGCCGGCATCGCCTGCATCGAGCTCGTCAAGGCCATGGGCTTTGCCGCGCACAATGTGATCCTGTGCGACACAAAGGGTGTCGTCTACCAGGGCCGCGAGGAAGGCATGAACCAGTGGAAGGCGGCGCATGCGGTGGCCACCGACGCACGCACGCTCGCCGATGCCATGAAGGGCGCGGACGTGTTCTTCGGCGTCTCGGCCAAGGGCGCGTTGACGCCCGCCATGGTCAAGTCCATGGCGGACAGGCCGATCATCTTCGCCATGGCCAACCCGGATCCGGAGATCACTCCGGAGGAGGTCGCCGAAATCCGCGACGACGCCATCATGGCCACGGGGCGTTCGGATTACCCCAACCAGGTCAACAACGTCTTGGGGTTTCCCTATATCTTCCGCGGTGCGCTCGACGTTCGCGCCACGACGATCAACGAGGACATGAAGCTCGCCGCCGCCCACGCGCTCGCCGATCTGGCGCGCGAGGACGTGCCCGACGACGTGGCGGCAGCCTATCAGGGCCACCGTCCGCGCTTCGGTCCGAACTACATCATCCCCGTCCCCTTCGATCCGCGCCTCATCTCGGCCATTCCCGTCGCGGTGGCCAAGGCTGCGATGGATTCGGGCGTCGCGGGCCGGCCGATCGTCAATATCGAAGCCTATGAACGGGAGCTTTCGGCGCGCCGCGATCCCATCGCCTCCACGCTGCAGCGCATCTATGAGCGCGTGCGCCGCCAGCCGAGGCGCATCATCTTCGCCGAGGGCGAGGAGGAGCAGGTCATGCGCGCCGCAGTGACCTATGCCAGCCAGCGGCTCGGGACGGCGATCCTCGTCGGGCGCGACGACGTCATCCGCGAAAACGCCAAGAATGCCGGCATCGAGATCAACAGGGCGGGTATCGAGATCATCAATGCGCGCCTGTCGCGCAGGAACACGGCCTATGCCGATTATCTCTACGAGCGCCTGCAGCGGAAGGGCTTTCTCTTCCGCGACTGCCAGAGGCTGATCAACAACGACCGCAACCATTTCGCCGCGGCCATGGTGGCGCTGGGCGACGCGGACGGCATGGTGACCGGCGTCACCCGCAATTACTCAACCGCGCTTGCCGATATCCGCCGTGCGATCGACGCAAGGCCCGGACACCGCGTCATCGGCGTCTCGCTGGCGCTCTGCCGCGGCCGCACGGTGCTCGTGGCCGACACGGCGGTGCACGACATGCCGACCTCCGAGCAGCTTGCCGATATCGCCGAGGAGGCGGCCGGCATGGCGCGGCGCATGGGCTACGAGCCGCGCGTCGCCATGCTCGCCTACTCCACCTTCGGCCAGCCGCCGGGCGAACGCGCCGAGCGTGTCCAGGAGGCGGTGCGGATCCTCGACAGGCGCCAGGTCGATTTCGAATATGACGGGGAGATGGCCGCCGATGTCGCACTTAATCCGCGGCTGATGGAGCAATATCCGTTTGTGCGGCTCTCGGGTCCGGCAAACGTGCTCGTCATGCCGGCCTTCCACTCGGCGTCGATCTCGACCAAGATGCTGCAGGAACTCGGCGGCTCGACCGTCATTGGTCCGCTGCTCGTCGGCCTCAACAAGCCCGTCCAGATCGTCTCGCTCGGCGCCAAGGACTCCGACATCGTCAACATGGCCGCGATCGCGGCGTATAACGCGTATTCGTGAGATCGCGGCCGCACGGCGGTCGGCCTCTTGCGCCTCTTCATCCTCGGCCTGAACCGGGGACCTGCCGCGCGCCAGCAAACCGCGGATGTGAACGCGCTCTTGATCTCTACGCGTCGCGTTCGGCGCTGGCGTCGATCGGACCCGGCTCGGCCGATTGCTCGGCAGCAGCCTGCTTCGCGCCGCCTTTCGCCACCCCCACCATGGCCGGCCGCAACACGCGCTCGCCGATGACGTAGCCGGACTGGACGACCTGCACCACGGTGCTGTTGGGCACGCTGGCATCCGGCACTTCGAACATTGCCTGGTGGAAGTTCGGATCGAATTTCTGGCCCTGCGGCTCGAGCTTCTTCACGCCGTGCCTGGCGAGCGTGTCCAGGAGCGAGCGCTCCGTCAGGTCCACGCCTTCGGCAAGCGCTTTCAGCCCTTCATTGCCGTTTTCCAGCGCCTCCGTCGGGATAGCGTCGAGCGCCCGGCGAAGGTTGTCGGACACGTTGAGCATGTCGCGGGCAAAATTGGTGACCGCGTATGCGCGCGCATCCTGCACGTCGCGGGCAGTGCGCTTGCGCAGGTTCTCCATCTCTGCGGCGAGCCTCAGGAGCTGGTCCTTCAGGCCCGCATTCTCGCGTGCCAGCTCGGCCATCGGATCCTCCTTCGCTTCGGCGGACTGGGGTCTTGCCTCTTCCATGGGGCCCTCCGCTGCCGCTGTCGCGGGCTTCTCAGCCTCCGGGTTATCGTTGGGCGCGCCGTTTTCCCTGGACTTTTCAGTCATTCCGTTTTCCGTTCGAGATGATGGGTAGTTTGTGCCCGATATCGATGCTCGGGCGGCAAAAATCAAGGGCCGAGAGCTTCAGCCGAGCAGCCTCGAGACCAACTGGGCGGTATAGTCGACCATCGGGACGATGCGGGCGTAGTTGAGCCGCGTCGGGCCAATGACGCCGAGCGCCCCGATCACCCGCTGGTCCCTGTCGCGATAGGGCGCGACGACCAGCGAAGATCCCGACAATGAGAACAGCATGTTCTCCGAACCGATGAAGATGCGCACGCCCGGGCCAGATTCCGCCAGCTGCAGGAGCTGAACCATGATGTCCTGCGCCTCCAGGTCGTCGAAGAGCTGGCGCAGGCGCCCGATATCCTCTTCGGCCTGTATCGCCTCCAGGAGATTGGCGCGGCCGCGCACAATGAGGCGCGCCGGCTGGCCGCTGCCCACGCCCGCCCAGACGGCAAGCCCCTGTTCCACCAGCGCATCGGACAATGTGTCGAGCTCGCGCCTCGTATCTTCCTTCAGCCTCGCTATTTCAGACCGGGCTTCCTGCAACGTCCGCCCCTGGACATGCGCGTTGAGGAAATTGGAAGCCTCTACAAGTTGCGAGTTGGTAACGCCGGCCGGAAGGTCGATGACGCGGTTCTCCACATCGCCATTGGTCGAGACGAGCACGGCGAGCGCCTTCGTCGGCTCCAGCCGCACGAATTCGATATGCTTGATCGCGCCCTCTGCCTTCGCCGCGAGCACGAGGCCCGCGCCGCGCGACATTCCCGAAAGAAGCTGGCTTGCTTCCGTCAGCACGTTGTCGAAGGAGCGCCCATCGCCATGGGCCCTGACCTGCGCCTCGATCGCCTTGCGCTCGCTCGCGGAAAGGTCGCCTACCTCCATGAAGCCGTCGATGAAGAAGCGCAGGCCCAGTTGCGTGGGCATTCGGCCGGCCGAAACGTGCGGCGCATAGATGAGGCCGAGCCGTTCGAGATCGCTCATCACGTTGCGGATCGTGGCGGGCGACAGCGACTGGGGCAGCATGCGCGACAGGTTGCGCGAGCCGAGCGGCTCGCCCTCTTCCAGGTAGGTCTCGACGATCAGCCGGAAGATCTCGCGCGAGCGCTGGTCGAGCGGCCCGAACGGCTGTCCTGCGGCGGGACTGGAAAAGACTGGCTTGGTCATGGCCTTTCGCGGCAAGTGCTTGTCCGGCCGCAAATATAAGGATGCGCGCGCCCGGCGCAAAGTCTTTCGGCGGCGACGCGCGTTCCCGGTACCGATCGCCTTGCGCCGGACCGCCCCGGGGGCTACAAGCCCGGCACCCCTCGATCCGAAAGGCTTCCTGACCATGCGCCCATCCCGCCGAGATGCCAACGAAATGCGCCCCGTCACCTTCGAGCGCGGCATTTCCAAGCATGCGGAGGGCTCCTGCCTGGTCAAATTCGGCGACACCCATGTCCTTTGCACGGCCAGCCTGGAGGAAAAGGTGCCCGCCTGGATGCGCAATTCCGGCAAGGGCTGGGTGACGGCCGAATATGGCATGCTGCCGCGCGCCACGGGCGAGCGCATGCGCCGGGAAGCGGCGAGCGGCAAGCAGGGCGGCCGGACGCTCGAGATCCAGCGCCTGATCGGCCGCTCGCTGCGCGCCGTGGTCGACCTGGCGGCGCTCGGCGAAATGCAGATCACGGTGGACTGCGACGTGATCCAGGCCGACGGCGGTACGCGTACTGCCTCCATCACCGGCGGCTGGATCGCGCTGCACGACTGCCTGAAATGGATGGAGGGCCGCCAGCTCGTCCGCCTCGACAAGGTGTTGCGCGACCACGTGGCGGCGATCTCCTGCGGCATCTGCGATGGCGCGCCCGTCATCGACCTCGACTATGCCGAGGATTCGGCCGCTCAGACCGACGCGAACTTCGTCATGACGGGCAAAGGCGGAATCGTCGAGATTCAGGGCACGGCCGAGGGCGCGCCCTTCACGGAAGAAGAGTTCCGGGCGCTGATGGCGCTCGCCCGGGCCGGCATCGGCCGGCTGGTGGAGCTGCAGAAGATGGCCGTTGATTAGCCGGCATATCACCGGCGCGCGGCTTGATGGAAGATGGCTATGCAACCCTCCGGTATTCTCGAAGCATCCCTCTATGTCGATGACCTCGGCACAGCGGAAGCCTTCTATGGCGAAGTGATGGGCCTGGACCGGATCGCGAAGGTGGAGGGCCGTCACGTCTTCTTCAGGTGCGGTGATGCGGTCGTCCTGCTCTTCAACGCGAACGAGACCGTCAAGCCGCCCTCCAATCCGCGCCTGCCGGTCCCGCCGCATGGGGCCACCGGCGCCGGACATCTCTGCTTCCGCGCCACGGAGGAGGAGATCGACGGCTGGAAGGCGCATCTGGCGGACAGGGGCATCACCATCGAGGCCGAGTTCGAATGGCCCAAGGGCGGACGCTCGATCTATTTCCGCGATCCGTCGGGCAACTCCATCGAGTTCGCCGATCCTGCGATATGGGGCTTGTAGATGCGCCGACTGGAATCACACAGGATCGTGGTCGCGACCCACAACAAGGGTAAGCTCGCCGAGATCGCCGGGTTGCTGGCGCCCTACGGGCTGGAGGCGAAGTCCGCCGGCGATCATGGCCTGCCGGAGCCGCCCGAGACCGGAACAACCTTCGAGGAGAATGCCTACACCAAGGCATTCGCTGCGGCCTCCGCGACAGGCCTTCCGGCGCTTTCAGACGATTCCGGCCTCATGGTCGATGCACTCGACGGTGCGCCGGGCGTCTATACCGCCGACTGGGCGGAGAAGCCGGATGGCTCCGGCCGCGACTTCACGATGGCGATGGAGAAGGTCGAGAAGCTCCTGCTGCAGCGCGGCGCCACGAGTCCCGAAGACAGGACAGCGCGCTTCGTCGCCGTGCTCTGCCTCGCCTGGCCGGACGGCCATGCCGAATATTTCCGGGGCGAGGTAGAGGGCACCCTCGTATGGCCGCCGCGCGGGAACAGGGGCTTCGGCTACGATCCCGTGTTCAAGCCGCAGGGACACGAGTGCACCTTCGGCGAGATGGAGGCGGGCGAGAAGCATTCATGGGAGGCCGGCCGCGGCGATCTCGGCCTCTCCCACCGTGCCCGCGCCTTTGCCCGGTTCGCCACCGCCATGCTGGACCCGGCATGAAGACGCTGGAGACCTCCGCC
>Ga0209963_1002233_pt1 | contig 10186 bp, 6 predicted proteins | sample ThiBio_1000_biof_2_FD_183957 | JGI IMG/M metagenome (GOLD analysis project Ga0209963, IMG submission 183957) | Wastewater bioreactor microbial communities from Cape Town, South Africa - Thiocy_cont_1000_biof (SPAdes) | ecosystem: Engineered > Bioreactor > Thiocyanate-remediating >...
ACTTTAATAATTAACTTTAAATTAACTTTAATAATTAACTTTAAATTAACTTTAATAATTAACTTTAAATTAACTTTAATAATTAACTTTAAATTAACTTTAATAATTAACTTTAAATTAACTTTAATAATTAACTTTAAATTAACTTTAATAATTAACTTTAAATTAACTTTAATAATTAACTTTAAATTAACTTTAATAATTAACTTTAAATTAACTTTAATAATTAACTTTAAATTAACTTTAAATAATAATTAATTTTAGATATTAAATATATTTAAATATTAATTATATTTAAATATTATTTATACTTAAATAACAATTAACTTTAGATATTATTCATACTTAAATAATATTTATACTTAAATAATATTTATACTTAAATAATATTTATACTTAAATATTATTTATACTTAAATATTATTTATACTTAAATATTATATATACTTAAATATTATTTATACTTAAATATTATTTATACTTAAATATTATTTATACTTAAATATTATTTATACTTAAATATTATTTAAATTCAGCTACTTTGATTTCTTGACAAATTACATTTGTCTTGAAATAACCAAGGGTTATTTTTTTGAAGTTTATCTTAAATTTAAGTAATATTTAAATTTATTATATATTATTTAAAATATATTAATTTAATATATTAAATAGATAAATAATCTAATATAAAATTTATTAAAATTTATTAAAATTAAAAAATATTTAAGTCTTATATAATTAATTTTGTTACACATAATAATAAAAATTATATCATTAATATATTTAGAAATTTTATAATATGCAAAATACAATATATAATAAAATTAAGCTTATTAATAAATTTAAGGATATTAAATATATATAATTTTGTGAAATAATAAATAATAAATTATATATATCATATGTTAATAAAATTGATTGTTATGAAAATAGTATAATACTTATAGGTATTGATATTAATACAAATAATATAATTAAATACGCTATTTTACATAATTATATTTATTACAATATTATTGATAATGATATTTATTATATTAATGATTTGGGAACATATAAACTTACTGATAATGAAAATATTATGATTAATCATGGTTATGGTGATACAAATTCATTTATATTTAAAAATGGAAATACTGTTTATAAAATTAGCAGAGAGTTTATGACTATATGTAATGATGATTATATAAATAATAATGAAGATACTAGGAATAATATATATCGTAATTTTTATGATAATAATATACGTATATCATGGTATAATTCAACAACATTTCAATGCAATCGGAGATTGCAAGAAATCTGCTACGCAGATTTTATAAAAATAATAAATTATATATTATAGATAATGTAAGTTTAATGATTTCATCACATGATATGGATAAAGACATAGATGTTTTTAATACTGAACCAGTAAAATATTTTAAAGATTTTTTTTCTTTAAATTATGAACAATCATTTAATAAATGTAAAAAAATATCTGAAAACTTGTTAATTATATATAATGATGATTATGAACATAAAGTTTTCGATTTTGAGAATCTTAAAATTATTGATCTAAAATTATCAAAAGAACAAATATCAAGTAAAGTATTTTATTATATTAATAATGAATATTATATTTTAGACGACACGTTATATATTTTATCAAATAATACATTAAATGAAACAACAATATTTAACGATATTACTCTTAAATATAAAGATAAATTTGTAAAAATTTCAAAAGATATATTAATTTCTAGAAGTGAATTTTTTAAAGATATGTTTGAAATTTATGATTCATCACCAAATAATTCTGTTAATGAATTTGTTAGTGAATATTTTGAAGATATTGACATTTATTTAGAGTATATTACTAAGGGTAATATTATTGACATAAATAAATTGTTTAAAATTTGTTTATATTTACAAGACAAAGATATTGAATATTTAACATATTATATTTCTAATAATTTTAATAAAGAAAGAATATTTGAATATATATCAATGTTAGATAATTATCCAAAACAAAAAAATATGCTTATTGAAAATTATTTAAATATAATATCAAGAGATGAATATAATAAATTTATTGATAATTGTGATTTGGATTTATTGAAATTAATTTCTTTAAAACAATATAAAGAATATATATAATATCTTAAATATCTTAAAACATAATAACAATTTATTAAATTGTTATATATTAAAATTTTTAAATAAAATTTTTAAAGACAAAGATATTTATAAACATTATTATATCAATGTATTATCATTTTGTTGAAAATTCTATAATTTATAATAGTATTAATATATTAGAACAAGGTTTTATAGATAAAAAATACAAATCATATAAAAATGATTCAATAATATCACTTTCTAAAATAATTGGAAATAAATTATATATTTCATATATTTACAATTTTAGAGATCAATATATTTATTCAAAATATAATAATAAATTATTTGATAAAGAAACGACATGTTTATTAATAATATTGGATATTAACACATACAATATTATAGAAAAAAGAATTTATAATAAATGTTGTTATTTAACAATTATAGATAATGATATATATTTGATATTAAATGATGGTGTATATATACAAAAAGATAATACATCAGATTTAATATTAATACATGAACTAAAACCTATTCATAGATACGACAATGAAAATTATAAAAGTTATGAACTTATAAAATATTTTATGTTTAAAAATAATAATGATATTTATTTAACTATTGGACATGAAGTATATGATATAATAAATATTAATAATAAAATATTTTACGAATTCGATTTAAATATTAATTATAATAATTTGTTAAGTTTTTATGTTAATAATAGATTAATAGTTATAAATAATAAGGATTCAAAAATAGCATATGAATTTGTTGATTTTAAATTAAAAAATTTAATATTACCAAAAGAATTTAATGGTAAATATGAAAAAGTTTTAAAAGCTTCTGAAAATTTATGTATATTATATACAGCATCAGAACACAAAATTTTTGATTTTAATATCTTTGAATTTATAAATTTAGATATACATTGTAGTTATTCACTATATTCAACAAATTATTATTATATTAATGAAAATAATTATTTATATGATAATAATTTATTTATCACATCAAAAAAAAGAAATATTTATGATCCACAATATGGTAAAAGTATTATTTTAAAATCATCAATATCAAATAAATCTTGGAATATTTTAAAAGATTTGTTAATCAATAGATGTGGGTTATTTAAAAATATTGATAATAATACTAATAAATTTATGAATAAACATTTAGAAAATATGGATTTATATATTGAATATATTAAAACTGGTTGTATTAATATAACATATACACGTATAGAAGATTATAATTCATTAAGATGTTTAAAGTCAATAAAATTATTTGATTTATGTTTATATTTACAAGATTCTGATATTGATAATGTGGCATATTTTTTAGTTAAAAATTATGATGATAAATATATTTATGAATGTTTATCTAGATTAAAAAATTTTAAGAAACAAAAAAATATATTAATTGAAAATTATTTACACAAAGTGGATTTTATTAAATATAATGAATTTATTAACAAATGTAATGATTATGAATTAATAAAATATATTGTTTCTTATAATCCTAAATTTTATAAAGAATATACTAAAATTATATAATTATTTATTTATTCAATTCACATTATTTTCTACATAAAATTAACAATTTATTAAATTGTTATTTAATATTATTATATTGATAATATGTTATATATTAAATAATTTAATAATTATAAATATTTTAATAATTTATAGTAAATAATAATTTATAATTTAATATTAATAATAATAATATATTTTAATATTTTATTTATTATTATTATATTAAATAGTTTATAAATTATTTATTAATAGACATTATTATCAATATTATATGTAATAATAATATTTTAAATTTTCTAAATTATATAATTATTATTTATTAATAAATATTAGTATTAATATAATAATATTAATAATATTTAATAATATATAAAATTAATAATTTTATTTTTTTTATTTTTAAATAGTTAACAAATTTAGTTTAAAATTTATATTTCAAGAAAACGGTTAACACCTCGTAAAAAGGAACCTAGGTTCCTTTTTACTTGAAGTTTTCGAGAATTTTCGTAGAAAATTCCTTGCATCTTCGATGCATTGGAATTTGTTTCGCAAATTTATAATATTAAATATTTAATAACTTTACTTTAAAATATTATAGTTTTTAATTTAAATATTTAATAAATTTACTTTAAAATATTATAGTTTTTAATTTAAATATTTAATAAATTTACTTTATATATTATAATATTAAATAATTAACAAATTTAGTTTAAAATATTTTTATATTTTACAATAATAATTTATAATTATTTTAATTTAATAAATTAAAAATAGTTAATAATTAATTAATTTATTTTTAAAATAATGTTAAACAAAGTTAAATTTTTTGATACATATTATATATATGACATATATTCATCAAAATTTATTTATGGTAATTTATGTATCATATATAAAATTATCGATGAATGTATTGATTGTAGTTATACTCATAAATGTTATGTAGTTATATCATATAATTATTATAATTATACAATTGATAATTTTATGTATATTGATGCTAAAAATTATATTACTGTTATTAAAAACAATATATATTATATTGATAATTATAAATTATATAAAAAATTATTTGATAATACAAAAAATAATGAAAATAATAAAGAGGAATTAATTATGGAAATCAAAAATTTTGATAATTTTTATATTTTTGAACATAATAATAATATTTTTTATCTTAATAATGTTAATTATGATAAAGAAATAATTATATATAATATTACTACTAATGAAAAAAATATTATAAATATAAATAATAATATTCTTAAAAATATATATAGTTTTCGTAGTAATGATAGATTATATATAATATATAATAATAATAATCTTGTTATTTATAATTTAAATAATAATAATTATGAAATTAAAGAAAATTATATTTATAAAATTTTAATACAATCAGATTGTGAGAACTTTACACAGCAAATTTTAAATAATGACGAAATATTCAAAAATAATATAAATGATAACAAAATTACGGACACTGAAATTTCTCTATTTTTCTCCACAAAAATTAAATATTTAAAGAAAATAGGAGAATATTCTTTATTGTTATATTTTACAGATTTAGAACATAAAATAATTGATTTTAATACATTAAAAATATTCTCATCATCATCAATTGTTGAAAATGTTTATGATTTTAATTATATTAATGAAACTTATTATATTAGTGGTAAACATTTATATATTATGTCAAAAGAAAATACAATTAATAATTATGATTTAAATGGAAATAATATATTATTAAAATCATCTATTTCAGATAAATGTCAATATATACCAAAGGATATATTGATATCTAGATGTTATTTATTTGAAGAAATAAATAATTTATACGATTTATATAGTAATAATTACGATGAATATTCTAATGAATATTTTGAAAATATAGATATTTATGTAGAATTTATAAAAACTGGAAAAATTGATATAAATAATATAGAAAAATTGATATCAATTTGTTTATATCTTCAAGATTATGATTTAGGCTATATAATTTATTATTTGATAAATAATTATACAGATATTAATAAAGCTTTATTAATTTTATTTGAAAATGATTTTTATGGAAATTTTAAATTATTGTTAAATAATTATTTAGATAATTTATCAATAATAGAATATAATAAATTTATAAATGAATGTGAACCATATTTATATAAATATATTTTAAAAATTAACTCTAAAAAGTTTATTAAATAAATTTAATAAATGAGCATTGCTTATTTATTATTAACTTGATTGTTACTCAAATTATACTCAAATATTATTTAAATATTATTCAAATATTTCTTAAATTATACTTAAATACTATTTAAATATTATTCAAATATTACTTAAATATTATTTAAAATATTACAAATATTATACAAATATTATTTAAATATTATACAAATATTATTTAAATATTATACAAATATTACTCAAATATTATTTAAATACTATTTAAAATATTATATAAATATTACTCAAATATTATTCAAATATTACTCAAATATTATATAAATATTATATAAATATTATTTAAATATTACTCAAATATTATTTCAATATTATTTAAATATTATACAAATATTACTTAAAATATATTTAAATATTATTTAAATATTATTTAAATGATATTCAAAATAATATTAAGTTTAAAAAGTTATTTAATACTAAATTGTTAAAAAATTTTTAAAATAAACATGGAAGAATATAAAAATATTCTTATTAATACACAAAATAATTCATATAAAATTAAATTATTTGATGTATATACATATAAATATCGTATAGTTTATTCCAAATTAATTAAAAATGAAATTCATATTATTTATTATATAGAAAAAGATAATATGGAAAATGATGATATATATTTCATCAAGGATTATATTTATTTATCTTTTGATATAAATAATTATACTATAAATAATTATTTATGTATTAAATCATGTGATTGTATGTCTTTCATTTTAAATGATGTATATTATATAAAAGAAAAAATATTATATAAATATTGTTTGAAAAATAATGAAATTATAGAAATTACTAAAATTAATGATGTTTATAGTTTTAATAATGTTATATATATATTTAATTATAAAGATGATATTTTATGTATATATAATTCAAAATATTCTGATAATATAATAATATACAATATTAGTAAAAAAGAATATATTCCATATTATAATAATAAATTAAAATCATTAATATTTAATATTGATAATAAATTATATATTATTAGTAACGATATTTTTATTTATGATTTTGAAAATAAAAAAGATCAACTTATAAATAATTTTAATGGTATATTAAATCTTGGAAAATTAAATTTTATAGAACATATAAACAATTTTATAATACTTGATGAGTATCATATATTTATTTTTATTGATGATTTTAGTGGTTTATTATATAATGTTAAAACATCAGATAAATTAAAAGTAAATTCTGATAATGAATTTAAAATTTATAATAATAAATTTAAAATTATTAATAATAAATATTATATAGATAGAAATAATTTACATATTATGTATAAAAATAATTTATCATCTAATTATAATATATTAACTGATAATGTTATATTAAAATCATCAATTTCAGAAAAATATGAAAATATACCTAAAGATATATTAATATATAGATGTGGTTTTTTTAAAGAAATGAATGAAATATATGAATTAAAAAATGAATTTATTAATGAAATTTTTGAAAATATTGATATTTATGTAGAATTTGTTAAAAATGGAAATATTAATAATGATAATATAGAAAAATTACTCGATATTTGTTTATATCTTCAAGATATTGATATCGATTATGTTTTATATTATTATATTAAAAATTATAATGATATTAATAAAACATTGTTAAAATTATTTAATTTAGGAATTTTTGAATTTTTTTATTTATTACTTAATAATTATTTAGATAATCTTAAAATTCATGAATATAAAAAATTTATTAATGAATGTGATGTTTGTTTAACTCCATATATATTAAATTATAATTCTAAAAATTTTATACGTCAATAATTATTATTATTTATATAATAATTCTAAAAATTATTATCTTTTAATATTTAATAAATATTAATATTTTTTGGTTTTTGGTGTTTATTGGTGATAATTATAATTTTATTTATAAGTAATTATTATTTATTCTTTAAATTATTTAATTTTAAAAATTATTTTAATATTTATTAAATATTAATTTTGTTTGAAAATGATTTTTATGGATAATTTAAATTACTGTTAAATAATTATATAGATAATTTATTAATAAATGTGAACCATATTTATTTAAATATATTTTATAAATTAATTCTAAAAAATTTATTAAATAAATTATATAAATTTAATAAATGAGTATTGTTTATTTATTTATTACATTTTATTACTTATTATTATTTATTATTCACTTGAATGTTACTCAAATTATATTTAAATATTATTTAAATATTATACAAATATTATTTAAAATTACTTAAATATTATTTAAATATTACTTAAAATATATTTAAATATTATTTAAACATTATATAAATATTATTAAAATATTACTTAATTTACTTAAATATTATTTAAATATTATATAAATATTATTCAAATATTGCTCAAATGATATTCAAAATTATAATGAGTTTAAAAAGTTATTCAATATTAAATTGTTAAAAAATTTTTAAAATAAATATGGAAGAATATAAAAATATTCTTATTAATACACAAAATAATTCATATAAAATAAAATTATTTGATGTATATACTGATAAATATAAAATAATTTATTCCAAATTAATTAAAAATGAAATTCATATTATTTATAATATAGAAAATGGTAACGTTATAGATTCAAATACAGATTATGTTTATTTATCTATTAATATAAATAATTATTTTATAAATAATTATTTATGCATTAAATCATGTGATTGTATGTCATACATTTTAAATAATGTATATTACATTAAAAAAAATATATTATATAAATATTGTTTGAAAAATAATGAAATTATAGAAATTACTCAAATTTGTAAAATGGGTAACATTAATAATATTAAATATACATATATATTTAATTATAAAGATGATATTTTATGTATATATGATTCAATATATACTAATAATATAATAATATACAATATTAGTAAAAAAGAATATATTCCATATAATAATAATAAATTAAAATCATTAATATTTAATATTGATAATAAATTATATATTATTAGCGATAATATATTTATTTATTATTTTGAAAATAAAAAATATCAACTTATATATGATTTTTGTAATATATTAAATCTTAAAAATTTAAACATTGAGGAATGTATAATACTTGATGAATATCATATATTTATATTATTTGATAATTTTAGTGGATTATTATATAATGTTAAAACATCAGATAAATTAATAGTAAATTCAGATAATGAATTTAAAATTCATAATAATAAATTTAAAATCATTAATGATAAATATTATATAGATGGAAATAATTTACATATTATGTATAAAAATAATTTATCATCTAATTATAATCTATCAACTGATAATGTTATATTAAAATCATCAATTTCAGAAAAATATGAAAATATACCCAAAGATATATTAATATTTAGATGTGGTTTTTTTAAAGAAATGAATGAAATATATGAATTAAAAAATGAGTTTATTAGCGAAAATTTTGAAAATATTGATATTTATGTAGAATTTATTAAAAATGGAAATATTAATAATGATAATATAGAAAAATTATTCGATATTTGTTTATATCTCCAAGATATTGATATTGATTATGTTTTATATTATTATATTAAAAATTATAATGATATTAATAAAACATTATTAAAATTATTTAACTTGGGAATTTTGGAATTTTTTTATTTATTGTTTAATAATTATTTAGATAATCTTGGATTTGATGAATATAAAGAATTTATTGATAAATGTGATGTTTATTTAAAACCATATATATTAAATTATAATTCTAAAAATTTTACACATTAATAATTATTATTTTTAAAATTGTTAATAATTATTAAATAATAATTCTATAAAAATTTATTATTTTTAAATTTAATATTTATTAAATATTATTATTTTTGGGTTGTTTGGTATTTATTGGATGATATTTATAAATTTTATTATTTAAATTATATAATTTTGAAAAAATATTAATATTTAATAAATATTAATTTTATTTAATTCTTTAATTATTTTAATGTTTAAATATTAATTTTATTTAATTCTTTAATTATTTTAATATTTAATAAATATTAATTTTATTTAATTCTTTAATTATTTTATTTTAATATTTAATAAATATTAATTTTATTTAATTCTTTAATTACTTTATTTAATATTTAATAAATATTAATTTTATTTAATTCTTTAATTACTTTATTTAATATTTAATAAATATTAATTTTATTTAATTCTTTAAATACTTTATTTAATATTTAATAAATATTAATTTTATTTAATTTTTTAAAATTATTTTAATATTTATTAAATATTAATTTTAAATTATTTAATTCTTTAATATTAATTTCT
>Ga0209963_1002234_pt1 | contig 10179 bp, 10 predicted proteins | sample ThiBio_1000_biof_2_FD_183957 | JGI IMG/M metagenome (GOLD analysis project Ga0209963, IMG submission 183957) | Wastewater bioreactor microbial communities from Cape Town, South Africa - Thiocy_cont_1000_biof (SPAdes) | ecosystem: Engineered > Bioreactor > Thiocyanate-remediating >...
CCAGGAGCGGCCACCCGTCCACCGCGATCAGCGTCTCAGCGGCAGGACGCATCCGCAGGCGCTGATAGCCGAGGACGGCGGGCAGCTCCTGCGGGACGTGCGCGACCGCCGAGTGCCGCGCCACGACGTGCGGATGCACCCCGTGCGGCGTCTCCTCGCGGTCGTCGCCGACCTCCAGCTGGACGGGGAGGACGTCCGCGAGCGCCGTCGCGCGGTAGTTCGCCTTGGCCTCGATGCCCTGGAAGCTCAGATACCCGCCGACCATGAGAAGGGCACCTCCCGCCCGGACCCAGTCGGCGAGCACGGCGAGTCGATCGGGCACGTCCTTGCCGCGGGCGAACACGTCCGGCGGCAGCAGGATCGTGTTCGCGCCGATGTCGCTCAGCACGATCACGTCGTAGCGACCGAGCTCCTCCGCCGTCGCGGGGAACCGCGTCGGCGCGACGTGGTTGGGCATGAACTCCACCTCGTGTCCGCCGCGCTCCAGCGCCGCGATGAAATCGGCGCCGCCCTCCTCGTAGGTCGACGTGAAGAACGAGTCGAACCCTTTCGTGTGGATCGAGGTCGTCGACCACGACTCGCCGGCCAGCAGTACTCGTGCCATGGAATCTCCGTTCGTGTGGATGATGCGGATCAGGATGCCGCGCGGACCGCGGCGACGAAGCGCGCGACGTTCTCGGGGGCGACGTCCCCGGTGTCGGCGAGCGTGTTCTTGAGGGCGCTTCCGACCACGACGCCGTCCGCCACGGCCAGCTGCTCGGCCGCGTTCTGCGGGGTCACACCGGCGCCGACCACGAGCGGGAAGCCGGCGCCGACGATGCGACGGAACTCCGCGGTCTTCTCGATCGGGGTCACGAGCCCGGTGCCGTCGCCCGTGACGACGATCGCGTCGCATCTCTGCGTGGCGAGTGCGAGATCCTCCTCGAGGCTCCGGCCGGACAGATACGGCTGGTACTTGAACCGGACGCCGCCGAAGACCGCGGCATCCACTCCCGCGCGCGCGACCGCCAGGCGCTCGGCGAACGTGGCGTCCTCGTCGGGCGGCAGGTGACCGGCGACCGAGTCGAGCTGGAGGAACGCGACGGCGTATCGTCCGGCGAGCTCGAACGCCTTGTCGTCGTCGCGGAGGACGTTCAGGCCCACCACCACCTCGGGGCGCTCGGCGGCGAGGTAGTCGAGGACCGCGACGACGTCGTCGACATCGCCGAAGTAGTTCTCCACGATGATCGCATCGACGCCGTTGCGCCACAGGTCGTCGATCTCGCGCCGCGCCCGCCGGAGGCGCTCCGCCGCATCGTCCCCCTTCAGATGGAGCATCGCGAAGACCGGGATGCCGGTCGGGAAGACGGTTCGGAAGGGCCTGCTCATCTGATCTCCTGGGATGTCGGGGTACGGGTCAGGGCACGAGCGCGACGACGTCGTCGACGGTGAGCGCCCGCCGGCCGAGCCCGAGATCGCGGGCGAGCTGCGCGGCATCCGGCCGCCGGATGCGGGACCGTCGCAGGATGTCGTCGTCGAGGAACACGTCCCTGCGGTCGCCGTCGGCGATGACGCCGCCGTCGGCCATCGCGACGACGCGCTCGAAGGCGTCGACCACGAACCGCATGTCGTGGGTGATGGTGATCACCGCGACGCCCTCGTCGCGCAGGCGATCGAGCATCCCGTGCAGGAGCGCGAGGCCACGCGAGTCGAGACCGGCCGTCGGCTCGTCGAGGATCACGTAGCGGCATTCCGAGACGAGCACGGCGGCGATCGCGACGAACTTCCGCACCGCGCTGGGCAGATCCTTCGGGTTGGTGTCGAGGTGATCCTGGATGCCGGTGAGCTCGATCGCGCGGGAGCAGCGCTCCTCGCGCTTCTGGTCGGACCAGTGCAGATACTTCGGCAGGTACTCGATCTCGGAACGGACATCCGCCGCGAACAGCTGGTCGTCCGGGTTCTGGAACACGTACCCGACATCGCGGGCCACCTCGGCGGTGGTCCGCTTCGCCGTCGAGGCGCCGTCGATCAGCACGTCGCCCTTCGTGGGGATGAGCAGGCGGTTCATGAGCTTGACGGTGGTCGTCTTGCCGGCGCCGTTCTGCCCCACGATCGCGACGCGTTCGCCGTCCGCCACCCGAAGGCTCACGTCGTCGATCGCGCGCGATCCGTCCGGGTAGGTGAACCCCACTCCGTGCAGCTCAATGGGCATGGGTGCTCCTCATCCGTGCCGAGATCTCGTCGAAGGCCTCGCCGCGGGTGATCGGGAGCCGGTCCAGCGGCCTCCCCGCCGCGGCGAGCCGCCTGCCGAGCTCCGTCACCTCCGGCGCCACGACGCCGTACGAGCCGAACTCGTCCGAGCCGACCACGTCCCGCGTCGGTCCGCTCATGACGACGGTCCCCGCGTGCATGACCGTGACGGTGTCCGCGTACTGGGCGAGCAGGTCGATCTTGTGCTCCGCGAGGACGATCGACTTGCCCTGGGCCTTGAGCCCGTCGATGATCTCGAAGACCGCCTCGGACGCCTCGGGATCCAGCTGCGACGTGGGCTCGTCGATGACGACGACGGGCGCGTCCATCGCGACGATGGATGCGAACGCGACCTTCTGACGCTGGCCGCCGGACAGCTCGTTGGGGTTCTTCTCCACGATCGCCTCGATGCCCAGCTGCTCGACGACGCGCTCTACCCGATCGATCATGTCGGTCCGCGGCACGCCGAGGTTCTCCAGCCCGATCGCGATCTCCTCGAACACCGAGTCACGGATCCCGCTGATCTGCGTGAACGGGTTGTCGAACACGCACCCGATCGTGCGGGACAGCTCTGCGGCATCCCACTCCAGGAGAGGCCTTCCGAGGATCGTCACCTCGCCGGTCAGATCGCCTTGATGGAAGTGCGGGATGACCCCGCGGATGAGACTGCACAGGGTCGTCTTCCCGCTCGAGTTGAGACCCACGATGCCGTGGAGGAGACCCTCCTCGAGCTGCAGATCGACGTCGACGAGGGCAGGATGCTCGGCATAGGCGTAGGTGAACCCGACGCCCTTCAGCGCGGCTAGAACCATCCGAGCACACCTCCCGCGACGGCGGCGGCGACCATCGCGGCCGCGACCGCGACGAGCGCCGTGTCGACTCCCGTCCAGGTCTTCAGGTCGAGCAGGCTCGTGTGCCGGCCGGGGTTGTTGAACGCGCGGGCGTCGAGGGCGATCGCACGCTCCTCGGTCGCCGACATCGCGGTGAGGAACACGGGCGCGAGGACCGGAAAGAACGCCCGCGCGCGGACGAAGACGTTGCCCTCCGCCTCGATCCCGCGCGCCTTCTGCGCGTCCAGCACCACGCGCGCCGTCGCGCCCAGGTCGGTGATCGCCTGGAACGACGCGAGGATGACGTAGCTCACCCGCGGGCTCACCCCGATCCGCTCGAGCGCGAGCATCAGCCGCCGCATCGACACGATCGCGAAGAACAGGGTGACCCCGCCGCAGATCGCCATCACCGCGATGGAGAATCTCAGTCCGTCCTGGATGCCCTCGCGCGTGATCGCGATGGGCCCGAGCGGCACGAGCACCGTCTGGCCCTTCACGAGCAGCGCGCGCAGGACGAAGAGGATGAGGCCCACCGCGAGCCACAGCTTCAGGATCGTGCCGAGGTAGGACCTCCCGCGCCCCGCCAGGAACGCGATCACGACGAACAGCACGCTGACCACCAGAGGCGCCACCCACCCGGCGCTCACCAGGCCGACGACGATGAGCGCCGTGATGCCGGCGACCATCGCGGTCGGATGGATGTCGAGGACCGCGTTCCCGAGCGTCATGGGCCGCCGATAGCGGGCGGCGACGGCGGCCAGCGTGCTGGTCATGACGCGGCCGTGGCTGCGACGGACTTCTTCGCGCGCGGGTTCGGCTGGCCGAGATAGACCCAGCCCAGCGGGAGCTTGACGAGGAGCCGCCTCGGGATGCCCTTGATGATCGCGTAGACGATCAGCACCGTCGGGACCTTGTCCAGCACGTCCATCGGCATCTGCGCCACGAAGTTCGCCGTGTTGAGGTCCATGCCCATCGCAGTGAGGGCGCCGACGACGATCGCGCCGCCTCCCACGGCGAGCCCGCCGAAGACCCAGATCGTGATGAGCGCGCCGCAGAAACCGCCGATGAACGCGAAGGCCAGCGACGAGAGCAGGGTCTTCCACCACACGCGGAAGACGCCGATGCGCCCGAAGTATCCGGCGAGGAGGCCGAACGCGACGTTCAGGACGGCGAACGCGAACGTCGGCGGGGAGGTGATGGAGTTGATCGCGTTCGACACCAGGCCCACGAGGGCTCCCGGGAGACCTCCGCAGGTGGCGCCCACGAGGATCGTCCCGATGCTGTCGAGGTAGATCGGCAGCTTCAGCAGCAGGGCGATCTGCCCGCCGACGAAGTTGATCGCGATGCCGATCGGGATCATGAAGATCGTGAGGCGGCCGTAACCGCGCATGAATGTGGCGAATCGACTGGAGGCCATCGTCGGCATCCTTTCTCTCTGTGCCGGAGTCGGGATCCGGCGAGGTGGGTCACGTGCTCGTCGACGTGATCTGCGTGTAGGACTGGAGGAAGCGCTCGACGTCCTCGCGAGTGGTCATGCCGGCGCGCGCGCCGACCCTGCCCACCGCGAGTGCGGCCGCGGCGTTCGCGAACTCCGCGGCGCCGAGCGGGTCGCGGCCGACGGAGAGCGCGTAGAGGAACGAGCTGCTGAAGGTGTCTCCGGCTCCGGTGACGTCGACGACCTCGACGGGAAGACCGGGAACGGCGAACACCCCGTCCGCCGTGTGCAGCTCGCAGCCGTCGCTGTCCTTCGTGACGACCACGGCGGTGGCGCCGCCGGCCAGCAGGCCGGAGATGGAGCCGCCGCTGGCCTCGAACCGTGCGGCGCCGATCGCGTTCATGAAGACGATGTCGCAGTACTCGACGAGGCCGGTGCCGTGGTTCTCCTCGTTGTACACGTCGAGATCCATGACGATCCGCGCGCCCCGCGCGCGCAGGGACGTGAGGACGTCGTGCGCACCGCGCCCGCCCATCCGGAAGGGCTTGGCGTCGGTCAGCGTCGTGACGACGAACTCGGCCTGCGCCATGTGCTCGAACGCCTCCGGCGTGATCTCTGTGCGGGTGATCCCGAGGGTCGGGATGAGCACGATGTGCTGATCGCCCGAGATCAGGACGATGCAGTGCGAATCGGGCACGTCCTCGTCGAAGATGACGAACCGGGTGTCGAGCCCCTGCTGACGCAGCTGCGCGAGCAGCTTCTGGGTGAGCGCACCGGAGTTGAGCTGCCCGATGAAGGAGGTGGGCATCCCGTAGTGGGCGAAGATCGATGCCGCGTTCGCGACGCTGCCTCCGAACTCGGGCTCGAGGGCCTGCACGATCACCTTGTCGCCGGCCTGGGGGAAGAGCGGGGCGAGGTAGTACTCGTCCTGCGCGACGTCGCCGAAGAAGACGGAGTGGCGGGTCATCGGCGCGCACCTCCGGTCGAGTCGCGGACGACCAGCTCCACCGGCAGCGCGACGCGTCCGGGCACGAGGGCGTCGCCGGCGTCCAGCGCATCCAGGAGGGTGCGCGCGGCGCGCGTGCCGAGCTCGAGCGCGTCCTGCCGCACGGTCGTCAGGGGCGGCGCGCTGTACCGGCTGATCGACACGTCGTCGAAGCCCACGACGGAGACGTCGCGCGGCACCTCGAGGCCCCGGGCGCGCAGGCCGTCGATCGCACCCAGCGCCATCAGGTCGTTGTGCGCGAAGACGGCGGTGATCTCGCCCGTCGCGAAGGCCTGGGCGTGCGCGTCCACCGCCGCCCGCCCGCTCTCGGCCGAGTAGTCGCCCTCCGCCGGCGTCACGACGCCGCCCGAGCGCCGCCACACGTCGGTGAAGCCGGCGCTGCGCCGGACGCTCGTCACAGGTGCGTGGGCGCCCTGGATCTCCAGAGCGCTGCGGTGACCGAGGCCGAGCAGATGCTCGGCGACGATCCGCCCGCCCGCCTCGTTGTCCGACACGACGGTGGGAAGGCTCACGCCGTCCACCTCCTCGTCGACGAGGATGACGGGCAGCGGCCCGGTCAGGGCCGCGCGCGCCTTCTCGTCGACGGCCGCGCCGGAGGCGTAGATGATGCCGTCGACGGCGCGCGAGGCGATCATCTCCAGATAGCGGCTCTCCCGGCCGGGGTCGAAGCCGGTCGTGGCGAGGATCATGTTGTAGCCGCGATCCATCGCGACCGACTCGACTCCCTTGGCCAGCTCGGCGAAGTACTCGATCGCGATGTCGGGCACCACGAGGGCGAGGACGCTCGTCTTCCCCAGGGCCAGGCTCTGCGCCGCGCGCGTCGGGACGTAGTCGAGCTCCGCCATCGCCTGGCGGACCTTCTCCCGCACGGAATCGCTGACCTTCCGCTTGCCGCTGAGGGCGTGCGAGACGGTCGTCGGACTCACGCCCGCGTGGCGGGCGACGTCGGAGATCGAGACCACGTGCTGCCTTCCCTGTCGGCGAGGAGAACCTCGCGCAAACCGCTTTGCCAAACCGCTTTGCCGAGCATATGACACTTCGATCGCGAGCACAAGGGTCGGATGCGGAGGGCGCACGACCGCGATGCGGACGACGTGCGGCGGCGGGGTCAGCCGCGCAGGCGCTCCTCGAGCCAGCGGGCCACGCCGTCGTCGTCGTTCGTCCCGATCGTGCGCGTTGCGATCTCCCGCAGCTCTGCGACGGCGTTCGCGACGGCGCAGGTCTCGTCGGCGACGCCGAAGAGCGGGATGTCGTTCATGTTGTCGCCGAAGGCCACGAGACGTGCGGCCCCCAGCCGATCCGCCAGTCGCCGGGCGGCCCGTGCCTTGGTCCCGGCCGCGGAATGGATCTCGAGCCAGTGCTCCTTCGTGTAGCCGTCCACCGACAGGAAGTGCGCGCAGTCGGCGAGGGCTGCTTCGAGGGCCGTGCGCAGGACGTCCAGCCGTTCGCGCTGCGCGATCAGGGTGACGTAGAAGACGGTCGCGGGATCGATCTCGTCCCATGTCGAGAAGGGAAGCAGCCGCGGATCGCCCGCGCGGCGACCCACGAAGGAGTCCACTCCCTCCGACCGGTGCCCGCGGTACCAGCGGACGCGATCGCCGCCGTCCTCCATCGTGAACAGGACCGGCTCGATCCCCTCGTCCCGCGCTCCCGCGAGGATCGCCGTCACGACCGCCGGCGACATGAGCTCGACCCGGGACGGGATGCCGGCATCCGGGGATGCGGTCACCGTCCCGCCGTACGTGATCACGGGGAGGGAGAGCCTCAGCTCCCGCGTCACGATCCGCGACGAGCGGAACGACCGCGCCGTCGCATAGGTGAACAGCATGCCGTCGGCGATGAGCCCGTTGATCGTCTCGGCGGTGCGTGGACTGAGGGTCCCGTCGCTGCGCAGCAGGGTGAAATCGAGGTCGCTGACGAACAGCGTCGCCGTCGCGGAGTCCACGACTCGTTCGCCTGTCACGATCTGCGGCACCGCGCCGCGAACCGTGACAGGCGAAGGGGCGACGCGTCACCCCCCACGACGCGTCACGCGCCCTTCAGGCGCACCGCGAGGTGGTCGGCGAGCGTGTCGAGAGGCACGCGCTCCTGCGCCATCGTGTCGCGGTCGCGCACGGTCGCCGCCGCGTCCTCGAGCGAGTCGAAGTCGACGGTGACGCAGAACGGCGTGCCGATCTCGTCCTGCCGGCGGTAGCGGCGGCCGATCGCGCCGGCGTCGTCGAAGTCGGTGTTCCAGCCGCGTCCGCGGAGGTCGTCGGCGAGCCGGCGCGCCAGCGGCGACAGGTTCTCGTTGCGCGACAGCGGCAGCACGGCGACCTTCACCGGCGCCAGCCGGGGATCGAGGGCGAGCACCGTGCGGACATCCATCCCGCCCTTCGCGTTGGGCGCCTCCTCCTCGCGGTAGGCGTCGACCAGGAACGCCATCATCGCGCGGGTGAGACCGAACGACGGCTCGATGACGAACGGGATGTACTTCTCGCCGGACGCCTGGTCGAAGTACGAGAGGTTCTGACCCGACGCCTCCGCGTGGCTGGACAGGTCGAAGTCGGTGCGGTTCGCGATGCCCATCAGCTCGCCCCACTCCTTGCCCTGGAACCCGAAGCGGTACTCGACGTCGATCGTGCCGTGCGAGTAGTGCGCGCGATCCTCCTCCGGCACGTCGAGCCGGCGCATGTTGGCCGGGTCGACGCCCAGCTCGACGAACCAGTCCCAGCACTCCTCCACCCAGTGCTCGAACCACTCCTGCGCCTCGCTCGGGGGCACGAAGTACTCGATCTCCATCTGCTCGAACTCGCGGGTGCGGAAGATGAAGTTGCCGGGGGTGATCTCGTTGCGGAACGCCTTGCCCACCTGGCCGACGCCGAACGGCGGCTTCTTGCGCGCTGCCGTCACGACGTTCGCGAAGTTGATGAAGATGCCCTGTGCGGTCTCGGGCCGCAGGTAGTGCAGGCCGGCCTCGTCGTCGACGACGCCCAGGTAGGTCTTCATGAGCCCCGAGAACGCCTTCGGCTCGGTGTACTGGCCCTTCGTGCCGCAGTTCGGGCACGGCACGTCCGCGAGGCCGTTCTCGGCCTTGCGGCCCTTGCGCGCCTCGAAGTCCTCGATCAGCGTGTCGGCGCGGAAGCGCTTGTGGCAGTGCAGGCATTCCACGAGCGGGTCGGTGAACGTGGCGATGTGGCCGGACGCCTCCCACACCCGCTTGGGCAGGATGACGGAGGAGTCGAGGCCGACCATGTCGCCGCGTCCCCGCACGAACGTCTGCCACCACTGGCGGCGGATGTTCTCCTTCAGCTCGGTGCCGAGGGGGCCGTAGTCCCAGGCCGACCGGGATCCGCCGTAGATCTCGCCCGCTTGGAACACGAACCCGCGGTGGCGGGCGAGGGCGATGACTTTGTCGAGGCGGGACTGCTCGGCCACGGTGGCTCCAATGGTCGGGTGGGGGAGGATGCCGGATGCGGGCGGACGCCGCGGCATCCGTCGATTCTATCGAGGCCTCGAGGTCACCCGGACGCCCCCTCCGCGCCCCGCCTACTTCACGAAGGGGATCGACATCGGATACGTGTAGAGCTCGCCCTGGTTCGCCTTCACGGCCGCGATGATCGAGAACACCACGTTCAGCACGAAGGCCGCGAGGATGATGAAGAAGCCGATCAGGACGATGATCAGGGCGGTGCCGACGACGTAGACGATGATCAGCGTCAGCTGGAAGTTGAGAGCCGCGGCCGCGTGGGATCGGACGAACGGACCGCGGTCCTTGAGGACGAGGTATCCGATGAGCGCCGGCAGGAACTCGAAGAGCACGCCGCCGACGTGGATCAGCGTCGCCCACAGCCTCTCGTCCGACGGGTTCATCGGCTGCGGCGGCGGAGGAGTCGTCATGGCGCGAGCATAGCCGGGCAGACGCCGCGGTCCGCAGTCGCGGGATCGACGAACGTTCGAATCTCGGACGCTCATGACGGAGTGGGCGGGCATGCCCCAGTCCCGGAGAATGAAGGATTTCTCATCCTCATTCGATATTTTGTTCTAGACATGTGTTCGAATCTGTGTTTGAATGAGTCATGGACTTGAACACTCCCCTCGTCCCGCTGGCGGAAGCGGTCGGCGGCGCGGTCGCGGCGTGGGAGGATGCCGTGGCCGGGTGCCCGTTCGCGCGGGATGCGCAGGCCGATGCCGAGGCCATGACGGATGCCGGGCTGCTGCAGGTGCTCGACGAGTTCGCCGCGGTGCGCCGGCATGTCGACGCGATGCTGGCCCGAGTCGCGGCGGAGGTCGTGTCCCGGTCTCGTGCCGAGCTCGGCTCCGAGGGCCTGGCCAGACGCGCCGGATACCGCTCCCCCGTCACGCTCGTGTCGGCGGCGCTGGGGGCGCATCCGGGCGACGCGGCACGGCTCGCACGAGTGGGAGACGCCATCGCGGAACGGATGCTGTTCAGCGGAGAGCGGGCTCCGGCACGGCATCCGCACCTGGCCGTCGCAGTCGCGGAGGGGCGGCTCAGCACCGCGTTCTCCGCCGAGATCGCGAGCATGCTGGACCAGGTGGCGCTCCGCGCCGATCCCGCCCAGCTCGACCGGACGGAGCGGCTGCTGGCGGAGCGCGCATCCGTTCTGGGCTGGAAGGAGCTCGGTGTGCTGCTCGCCCGAGCCCGCGCCCATCTGGACCCCGACGGCGTGGCACCCGAC
>Ga0209963_1002236_pt1 | contig 10174 bp, 7 predicted proteins | sample ThiBio_1000_biof_2_FD_183957 | JGI IMG/M metagenome (GOLD analysis project Ga0209963, IMG submission 183957) | Wastewater bioreactor microbial communities from Cape Town, South Africa - Thiocy_cont_1000_biof (SPAdes) | ecosystem: Engineered > Bioreactor > Thiocyanate-remediating >...
GGAGACGATCCCGAAGAAGCCGAACACCCGTCCCTGCCGCTCCGGCTCGACGGTCTCCTGCAGCACGGTCATCGACGGAGTGGAGAACGCCGGCACGGCGATGCCGACGAGGAACATGAACGCGTAGAAGACCCACAGGTTCGTGGAGAGTCCCATGCCGATCGACAGCGCTCCGAACGCGATGGACGCGCCGATGATCAGGGTCATCCGGCTGAACCGCTTGCCCCACATGCCGATGGTGGCCCCGGCCAGCATCATGCCGATCGAGAACGACAACTCCAGGACGGTCAGCTTCCAGACCTCCTCGCCGAAGCTGCGGGCGACCATCAGCGGGGTCAGGAAGGACGGAGCCGCGGCCAGCACCATCACCACGGCGTACAGGCCCAGCAGCCAGCGGATCAGCGGGTGGCCGAGGACGTACCGGAAGCCGGCGGCCAGGTCGGTGAAGTAGCCGGTCGGTGCGGTCTCCGTCCGCACCACCCTGGACACGGGCACCAGGGCCAGCAGGCCGATCCCGATGGCGGCCGTGACAACGTCGATCGACAGGATCCCGGGCAGCGGCAGGGTGGCGTACAGCAGGGCGGCCACGGGCGGACCGACCAGCATCATGCCCGCCTGGATCGTCTGGGTCAGCCCGTTGATCGACAGCAGCCGGTCGGCGGGGACGATCTGCGGCACCATCGCGCCGACCGCGGGCGTCTGGATGCCCGCTCCGACCGACCGGACGGCCAGCGCGGCATAGATCAGCCACAGGTCACGGGCGCCGGCGAACATCAGCAGGGCCAGGACGAGGGTTGCGACGGCGATGGCCGCGTCCGCTCCCATGATCAGGAATTTGCGGTTGTGCCGGTCGGCCCAGACCCCGCCGAAGATGGACACGATCGCCTGCGGCAGGAAGCCGAACACCGTAGACAGGGCGAGAACGACCCCGTCCTTCGTGGTCAGGGTGAGGTACCACATCACCGCGTACTGGACGAGCATCGACCCGAACAGCGACACCATCTGGCCGCTGAGGAACAGGACGACGTCGCGGTGCCAGCCGGGTCGTTCGGTGGGGACGCTGGTCGTTGGCTCGGTCGACATCCCGCCATTGTGCTGGCCGGCACCGACAGTCCGGTAACCGGGTGCGGACGCGGATGGCGATGCGAGCCCGCGGATGCGTCCAGCCGCGCATCAATTGCCTCCTTCCGCGCAACCTGCCTCGACGCAGGCACTGCGGGCGGAGGGCGGGCAGGCAGGTGCGAGAGGGATCCCGGGAGCGGCCGGGACGGGATCGCGCGGCGGACGGACGGCGCGGACGGCGGACGGCGTGGCGGGAAAGCGGCTCGCGGGGTTCGAAGGCTCCCGTCCACGCGTAGGCTCGGCCCCATGGACGCGAAGCTGCGCGCCGACCTCGCGGCGACCCTGGCCGGCATCAAACAGGACGGCCTGTACAAGACCGAGCGGAAGCTGACGACGCCGCAGTCGGCGCACATCGAGACCGCGCAGGGACCGGTGCTGAACTTCTGCGCCAACAACTACCTCGGCCTGGCCGATCACCCGGACGTGATTGCCGCAGCCAAGGACGCCCTCGACGAGTGGGGCTTCGGGATGGCCTCCGTCCGCTTCATCTGCGGGACGCAGACCCTGCACACCCGCCTGGAGCGTCGGCTGAGCGAGTTCCTCGGCACCGAGGACACGATCCTGTTCTCGTCCTGCTTCGACGCCAACGGCGGTGTGTTCGAGGTGCTCTTCGACTCCGAGGACGTGATCATCTCCGACGAGCTGAACCACGCGTCCCTGATCGACGGCATCCGGCTCAGCCGGGCCCGGCGGCTGCGCTACCGCAACCGTGACCTCGCCGATCTGGAGGACCGGCTGAAGGAGGCTTCGGCCGCCCGGCGCCGGGTGATCGTCACCGACGGCGTGTTCAGCATGGACGGGTCGTACGCCCCGCTGGAGGGCATCTGCGATCTGGCCGATTCCTACCGGGCGCTGGTGCTGGTGGACGACTCGCACGCGGTCGGCTTCGTCGGCGAGCACGGTCGCGGGACGCCGGAACTGTTCGGCGTCGAGGGCGATGTCGACATCGTCACCGGGACGCTCGGCAAAGCGCTCGGCGGTGCGTCCGGGGGCTATGTCAGCGGTGCGTCCGAGGTGGTCGCGCTGCTGCGGCAGCGGTCGCGTCCCTACCTGTTCTCGAACTCGGTCGCGCCGGCGGTGGTGGCGGGTTCACTCGCCGCGCTCGAACTGGTCAGCTCGTCCGGCGACGCGCGGACCCGGCTGGGCGCGAACGCGCGGCTCTTCCGTGAGCTGATGGCGTCCGCCGGGTTCGAGCTGCTGCCCGGTAGCCACCCGATCGTGCCGGTGATGTTCCCCGGAGAGGACGGTGCCCGCACCGCCGCCCAGATCGCCGACCGGATGCTCGACCTGGGCGTCTACGTGATCGCGTTCAGCTACCCGGTGGTGCCGAAGGGCAAGGCGCGGATCAGGGTGCAGCTGTCGGCCGCGCATTCCGAGGAGGACGTCCGTGCCTGCGTCCGCGCGTTCACGATCGCCCGGGACGCGGTGAGTCGGGCAGTCTGACACGAGGCGCCTCAGCGGTTGAGATAGGCGAGTACGGCGCGGACGCGGCGGTTGTCCTCGCTGGGGCCGAGGTCGAGCTTGGCGAAGATGTTCGCGACGTGCTTGGCGACGGCGGCGGTGGTGACGACCAGCCGTTCGGCGATCTGGGAGTTGGACGCGCCGTTGGCCATCAGGGCGAGGACCTCCAGTTCGCGTGGCGTCAGGCGTCCCAGGACGGGGTCGCCGCGGCGGGCGTTGAGCAGTTGTCCGACGACCTCTGGGTCGATCACGACGCCGCCGGCGGCGACGAGTTCGGCCGAGCGGAGGAAGTCGGCGACCCGTCCGACCCGTTCCTTGAGCAGGTAGCCCAGGCCTGCGGACGCGCGGCCCTCGAGCAGGGTGGCCGCGTACGCCGGCGCGACGTACTGGCTGAGCATCAGCACCGGCAGCCCGGGGTGCGCCTCCCGCAGCTGGACGGCGGCACGCAGCCCGTCGTCAGTCATGGACGGAGGCATCCGGACATCGGCGATGACGAGGTCGGGCAGGCCGTCGGCGTCCGCCAGCCGCCGGCACTGGGCGAGCAGCTCCGGCGCGTCCGCCGCCTCGGCGACGACCTGGTGCCCGGCCCGCTCGAGCAGCCCGATCAGTCCTGCCCGGATCAGCGCCGCGTCGTCAGCGACCAGCAGTCTCATTCGCCCCTCCTCGCGCCGAGGCTACCGTCCCGCCGCCCGCCGCTGAACCGTCGGGGACAGGTACTTCGGTTCACGTCCGGGGACCTGAACCATCGGGGACAGGTACTTCGGTTCACCGTCTGGCAGACGGACGGGACGAACCGGGGAGGGTGCACTTCAGCCTGAACCGTGGGGGACAGGTACTTCGGTTCACCGCACCCGGCGGGGGGTTGGGCGGTGGGCTGAACCGAAGTACCTGTCCCCGACAGTTCACGATGGTTCAGGACGGCGGGGTCGGACGCTGAGCTGAACCGAAGTACCTGTCCCCGACGGTTCAGGACGCTGGGCTGAACCGAAGTACCTGTCCCCGATGGTTCAGGACGGGTTCGGGAAGGACGCCCGGAGCAGGGTCGGGCCTCCTGGCGGACTGGTCAGCCAGACTCCGCCGCCGAGCGCGCGCGTGCGCTCCACCAGGCCGCTGAGGCCGTGGCCCGGACGGATCTCGGCACCGCCGTGGCCGTCGTCGTAGACCTCCACCCGCAGCGGGTCGTCCAGCGTCAGCCGGACGGTGGCCGTTGACGCCCCGGAATGCTTGACGATGTTCGTGAAAGCCTCGCTGACCAGGTAGTACGCCGCCAGCGACAGCTGCTCGGACGGCGCCCGCTCACCACTGACCTCGACGTGGACGCCCAGAGGCTGCCGCTCGGCCAGTTCCCGGACGGCGGCGACGAGTCCCCGGTCGGTGAGCAGCTGCGGGTGGATCCCGCGGACGGTCTCCCGCAGTGCCGTCGTGGCCGCCTCGACGGACGCCTGCGCGGCCGCCAGCGCGCTCCGGGCGTCCTCGATCCGTCCCTGGCCGAGGGCGTAGTCGGCCTCGCCGAGCTGCATGCTCAACAGCACCAGGTGCTGCTGAGCCCCGTCGTGCAAGTCGTGCTCGATCCGCCGGCGCTCGGCGGCGAACACGTCCACGAGCTCGCGCCGGGACGTGGTCAGCTCGTCCACCTTCCGGCTGAGGTCGGAGTGGGGACGCAACTGCAGGTCGATCAGCAGCGCCTGCGCGGACGCCAGCGCCCACGCGCCGTACAGCCCGCCCATCAGCACCAGCAGCAGGCCGACGACGGCGAGGATCCGGTCGACCAGAGCCGCCGGGCCGCCGTACACCACGACCAGCGAGCGCGCGAGCGCCGACACCGCGCCGGCCCACGCCGTCCCCGGCACCAGGTCGATCAGCGCGAACAGGACGGTGATGCCCCACACCGCCAGGTTGCCGTCGGTGAACCCCCGCAGGTCCCAGGGATGCCGCACCCGGCTGCGGGGCAGCGGACTCAGCCGGGGCAGCCCGAGCACCACCAGCCGCGTCCGCTCGACGTTCGCCGTCGCCCAGGTGACCAGCGGCAGCACCAGCACGCCGACGATCCCGGCGAACAGCGCGGCCAGTCCGACGATCATCGAGGTCAGGCAGTAGCCGACCGAACGCCACGCCACCGGGCTGACGAAGATCTGCAGCGGGTTCCCGGGCGGAGCCAGGTGCGCGCGCAGATCGGCGTCGCTGAACTGGACGGGCCGGGCCATGACGCCAACCCTACGGGCCGCCGTGCTCCCGGTCAGGTGGCCTGGGACCACCCTCGGGTAGCGCTGGCACTACCTGCCGGACACCGGCTGGCGCCCGTGAGCCGGGCCGTCCGCTGCGGTTGGCTGGAACCATGAACCACAACGCCGGACGCACGCTCAGCGCCCACTCCATCTCCAAGTCCTTCGGCGACGTCCACGCCCTCGACGGCGTCAGCATCGACATTCCCGCCGGTCAGTCGGTCTCCATCATGGGCCCGTCCGGGTCGGGCAAGTCGACGCTGCTGCACTGCCTGGCCGGCATCCTGCGTCCGGACGCCGGGGACGTGACTCTCGGCGACGAGCCCGTCTCGCTGTCCTCGGACGCCGCCCGCAGCCGGATCCGGTTGGAGCGGATGGGCTTCGTCTTCCAGGACGGCCAGCTGCTGCCCGAGCTCCCGGCCATCGAGAACGTCGCCCTGCCGCTGCTGCTGCTCGGCCGTCCCCGGGCCGAGGCGTTCGGACGGGCCGCCGACTGGCTCGCCCGGCTCGGTCTCGGCGGGCTCGAGCAGCGCCGTCCCGGCCAACTGTCCGGCGGCCAGGAGCACCGGGTCGCGATCGCGCGGGCGTTGGTCGGGAACCCGGCCGTCGTGATGGCCGACGAGCCGACCGGCGCCCTCGACCAGGCCACCGGTGCCGAGGTGATGCGGGTCCTGACCGCTGCCACGCGGGACGCCGGCGCGAGCCTCGTCGTCGTCACCCACGACACCACCGTGGCGGCCTGGTGCGAGCGGCACGTCCAGATCGTCGACGGCCGGCTGTTCGCCGACCACACCGTGGCGGCGGTGGCCTGATGCGCACCCTGCGACTCGCGCCGCTGCTGCTACGTGGACGGATCCGCGCCGGCCGTGGCCTGATCGACCTGATGAGCGTCGCCGCGTTCACGCTGAGCGGCTGGCTGCTGCTGGTCGTGGCCGCCGGCGTGAACGCCTTCTACCACCGGCAGCTGGTGCCCCCGCAGCCGTTCGTGGCCGCGCTCGGCGCTGGTGCGGCCGACGGGGTCTCCCAGCTGGCCTTCTGGACGATCCTGGCCGTCTGCGCAGGCGTCCTGCTGATCGTGCCAGTGCTGACGCTCGGCGCCGCGGCCGCCCGGATGGGAGCCCTGGGACGCGACCGGCGGCTCGCCGGACTGCGGCTGCTCGGGGCGTCCGGCTCCCAGGTCGTGGCGCTCAGCGCGATCGAGACCATGCTCGCCGCACTCATCGGTGCCGTCCTCGGGACGCTCGGCTATCTGGTCACGTTGCCGCTGTGGCAAGGGGTCACGTTCCAGGCGACGCCGCTCGGCGTGGGCGAGATGCTGCTGCCGGCGCCGATCATCGCCGGCGTCGCCGGGCTGCTCGTCGTGCTGGCCGCGATCAGCTCGCTCAGCGGTCTGGCCCGGCTGCGGATCTCCCCGCTGGGGGTGGCCCGCAGGCAGCCGCGGCGGGCGCTGAAGGTGTGGCGCTTCCTGGCGCTGCCGGCCGCGGTTGTGGTCTGGCTGGTGGTCGCACCGATGTTGCAGATCGCCCGCGAGCTGGCGCTCAGCGCGACGATCATCGCCGTCGCCATGGGCATCTTCATGGGGGTGATCAACCTGATCGGGCCGTGGCTGCTACAGCTGTTCGGCGTGATCCTGACCCGCTTCGGACGCCCATCCGTCCTGCTCGCAGGACGCCGGCTGCTGGCCGAGCCCCGGGCGGCCTGGCGGTCGGTCTCCGGCCTGGCCTTCGTCGGGTTCACCGGCGGAGCGCTGGTGTCACTGCCGGACTTCGCCGCCACCGACCCCGACCCGCTGGTCGGGATCCTCGCCGCCGATCTGCGCACCGGCACCTACCTGACCCTGGCGATCGCCTTCCTGGTCGCGGCGGCGTCCACGCTGCTCAACCAGGCTTCGGCCGTGCTGGACCGGCGCTCTGAGCTGCGGCAACTGGCCAATGTGGGCGTGCCCGTCCGGCTCCACGACCGGACGCGGCTGGTCGAGGTGGTCACGCCGGCCGCGCTCAGCGCGCTGGGCTCCGGCGGGCTGGCGGTGTTCTTCTTCGCGCTGGTGCCGAAGGTGGGTTCGCAGCAACTCGGCGTCCTGCCGTTCGCGGCGGCGCTGCTGGCCGGGATCGCGCTGGTATGGGCCGCCGGCGAAGCCTGCCGTCCGCTCGTCCGGACCGCCGTGACCGGCGTCGGCCCCCGCATCGACTGAACCCCCCGCATCGAGTGCGCGGGCCGATATCGGACGGCGAGCGTTGGACCTCCGTCCGCTGAGACCGCTGACTCGTCCGGCCGGGCTTGATCCGGGATCTCCGGTCGACCGGCTGACGGCTGGTGAGTCCGAGGTCCCGGCTTTCGCCGGGACGACGAGTGTGGCCAAGCCCGGATCCGGGCTCAGGCTCGCGCCTGGATGGCGGCGGCGGAACGGTCCCCAAGCCGGCTGATGCGCTCGGCCCGGTCGCCGGCTCTCGCCGGGACGAGTGGCCAGAGCTCGCGCCGGGACGGCGGGGGAGCGGGGTCCGACTTCACGTCCTTCAGGCGCGCTCGGCGGCGGTCGGCAGGGGCTTCGCCGCCGGGACGACGGCGAGGGCGATCAGCGAGATGGCGCCGACGACCAGCAACGCGTGCAGGACGCCGAAGTGGTCGCCGAGGAAGCCCAGCAGCGGCGGGCCGGCGAGGAACGCGCCGTAGCCGATCGTGGTCACCACGCTCAGCCGCATCGGTGCCCGGGCCGGGTCGTCCGCCGCGGCGGACATCCCCACCGGGAAGCCGAGGCTCGCGCCGAGACCCCAGATCGCCGTGCCGACGAAGGCGAGCGTGGGCCCGCCGAAGACCACCAGCAGGCAGCCGATCACGGCGGCCCCGAACAGGATCCGCAGCACCGGGACGCGGCCGTACCGGTCGAGCAGCTTGGTGCCGAGGATCCGTCCGGCGGTCATGAAGGACAGGAACACCGCCAGCGCGACGACCCCGACGGCGTTGGGGTAGCCGTGACCCTCGACGAAGGCGACCGCCATCCAGTCGTTGGCCGTCCCTTCGGCGAACGCGGCGGCGAGCACGACCAGGCCGACCAGCAGCGTCCGCGGCTCCAGCCACGCCGAGCGGGCCTTGACGGCCGGTCGTGCGGCCGCGTCCTCGCCGTCGCCGAAGGCGGGCAGGAACTGTGCCGTCCCCCAGAACACCGCGACGAGGCTGAGCACGGACACCACCGCGAGGTGCGCCACCACCGGGACGTGCAGTGCGGTCATCGCAGCACCGATCAGGGCCGCCACCACGGTCGCGCCGCTGAACGCCGCGTGGAACCACGGCATGATCGCCCGGCCGAGGGCACGTTCGATGTTGGTGCCCTCGAAGTTCTGGGCGACGTCCCACGTCCCGCCGCCGAGGCCCATCAGGAACAACCCGGGCATCACCAGGTACATCGACACGTGGGCCTGCACGGCCAACCCGGCGAGGAACAGCCCGACCAGGGCGACGCTCGCGCCGAGCCGGACGGTAGTCGCAGCGCCCAACCGATTCGCCACCCGTCCAGCAGTCGGCAGGCCGAGCATCGAGCCGACCGAGACGGCCAGCAGCATGATGCCGAGCTGGCCTGCGGTGAGATCGAGCAGCGCCTTGACGTCCGGAACCCGCGACATCCACGACGCCATCAGCACGCCGCTGATGGCGAAGACGACGAGGTCGCCGTTCCGGGCGGCGGTGGTACGGCGTTCGGTGACGACGGTGGTCATGGTGATCTCCGGGACGGAAGGGCGGTTCCCCGCACGGTATCAACCGAGGAGGCGTTCGCGACAGTGAAATCCTAACATTGCTAGGTTTTCAGTTCGAACAGGCAACCCGATGCCGCCGTCCCGTACACTCGGACGCCTGAGGGGAGTACTTCGCAAGCCACTCGGGGTCAGTCCGGACGCGATCGCGTCCTCCCGGTGCGCCTGGCGACAGGTGAAGGAGACCTCACGCACCATGGTTCGTGAGAGAGGCTGCCCTGTGACCAACCCCGTGCTCGAGATCGCCATCGGCTCCCCGGAGCTGTGGGCGATCAGCATCGCCGGCATCGCCGCGCTGTTCGTGCTCGACTTCGTCCTCACCCGCAAGCCGCACGAGGTCTCGATGCGTGAGGCGATCGGCTGGTCGGCGTTCTACATCGCGCTGCCGCTGGCCTTCGGCGTCTGGATCTGGACGATGTTCGGCTCCCAGCGCGGCCTGGAGTTCTACGCCGGCTACCTGGTCGAGAAGTCGCTGAGCGTCGACAACCTGTTCGTGTTCATGCTGCTGCTGGCGTCCTTCGCGGTCCCGCGGGAACTGCAGCAGCGCGTCCTGCTGATCGGGGTCGCCGGCGCCCTGGTGCTGCGCGGCGTGTTCATCGCCCTCGGCGCGGCGATGCTGGCCAACTTCGCCTGGACGTTCCTGTTGTTCGGCGCGATCCTCCTTGTCACCGCGGTGAAGGTGCTGCGGGACGCGATCAGTCCCGCCGACCACGAGATCGACCCGGGCAAGCTGCGGATCGTCCGGCTCGTCCGCCGGTTCGCCCCGGTGACGGACGGCTACCGCGGCCCGCGGATGAGCGTGGTCGAGGACGGCCGTCGCGCGATCACCCCGCTGGCGCTGGCCACCCTGGCGATTCTGGGGACGGACGTGGTGTTCGCCGTCGACTCCGTCCCCGCCGTGTTCGGGATCACCGGGGACGCGTACCTGGTCTTCATCACCAACGCCTTCGCCCTGCTCGGCCTGCGGGCGCTCTACTTCGTGCTGGAGGGGGCGCTGTCCTCGCTGGTGCACCTGGGCTTCGGGCTGGCGGCGATCCTGGCGTTCATCGGCGTCAAGCTGGTGCTGCACTGGGCGCACGGCATCTGGTCGTGGCTGCCGGTGGTGGACACGCTGGTCTCGCTCGGGGTGATCGTGGGCATCCTGGCGACCGTCGTGACGACGAGCCTGATCGCGACCCGGCGGACGCGGAAGGCTGCGGCCTGACCGGTGCCGACGGGCTGGATCAGCCCAGTTGCGCCGCCCGCAGCGCGATCAGGATCAGGGACGCGGCGAGGATCCCGCCCAGCCCGGCCAGCTGCAGCCGGCTGCGGTTCTCCCGCGGGGTGTAGACGATCACGAAGGTGGTCAGCAGTCCGCCGATCAGGCCGCCGATGTGGGCCTGCCAGGAGATCCCGCTGACCACGAAGGTGAAGACCAGGTTGATCCCGAGCCAGGTCAGCACGTTCCGGACGTCGCCCCGGATCTTCAGCACGATGATCAGCAGCGAGCCGATCAGGCCGAAGATCGCACCGGACGCACCGAGCGTGAGCGTCTGCGGATCGGAGAACCACATCACCGCCACCGAGCCCGTCAGCGCGGAGATCAGGTAGACGGCCAGGAAGCGGGTCCGTCCCAGTGCCCGC
>Ga0209963_1002240_pt1 | contig 10160 bp, 10 predicted proteins | sample ThiBio_1000_biof_2_FD_183957 | JGI IMG/M metagenome (GOLD analysis project Ga0209963, IMG submission 183957) | Wastewater bioreactor microbial communities from Cape Town, South Africa - Thiocy_cont_1000_biof (SPAdes) | ecosystem: Engineered > Bioreactor > Thiocyanate-remediating >...
ACGCACGCTGCGGGAGGATTGAGATGCCCTGGACACGCGAAGAGATGGCCAGGCGCGCAGCTGAGGAATTGCGCGATGGTTTCTATGTCAATCTCGGCATCGGCATTCCGACGCTGGTGTCGAACTACATCCCCGATGGCATGGACGTGACCCTGCAATCGGAAAACGGCATGCTCGGCATGGGGCCGTTTCCGCGCGCCGATGCGGTCGATCCCGATCTGATCAATGCCGGCAAGCAGACCGTCACCGCGCTGCCGCGCACATCGTTTTTCTCCAGCGCGGATTCGTTTGCGATGATCCGTGGCGGCCACATCAATCTCGCCATTCTGGGCGCGATGGAGGTGAGCGAGGCGGGCGACCTCGCCAACTGGATGGTGCCCGGTAAGCTGGTCAAGGGTATGGGCGGGGCGATGGATCTGGTCGCCGGTGTCAAACGCGTGGTCGTCATCATGGACCATACCGACAAGCAGGGCCGCCCCAAACTGCTGCACAAATGCACCCTGCCGCTCACGGGCAAGGCCTGTGTCGACCGTATCATCACCACTCTCGGCGTGTTCGATGTGGTGCCGGACGGTCTCAAGCTGATCGAGATCGCTCCCGGCACAACCCGCGACGAAATCACCGCCAAAACCGAGGCCCGCCTCGCGGCCTGAGGCAGGTTTTCCATCACGCGCATCTCATTCTAAACTCCCGCGCGTCTGCGGGAGGAAGTGATCATGCGCCGTGTTACATTGTTCGCCGGTTGTCTTGCCGCCTGTCTTGCCGTTGCACTTCCGGCATTTGCGGCCGCGCCCAGGATGACGAATTGGGACGCAAAGGAAAACGGCAGCCCCAAAACCTATCATCTCGGCGGCTACACGCTGACCCTCTCCGCCAAACGGGGCGGGGACGACATGGCCACACCGCATCTCTCCGTTCGTGCGCCCGGTCTGCCGGTTGTCGCGCTGGATGGGGAGGCGGCTGGCCCGGTGGCGCGGGCGGGATTTGCAGTTCTGCCGCTCGCGCGCGGTGAAAAGCCGTCGGTCATCTTCACAACCTTTTCGGGCGGGGCGCATTGCTGCACACAGATCACCGTGCTGCAGCCGGTGAAGGGCGCCTGGAATACAATCGATCTTGGAAGCTGGGATGGCGGCGGCCTCGGTAGTGTGCCGAAAGATGCCGATGGCGATGGCGTGACCGATTTTGTGCTGGTCGATAACGCGTTTCTCTATGCCTTCGATTCCTATGCCGGAAGCTGGGCGCCGCCATTGATCCTGAATGTGGTGGATGGGCAGGTGAAAAATGTTTCCACCGCGCCGCGTTATGCCGCGCTCTATCGTGCCGATATGGAAAAGACGAAAGCGGCCTGTGCCGAACACAGCAATGGCGCCTGCGCGGGCTATGCGGCGGATGCGGCGCGCATCGGCCATTTTGACGAGGCGTGGAAATTCGTGCTCGCCCATTACGACCGCGAAAGCGATTGGGATTATCCCACCCGCTGCGCGGGCAAACGCACGAACGGCGAGTGCAAGGGCCGTGAGATCAAGCCGCGCGATTTCCCGCAGGCGCTACAATGGTTCCTTGAGGACAATGGCTACCGGCCCTGAGCATCGTCATGGGCTATGATCGGCTTACGACAACAATTTCAGTATGGTTAACGGTTTGTGCAACTTCTCGCTTACCGTCTTATTTTTTTTGAAACATGGTTACATTTCCGTTGCGAAGCCGTTGACGCAGTGATGTAGTCCCGCGCCGTGGCCGCTCTTGACCACGGTTGATTGTGGGGCATGACTTTGAAAAGCAAGATTTTGGCGATGGGTTTGCTGATTGCCGCAACGGCATTCGGCGCACCGGCTGAAGCCGGTGTGATTACACTCAATTTCGGCGGCCTTGGTTTCAGCGGCAGCGCGGCGCTGACACTGGTGCCGAATGTTGCGCCGGCCGATCCGAATCCGAATTGCGGCACAGCCGGCAACAATCCCTGCCGTAGCGATCCGGCTTCGGCTTATGCGATTACCGGCATCAGCGGCACGTTCTCGAATGCCGCGAACGGTATCTCGAATGCACAGATCACCGGGCTGGTGCCGATCAATCCGGCAAACGAACGCGATGCGGTGTTCGATCCCTTTGTCCCCTCCAGCCTCAGCTTCATTGATTACGCGGCTGGCGCGGCTCTGACATATGACAATCTGTTCTATCCCACCGGTTCGCCGATCGTTTGCGATTTTCCGTTCACCGGCACCTATCTCGATGTCTTCGGCATGGCCTTCACGGTTGAAGGCGGATACATCGTCGATCTGTGGGGTGATGGCGATATGAATGGTCCCGGCACGGCGACATACGGCATCCGTGTTGTGCAGGGTACTGACGAACTCGCCAATGTTTTTGCCGGGCTGAACGCCGCGGTGCCGGAAGCGAACACCTTTGCCATGTTCGCGGCCGGTTTGCTGGGCCTGGCCTTCTTGCCAATGCTGCGCAAGCGGTCTTTGGCGGTCTGAAACCGTTCTGCTCCCCTCCCCCTTGTTGGTGGAGGGGAGTTTTTTTATCTTCCACGCACGCGCCTGGGCGTAGTCCCTGATCACTCACCCGAACCGCGCCGCCACCACTCTGCCGGCATCGGCCAGCGCCGCATCACGCGCCGCCGCATCGGCTTTGGCGCCGGTCAGATAGGCCGCCACCAATAGCGGCGCGCGCCCCGGCGGCCACAGGATCGCAATATCATTCGCGGTGCCGTTCCGGCCCGATCCGGTCTTGTTGCCCGCACGCCAATCGCGCGGCAATCCTGCGCGCAGTTTGCTGTCCGCCGTCCGGCATTCGCGCATCCAGATCAGCAAGGGCGCTGCGAAGGCCGCCGATTTTTCGCTGACCAGAATGCGCGCCATATCGGCCAGCATCGCAATGGGCGTGGTGGTGTCGCGCGGGTCGCCCGCAATCGCGGTGTTGAGCGTGGGCTCGGTGCGGTCCAGCCGCGTCACCGTATCGCCATGGCCGCGTAGCCACCGCGTCAACCCGGCCGGTCCGCCGATCTGTTTCAGGATCAGATTGGCCGCGGTGTTGTCGCTCCATTCGATCGCGGCGGCGCAAAGATCGCGCAAGCTCATTGCCCCTGCCTTCACATGCTTCGCGGTGACGGGCGCGTAGTCGAGCAGGTCTGCGCGCCCATAGGCGATCGCACGATCGAGATCGGTTGCCCCCGCGGCCGCACGTTCCAGAACCATCGCCACCGCCAGGAATTTGAAGGTGCTGCACATCGCAAAGCGCTCGTCGCCGCGCCAGGCGAAATGCCTGCCGCTCGCCGTGTCGCGCACCGCCACGCCCAGCCTGCCGCCGGTGCGGGCTTCAATGGCACGGAATGGTGCATCGTCATCGGATCGGGTGGCGCGCGCCCCGCCCGCCACGATCAGGGCCGCGGCCCCGGTCAGGAACCCGCGCCGGGCCGGTTGAATTTTCATCGCTGTGATCCCTCATTCACGGGTGGCACGATCGGCCCAAAATCCGGCATTGTTGAGTCGGCGGGGTCATGCCGCTTCGCTATCCACCGGCGTGCTCGCGCCATTACATAGTCTCTCCAGTCTCCTTTGGCCGCCCCGCATGGGCACCGGGGGAGGGGGAGGTGAAAAACACAAAAATAACCACAAGGCATTTGTCGAGGGTGTTCAACAGGTTACCATTCAAGATCGGGCTGTTTCCGGCGCGGCGAAAATCGGGGGGATTTGCGGATGATCGAGGCATTGCGGGGCTGGACACCGGCCCAGCGCCATGTGGTGGCGGCGAGTTTCCTGGGCTGGACGCTCGACGCCTTCGATTTCTTCCTCCTCGTCTTCGTGCTGAAGGATGTGGCGGCGGAGTTCAACGCCACGGTCGCCACCGTCGCCGTTGCGCTCACGCTCACGCTTGGCCTGCGCCCGGTGGGGGCGTTTCTGTTCGGTCGGCTGGCGGATCGTTATGGCCGCCGCCCGGTCCTGATGCTGGACGTGGCGCTCTATTCCGCTTTCGCCTTCGCCACCGCCTTCTCGCCCAACCTCATGGTGTTCTTCGTGTTGCGCGCCCTCTTCGGCATTGCGATGGGCGGCGAATGGGGCATTGGCGCCTCGCTGACCATGGAATCGGTTCCGGTGCGTTCGCGCGGTTTCGTCTCCGGCCTGCTGCAATCGGGTTATCCGTGCGGCTATCTGCTCGCCTCCATCGTCTTTGCCGTTCTCTATCCGTATATCGGCTGGCGCGGCATGTTCATGGTCGGCGTCATCCCGGCGCTTCTGATCCTCTATATCCGCCGCCATGTGCCTGAATCGCCGGGGTGGGACAGGGCGCACGCCGCCACCGCCACCACCTTTTCGATGCTGCGCAAGCATTGGAAGCTCGCGCTCTATGCCATCGTGCTGATGACCGCGTTCAATTTCTTCAGCCACGGCACGCAGGATCTCTATCCCACCTTCATGCAGGTACAGCGCGGCTTCTCGCACGCCACCGTCAGCACCATCGCGATTTTCTACAATATCGGTGCCATTGCCGGCGGCATCACCTTTGGCATCCTGTCACAGCGGTTGGGCCGGCGGCGCACCATCGTCATCACCGCGCTGCTGTCGTTGCTTGCCGTGCCGCTATGGGCGTTCTCGCCCAATGCGGTGCTGCTGGGTGTCGGCGCCTTCGTGATGCAGTTCTTCGTCCAGGGTTGCTGGGGCGTGATCCCGGCCCATCTGAACGAAATCTCCCCGGCGGAGGCGCGCGGCACCTTTCCCGGCACCGTCTATCAATTGGGGAATTTCATCGCTTCGTCGAATGCACCGCTACAGGTGATGATCGCGGGCTCTTTCGGCGGGCGCTATTCGATCGCGCTCGCTTTGGTCGCGATGGCAGCGGCGCTGGTGATCGCGGTTCTGATCGGCTTCAGCCGCGAAGCGAAAGAGATCGATCTGAATGCACGCGCACTCTAGCCGCGTGTGTTGCTAGCCGTGCATGCTGATGTCGACACGGTCTTGATTGCCGCTGTCGGCGCCGCCCAGTGCGCGCACGTCGATGCGGTCTGAAGGAACACCGGCATCGATCAGCAATTGCCGTACCGCCAGTGCACGTTTCAAACTCAGCCGCCGCGCTTCGGAGGATTTGTCGCCCTTCGTACCGGCATAGGCTTCGAGCAGCAGCCGGTTCGCCCCGCCCGCCATTTCATTGGCGTAATTGCCCGCGATGGATTTGAGCGCGGCGGCGGCTTCCGGCGTTGGCGCGACGGCGCCTGCGCCGAAATTGATGTGTACATTGCGCGGCGCGCCCGTGGCGGCAGCCGTGCTTTGCGCGGATTCCGATGGCGGCGGTGCGGCCGCATTGTCACCCGACAGGCTGAAGGGAATCCCGCCTGTGCTGTGCTTCGGTGCGGCTGGCGCGGGTTTCGCCACTTTGGTTTCCACCTTTGGCGCTGCTTTCCCTGGCGGCGGGGCGGGCCGTGTTGCTGCTGGCGGCGGCGTTTCGGGCGCGGGTTCGGCTATCGATGCTTCAGGCGCCGCCGGTGCTTCCTGTGCTGCGGTTTCCGGTGCTGGTGTCTTCGTCACCTTCGGCTTGTGCGGGGCCGCGCGATGGGGCTTCGGCATGCGCAGAATGATCGGTTCCTGATTGCCGGTTGTTGCGGGCGCGGCAAATCCGCCGAAGGGATCGACATTGGGGTTCACCACCATTGTGCGCCCGGTTTCGGGGTCGCGCACCACGCGCGTGCCGCTCGGCCCCGCAGCCAGCGCCGCTGTGGCAAGCAAGGCCGACGCAAGGATGGCAAGGCTCGCCCGACCAGCAATGTGGCGGCCGATGACGTGACGGGTGATGTGCTGCTGTTTCACGGATCCCGCGCGCTCCAGTTCTTCCCCGCGAATCAGGATAATCGGGCTATCGCGCAATCGCTAGTGTAGATGCCGAAAGGCGCAACGCGGCTTGTCCTCAGCGGGCCTCGGCCTGCCGGATCAGTTTGAGGAATTGCGGATGCAGTGCCTCATTCGCGGCGAGGATATTGCCGCTCTCCAGCATGCGCGCGCCACCGTCCAGATCGCTGACCACGCCGCCCGCTTCACGCACCAGAAGTACACCGGCCGCAATATCCCAGATCTGCAGCCCGCGCTCCCAATAAGCGTCATAACGTCCGGCCGCGAGCCAGGCGAGGTCGAGCGCTGCGGAGCCGAATCGCCTGACGCCAGGGCTCACCGCCATCACCGCCGCCAGTTCGCCCAGAAACCGCTCATGCCCGTCCTTGCCCATGAACGGAATGCCGGTGGCAGACAGCGCATCGCGCATCTGTTTTCTTGCCGCCACACGCAAACGCTTGTCGTTCAGATAGGCGCCATGGCCCTTTTCGGCGATGAACAGATCGTCGGATATCGGATTGTAGACCAGCGCGGACACGATCTGCCCCTCGCGCTCCAGCGCGATGGAAATCGCGAAATGTGGAATGCTGTGCAGAAAATTGGTGGTGCCGTCCAACGGATCGATGATGAAACGGTGTGTCTTGTCCGGCCCTTCGATGGTGCCGGATTCCTCGACCAGAAAACCGTAGCCGGGCCGGGTGCGCGACAATTCCTCAATCAGGATGCGTTCGGTGCGCCTATCGGCGTTGGAAACGAAATCCGCCGGTCCTTTCAGCGAAACCTGAAGGTTCTCCACCTCGCCAAAATCGCGGATCAGCGCGCGGCTTGCCTTGCGGGCCGCTGCTATCATCACATTTAACGCCGGCGATAGATACGGCATCTCTATTCCGCCCGGCGGACGTAGCTGCCATCTTCCGTGGCGACAATGACCCTGGTGCCCGCATCGATGAAGGGCGGCACCTGAATCTTCATGCCGTTTTCCAGCGTGGCGCTTTTGTAGGATGGCGCCGCCGTGCCGCCCCGCAAGACCGGGTCGGCTTCGGTAATCGTCAGGGTCACATGCTGGGGCAGGGCAATGCCGATCGGCTTGCCGTCGTAAAGCTGCACCAGCGTTTTCATCCCGTCCTGCAGATATTGCGCCTGATCGCCGACGAAATCCGCCGCCAGCTCGATCTGGTCATAGCTTTCCATATCCATGAAGGTCAGCATGTCGCCCGAAGCATAGAGGAACTGGAAATCCTTCTTCTCAAGATAGATTTCCTCCACCGTCTCGTCGGAACGGAAACGCTGGTTCAGCTTGGTGCCGCTGGTGACGTTCTTGAGTTCGACCTGATTGTAGGCGCCACCCTTGCCGGGCTTCACCTTCTGGGTCTTCACCGCCATCCACAGCCCGCCGTCATATTCGAGCATGGTGCCGGGGCGAATGTCGTTGCCGGAAATCTTGGCCATATGGGTTGCACCGCCGCTGTTCGCGATCACGGTCCTTTCAAAGGGCGAGGTCAAAGAGCGCGCGGGTTGTATCAACCGGCACGTTCTTTGTCATCTGGGCGGTCTCAGCCGCGGAACAGCGCGTTAAAGGCGCGTACCGCCGCTTCCGGGCCTTGCGGGTAAGTCCACACCCCGGCCGAGACGGCCAGGAAATCTGCCCCCGCCTCGACCAGCGGCCGGGCGTTCGCGATCGTGATGCCGCCGATGGCCACCACCGGCACCACCATCATCTCCGCCCACCATTGCAGCAATTCGATCGGCGCCTGTGTCTTGGGCGTCTTGGTTGCGGTCGGGAAAAACGCACCGAAGGCGACGTAATCGGCGCCTGCCTCGCCTGCCTCCATCGCCAGATGGCGGGAATCGTGACAGGTGACGCCGACAATGCGGTCATTTCCCATCGCGGCGCGCGCGGCGGCGTAGGGGGCATCTTCCTGCCCGACATGCACCCCGTCGCAAGCCAGTTCGGCGGCAAGGTCGGGCCGGTCGTTCAGGATGAAGGCAACATCGGCTCCTTGCGCGATGGGCATCAGGATTTCCGTGGCGCGGCGGATGGTGTCGTCATCCACCTCCTTCAGCCGCAATTGCAGCGTGGCGACATCGCCGCCGGCGAGCGCGCGTTTCAGATCGTCCGCAAATTCGCGCGGCTCCAGCCGCGGCGGCGTGATCAGGTACAGCCGGCAATGCTGGTCCGTGGCGCTCACGCCGCCTTCTTTTCAAGGGCGGCTTGCCATTTCCCCGTCGCTGCCAGCCCGTTCATTTTGGCGCGATGGGCAAAGGCGGCCTGTGCCTTGGCCACATTGTCCGCCTTGCCGCCCCATGCTTTTTGCGGGGCTGCCTGCAACGCGCGGCCATAGGAGAAGGTCAGCGCCCAGGGCAGGTCCGGATGGCCTGCGTTCATCGCATTCAGATGCGCGGTCGCGTCTTCATCGGATTGCCCGCCGGAGAGGAAGGCGATGCCCGGCACCGCCGGCGGCACACACGCTTTCAGCAGCTTCACCGTACGTTCGGCCACTTCCGCAACGCCTGCCTGTTTCGCGCACTTCTTGCCCGCGATCACCATGTTCGGCTTCAGGATGGTGCCTTCCAGTTGCACCTTGGCGTAATAGAGCTGCTGATAGACTTCCTTCAGCACAAATTCCGTCACGCGCGCGCACGTATCGATGTCGTGGCCGCCATCCATCAGAACTTCCGGCTCGACAATCGGCACAATGCCCTGTTCCTGACACAGGGCCGCATAGCGGGCCAGTGCATGCGCATTGGCATTGATGCAGGCATAGCTTGGAATGCCGTCGGCAATGTCGATCACCGCACGCCATTTGGCGAAGCGTGCACCCAGTTTGTGATACTCGATCAACCGCTCGCGCAAACCGTCCAGGCCTTCGGTCACAGTCTCGCCCGGGCAATGGGCCAGCGGCTTCGCGCCCTGATCGACCTTGATCCCCGGCACCGCGCCCGCCGCCTCGATCAGCTTGACCAGCGGCGTGCCGTCCTTCGCGTTCTGGCGGATGGTCTCGTCGTAAAGGATCACGCCGGAAATGTTGTTTGTCATCGCGTCGGCGCTGCGGAACAGCAATTCGCGATAGTCACGGCGATTGTCGGCGGTGGACTCCACGCCGATCGCATCGAACCGCTTCTTGATCGTGCCGGAGCTTTCGTCGGCGGCCAGAAGACCTTTGCCGTTCGCCACCATGGCACGTGCGATTTTATTGAGTTCTGCGATGTCCATCGCCTAGCTCCCTTTGCTTTCCATCAGGGCCGCCACACCGGGCAGTTCCTGTCCTTCCAACCATTCCAGAAATGCACCGCCGGCGGTCGAGACGTAGGTGAAATCGTCCGCCACACCGGCATGGTTCAGCGCGGCCACCGTGTCGCCACCGCCCGCCACCGAAAGAAGATCGCCGGATTTCGTGCGTTGGGCGACCAGCTTGGCCGCCGCCACCGTACCGGCATCGAATGGTGCGGTTTCAAACGCACCGAACGGCCCGTTCCACACCAATGTCCGCGTCGTGTGCAGCCGCTTCTCGAATTCGGCGATGGTCGCGGGCCCCACGTCGAGGATCATCTCATCCGCCCCCACCTCGTGCACATCGACCGTGCGATGGGCGGCGTGAGCCTTGAATTCCTTTGCCACCACCGCATCCGTCGGCAGAAGCAGCACCGCGCCCGTCTCGGTCGCCTTGTGCAGAATGCGTGCGGCGGTTTCGATCTGGTCGTTCTCGCACAGCGATTTTCCGATCGCGATGCCTTGCGCGGCCAGGAAGGTGTTGGCCATCGCGCCGCCGATCACCAGCGTTTCCACCCGCGCCACCAGATTTTCCAGCAACGCGATCTTGGTCGAGACCTTGGCGCCGCCCACCACCGCCAGCAATGGCCGTTCGGGATCGGCAAGCGCCTTGTGCAGATGTTCAAGCTCCGCCTGCATCGAACGCCCCGCCGCCGATGGCAGCAGATAGGCCAGCGTGGTGGTCGACGCATGCGCCCGGTGGGCAGCGGAAAAGGCATCGTTGACGAAAAAATCGCCGAGTTTTGCAAGGCTCTGTGCGAAGTCGCGCTCGCCCGCTTCTTCGCCGGCATGAAAGCGCGTGTTCTCCAGAAGAAGAACCTCGCCGTCCTTCAGCGCGGCAACCGCATTCTCCGCCGCCGCGCCAATGCAATCGTCTGCGAACGCGACTGTGCGCCCGGCCGCCTTCGCCAGTTCCGGCACCACCGGCTTCAGCGACATCGTGGGCACGCGCTTGCCCTTCGGCCGGTCGAAATGGGAGAGCACGATGACGCGCGCGCCTTTTTCGGCCAGCTCGCGAATGGTCGGCGCCTGGCGTTCGATGCGCGACAGATCGGTGACCGCGCCATCTT
>Ga0209963_1002244_pt1 | contig 10146 bp, 9 predicted proteins | sample ThiBio_1000_biof_2_FD_183957 | JGI IMG/M metagenome (GOLD analysis project Ga0209963, IMG submission 183957) | Wastewater bioreactor microbial communities from Cape Town, South Africa - Thiocy_cont_1000_biof (SPAdes) | ecosystem: Engineered > Bioreactor > Thiocyanate-remediating >...
TTTGTACGGCGCGTAGTTGCCGTGCCACGCCACCACGTCGATGGGCGAATGCGGGAGCTTGGTCATGTAGAGCGCGCCGCCCCACTTCACGTAAAGCTCGGTCGGCGTGTCCTTGTCCTCATAGGCCGCGACCGGCGTGAGGAAGTCGCGCGAATTGGCGAGGCAGTTGGCGCCGATCGGCCCGCGCTCCGGCAGCGTGAAAGCGCCGCCGTAGTTCTCGCACAAATAGCCGCGCGCCGGGCCGTTTGGAATCTCGACGCGGAATTTGACGCCGCGCGGGATCACCGCGATCTCGCCGGGCTCGATGTCGATGCGGCCGAATTCGGTAACGAAGCGCAGGTCACCCTGCTGCGCCACGAACATCATCTCGCCGTCGGCATTGTAGAAGTGCTGATCCACCATCGACCTGGTGATGAGATAAACATGCGCGGCCATGCCGGCCTGCGTGTTGGCATCGCCCGCCGTGGTCATGGTCTGCACGCCCTGCACGAAGGTCAACTCCTCCTTCGGCATCGGCGTCGGATCCCAGCGCAACTGGGAAATCGGCATGTCGTCTTCGAAGCACGGCGCGGTGCGCCACAGCATCGGATCGATCTTGGTGAAGCGGCCGGAGTGCTTCACCGACGGACGAATGCGATAAAGCCACGAGCGCTCATTTGAGCCGCGCGGCGCAGTGAACGGCGAACCTGACAGTTGCTCGGCGTAAAGGCCGTAAGCGCAGCGCTGCGGCGAGTTGCGGCCGATCGGCAGCGCGCCGGGCAGCGCCTCGGTCTCAAAACTGTTGCCGAAGCCGGACATGTAACCCGGCGTCACGCCGGCGGTGCCTTGCTTCAGGCTGTTGGGCGCGGTGTTGATATTCATCTCACTCTCCCATTGGCTTGCTGCATGATCGACGCCGATATCAGTGTCTGCGCTCAGCCTTGCAGCGCCGCCCACATTTCGCGGTCGCGCTTATCGGTCCAGATCACCGGATCGTCGATGCCCGACGCCTCGTCGAAGGCGCGCGAGACGTTGAACGGCAGGCAATGCTCGTAGATCGCGAAGCTCGAGAACTTCGGGTCCATCACCTCGCGGGTCGCTGCCATGGTTTCTTTCAGGCTACGGCCCTTGGCGACGGAGATTTCCGCCGCGCCGTAGAGGGTCGAAACGAAATCGCGCGTCATGGCGATGGCCTCGCGCGTGGTCTCGAGACCTTTGAGCGCATCGCCACGGCCTGGCGCGATCGCCTTCGGATTGAATTCGCGAATCTCGTTCAAGGTCATCGGCCATTCGCGTAGGTGCGCGTCGCCGCAATAGCAGGCCGAGTGATATTCGATCAGGTCGCCGGAGAACATCACCTCGGCATCCGGCACCCATGCGACGATGTCGCCGGAGGTGTGGCCGGCGCCAAGCTGCATCAGCCGCACCTCGCGCTTGCCGAGATAAATCGACATTTCGCCCTCGAAGGTCAGCGTCGGCCAGGTCAGGCCGGGAATGCTGGCGGCGTCCTGGAACAGCCGCGGGAAGCGGCCGTATTCGGAATCCCAGTCCTGCTGGCCGCGTTCCTCGACCAGACGATACGTCTCCTGCGAGGCGATGATGCCCTGCGCATGATAGGCCGACGCGCCGAGCACACGCACCGCGTGATAATGCGACAGCACGACATATTTGATCGGCTTGTCGGTGACGGTCTTGACGCGCTCGATCACCTTGTTGGCCATCGCCGGCGTCGCCTGCGCGTCGAACACGATGCAGCCATCGTCACCAACGATCACCGCAGAGTTCGGATCGCCCTCGGCGGTGAAGGCATACAGATCGGTGCCGATCTCGGAGAAGGTGACCTTCTTCTCGGTCAGATCGGTGGTGGAGGCGAAACCTTTGGCCATATCGTTCAAACTCTCTCGTTCGGTCTTCAGTTACGATTGGTGTTGCGGCTGCACGTCCGTGACGATGCGGCGGCGGCCGAGCGCGACAGCCTCGCGCAGCACGTCGATATCGCCGATGTGGTTGGCGAGGATCAGCACCAGCGCGGCGTCGAACGCGGCGCTCTGCTCTTCGTCGAGGCCGCGATGCGCTTCGACGATGGCGCGAAACGCGTCGTCAGGCTTGGCAAAATTCGAGGCGGTCGATAACGGCATCATATTCCTCAACTGATCGCGCAGGCGCGGTTCATCGCGGCTTCGACACTGGCGCGGGTCGGTGCGCGGAAACGCGCGGCGACATAACCGTCGGGCCGCAACAGATAGGCGGTGCCGGGCCGCGCGTCGTAACGCGCCTGCGCGGTGCCGGCGTCATCGCCAAAACCATCGCCGCCGATCCGGATCTCTTTCACGGCTTCATGCAACGCCGTCGCACCGCCGTTGGCGAACTGCATCAGGGTAAAATCCTTGCCGAGCGCGGTGAATGCCTCGGTGAGAAACTTGTCGCCACCTTCGCGCGTCTTGAGCGGAGCATCCGGCATCGAAGTCCCCGGCACCGGGCCGCCGGTCCATGCGTCGGCGTCGGGCGTCGACAGCGGCGTCTCGTAGCGCGACGGCACCGACAGCCGCCCACCATTGATCATGCGCTTGCCGAACTCGGTGTCCTTGGCAAGCGACAGCACCGCCTGTCGCAGCCGCGCCTCCTGCTTCGTTGCCGGCGCCATGAAATCGGTCGAGCGGGTGGATTCGCGAATGTTCTCGTCGGCGGCGAAACTGCGCTCGATGTGATAGCTTTCCAGCAATGCCTCGGGCGAGGTGCCCTTGAGCACGCGCGCCAGCTTCCACGCGAGGTTTTCCGCGTCTTCAAGCCCGGAATTGGCGCCGCGCGCGCCGAACGGCGACACCTGATGCGCGGAATCGCCGGCGAACAGCACGCGGCCGTGAACGAAGCGATCCATCCGGCGGCACTGGAATTTGTAGACCGAGACCCATTCGAAATCGAACGCGTCATGCCCCAGCATCCGCGCGATGCGCGGCCGCACGTTCTCGGGCCGGCGCTCCACCGTCGCGTCGTGCTCGGGGCTCAGTTGAAGATCGATGCGCCAGACATCGTCGGGCTGGCGATGCAGCAGCGCCGAACGGCCGGCATGGAACGGCGGATCGAACCAGAACCAGCGCTCGGTGGGAAACTCCGCGGTCATTTTCACGTCGGCGATCAGGAATTGATCCTCGAACACCTGACCGTGAAAATCCGCACCCACCATGCCGCGCAGTGACGAGCGCGCGCCGTCAGCGGCGACCACATAGTTGGCGGCGAGGCGATAAGGACCATCCGGCGTCTCGATGGTGAGCAATACGTGATCGTTGCGCTGCTCCAGCGCGGTCACCTTGTTACGCCAGCGCAGATCGACTGCCGGCAGATCGCGGATCAAATCGACCAGATAGGCTTCGGCGTAATACTGCTGCAAGTTGATGAAGGCCGGCATCTTGTGGCCGTCTTCCGGCAGCAGATTGAACTGATAGAGCTGCTGGTCACCGTGAAAAATCTTGCCGACGCTCCACACCACGCCCTTGTCGACCATGCGCTGACCGACGCCGAGGCGATCCCAGTATTCCAGCGAGCGTTTGGAGAAACAGATGGCGCGCGAGCCCTCGCCGATGCGGTCGGCATCGTCGATCAGTACAACCGGCTCCCCGCGCTGCGCCAGATCGATCGCCAGCGACAGCCCGACAGGTCCCGCGCCCACGACCACGACGGGATGATGCGCGGCATCCGTCGCCGCGCGGTCCTGATCCGGATGGCGGCGATAGCCGAATTGGGTGATGTGGTGCGTCATGCCGATCCGTACACGCCCTCGAGGCCAATCCGCCGGAGCGCCGGCCGAAACCGCCGCCCTGCCCGAATTGGCTGTTGCTCCGATCCCAATCGCGAGATAGTCTCACTTGCAACTATCTAAACGCTTTGCCGCCCCGTTCGTCAACCGAAACTTTGGAGCCGTTCTTGGCCAAGCTCGACCTGTTCAAGTTCGTGCCGTTCCGGCTGAACCGGCTCGGCGCCGAGGTCTCCGCCGCGCTGTCGAGCGAATATCGCGCGCGCTATGGCCTCGACATTCCGGAATGGCGGGTGATGGCAACGCTCGGCTTTCGCAACGAGGCGTGCAGCGCGCAATACATCGCGCAGTGCACCCGCACGCACAAGTCCACCATCAGCCGCGCGGTCACGTCGCTGCTGGAGCACGAACTGATCGAACGCGTGGAAAACACCGAGGACCGCCGCGAGTTCCGCCTCGCGCTGACCCGCAAGGGCCAGGCGCTCTACGAAGAACTGATCCCGCGCCTGTTGCGCCGCGAGCAGGAAATCCTCTCTTGCCTGACGGCACAGGAACGCAAGGAGTTCGCGCGGCTGCTCGGCAAGATCGAGGACAGCCTCGATCTGGTACAGGCCAGCCGCCCGATGAGCGAGGTCGAGGCGTACTAAGCCTTCGCAAACGATCTTGACGGCGCGACGTGCAGCGCAAAGGCGTCGGCCTTGTCGCTGACGCGCGGATAGATCTCGCAGACCAGCGGATCATGTCCCGGAATGACGCGGTCGGGATGCCCGGCCAGCCGTTCGGCGGTGGCCCAGCCCTCCATCATGTCACCGAGGTTGTAGACGATCGGGAACGGGCTGCGGCGATGCAGGTTCGCATAATAGTGCGCGGCGTCGGAGGCCAGCACCACCGGCCCGCGCGCCGTAGCCACCCGGACGATCTGCAAACCGTCGGAATGGCCACCGACATGGTGCAGCGTCACGCCGGGCGCGATCTCACCCTCGCCCTTATGGAACGTGACGCGCTCGCTGTAGACGTGACGCACCATCAAGGTGACGTCCTCGACGGAGAACGGATGCCGCAACATGCCGTGGCACATGCAGCGCCCGGTGGCGTAGCTCATCTCGCGGTCCTGCAAATGGAACCGGGCGTTGGGAAAGCGGTCGAGATTGCCGGCATGGTCGTAGTGCAGATGCGTCACCACCACATCGCCGATGCTGTCGGCCTTGACGCCGAATGCCGCCAGCGCATCGACCGGATTGACCGTCAGCTTGCGGCTGCGCTCTTTCGCCGCGACCTCGTTGAAGCCCGTGTCCACCAAAATGTCGCGGCCGCCACCGCGGATCAGCCAGACGAAATAGTCGAGATCGGACGCCGTGGTCTCATGCGGATCGGGGGCGAGGAAATTCATCTGCGGCGTGCGCGGCGACATCGTCGCGTAGCGGATAGCGAAAATTTCGTAAGTCTGTGACACGGGTCGTCCTCTGGTTGCGTTTCTTGCCCGCATTCACACCATCCGCGCCGCAAATGTCAAAGGTAGCGGATGACATGCCATCGCTGCGCCTTTGAACCTTGCCGATCCGTATCGCGTCCTATCCGTGCAGGCTGCGGTGCAGCCCGCGCTTCAGGAGCAGGCTTCTTTCTTGTGTGATCATAATCACATTCCCTGCCGGCGCGCGGACTAGAGTGGCAGCCATCGCACTCACAATCGAACGGAGATGAAGATGATGAGCCGGCGGACATATCTGGGCACCACCCTCGCCCTCGCAATGCTGACTGGCGGCTTTGTCGTGTCGCCCGTCCTGCAATCGGCCGTGGCCGGCGAGTTGTCGACGCAGCAGATCATCGACGGTCTGAAGCCGAGGACCCGCAGCCTCAGCGTATCGACGCGCGCGCACCTCAACGACGCTGACACCGCGTTTATCCAGCGTGTGCGCGCGCAGAGCCGGTCGCTGTCGCTCGGCGACCGTGAACAGATGGCCGAGATCGCGGCCAAGCGGCCGAAGATCGACGTCGAGATCAACTTCGATTTCAACTCGGCTGAACTGACGCCGCGCGCCGAGCCGCAGCTCAACAGCCTCGGCAAGGCACTCACCAGTCCCGAATTACAAGGCTCGGTGGTGATGCTGGGCGGCCATACCGACGCGAAGGGCGCCGACGACTACAATCAGAAACTGTCGGAACGCCGGGCGGAGACGGTGAAGCGCTTCCTTGTCGACAACTACAAGGTCTCGCCGGACCTGCTGGTGACATCCGGCTACGGCAAGGACGGCCTGAAGAATTCAGCCGAGCCCTTTGCGGCGGAAAATCGCCGTGTCGAGATCGTCAACGTGGCCGAGAAGGAGCACGCGGCCAAGTAGCCGTCCGCTCGCTCTCCACACCAGACGCAGCGCGGGCCCTCACCCGCGCTGCGGTTCGTTGCCACGGCGGGTGATGCGTAGCATCGCGGTGCGGCCGGAAGCCTCCACGAACAAGGGGGTCCTATTTGAAAATGCGATGCCGTGGGGTACGGTCGTGGACCTGTTGCTGAATACAGTTTGCCTTCGTTCTTCCGCGGACCGTCGCCTCATGAAATTGCGCATTGCCCTGCTTGCTGCCCTGTCGATGCTGGCGACACCGCTGCTTCCGGTGGTCGCGGCCCATGCCGACGGCGAGCGCCTGGCCCTGATCATCGGCAATGCCAAATACCCCGACAACGAAACGCCGCTGAAGGAGCCGATCAACGACGCCCGCGACATCGCCGATGAATTGAAGCGCGATGGCTTCGAGGTCGAGATCGGCGAGAACCTTTCCGGCGAGGCCATGCGTCGCGCCCTCGATAAATTCTATGGCCAGATCAAACCGGGCACCGCGGCGCTGATCTTCTTCAGCGGCTTCGGCATCCAGTCGGCGCGGCAAAGCTACATCCTGCCGGTCGATGCGCAGATCTGGACCGAGGCGGATGTTCGCCGCGACGGCTTCAGCCTCGAAACCATTCTCGGCGAGATCAACAGCCGTGGCGCCGGGGTGAAGATCGCGCTGCTCGACGCTTCGCGCCGCAATCCGTTCGAGCGCCGGTTCCGCAGTTTCTCGGCGGGCCTTGCGCCGGTGATCGCGCCGAGCGGCTCGCTGGTGATGTATTCGGCGGCGTTGAGTTCGGTGGTCGGCGATTCCGGTGCCGAGCGCAGTCTGTTCGTGGGCGAGTTACTCAAGGAAATCCGCGTTCCCGATCTCACCGCCGAAGAAACGCTCAACCGCACCCGCGTCGGCGTGACGCGCGCCTCGCGCAGCGAGCAAGTGCCGTGGATATCGTCGTCGCTGGCGGAAGACTTCGCTTTCGTCGCCGGCGCCAAGGTCGCCAAGCTCGATCCGAAGCCGCTCGTCCCCGAGGTCAAACCGGCGGCGCAGCCGCCAGCCACGACCGAACCGGCGAAGCCGGTGGCGGTCGCCACCCAGCCGGAGCCTGCGAAGCCAGCGGAGGCCAAGCCAGTTGAAGCCAAGCCTATCGAGGTCAAGCCCATCGAAGCGAAGCCCGTCGAAGTCAAACCGGCGGAAACCAGCGTCGCGTCACTGGCTCATGAACCGACGGTCGCGGCGCTGAACGCCAAGATCGCCGCCAACCCGAAGGACGTCAACTCGCTGTACCGGCGCGGCCAGGTCTATGCCAGCAAGGGCGCCTATAGCGCGGCCATCAAGGATTTCGATGAGACGCTGAAACTGAACCCGAAGGACGTCGAGGCGCTCAATAACCGCTGCTGGACCCGCACTGTCGTCGGCGAATTGGCGAACGCGCTGAAGGACTGCAACGAGGCGCTGCGGCTGCGTCCCGGCTTCGTCGATGCGCTCGACAGCCGCGGTTTGCTTTATCTCAAGACCGGTAAGGCCAAGGACGCCATCGTCGACTTCGACGCCGCACTCAAGGTCAATCCGCGGCTGACGTCGTCACTCTATGGCCGAGGCCTCGCCAAGCAGCGCAGCGGCGCGGCGGCGGCCGGCGAACTCGACATCACCAACGCCAAGGCGATGGACCCCAACATCGTCAAGGAATTCGCCGGCTACGGCGTAAACTGAGTTTGATTGCGCGGAGCGTGGCCGGATGACCGGCCGTTCCGTCGCGGATTTCATAAACCCGGGGCCGGCTTTCCGGTCTCTCACGGACAACTGTTTCCATCGTTGGCTCCAACCAGCGTCTTTATTGCAGCGGAGGAATTTCATCATGGCAATCGCATCGAAACGACACGGTCGCGACACGCTCCGTTCGCTTCTGGTCCTTGGCGTGCTGATGGCGATGAGCGGCGGCATGGCGAATGCCGGCGAGGTCAGCGAGGGGCAGATTCTGCAAGCGCTGACGCCGAAGAAGCCGCTGACGCGCAGCCTGTCGATGACGCCGCCGCCCGAAGCTACGACGAACCCCGCCGACACCCGCTTCATCGATACCGTGCGCAACCGCACGACGCGCTCGCTGTCCACCGGCGAGCGCCAGCAGATCGCAACCATCGCCGACCAGCGGCCGAGCATCGATCTCGAAATCAACTTCGACTACAACTCGGCGACCATCGGCACGCAGGCTAAATCGGCGGTCGAGGCACTGGGACGCGCGCTCACCAATCCCGACCTGAAAGGCTCGACCTTCCTGCTCGCGGGTTACACCGACGCCGCCGGCAGCGACAGCTACAATCAATCGCTGTCGGAACGACGCGCCGACGCCGTGAAACACTATCTGGTCGAGAAATTCGCGATCGCGGGCGACGAACTGGTCACGGTCGGCTACGGCGAAACCCGGTTGAAGAAACCGGACGCGCCGCTCGACGCCGCCAACCGGCGTGTGCAGATCGTCAACATGCAGAACAAGACGGCGTCCAAGTAACATCTCTTAGTAACATCGTTGTGCCAACCGCCCTGCACCACCCCACGGATTCCTCTCATCGACAAGCGACGCCGTTCATGATCGAGCCCAACCGTCAGCCGCCCGTGGCGTCAGACATTGCCGTAGCGCCACGATGGCTGTCGGCGACACTTGGCACATTGCCCCGCGCCTTCGCGCTCGCCGCGCTGCTCGGCGGCGCCATAATCACGCCGCTCCATGCCGCCGAAGGAACGAACAACAATGGCGTCACTGTCAGCGTGGTGAAAGCCAAGCACGCCTGCTTTTCCGACATGATCCGCGTCACCGGCTTCGTGGTGCCGAAGCAGGAAGCCGTGGCGAATGTCGACACCGAAGGCTCGAAGGTCACCGATCTTCTCGTGCATGAAGGCGATGTCGTCACCGACAATCAAGAGTTGGCAAAGCTGACGCCCTCGCCCGCCGGCAGTTCACGCAATCCCATCGTCCTGAAGGCGCCGGCCGCCGGCCTGATCACCAAGGTGCACACCATGGTCGGCGCGCCGGCCTCGCCGCAGGCCGAGCCGATGTTTCGCATCGCGATCGACAACGTTCTCGAATTCGACGTCGAAGTGCCGGGCCTCCATATGCCGAAGCTGACCGTTGGCGCCACCGCCCGCATCAGCCGCGACGGCCAGCCTGATCTCGCCGGCCGCATCCGCCGGATTGATCCGCAGATCGACCAGCGCACCCAGCTCGGCCACGTCCGCGTAGCGCTGACCGGCAACGCGCCGCTGCGGGTCGGCCTGTTCGCGCGCGTCAGTATCGATGCCAAGCGAAGCTGCGGCGTGTCGATCCCGCGTTCGGCGGTGGACCATTCGACGATTCAGGTCGTCGCCGGCGACGTTATCGAGACGCGGCGGGTGCGCACCGGCCTGAATTCCGACACCGCTGTGGAAATTCTCGAAGGTCTCAAGACCGACGAGATCGTGGTCGCCGATGCCGGCACCTCGCTGCATGACGGCGACCGCGTCAAACCCATCTTCAACGACGACCCCGATCGCCTGCGAGGCCGATAAAACATGTCGCTCAATATCTCGGCCTGGTCGATCCGCCACCCGCTGCCGTCGGTGCTGTTCTCCATCATCCTCCTGGCGCTGGGCTGGATCAGCTTCACCAAGCTCGCGGTGACGCGGCTGCCGGCTGCCGACATTCCGGTGATCTCGGTTGCGGTGTCGCAATTCGGCGCCGCGCCTGCCGAACTGGAAGCGCAGGTCACCAAGACCATCGAGGACGGCGTCTCCGGCGTCGAGGGCGTTCGCCATATCGCATCGTCGATCACCGACGGCCTGTCGGTGACCACCATCCAGTTCGCATTGGAAACCAATACCGACCGTGCGCTCAACGACATCAAGGACGCGGTGACGCGGGTCCGCGCCAACCTGCCGCAGAACGTCAACGAGCCGCTGATCCAGCGCGTCGACGTTATCGGCCTGCCGATCGTTACTTACGCGGCGATCTCGCCCGGCAAAACGCCGGAGCAATTGTCGTATTTCGTCGACGACGTGGTGAAGCGCGCGCTGCAAGGTGTGCGCGGCGTGGCGCAGGTCGAACGCATCGGCGGCGTCGAGCGCGA
>Ga0209963_1002246_pt1 | contig 10134 bp, 9 predicted proteins | sample ThiBio_1000_biof_2_FD_183957 | JGI IMG/M metagenome (GOLD analysis project Ga0209963, IMG submission 183957) | Wastewater bioreactor microbial communities from Cape Town, South Africa - Thiocy_cont_1000_biof (SPAdes) | ecosystem: Engineered > Bioreactor > Thiocyanate-remediating >...
TCCGAACGATCGAGAAACGGAGGACGCGTTGTCCGCTGAGCAGATCCTGGCGCCGGCTTCGGTGCGACTGGGGCTGCCCTCGATGACCAAACAGGAGGCGATCCGGCTCTGTGGCGAGGTGCTCGTCCAGGCCGGAGCCGCCACGCCTGACTACATCGACGGCATGTTCGCCCGCGAGTTGCAGGTCTCCACCTATCTGGGTGAGGGCGTGGCGATCCCGCACGGCACCAACGAGTCGCGGCAGTTCATCACCTCGGCGGCGCTGGGCTTCCTCCAGTTCCCGGACGGGATCGACTGGGACGGCAATCGGGTGGTGCTCTGCATCCCGATCGCCTCGGCGTCCGACGAACACCTGGACATCCTGGCCAACCTCGCCGGGGTACTGATGGAGCCCGAGGCCGCCGAGCGGCTGCGGAACACCACCTCGGTCGACGACGTCCTGGCACTGCTCAATTCGACGGAAGGGAACTGATGAAGGTCCTGCGCTTCTACGCACCGGGGGACGTCCGCGTCGAGGAGGCTCCGAAGCCGTCGATCACGGCGGACGAGATCCTGATCCGCGTCCGCAACTGCTCGACCTGTGGCACGGACGTCAAGATCTTCCACAACGGGCACCAGAACATCACCCCACCGCGGGTGATGGGGCACGAGGTGGCCGGCGAGGTCGCCGAGGTCGGCGCGAACGTCCCCGGCTGGGCGGTCGGCGACCGCGTCCAGGTGATCGCCGCCGTCCCGTGCGGCGAGTGCTACGAGTGTCGCAAGGGCTGGATGGCCGTCTGCGAGAACCAGACGTCCATCGGCTACCAGTACGACGGCGGCTTCGCCGAGTACATGGTGGTGCCGCAGGCCGTCCTCAAGGTGGACGGGCTGAACCGGATCCCCGACGGCGTGGGCTTCGACGAGGCGTCCGCGGCCGAGCCGTTCGCCTGTGCGATCAACGCCCAGGAACTGCTGGGGATCGAGCCGGGCGACACGGTCGTCGTGTTCGGTGCGGGCCCGATCGGGTGCATCCACACCCGGATCGCACGTGGCGTGCACAAGGCCGGGAAGGTGTTCCTGGTCGACGTGAACGCCGAGCGGCTGGCCATGTCGGCTGCCGCCGTCCAGCCGGACGAGGTGATCGACGCCTCGACCGTCGACGTCGTCGCCGAGGTGATGCGCCTGACCGGTGGCAGGGGAGCGGACGTGGTGATCACCGCGACCGCCGCCAACATCACCCAGGAGCAGGCGATCGCCATGGCCGCCCGGAACGGCCGGATCTCGTTCTTCGGCGGCCTGCCGAAGACGAATCCGACGATCACGTGCGACTCCAACCTGGTGCACTACCGACAGTTGCACATCCACGGGGCCAACGGCTCGGCGCCGGTGCACAACAAGAGGGCTCTGGAGTACATCGCTTCCGGAGTGGTGCCGGTGAAGGATCTGATCACCGTCCACCTGCCGCTGGAGCGAGCGCTGGAGGCCTTCGACATCGTCGCCAAGGGCCAGGCCATCAAGGTGACCGTGGAGCCCTGACCTGGCGGGCCCCTGGCCGACGCGACGACGCCGCCGTCCCCCGGTGCTGGGGGGACGGCGGCGTCTGCGTTCGCCGACGTCCCGTCCGTCGTCTCGCGATTCGCTCCCGAAAGGGACGTTTGCTCCCGAAACTTCGGGAGCAAACGTCCCTTTCGGGAGCGAACTTCAGGTGGGGCTCACGCAGGGCTCGGACGGCGCTCAGTCGGTGAGCGGACGGGACGGGTCGGGATCGCGATCCACGCGGACGTCGATCGCCCCCACCTGGTCGGGGCCGGGCATCTCGCTGCCGGGGAGCATCACGGCCGCGGCGCCGAACGCCACCGCGCGGGCCAGCGCGGCGGCCGGGTCGTCCCCGGCGTGGACGCCGTGGAGGTAGCCGGCGAGCAGCGAGTCGCCGGCGCCGACGGTCGACAGCGGACGGCTGATGCTGGCCGCGGCGTGGACGACGTGGTCGGCGTCGACCAGCAGGGCGCCGTCCCGGCCGAGGCTGACCACGACGGTACGGACTCCGGTTGCGACCAGGTCCCGGGCGGCGTCCACAACGGCGCCGAGGTCGCACAGGTCGCGCCCGACCGCTTCGGCGAGCTCTATCCGATTGGGCTTGATCAGGTCGGGGGCCGCAGTCAGCGCGGCCGCCATCGGAGTGCCGGAGGAGTCCACCGCCACCCTCAGGCCGGCGTCGTGGCAGTGCCGCACCATCGCGGCGTAGAAGTCGTCCGGGACGCCGGGGGGCAGCGATCCGCAGCAGACCACCCAGCTGGCGTCCCTGCTGGCGTCCAGGACGGCCTGGTGCAGCGCGTCGAGCTCGTCCGGCTGCAGCACGGGGCCCTGCTCGTTCAGCTTGGTCGTGGTGCCGTCCGGCTCGACGACGGCGATGTTGGCGCGGATCGGCTGGCTGATCGTCACCGGACGGACGTCCAGTTCCAGCGGCTCGAGCAGGGCGAGCATCATCCGGCCGTACGCGCCACCGACCGGCAGGACGGCCGCGGTCGGGGTGCCGTTGAGGGCGAGCGCGCGGCTGACGTTGATGCCCTTGCCGCCGGGGTCCTCGCGGGAGGCGGTCGCCCGCATCACCGCGCCGCGGTCGAGCGCGTCGACGCTGACCGTCCGGTCGACGCTCGGATTGGGGGTCAGGGTGACGATCATGCTCGGATCACCTCCGGTCCGGCAGCGGTGAGCTCGTCGGCCAGTGCCGCGTCCAGGCCGCTGTCGCTGACGAGGACGTCGATCCGCGACAGGTCGGCGAAGCAGCACAGCTGGGTGCGTCCCATCTTGGTGTGATCGGCGAGGCAGACCACTCTCGAGCCGGCCGCGACCATCGCCTTCTTGACCTCGGCCTCGGCCTGGTCGGGCGTGGTCAGGCCGTACTCGGGGGTGATCCCGTTGGCGCCGACGAACGCGACATCGACGTGGATGCTGGCCAGCGCCGCGATCGTCCAGGTGCCGACGCCGGCTCCGGTCACGTCCCGGATCCGGCCGCCCAGGAAGAGCAGGTCCACCTGGGGGAGCTCGGCCAGCAGCGAACTGGCCTGCAGGGAATTGGTGACCACCGAGATCGGCAGGTCGGCGGGCAGGTTGCGGACGAGTTCGAGGCAGGTCGTCCCGGAGTCGACGAGGATCGAGCCGCCGTCGGGCAGGAGCTCGCGGGCGGCGCGTCCAATTCGGGCCTTCTCGTCGGCTTGGTGCAGTTTGCGTGCGGTCACGGTCGGTTCATACCCGAGCCGCTGGACGTGCACCGCGCCGCCGTGCACCCGGCGGAGCTGGCCCTGGCGCTCCAGGAGGGCCAGGTCGCGGCGGATGGTCTCGGTGGTGACGTCGAGGTCCTGGGCGAGCGCGGACACCTCTACCCGGGAGTGGCTCCGGGCCTGTTCGAGGATCCGGAAGTGCCGTTCGTGGGGGAGGAGGCGGCCCTCGTTGGCCCCTGCATCAGGCGTCATGGTACAAAGATACGCAAGAACCCACACGAACGCAGCAATTACAACATGGGTTCTTTGTGCGCAGTGGACGAGCCCGTGAGGCCGCTCAGTGTACGAACGCCTTGAGCAGGATCAGGATCACGCCGAGCAGGGCGGTCGCGGCCGCGCCGACGAGCTTGACCCACAGCTTCTCCGTCCAGCCCGAGACACCGAGATAGCCGATCAGGGCGAGCAGTGCGACGTCCATCCACAGCGTCGTCCAGACGGCGACCGAGTGGCCGAGGATGCCGACCGCACCCAGCCCGAGGATGATCAGCGGGACCAGCGCCGTCCCCAGCATGCCCAGGGAGTGGCGGACGGCGTAGCTCGCGGCCCGGGCCAGCCGGACCTTGGAGGACACCTCGGTCTCCGGGTCGTCGCCGAGGTGGGCGACGGTGCTGGAGTAGACGTGGGCCAGCCAGAACACGCCGACGGTGACGAGCACCTTCACCAGCGCGTCCCAGGTGGCGGCTTCGGCGTCGCTGGCGACGATGACGAGCATGCCGGAGATCAGCATCACTCCGTACACCGTCGACTCCGAGACCAGGTCGCCTAGGACCCCCGGCAGCGGCTTCGGTGCGGACGCCATGACTCCCCCTCGTCGGTTGACAGCATTCTGGCCCACCCAGGCATCCCCGCTGAACCGTTGGGCTGAACCGTCGGGGACAGGTACTTTCGTTCAGTCTGAACCATCGTGAACCGACGGGGACATGAACCGACGGGGACAGGTACTTTCGTTCAGTCCGGCCGCGGCGCTGATCGCACGCAGGGTGAACCGAAGTACCTGTCCCCAACGGTTCAGGCGCTCGGGCGCAGGGTGAACCGAAGTACCTGTCCCCGACGGTTCAGGCGGCGGGTGAACCGAAGTACCTGTCCCCAATGGTTCAGGCGGGGTGACAACGGTTCAGGCGGCGGGTGAACCGAAGTACCTGTCCCCGACGGTTCAGGCGGGGTGACGCAGGGCCTCGGTGGTCGCCTCCAGTGCCGACGCCGGTGCGCCGGCCGCCTCCAGCGTGAGCAGCGCGGCGCCCAGGATCGGCGGGGCCGACACGTGGACGATGCGGGCGAGCGGTGCGGCGGCGGCCAGTCCGGCAGCGATGCCGTCCATCAGCCGCCGGTTGCCGGAACGCAGGACGCCGCCGCCCAGCACCACCGGGACGGCGGCCTCCAGCAGGTGGAGGCGGCGCAGGCAGGTCACGGCCATCGTGACGACCTCATCGGCCTGTCGGTCGACGAGCGCACCGGCGACGGCATCGGAGTCGGCCAGCCGCAGCACGTCCGGGGACAGGTCCCGGAGTTGATCGGTGTCGCGCTGCCCGAAGTGGAACTGCGCGATCAGGTCGGCGATCGAGGCCACCTCGAAGTGGTCCCGAACCGCTGTCGCCAGCTCAGTGGCCGGGCCGCGGCCATCCTCTGCCCGCGCGGCGTGCCACATCGCCTCCTCGCCGAGGCCGCCTCCGCCGCCCCAGTCGCCGGAGACCCGCCCCAGCGAGGCGAACCGGACGTCCGCGCCGTCGGCGCGCCGGCCGATCGCGTTGATCCCGGTGCCGCAGACCACCGCGACCGCGTCCGGCTCCCGGGTGCCGGCTCGCAGCAGGGCGAACAGGTCGTTCTCAACGTCGACGCCGCAGGACGCCCAGTCGCGGCCGGCGACCGCGTCCCGATACGCCCACACCTCCTGGGGCAGGTCGAGGCCGGACAGGTACAGGCCGGCCCGCACCACCGGCGCGCCGCCGGCGACCGCGCGGACGAGCCCGTCCACCTGCGCGACCGAGCGTGCCAGCCCGCCGAATTGCGGGTAGCCGCCGGGGCCGACGGCACGTCCCACCACCATCCCGGCCAGGTCGACCGCGACCGCGTCCATCTTCGAGCCGCCGCCGTCCACGGCGACGACGACCGGGTTCAGGCCCATGGCAGGAACCTCGCGTTGGCGGCCATCAGCAGGTCGGTGAGCCTCTCGGCCCGGTCGTGCTGCAGCACCAGCGGGTGGGAACGCATCGCCCGCAGCACCCGGTCCCGACCACCGTGGACGGCGGCGTCGAGGGCGAGCCGCTCGTAGCCGGCCACGGCCGCGATCAGTCCGGCGACGTCGTCCGGCAGCGGAGACACCGGCTCGGCGACGAAGCGCCCGTCGGTGAACCGCGCCGGGACCTCGACGACGTGGTCGTCGGGCAGGAACGGCAGCAGGCCGTCGTTGCGCAGGTTCACCACGCGCGCGACCTGCTGGACGCCGGCGATGGCCAGGATCAGCTCGATCGCCGCCTCGGAGTAGAACGCGCCACCGCGACCCTCCAGCGCCGCCGGCTTGGTGTCGACGGACGGGTCGGCGTAGAGCGCCAGCAGCTCGTCCTCGATCGCCTTGACCGCCTCGGCCCGGGTGGGTTCGCGGAGCTGCTCGGCCAGCACCTCGTCGTGGGCGTAGTAGTAGCGCAGGTAGTAGGACGGCACCATGCCGAGCTGGGCGAGCAGGGCCGGGGCGAGTTCCACTTCCTCGGCGAGTTCACCGAGGCTGTCGGCGAGCATGCCGGGCAGCCGGTCCTGGCCGTCCACGACGACGCTGCGCTCCCAGGTGAGGTGGTTGAGGCCGACGTGGCCGAGGCCGACCTCGTCGGGGTGGACGCCGAGCGCGGCTGCGAAGCGGCGCTGGAAGCCGATCGCCACGTTGCACAGTCCGACGGCCTGGTGGCCGGCCTCCAGCAGCGCCCGGGTGACGATCCCGACGGGATTGGTGAAGTCGATGATCCAGGTGCCCGGACGCGCGTGCGTCCGCACGGTCTCGGCGATCGACAGCACTTGGGGCACCGTCCGCAGGGCCTTGGCAAAGCCGCCCGGGCCGGTCGTCTCCTGGCCGATGCAGTGCACGTCGTGCGGCCAGGTCTCGTCCTGCTGCCGGGTGGCCTGGCCCCCGACCCGCAGCTGCAGCAGCACGAAGTCGGCATCGGCGACGCCCGCGACGAGGTCGTTGCCCGCCACCACCCGGGCCGGGTGGCCGGCGCGCGCCAGCATCCGCCGGGACACCCCGGCGACCAGCTCGACGCGGTGCGCGTCCGGGTCGACGAGGTGGATCTCGGTCAGATCCAGCTCCGGGTGCCGGCTGAAGCCGTCGATCAGTTCCGGGGTGTACGTCGAGCCGCCGCCGACGATGGTGAGCTTCATGCGTCCTCCTCGATTCGTGCTTCCAGCCGTTGCCGCAGCCGTGAGACCAGCAGTGCCCGCGCGCCCTGCAGGACCGGACGCTCACTGGAGCGTCCCGTTCGCACCCGGACGCGGTCCGCGCCGAGCCGTTCGGCGACGAGCTCGGCCAGCCGGTCGCCGCCGGCCAGCCCGGTCGGCCCGCCGAGCACCAGCCGGCCCGGGTCCAGGACGGCCTCCAGCACCGCGCTGAGCAGCGCGACCCGGGCGGCGATCGCTTCGAGCGCGGGTTCGTTGCCGGGGAGCAGCCGGAGCGCCTCGGCGAGCGTCGGGGCTCCCAGCAGCCGCGCGATCGCCGGACCGCCCAGCAGGTCGGTGAAGTCGTGCGCCTCCGGGTCGAGGGACGCCGCCGACCGCGGCACCTCCAGGTACCCGATCTCACCCGCCGACCCGGACGTGCCCCGCTGCACCCGACCGGCGATGTCGATCCCGGCGCCCAGGCCGGTGCCGAGCCACAGGTAGACGAAGTCGTTCTCCCCGGACGCGCCGCGCTCGGCGATGGTGGCCAGGTTCACGTCGTTGTCGAGGATGACGTCCCGGCCGGTGCCGTCCGCGATGATCCTCGCCGCTCCGGTGGCTGGCCAGCCGGGGAGCGTGTCCGTGAAGGCCAGCTCGTCGGCCTCGGCGTTGATGGCCGCCTGCACCCCGACTGCCACGACGCGGACGGTGTCTTCGGCCAGGCCGGCGGCACTGCAGGCAGCGCGGACGGCCGCCTCGACGTCGTCGACCGGGGCCCGGTGCAGGCTCGCCGTGAACACCTCCGCCATCGGATGGACGGCGTCCGTGGCGTCCACCGCGACAGCCTCCAGCCGATCGTCCAGGACGCTGACTGCGACGCCGACGAGCGCGTCGGAGCGGACGCCGTACGTGGTCGCGTTCGGGCCGCGGGCGTCGGTGATCGCGCCGACCGGCGCCACCAGGCCCGCCTGTTCCAGACGCTGCAGCATCGCCCCGGCCGTCGGCTTCGACAACCCGGACAGCTCGCCGAGCTGGGTCCGGCTGAGCGGCCCGTGGTTGAGCAGCAGCCGCAGGGCGTTGCGGTCGTTCTGGGTGCGGAGCCAGGCGGGCGTCCCCCGGTCTGCCATCACCGCTCCTTCGCCAGTTCAGCGCGGACCTCGTCGCGGAGCTGGCCGAGCCGGTCTGGATCGGCCGCCGCCTCCCGCAGTCGCTGCGTGTAGTCGTGCTGGGGGTTCAGGATGACATCATCGGCCGGACCGCGCTCGACGATGTCACCGCGGTACATCACCATGATCTCGTCGGAGAAGTGCCGGGCCGTGGCCAGGTCGTGGGTGATGTAGAGCACCCCGAGGCCCTCGTCCCGCTGCAGCTCGGCGAGCAGGTTCAGCACGCCGACCCGGATCGACACGTCCAGCATCGAGACCGGCTCGTCGGCGATGATGAACCGCGCGCCGGGCGCCAGCGCGCGGGCGATGGCCACCCGTTGCCGCTGCCCGCCGGAGAGTTCGTGCGGACGGCGCTGCAGATACGTCGCACCGAGCGAGACCCGTTCCAGCAGTGCCACCGTCCGGTCGCGGACCTCGGCCGGCTTCAGCTCCGGGTGGTGGATGTGCAGCGGACGCGCGATGTGGTGGGCGATCGAGTGGAACGGGTTGAGGGACGCGAACGGGTCCTGGAACACCATCTGGACCTGGCGGCGGTACGCGCTGTGGTCGCCGCGGAACCGGGTCGTCTCGCCGTCCAGCAGCACCTCGCCGGACGTCGGGATCTCCAGCTTGGCGATGATCCTGGCGATCGTGGACTTGCCGGAGCCCGACTCGCCGACCAGCGCCAGCGTCCGTCCCGGGACAAGGGTGAACGAGACGTCGTTCACCGCGCGCAGGGTGGAGAGCTTCAGGCCGTTGCGCAGCCGGAAGTCCTTGACCAGGCCGCGCACCTCGAGGCTGTGCGCGCTCATCGCTCGCCTCCTTCGCCGCTGAGCAACCCGTCATCCCGGGCTCGATCGTCGTCGCCGCCTGCTCGACCCTCGTCGTCCCGGGCTGTCGAGCCGTCCCAGCCACGCGTGTCGTCCCGGCGACGCGTGTCGTCCCCGGCTCGACCCGGGATCTCCGATGGCTGGCCGTGCGGTCCGGTGTCGAGGTCCCGGCTTTCGCCGGGATGACCCGGGATCCCCGTTGGTTGGCGTGCGGAGATCGCGGTGCCCACCGGGATGTCGTCCCGGCCATCCCGCGATCCAGTGCGGACGAAGCCGCCGCGTTCCCCGGTGAGGCTCGGGAAGCTGGCGAGCAACTGCTTGGTGTAGTCGTGCTGCGGGTCGCGGTAGATCCGCTCGGCCGTCCCGGTCTCGACGATCTGGCCGTCGCGCATGATCGCGATCCGGTCGCTGATCTCGATCAGCAGCGGCAGGTCGTGGGTGATGAAGATCACCGCGAAGCCGAGGCGCTCCCGCAGCCGCATGATCTGCCGGATGATACCGCGTTGCACGAGCACGTCCAGCGCGGTGGTGGGCTCGTCCATGATCATCAGCTGCGGATCCAGCGCCAGCGCCATCGCGATCATCACCCGCTGCCGCATGCCGCCGGAGAGCTCGTGCGGATAGGCCGACAGCCGGCCCGGGTCGACCCCGACCAGTTGCAGCAGTTCGGCGCAGCGGGCGTCGCGGGCGTGCCCCGGGAGCTCGGGACGGTGGGTCGTGAACACGTCGGCGAGCTGGTTCCGGACGGTCATCACCGGGTTGAGCGAGTTCATCGACCCCTGGAAGACCATCGACACCTTGTCCCAGCGGAATTGGCGCAGCTCCTCCGCGTCCAGGGAGCCGACGTCGATGTCGCCCTCGGAACGGTCGTGGAAGGTGACCTCGCCGGAGGTCATCACCGCCGGCGCCTTCAGCAGCCGGTTCACGCCGTACGCGAAGGTGGTCTTGCCGCAGCCGGACTCCCCGGCCAGGCCGAGGATCTCGCCACGGTGCAAGGTCAGCGAGACGTCGCGGACGGCGTCCACGGGCGGGTCGACCTCGTAGGTGATCGACACGTGCTTCGCGGTGAGAACCGCCCGTCCTTCGTTGTCCAGCCGCGCTTCGTCATCATCTCGCCCCGCTTCGTCATCGTTCCGCCCCGCTTCGTCATCCCGGGCTTGACCCGGGATCCCGGTCAGGCGTCCGGGGATCCCGGCTTTCGCCGGGATGACGGGAGGGGTGGAGCTGACGGGAGGGGTGGGGGTGACAGAAGTGGCGGGAGTGACAGGAAGGGTTGAAGTGACAGGCGGGGTGGAGGTGACAGAAGTGGCAGGAGTATCAGAAGTGGTTGAGGTGACAGGAGGGGTGGGGGTAACCGGACGGGCGGGGGCGACAGGCATGGTGGATCCGTCAGGTGAACTCATGCGTACGCACCTCCTCCGGCGACACCCTTGCCGGCCTTCATCGCCTTGCGCTGCTGCCGGGCGGCCTTCGGGGCCAGGCGCAGCTTGGGGTTGACGATCTCGTCGATCGCGAAGTTGACCAGGGCTAGCCCGGTGC
>Ga0209963_1002247_pt1 | contig 10133 bp, 4 predicted proteins | sample ThiBio_1000_biof_2_FD_183957 | JGI IMG/M metagenome (GOLD analysis project Ga0209963, IMG submission 183957) | Wastewater bioreactor microbial communities from Cape Town, South Africa - Thiocy_cont_1000_biof (SPAdes) | ecosystem: Engineered > Bioreactor > Thiocyanate-remediating >...
AATTTTAAAGTTTTTAATAATTTAATAAATTATAATTTTTAAATAATTTTAAAGTTTTTAATAATTTAATAAATTATAATTTTTAAATAATTTTAAAGTTTTTAATAATTTAATAAATTATATTTTTGAATAATTTTAAGATTTATTATAATTTATTAAATTATAATTTTTAAATAATTTTAAAGTTTTAATAATTTAATAAATTATAATTTTTAAATAATTTTAAAGTTTTTAATAATTTAATAAATTATAATTTTTAAATAATTTTAAGATTTATTAAATTATAATTTTTAAATAATTTTAAAGTTTTTAATAATTTTTAAATAATTTTAAGATTTATTAAATTATAATTTTTAAATAATTTTAAGATTTATTAAATTATAATTTTTAAATAATTTTAAGATTTATTATAATTTAATAAATTATAATTTTTAAATAATTTAAGGTTTATTATAATTTATTAAATTATAATTTTTAAATAATTTTAAAGTTTATTATAATTTATTAAATTATAATTTTTAAATAATTTTATGGTTTATTATAATTTAATAAATTAAAATTTTAAATAATTTTAAAAATTTTAATAATTTTAAATTTGAAGTAAATTCTCGAAAAACTTAGTTTTTCTTGAAGTTTTTAATAATTTTAAGGTATTAAATAATTTTAAATTTGCGAAGCAAATTCCAATGCATCGCTTACAGCCATAGCCTTCAGCCGACGATGTCCCTTTTAGAATGGACATCGTCGGCTGTAAGCGGCTGTAAGCGACGTTCATCCCTCAAAAGGGATGAACTATGGAAGATGCAAGGAATTTTCTCCGAAAATTCTCGAAAACTTCGTTTTCTTGAAGTTTAAATAAAATATAAATTTATTATAATTTTAGAGTTATTGATAATTTAATAAATTATAAGTTTTAAAAATTTTAAATAAATTTTTAAATAATTTAATAAATTATAAGTTTTTAATAATTTTAAATATTAAATAATTTAATAAATTATAAGTTTTTAATAATTTTAAATATTAAATAATTTAATAAATTATAAGTTTTTAATAATTTATTTTTTAAATAATTTAAATTATAATTAAATAATTTTTAAATAATATATTATAAGTTTAATTTTATTTTTTAAATAATTTAAATTATAATTTAATAATTTTTTAAATAATATATTATAAGTTTAATTTTATTTTTTAAATAATTTAATAAATCATAAGTTTTAAATATTTTAAATTTATATTTTTAATATTTTATTTTTAATAATTTATATTTTAATATTTTTATTTTTAATAATTTATATTTTTATTTTAATAATTTATATTTTTAATATTTTTATTTTTAATAATTTATATTTTTAATTTCCTAAATATCTTTATATTTTAATAAATTCTAATACATCAAAGATGCAAGGAATTTTCTCCGAAAATTCTTAAAATTAAATTATAATTTTGATGAAATTATATTTATTCGCTGAAATTTGTTATGCGTTTATCAATTTAATGTGATTATTATTATACATAATATTAATTATGTATAATAATAATAATAATAAATTCTTAAAGGTATAACTCCTGCTGAATAATACATTTTCATCAATTAATATACATATATTCAATATTTGAATTCCAAATAAATTATAATTTAATAAATTATAAGTTTTAATAATTTATTAAATAATAAGTTTAATAATTTAATAAATAATAAATTTTAATAATTTATTAAATAATAAGTTTTAAATAATTAAATAATTTATAAGTTTTAAATAATTTAATAAATAATAAGTTTTAAATAAATTATAAGTTTTAAATAAATTATAAGTTTTTAATAAATTATAAGTTTTTAATAAATTATAAGTTTTTAATAAATTATAAGTTTTTAATAAATTATAAGTTTTTAATAAATAATAAGTTTTTAATAAATTATAAGTTTTAATAAATTATAAGTTTTAAATAAATTATAAGTTTTAAATAAATTATAAGTTTTAAATAAATTATAAGTTTTAAATAAATTATAAGTTTTAAATAAATTATAAGTTTTAAATAAATTATAAGTTTTAAATAAATTATAAGTTTTTAATAAATTATAAGTTTTAAATAATTTAATAAATCCTAAGTTTTAAATAATTTAATAAATCATAAGTTTTAAATAAATTATAAGTTTTAAATAAATTATAAGTTTTTAATAAATTATAAATTTTAAATAAATTATAAAATTATAAATATTTATTTATAAAGTATAATATAATATAATAATATAATACAATAAAATATGTTAAATATATTTTAATATAATACAATAAAATAAGTTAAATATATTTTAAAATTATACAATTATTAATATCAAAATATTTATTAAATATTTTTAAATACTTTTTATTAAAAATAATTATAACCTCATAATTATATAATATTATATAAGTGCTGACTCACATAATTTAATAAATCTTAAAGTATATTTTAATAAAATAAATAATTAATATTAAAAATATTAATTTTATAATAATTAATATAATAAAAACAAATAATTTAATAAATTATTAAATTGATAAACATTAATTAATTATTATAATTATTCAATTAATATAAATAATTATAATATAATTATAAAATATTGAAAAATAATGTTATTTATTATAAATTTATTATTAATTATTAAATTAATTATAATATATAATAGGTATTATATATTATGTTGTATAAAAATTTTTAATATTTTATTGAAATAATTTATACTATTCTTTAAATAGATTAAAGAATAATTACTATCCAACAAAAATTTTTAATTTTTAAGAAAAAATGATAAAATTATTTAATACAAAATTTGAAAATATTAATATAAATTCTGTTGTTTTAAATGATAATAATTTATATATATTATATAGTAAAAATGTTAAAAATACAGATACTTTTTATAAAAATGATAAAATTAGTGAATTACATTTATTAATTATAAATTTAATAACAAGAAATATTAAAAATAATCATATAACAACAGATTTAAATTATACTGTATTTTTATCTAAAATAATTAATGATATAATTTATGTTCATAAACATGGACATACTTATATTTATAACTATAATTTAAAATTATTAAAACATTATGATTATCGAATTCATACAATTATGAATATTAACGATAAATTATATTTTTTAAAATGTGAAAATTATTTATGTTCATTATATGATGAGAATGATAATAGATTACTAGATGTTAATTTTGGTTTAGGTGTATATGATAACGGAATAATATTAGCCGATGATAGTTATGATGTTGTAAGATTACACCTTGATTATTTTTCATATGATTATAATATATTTTCACATAATGAATATATTATATTTCATAATATTGAATCAAACAAAAAAGATATTATATTATATAATACAAAAACTAAAAAACTTTTACATTTAAATGAATATATGTATGAAAAAATTAGCAATACATTATTTATTACTTATATTGATGAAAAATATTATATTTATGATATATTAACTAATGAATATAGTGAATTACCAAATTATTTATCAATATATATTAATAATAATAATAAGATAATTAAAATAGATGATTATCATTATTTGATATATAATAATAATGAATTGACATTATATTACAAAAAAATAATGATTAATAATGATTTAAGTGATAAAAAAATATTAATAGGAACAAATAAAAACAAGATTCGCATGTCATTAGATTTATTATTAAATAATAGTGAATATATTAAAGATATATTTCAGAATTACAATGGAATTAGTTATGAATTAATTCACGATAGTTTTGAAAATATATACATTTATGATAAATTTTTAAAAAATAGGTTTAACAAAAAAGATTATAATAAATTAGTTTATTTGTTTAAAATATGTGATTTTATGCAAGATAAAAATATCAATTTAGTTGAAAAAATGATTATAGAATATCTAGAATATGATGATGTTAATATAAATCACGCATTTTATTTATTAAAAGTTTTATTTTCAAGTAATAGTAATTATTTATCAGTTTTTAATATTATTTTAAGTAAATATAAATTTGTAGAAATAAAAGAAAAAATAAAACAACTTAATAAAAATTCAACATTATATGATTTTTGCTTTGATGAACTTCTTAAAAATTCTACATCAAATAAATTTAATGTATAAATTATTTATTAATAATTTATATTAATATTCAATGAATATTAAAATTGAAATTGGTAAACAGAAATATAAAAAGGAAAATATATAGGATATTATAATAAATCCGATGCTTATTTTAAATAATTAAATATATTTTAATATTTGTTAAATATTTAAAATTAAAATTAACATTCATATTTAAATAATTAACATATTTTAAATAATTAATATAATTTAAATAATTAACATATTTTAAATAATTAACATATTTTAAATAATTAACATATTTTAAATAATTAATATAATTTAAATAATTAATATAATTTAAATAATTAATATAATTTAAATAATTAATATAATTTAAATAATTAATATAATTTAAATAATTAACATATTTTAAATAATTAACATAAATATTTTAAATAATTAACATAAATATTTTAAATAATTAACATAAATATTTTAAATAATTAACATAAATATTTTAAATGATTAAAATAATTAATTAAATAATAATTAACATTAATATTAATTATTTAATTAATATATTAAAATATAAATAAATATATATTTAATTATTAATTATTATTTAAATATTAAAATATATTACATTAATAATAATAATAATTAATATTTATTAAATATTAAAATTTTTAATTTTTTCTAAAAAATGATAAAATTATTTAATACAAAATTAGGTAAATGTGAAATACACTCATCAATTTTAACTGATAATATTGTTTATATATTATATAATAAAGATATAACAAATGTTGATACTTTTTATATTCCAGATCTTATTCAAATTTCTGAACTTCATTTATTAAAAATTGATTTGATAACAAAAAAAGAAAACGATAAACACATAACAACAGATATACATGATAATATCATTAATTCAAGAATTATTAATAATTTAATATATTTGCACAATAATCACGATACATATATTTATGATTTAGATTGTAAAAAATTAAATGAATACGAATTTAAAAGTTGTGGTTTTGTAAATATAAATGATAAAATATATTTTCTCATAGAAGAAGATGATGATGAAAATTGTTTCAATGTATGTGATTTGAAAAATAATATTATTTTGAAAATTGAATTTGAATATGATGATAATTTAATTGATAATTCTAATGATATTATAAAATTAAAAATTGATTACGAAAAATATCAAACAAAAATATATACATATAAAAATTATATTATATTTAATTCTTATAATACAACTATATATGATATGGAAGCTAAGGAATTTTTAAATATAAAAGACCATAATTATAAATATTTTAATGATTCGTCATATATTAATTATGATGATTACTGTCATGATAATATTTATATTTATGATTTATCAACAAATACAAATAAAAAATTATCATATAATTTATATTCATTATTTAATGAAAATACTTTTATTAATTTAGGAAATAATTATTATTTAACATATGATTGTTTTGATGATCGTGAATTAATAATAAATTATAATTTAATAATAGATAATAAATATTTAGAGAATTTAAGTGATAAATTGATTAAAATTGGATCTAAAAATAATAATATTGAAATACCATTAGATTTACTATTAAAAAATAGTGAATATATTAAAGGTATATTTCATAATTTTGAGGATATTTATGAATTAATCCATGATAGTTTTGAAAATATTAACATTTATATGAAATTTTTAAATAACATTTTTGATGAAAATGATTATGGAAAAAATTTAATAAAATTATTCAAAATATGTGATTTTCTACAAGACAAAAATATTAATATTGTCGAAAAAATGATAGTAAATTATATAGATTATGATGATGTTAATATTAACGATTCGTTTGAATTTTTAGAATTACTATTTATAAGTAATTATGATTATGTGTCAATATTTTATTCGATATTAAGGAAATATGAACACAATGATATTAAATTTAAATTCAAACAATTAACGAATACTAAATTATATGAATTTTGTTTTGATGAATGTATTAAATATATTTCTATTTCATAATATAATATTCAATGAATATTATATTAAAATAATAATTTCTTTAAAAAAATGATAAAAATATTTAATACTGAATTAATTAATTGTTGTATATGTTCAAGTATTTTAAATAATAATTGTATTTATATTTTATATAACAAAAATGTAAAAAGTGTTAGTAAATTTTATATTCCTAATTATGAACATGTATCTGAACTTCATTTATTAAAAATAAATTTAATAACAAAAAATATTGAAGATAAACATATCACTACTGATATATTTAATAATATTTATCATTCAGCTATTGTTAACAATTTAATATATTTACATGATAATACAAATACTTATATTTATGATTTAGATTTAAATTTATCAAAGAAGTTTGATTTTGTGAGTTACACTATTTTTAATATTAATGATGATATATATTTTTTAAAAAAAGATGTTGATTGTTTTAATGTGGTTAATGAAAATAATAACATTATTTTAAAAATTCAGTTTGATTGTGTAGTAAATTCAATTGATGACACTAAAGATATAATAATGTTAAAATTAGAATGTGATATTTATATTGAGTTTTTTACTTATGAAGATTATATTATATTCTATCAAGGGACTATAATTGCTTATAATATTAAAACTAAAAATCTTGTCCAATTATATGATACTTACTATAGTTATATTAATAATTCATTATATATTAATAGTAATAATAATAATAATATTGTAAGTGTTTATGATTTTTCAACTCTTAAAAATAATTTACTATCGGATGATTTATTATCGCTTTATAATATATCTAATGAATATGTTGATTTGGGTAGTAATTATTATTTAATTTATAATAATCGTGATATTATAATATATTATAGATATATAATTGATAATATAAATATAGATAAATATATTTATATAGGAACTAAAGAAAATAAAATAAATATATCATTAAACTTATTATTAAATAATAGTCAATATATTATGGAATTATTTCAAAATTTTAAAAACGAATATAATTTTAAAGAAACTGAAAATTTAATTCATGATAGCTTTGAAAATATTAATATTTATCAAAAATTTTTAAATTGTCAATTTACTAAAAATGATTATTCTGAATTAATTAAATTATTAAAAATATGTGATTTTTTACAAGATAAAAATATTATAATTTTAGAGAATATGATTATTGACCATATATATTATTGTGATATTAATAAAGCATTTGAATATTTAGAATTTTTATTTATACATAATTATAATTATTTATCTATATTTTATACTATTTTAAAACAATATAAATATAATGAGCTTAAATTAAAATTAAAGAATTTAACTAATAAAAAATTATATAATTTTTGTATTGATGAATGTATTAAATATTCTTCTATATCATAATATTACAAATATAAGATAATGAAATTTAATATTCAAAGAATATTAAAAATTTATATATGTTATTTATAAATATTATGCTATAATTTATCTTAAAAATTTAAAATTTTTTAAAAAATGATTAAATTACATAATACAAAATTGGAGAGTAATCAAATAAATTCCATTTCTTTGATTGATAATAATTTATATATATTATATAATAATACAAATAAAAAAAAATATGAAATAGCTAAAAAATTTAGTGAACGTTTTATGAATGAAAAGTTTAATTTAGATGAAAATTATAATCAGCTATTAGAATTAAAATTATTAAAAATAAATTTAGAAACAATGATAATGAGTGATAGGAAAATTATAATAAAGGATATAAATTATAATATTTTAATTAAAAAAGCAAAAATTATTGGTAATAATATATATGTATATAATGATAATTATACATATGTATATAATTTTTCTTTAGAATTATTAAATAAGTATAATGGTATTGTGATTGATATTTTTAATATAAATAATATAAAATGTTTTTTGAAAGTAAAAGGAGAATATTTTATTGAAGATATTAATAATAATATAATTATAGAAATAGTACATAAAAAAAATTTAAAATATTTTAGAAATATTGATAATAATATTATAAAATTAGATTATAATATAAGAGATTGTAATGTTTTTCATCATAATGATTATATAATTTTTCACAATGAAAAAATTATTAAATATAATATTAAAACTAGAAATATAATAGAATTAAATAATAATTATAAAAAAATTAACAATAATGAATATATTGTTAAAATTAATGGTGAATATAATATTTATAATTTATCAGAAGATAAGTATCAAAAATTAGATAATGATTTATTATCAATATTTAACGAGGCAAATATTTTTTTTAAATTGGATAAAAATCATTATGTAAAATATAATGAAACAGATTTTGAATTAACATTATATTACGTGATTGATAGATTTAAAAATATTAATAATATTGGTGATAAAATTAAAATTGGAACTCAAGAAAAGAAAGTGGATATATCATTAAATTTATTATTAAAAAATAGTGAATACATTAAAAATATATTTAATGATTTTTCTAATGAACATATACAAAAAGAGTTAATTCATCCAAGTTTTGAAGATATTGATATTTATCATAAATTTATAAATAATGAATTTAATGTTAATAATATTGATTTTGATGATTTAGTTAACGATATTAAAAATAATACAAATAATATTGAATATTATTTAAATAATAATAATATTAATGTAAGTAATTTACAAAATAATATAGATAATATTTCAAATATTGTTAACAACCTTCAAAATAATTTAAATAATACTAAAAAATATATTAATAATGTCAAAAATTATTCCAAAAATTTGATGAAATTATTTAAAATATGCAATTTTTTACAAGATAAAAATATTGATATTGTTGAAAAAATGATAATAAATGATATTATATATAATAAAACTGATAAAGATGTTGATTTAGAATATATGGAATTATTTTATAAAAGTAATAATTCTCATGTTTTAATAAGAAATACTATTTTATCAAAGCATGATGGTATTATTTTACCAAAACATTATGATATTGTTCCACAAAAAGATGATAATATTATTTCACCAAAAAATGTTCATGATATGCCAAAAGATGAAATTATTAAAAATATACTTGATATAGTTAAGAATAATCCTGATATACGCAAAAATTTTGATAAATATTTAGATAAATATTTACAAAAAGCTAATTAAATTAATATTCATTGAATATTAATTAAAAATAATCTTAGGATTAATATTTTTTTTAGAAATTAATATTTAAATAATTATTTAAATATTTTTTTTAGAAATTAATATTTAAATAATTATTTAATTTATATACACTTCGTTTATACGCAGATTGTTTAAATGAGCTCCAATCATATAAACAATTTTAAGAATTAATATTTAAAATAATTATTTAATTTAAATAATTAAGAATTAATATTTAAAATAATTATTTAATTTAAGTAATTAAGAATTAATATTTTAAATAATTATTAAATTTAAGTAATTTTAAGAATTAATATTTAAATAATTATTAAATTTAAGTAATTTTAAGAATTAATATTTAAAATATTTTTTAAGAATTAATATTTTAAATTATTTAAGAATTAATATTTTAAATTATTTAAGAATTAATATTTTAAATTATTTAAGAATTAATATTTTAAATTATTTAAGAATTAATATTTTAAATATTTTAAATATTTTAAATAATTTATGAATTAATATTTTAAATAATTATTTAGTTTAAATAATTTTAAGAATTAATATTTTAAATAATTATTTAATTTAAATAATTTTAAGAATTAATATTTTTATATAATTATTTAATCTAAATAATTTTAGGAATTAATATTTTTAAATAATTATTTAATTTAAATAATTTTAAGAATTAATATTTTTATATAATTATTTAATTTAAATAATTTTAAGAATTAATATTTTTATATAATTATTTAATTTAAATAATTTTAAGAATTAATATTTTTAAATAATTATTTAATTTAAATAATTTTAGGAATTAATATTAAACTAATTTTAGGAATTAATATCAAAATAATTTTAT
>Ga0209963_1002258_pt1 | contig 10104 bp, 10 predicted proteins | sample ThiBio_1000_biof_2_FD_183957 | JGI IMG/M metagenome (GOLD analysis project Ga0209963, IMG submission 183957) | Wastewater bioreactor microbial communities from Cape Town, South Africa - Thiocy_cont_1000_biof (SPAdes) | ecosystem: Engineered > Bioreactor > Thiocyanate-remediating >...
AGAAGAAGATCGGGCTTTTCAACTTCAATTGATTCAATTACTATCGAATTTCATTTCGAATAAAATCGATTCATCATCGACAAATGAAAAACGTCCTTGTTCACCAACAAACATCGTCGAACCACAAAAAAAATCGAAAATTCGTCATCCAACATTACCATCGAATTTCTATTCACTTCTCGCACAAATTCACAACATCAATCCAATTGATGAATCGAACGCGTAACCATCTTGTTTCTTGTTGAATAATTAACAATCTGACCTCACTTTGTTTTATTGAGAAATAAAATGTACTCTAGTTAAATTTAATTAACATTATTTATTTAATTTAAAGAAAAATATAAATATAACGAATGGGTAGAAAGAGAGAGAAAAAAGACACTCCGAAAGCAAATAAACAGAAGCATGATGAAGAGAGTTGGCATTTCTATTCTATCAATAGATTCTCGAGTCTGTCGACAGGTGGTATGTGCATATGTACCGAAGAAAAAAGCAAGCGAAACACAATCAAGAAATGATTATTATTAAGAATAATATAGAAAGATATAAGTAAATTGAAAAGAAAATAATTGAGAAGAGAAGAACAAAAAATAACATCGTTGCTTTTTAGCAAGAAAAGAAAAATAAGGGCGTGAAAAAGAAATTTGTCTAGTTTGTGAGTTATATTCACTACTGTTTTTTGTTGTTGTTTGTTCAAAATAAGAAACGGAAGAAGAAAAAAGATACACACACACACACATGAACTATCCTATTCAGCTAAATCATGTTCATTTTGATAGAAGAGTGCTAAGCGCTCTTGTATTGCCTCAGGTTGATGTGCTTGTCGTCGATCGAACGAATATCGTTTGCCTTGTGTATCGATGAAGATCTGTCCATCGGGCGAGTCTTCTCGTATGATCATGATGCTATCATCGCTGAAAATCACGCGAAATGTTCGATTAGGATATTCGGTGATTGATTTTCGTGTGAGAGCAATTTTCGAATTGGATAATAGTGACGTTGTCAACGAACGACTATCGGGATGAACCGATTGCGAACGTACGAAGTTCATGTTCATTGGAGAATGATAAACTGAAGATGAATCAGATGTACGAAGAGTTGATGATGAGGTTGAATGTTGAATTGTATTTCGTGCGAATGGCGATGCCGATGGATTGACGGATGTGAGTCGAGATTTTCGAATGTCGGTTTCCGAACTGAAATCAGGATGAGTGGATAACATGGGCGGCGAAATCGTGCCCGGATAGTGCTCGTTGATTGTCGATGATGAACCGCCGAATTTACTCGAAATTGTTCGACCAATTGAACAAGGAGTATCTAGAGAAAAGTTCGTAGATTGATTTCTTGGTTCGAATTTTCATTTTACTTGGTCGATTCATATCGAATTGAGCGTGTCGTTTACCGAATTGAGCTGGAAATGGTCGAAATAGAGGTAGTTCTTTTTGCCATTCTTGAAGCATCTTATCTCTCGATAGACAAAATTTATAAAACTACGAAAAATAAAGTCAATTTTCATTTTATTTTCTTCAATCGTTCGTTTTACTGTAATTGCATTGTCGATCATCTGTCGAATTTCCGGGCTGAAATGTTCAATAGCTGATATATTCGGTGCTGCTATTCGATCATAATCCAACAATGATTCGGATTTATCATTGGAATTAATGATCTTGATCTTTAATGGATCGTCCATTTTCACATTTTCTCGATGAATCGTTATTTTAACTCCACAGATAAACACAGCTTCGAATTCGATATCCGTTTCCATCAACGAACATTTCGCATCGGCCGTATAGAGTGTAATCTTTGGAGTACGTGATCGAACGAGAGTTACAAATCTAAATGATGAAAAAAAAAACGAATTAATTGAGACAAGAAATCATTGATTTACTTATGAGCATATTGATATTTTTTCCAATATTCAATTGGCAATCGATCGAAATGATATTCATGATAGGCGTTCTTATCTCGAGGAATCGGCGGAGGTGGATTTTTATCTAATGGTAATGGACCTGGCCGACAATTTGGCGAGTAAGTTATGATGTGTAAACCGTCGGGTGATACACGAAAAACATCGACAATACGACGTTTCGTAGTTTTTGTTCGAATACTTTCGAGAATAACTTCACCATTCTCCATAATGCCCATCTAAACAAAAAAAAATATTTACTATTATTTGTCAGAAATACGAAAATATTCGATTTACAATCATTGATTTTGTGGCTTGTCGATATGGTTTTAATCGCGTTGTATTCAATGGTTGTAGTTTTTCTCTTAATTGTTCATTGTTACTTTCGAATAGCTCATGTTGATGATTGGGCGTCATTGTTGTTAGTAACTGTTGAATTGGGTTCGATGGCGAACGATGTCGTGTCAATGTCGACGAAATCGCTGGACTTGTTTCAGATTTCGCACTGCAATCGATCGAAGTTTTCGGATCAGATTGTGCAACACCACTGTCTTGAGATCGGACTGATGATGTTGCACTTGTTGGACGAAGGTCAGTGACATCGGCGGCATATCTCGACGATGTTTCCAATGAGACACTTGAACGAGAAAATCGATTTCGAAGACAAACAAAATGATTTGACATACTTTTGTCCGTTGTTAACTAATGGATGATTCAAGTAGTAATCGTAGGTTTTTGATCGAGCCGGTCGAGCTTTATAAATAGGTTCATTATGTTGAGATGAACTTGGTGATGAAAGGGCATTTGGACTAAAAAAAGGCGTAGAAAATGTTCTGAGATCACGATTTTTGTCAGTTTTTTCCTTTTAATTACAAAATTTCAAACAGACATTTGACCTTAAAAAACTTTTCTTTTAATTAAAATTTCGCCTATCCGATTGGCTTACTTTTCTTTGTCATTCTCTCTCTCTCGGTCGTTTTCTCTACCTTTCAAGAGCGTAAAAACACGCACTTGTTCCTTACAGATTCAATATCCATTGATCAATTAAGATTTCTTTCAAGTGTTTGTTTGATGTTGTTCGATACTTACGAAAATATTCGGGGTGTATGCATGCTCCTAACGACCGAATTACTAGTCGATGTTGTGCTGAGCGTCGAACGTTGATGCAAAAGATTATCGACAAAACCACTATCATGTGATCGATCAACAGCAGGTCCCCACTGAAAGAAGAAAAACTTTAATTTCCAAAAAGAAAAAAATATTCGATTCAATAAATACCAAAGCAAATCTCGAATTCATCGACTGAGATAAACGTGTGAAATCTCGTGAGAAAAATGGATGATCACGTATTTCTACAAAACAAAAATTTCTCCTTTGTATGTCTTCATGCAAATTAAACAAATGCAAACCTAATATATTCGGCCGTTGCTCGGCAGATTTTTTCAATGTACTATTGACTAAATCTTGTGCTTCTTCACTGAATGAGGTGGGTAGTTCGTATTTTTCATGCGTGACTTTATTCAAAGTTCCGTGAACCGCTAAAAGTTCAATCAAATGATGTCATTTTCACAAAATTAAATCGGTTTTTTCTTCTTCTTCTTACTATCTGTATTAAACGGTGGTTCGCCCGTTAATAATGTCGCAATAAGAATGCCTAATGACCAAACATCCGTTGAAAAACTATGCGGATTACGACTGGCAATTTCACTGAAAATGAGAATAATTCATTTTTTTCTAACAAAGAAAATTTTAATAATGAGAGAAATCTGTACGGTGATATGTAGTTCGGCGTTCCGCACATTGTTTCATTGGTTTGTTCACGTGCTAGTTGAATCTTTTTTGCAAGACCAAAATCGGCAATTTTCTATTGAAATCGATCGAAATGTCAAAAAATTTAACCAATGAACACGTCATCTTACCACTTCAAATGTGTCAGTTAGTAATAAATTCGATAGTTTTATATCTCGATGTATAATTCCGTGATTATGAAGATAAACTAATCCATCGACGACTTGTCTGACAATTGTTTGTGCTTAAAAAAAGACAAAAAAAAAACGGCAATCATCTCATCGAATCAGTGAATTTCTATTTTCGATATTTTACTTTCAGCTTCGGTTAGAGTTCGTTTCATTTTTAAGTATTGTTCAAGATCTCCTTGTGAACAAAGTTCAAGTATTAAGTAAACATATTCATTATCATAGAAACAATTCAATAGTTCGACTATGTGACGATGTTTGACTTGATGATGAATAGTTATTTCAGCATTTAATCGTTCGAACATCGATGTCGAACGAGATGTCGGTCGTTGAGCTGATGCATTATTCGGCGAATTATCTTGCTGAAACTTTTTCATATCAATCTAAATTAAAAACCGAACACATGACCTCAAGGAAACAGTTTTTAAAGCGGCTTTGCTTCTACCTTTTTACAGGCGACATGAAGTCCGTCGGCTTTTCTTCGCGCTTCTTGAACAACAGCAAAGCCACCTTTGCCCAATTCTCTTGTGAGTTCATAGTCCTATGATAGACAAAACATATGAATGCAAATACATATCCTCAAGCTCCAATCACACGTACATCAATTGTTTCTTCTAACCACATGATTATTCACTGAGGAGTATGTTTCGTTCTAGGCGTTTTTCTTTTCTGGCAAAAAGAACAACTATTTCGTGGATTACTCGACTAACGTTAAGGACGAATTTTTTCTTTATTCTAAAATGAAAAGAATGAAGAAAAAAAAAGAGAGAATAAGAATAAACAAGCAAAAGAAAAACGAATTCTATTTCTTTCGAACCCGTAGGGGAAACAAAGAGAAAATAAAATCATCGAGGATATTTTTTGTTTTCGTTACAATTTCAACAGTCGTTCAACAGATCTTTTTGTCTTCAAAGATAATCAATTGTCGTGTACGAACGAAAGGCAAAAAGGACTTATACTTGAAATAAATTTCATTTTTTTTTCTCTTCTTTTTTTTCGCGATGAATTTTTACGTCATCTCATTAACGAACTCGAGAGAAGACCTCGATATGCAGTTGTAAATCGAAAAAAAAAACTCGTTTTCATTCCAATTTTCTCCACACTTTCTCTCGGAGGAATACTTCAATGAAGTACATGAAGAAAAGAAGAGAGACAGAAAAAAGAAAAGAAACAAAAATGTAGACATTCATTAGAATGTATTGAAAATAACCTATGTATTTCACGATTTATTTTGCAGTTTTATGATTTTCTTTGAGTCTAGGAAAGAAACCGTCGTCTGCTAATGATAAGACAATATTTTGCTGTCGGGTAGACATTGAAAATTTTTAAAATAAACAACATTTTAACTTACGTTAAGACTTGTTGCGTACGAATAAATCGACATGATTTCGTTTTCTTATTCAATTAAATCACAGACACCGAATCGCACCTGTTCATGACTGTTCAATAGATAGAGTTGAAGAAAATGAATTCTTTCTTCTCTTTTTTCTTGTTGAATGTGCAGGAGAACAAGCAGTAAAACGAGAAGAAGAAAAAAAGGCACCCGACAAGCAAACAAGACAAGAAGAAGAAGAAGCAGCGAGAGAAATCACTATGACAACGGACTCAATTGACAATGAGAAAAAAAAAGAAGAAGAAGAAAAATCAAGTTTTTAAAACTCTCCTATTTTCTTTTTTGGCTTCTAAGGATTCTGTAAGAGAGAAAAAAATATCTAAAGAAAAGATAATATTAGTCTTTCGATTGTTTTTATATCAATGAGAAGTATGCAGAACAAATTTGTCCGTTTTCGATTATATCATCTTATCAATGGAAACAAGAGGGCGCTATGACGTGGCGTGTGAACACATCAAACAAATACCTGAACTAATCTTGGCCGATTAACGTTGAGTTCTTCTTCTTTTTTTTTTATATAAATTCGAACTTTTGATAAAGCAAAGCTAATATTTTCTTTTCATGCTTCAATTAGACTCCAAGAGCATTTCTCAATTGTTATTCTTTCGTTTTTTTTTTATTAAATATCAAATAAAAACATAATCGAATTTATTTTTAAATATACAAAAATAAACAATGAGGGCAAACATCTTGAAGATGAACCACTGTTATCGAAATCCAGATTCCATACAATCGTGTTCGATGATAATACGATGGTGTTGCAAATGTTGTTGTTGTTAAATTAGCTAATTCTTCAGTCGAAATTGAATAACCATCACCATCATCATCACCATCAAGATAAACATCATAATCATAATATGAAACAGTATTGAAATCTTCATTGTCGATAATCGTCGTCGTCGTCGTAATTGTTGATTGCGGTATGAGATCTTCGTAGAGATAGTCAGAATAATCGACATCATTTTCATCGTTTAATACGACAGGTTTTGATATCGTCGACGAATGAGAAAGTATTCGAAAAGATTTCGATTGAATTTCATTTAAAATTCTTTCAACACTTGAAGCTAACGCTCGTTGTAATGGTTGATGATTGATGGAAGACTTTTGTCTTCCTTTCCAACATTGCTTTTCATTTGATTGACACATTTGATTCGATAGATTGAACCAAAATGATTTATATTCTTCTAATGTTTGTCTTATCGACATTATTTGACTGCGAAATATCGATGAAATCAATGAACTATTCTTATATTGACTAACAAATGCTTGATCAATATCGAAGAATTCACGTTTTAATTGCATATTTCCACATTGATTGATCATCTTGAAAGATTTCAATACCTGATAAATCAAATGAAAACAAAAAAAAGACAGACGCCTTACATTTCTATCCCGGATTTCTGCGAAAACACTCATGATTATTTGCAAAAGTTCGTATCCAATCGATAGAAAATTCGTTTCAATTTCATCGAAATATCTCACATTATCCAATGAGTCTAACGAAAGTGACAATTGAAATCAAATCTCAATACAAAAGCGAAAAGAAAATTTACCAAGAAAATTTCTCCATATGCCATCAATCATTGTCACATTTTTTAAGCATTGTTGCCACATATCGATACAATTCTTTTGACAAGGTAATTCTCGTCGTTCCGAACAAAGATTACAAATGAACAGTTCGACATATGCTTGAATGCAAACGTGATCTTTTGTTAAATCCTAAATCGAAATAAGAAGATGACGATGGCGATCGTTATCATTTTTGCTGTCAAATCGAATAGATAGTTATGCGGAGTCAATCGTTTGATATTAACTTCAGTGTGAAAATGAATGGTTTGAGAAAAAGAAAAACATTCGCTGATGATTATTATCATCATCATCGATTGTTTGATTTTAATTATAGAGTACATACCGTTGACAATGCGCGAATAAGTCGAAGATTCGATTGAAATAATTCGATGATATGGAAGTAATTTTTTCGATACGATTCAAGTTGAATCATATATCGATTGAATCGATCGATCGATGATAGATTCTGCCAGAGGCAATGAAATTTCGTTGGATGAATTCGAAGAAAATGTTCGAGATTAATTTTAAATAGATTTTCATAGGTTTGAAACGAGGATAGATTGAATAAATTGACGAAAAATTTCTCGATAAATATTCGAGAATATGGATAAAAAGCTTTGTGAGAATATTCGAAAAGAAAATAAGTCTCATTTCGAGATAAATCGATTAATCTTTCCATGCTTTCTGACAAAAGAAAAACATAAGATTCATTTTAAAAAAAAGTAAGAAAACAAACTGTTTGTGTCGATTGATAATCGGTTTAATAATTCAAATAAATTCATTGAATTTAATTCGAACAGATGTGATAATTCGAACATAGTAGCATTTCGAATTTTATCGGGATCGATTTTTGTGCAACATGATGTTTCAGTTGCATTCTCGCAGAACGTCCATTGATAAAACGAGTTCTCTTGTTCACTCAAATCGATATTATACTTTTTTAATTTATCAGTTAATAATAAACATCGAGATTCAATTGAATGAATTCTTAGAACTAAACTAAACATAATCAACAAACGAAACATTGTTGCTGTGTACAACAAATGATTGACGAGTCAAGCACAACACAAATTGTCTGTTCTATTCTCTATTTTTCTCTCTCGTTCACGAGGGAGAAAGAAGAAGAAGAAGAAGAAGAAATGATGTTCATCGTTTCGTTGTTGCTCTCATCGACTTACCACATCAATTATCTTTAATCACTGGAGACAATTATATCAGTAGGTAGGAAATGCTTTGAACTCTGAGAAAAAATCGACGTTAGATATTATTTGGATGATTTATTCTTATGATGAACTAGCTGTTGATGACATAAAAAATTCGAGTTCAATACTCGATTGATTTCGACAATTGAGATCATCGACATGATCCAAAAATGGAAATGATACTAAAGGTTTTTGATTTAATAGAACCTTTTCAACGTAAATATTCGTTGCAGAATTATTATGAACATTAATCGACAGAGTACATTGACCATGATTACGTGTGATACGTATACGGTCAAATGTTGGACTACCGATGAGATATGTTGACGAGCCAGTTAACGGATAAAAACCGAGACTAGTGAATAGATACCAAGCTGACATGGTACCGTAATCATCGTTTCCAGGTATACCATCAGGTTGATTTGTGTAGGCATGTTCGAGAAGCCAACGAGAATATTTCTGTGTTAGATCCGATCGATTTGCGTAATTAAATTGCCAAACCGAGAAAAGATCGTGTTCATTGCCTGACCAATAGTATGGATTTGGCAGAAGATTGGTTTTCCATGGTTGACTTCGTTCGAAGAATTTATTTAATTCCTCACTAAATATTTCTTTGCCTCCGAATAATTCAACGAGATAGGACGTATTATGTGGAACGAAAAATCGATAATGCCAAGCATCACCTTCGACATAACGATTATCGAATGGATCGAGTAATTCGATTTCATTCGATGGACAATGAAAATTGCCTGTTTTATCTTTTGGACAGAAGAATTTCGTTTTCGGATCGAAAACATGTTCGAACCATGTCGAACGTTGATAATAATCTCGAGATTCATCATCGAGACCAGCTGCTTTCATCACATTGCCAATAGCCCAATCATCGTACGCATAACTCAATGTCAATGGTGCCGAATGTTGATCCATATCATAGGGTACATATTGATATTTGATATAAGTCGGTGGATCGAATCGACTGTCATGAACTTGATTTTGATTAGCAACTTTTCTTAAACTTTGAACGATTTGTGTTAGATTCAAATTCGATTGATGTTCTTTTTTCATAATCAAATCACTGATTAAAACATCGGCATGTGAACCTATCATACAACCTGTATAACCATTAGCTAACGGCCATTTTGGTAGATCACCACCTTGTTCTGCATTTAACATAATCGAATGAATGATATCATTGCTTCGTTGCGAATCATGAAAGAGAATAAATGGAATTTGTGTTCGATGTACATCCCAAATCGAAAGATCAGTGTAGATATGTTGCATGTAATCAGGTTTCGTATGAATTTTATTGTCATAACCGAGATAAACACCATTGGATTCATCCCAAATGGTTGGACTTGATAATGAATGAACGAGATTACTGTAGAATTTGACTTCAGCATCATGATTCCAGTCGGCATGGACTTCGAATTTCGATAATTCATTGAGCCATTTTTGTTCAGTAAGATTTCTTACTGAATCAAACGATTGAAACATATTCGTTTGCATTTGTAGATTGGTTCGTGCTTGTTCAAGTGAGACATAACTAACACCAACATAAATCGTAATTTGATCATCTGGAACAACGATATAACCACCGGATGAACAACCATCAGTTTGATTTTGTCCTTGAACAATTTTTCCATTATTCCAAATTCCAAATTTCGTCCAATTACTAAATTTCATAATGAAATAATTTGTCACACCACCGAAACGTCCCGACAGTGAACCTCGGAAGAATATCGAACCAGTAATTTCATGATTTTCATTGTCGATATTCAAATGTGTTTGATTACAAGCACCTGTTTGTAAAGTATAACTACTATCGATGAGTACGACATGTTCTTGATTACTAATTTTTTCGTACGTATATCGATGAACACCGACTTGTTCCGTAGCTGTGAGTTCGACTTGAATTCGATGTGTATCAAGTTGTACTCGATAATAACTCGGTTCGACAAGTTCATTCTTATGTTCGAATTTACTTCGATATCCATTTCGTTTCGAAATCATTTTCTCTAAATGATTTTCATCGACAACTTGCACAGGCATCATACCGAT
>Ga0209963_1002259_pt1 | contig 10101 bp, 10 predicted proteins | sample ThiBio_1000_biof_2_FD_183957 | JGI IMG/M metagenome (GOLD analysis project Ga0209963, IMG submission 183957) | Wastewater bioreactor microbial communities from Cape Town, South Africa - Thiocy_cont_1000_biof (SPAdes) | ecosystem: Engineered > Bioreactor > Thiocyanate-remediating >...
GATCGAAGAGATGCGAAGCGGCGGATTGGCGCTCGGCGCGCTCGATAAGATCTTCGGCTTTCACCTGCGGATGGCGCAGGCGGTAGTCTACCGTGATTTCGTCGAGAGCCTCGGCGAACTCGCGATCACCCAGAAGCAGTTCGCGGTTCTGGCGCTGGTCGACGCCAATCCCGGGGCATCGCAGGTCGAGATCGCCGAGACGCTCGGCACCGACCGGGCCACCATGATGGCGTTGGTCGACCGGCTCGATCAACGCGGCTGGATCGAGCGGCAGGTCGCGGCAACGGACCGCAGGCGGCAGGCGCTGTTTCTGACGGAAGCAGGCAAGGCGATCCATGCGCGTGCCCTGGAGCTGGTGCTTGCCCATGAGACCCGTCTGATGACGGGGATTCCGGCGGAAGAGCGATCGGCCTGCCTCTCGCTGCTGCGGCGCCTGCATAGCGCGCCGGCTTCGCATCCCGCATGAAATTGAGGCATCAGGCCCTTGCCGCACGCCGACTATCCGCCAGGCCGGAGGCCGTGGTCCGGATGACGCGGATCAATGCGTCGACCTGTGGCGGATGGGCCATGGCAGTGCGCGTTGTGATGCCGATCGGCCCGACTGTCTCGCTGGTGTCGACTGGAAGGCTTGCGAGCTGCCCGGCTGCGATATCGCCGGCGACCACACCCTCGGAGATGATCCATACCGCATCCGACGTCTCGACGATCGCTCTTCCGAGCGAGTTCGACACCGTCTCGACCTCGTCGCGAAGCTTGCCGACGCCATGCGAGAGCAGGAAGCGTTGCACCGCCGGACGGATAATGGCGCCCGGCGGCGGCATCAGGATCGGATAGCGCTCGATCTGCCTGAGATCGAGCGGCCGCACACTCAGGAGCGGATGGCGGTGACGAACGGCAAGAACGATCCGTTCCGAATAGAGGTTCTCGAAGGAAAGCCCCGCCATCGCCTCGGGACTGGCCATGCGGCCCACCACGAAATCCACGTCGCCGACGCGCAATTGCGCGAGGAGATACGTACTGGGGCCCGTGACGACCCGAATGCGGCAGAACATCGGGTTCGATCGAAATGTCTCGATCGCCTTGGGGACTAGGCTTGAGGAGACGGTCGGTAGCGCGCCCATGGTAATGGTCGCTCCGGTGGAGCGCACCTGCTTCAGGGCCTCCACGCCTTGCCGAAGGGCGGCGATCGACAGGCCTGCATGGGTAAGGAACAACTCTCCGAAGGCAGTCAGGCCCAGCCTGCGGCGGCTGCGGTCGAACAGGGCGAAGCCGAGCGTGTCCTCCAGTTCCTTCAGCGTCTTGGAGACGCCCGGCTGTGTCATGCCCAGGGCCTCGGCCGCCCGCACGACGCTGTGCTGGCGAGCGACTTCGACGAAGCAGTTCACATGACGCAGCTTTATCCGTGGATCAAGAAAGCCATCCTGCATGATCGTATGCCCCATGGGTTATAGATTGCGGCCGATCTTTCATTTTACTCTGCCGGTTTCGACCTGTCATATAGCCGGATAGGCATATTGGGAGAAAGCATGTGGCGTTCGTGCGCGTCGCCGGCCAGCTCTTGCACTACCGGCTCGACGGCCCCCCCGGAGCACCGGCTCTGGCCTTCCTTAACTCGCTGGGGACCGACCATCGGATATGGGACGCGCTGGCAGAACGATGGTCCGGGCGCTTTCGGCTGTTGCGCTACGACAAGCGGGGGCATGGGCTCTCGGACGCGCCGGACGGTGACTACAGTCTCGACGATCACGTCCGCGATCTCTCCGGTCTCCTGTCGGCACTCGGGATCGAACGTGTCGTGCCGGTCGGTGTATCGGTCGGCGGACTGATCGCGCAGGCCTTCGCGCTTGCCGAACCTGATCGGCTTTCGGGGCTGGTGCTCATGGACACGGCCGCAAGGTTCGGCGACGAAGCATCATGGACCACGCGCATTGACGCGGTCAGGGCCGGCGGCATGGCGGCGATCAGCCGGACCGTGATCGAGCGATGGTTCGACGAATCTTATCGAACGAGCCATGCGGATGATTTCGCAGGCTGGCTCAACATGCTGGAACGCACCCCGGCGGCTGGCTATGCCGGCACCTGCGCGACTTTGCGCGATACCGATCTGACCGACCGCGTGGGGCGGATACGAATGAAAACGCTTGTGCTGGCGGGGGAAGCGGACCGCTCCACCCCGCCCGAACTTGTCCGCAAGACGGCCGAGTTGCTGCCGTATGCCCGCTTCGAGCTCATTGCCGGAGCCGGCCACCTTCCCAATATCGAGGCGGCCGACGCCGTTGCGAGCGCCCTCGACCGCTATTTCACGGAGATCGGACTTGTCTGAACCCGACCGTTATCGCGCCGGCATGGCGACCCGGCGCGCCGTCCTGGGCGATACGCATGTCGACCGCGCAGAGGAACAGAAGACGCCGCTCGATGCCGACTTCCAGATCCTGATCACGGAATGTGCCTGGGGCTCGGTATGGTCGCGGCCCGGCTTCACCAGACGCGAGCGCTCGATCGTCACGCTGGCGCTCCTGGCCGCCCTGGGCCATCATGAGGAATTCGCCATGCATGTCCGCGCAACCGCCAATACCGGAGCGAGCGCCGCGGATATCGAGGAGGCGCTCATGCATGTGGCGATCTATGCGGGCGTTCCGGCGGCGAATACGGCCTTCAAGATCGCCAAGCGCGAGCTCGAAGCGGCATCGCAGGACGAGGAGGCGCAGCGGCAATGGCGATGAAGCCGATCGTTTCGGAGGCAGGCGCATTCTACGCCCGCGACCGCGCCTGGCATCCGCCGGCCTTCACGCCGCAATACAAATCGACGGTGCTGCGCTCGCCGCGCCATGCGCTCCTGTCGCTCGGGCCGACGATGTCGGAGCTTACCGGGCCGGTCTTCGGCCATGACATGCTCGGACCGCATGACAACGACCTGATCGTCAACTTCAGCCATGGCGGGGAAGCGATCGGCCAGCGGATCATCGTCCACGGACAAATCCTCGACGAGAACGCGCGTCCGGTTCCCGGCACGTTAATGGAGATCTGGCAGGCCAATGCCGGCGGGCGCTACCGGCACAAGCGCGAAGGCTACCGGGCCGCGCTCGACCCCAATTTCGGCGGATGCGGGCGCGTCATAACGGACGAGAACGGCTGGTACTCGTTCCGGACCGTCAAGCCCGGCGCCTATCCATGGCCGAACGGCGGCAATGACTGGCGACCCGCCCATATCCATTTCTCCGTCTTCGGCCACGCCTTTGCGCAAAGGCTGATTTCGCAGATGTATTTCGAGGGCGATCCGATGATCTGGCAATGCCCGATCGTCGGCACCATTCCCGACAGGCAGGCGGTCGAGCAGCTCATCGCCCGGCTCGACCGCAACAACACGGTTCCCATGGACGCCCTCGCCTACCGGTTCGACATCGTCCTGCGCGGCCGGCGCTCGACGCTGTTCGAGAACCGCCCGGAGGGGAACTGATGGCGTTCGAACCGAAGTTCATGAAGGAAAGCCCGTCGCAGACCGCCGGGCCCTATGTGCATATCGGGCTGACGCCGAATTTGCAGGACATCACGGGCGTCTACAAGACCGATCCCGGCGCGCAGATGCTGACCCCCGGCACGAAGGGCGAGCGCATCGCCATCACCGGAAGGGTGCTGGACGGATCCGGCATGGCGGTCGCCGATGCGGTGCTGGAAATCTGGCAGGCAGATGCGGACGGGTCCTATGGCGGTGCGCACGGTCCATCCTCCAATACGACGCCCGCCTTTACCGGTTGGGGCCGGAAGGCGACCGATTCCGAAGGGCGCTACCGGTTCGAGACGATCAAGCCGGGACGTGTCCCCGGCCCCGACGGAAAGCCGATGGCTCCGCATGTGACGCTCTGGATCGTCGCGCGCGGCATCAACACGGGCCTCCACACCCGGATCTATTTCGACGACGAGGCGGGGGCGAACGCGGCCGATCCCGTCCTCACGCGCATCATGGACACGCGCCGCAGGCCGACGCTCGTCGCCAAGCGGTCCGTAGAGGACGGCAAGGTCATCTACACCCACGACATCTGCCTGCAGGGCGAGGATGAGACGGTCTTCTTCGATATCTGAGGCCCTATGACCAGCCTTGTTGAGACGCTTGCCGTCGATGCCGAGATCGCTGCCCATCTTTCGGGCGAGGCGGAGATTTCGGCGATCCTTCGCTTCGAGACAGCATTGGCCGAGGCAGAGGCGGAGGTCGGGTTGATCGCGCAGGACGCTGCCGATGCGGTGGCGGCGGCGATTGCCCGCTTCAAACCCGACTACGACGTGCTCGCCGCCGGGCTCGCCGAGGACGGGGTGGTCGTGCCGGCGCTATTGCGGCAGCTTAGGGAAAGCATCGGCGAGCCGCATGCAAGCGCGCTGCATTTCGGCGCGACCAGCCAGGACGCGGCGGACACGGGCCTGATGTTGCGGCTCGCCGCGATCATTCCAATCCTGCTCGAACGGACGGCGGCCATGGAGAAAACCCTCGCCGCTATCTCGGAGAGCCAAGGGGACCTGCACATCCTGGCGCATACGCGCATGCAGGCTGCCCTGCCCTTCACTGTGCGCGACAAGATCGCTACGTGGGCGGGACCGCTTGCCCGCCAGCGCGCGCTGCTCGACCGGATGCGCACCCGGCTTCTGGTCGCCCAGCTCGGGGGGCCTGTCGGCGACCGCGCGGCATTCCAGGGCAAGGGAGAGGCCCTGGCGCGCCGCGTCGCCGCGAGCCTCGACCTCGGTGTCGCCGAGCCATGGCACAGCCAGCGCGATCCCATCGTCGAGTTCGGCTCGCTGCTCGCAATCCTCTCCGGCGCGCTCGGCAAGTTCGGGATGGACGTGGCGCTCGCAGCGCAGAGCGAGGTCTGCGCGATCCGCCTTGCGGGCGGCGGCGGTTCCTCGTCCATGCCGCACAAGATGAACCCGGTCAAAGCCGAGCTTCTGGTGGCGCTCGCCCGCTACAATGCCGGCCTTGCCGGAACGCTGCAGCAGGCGATGCTGCACGAGAACGAGCGGTCGGGATCCGCCTGGACGCTCGAATGGCTGGTGCTGCCGCAGATGCTGACGACCACGGGCAAGAGCCTGCTGATCGCCCGCGCGCTGGCCGACGAGATCGGCTTCGCCGAGCAGGTCAGGCCTCAAAACAATCCGCAATAATTCTCCGCAAGGCTGGCCTTGGCCACGGTCGAGCCGGCGAGGTAATCGAAATCGGCCCTCTGGATGCGCCGGCCGAACGGGCCGGTCTCGGGGAACGTGTGGAGCAGCGTCGTCATCCACCAGGAAAAGCGCTCGGCCTTCCAGATGCGCGAGAGCGCGGCCGCCGAATAGGCATTCAGCCCGGCCTCGGATTTCTCGCCGTAATATTCGGTGAAGGCATTCGCCAAGAGCCCCACATCGGCAATGGCGAGGTTGAGCCCCTTGGCTCCCGTCGGCGGCACGATGTGCCCCGCATCACCTGCCAGGTAGAGCCTTCCGAAACGCAGCGGCTCGGCAACGAAACTTCTCAGCGGCGCGATGGATTTCTCTATCGATGGTCCCGTCTGGAGCCGTGCCGCCGTCTCCGGGTTGAGCCGGCGGCGCAATTCGTCCCAGAAGGCATCGTCGGACCAATCCTCGACCCTGTCGGTCAGCGGCACCTGCACATAGTAGCGCGAGCGCGTGTGCGAGCGCATCGAGCAGAGCGCAAAGCCGCGCTCGTGATGGGCATAGATGAGTTCCTCGGCGACCGGCGGCTTGTCCACCATGACGCCAAGCCAGCCGAAGTCATAAGCCCGCTCGAACACCGCCAGCGAGCCGTCCGGGAGGCTTGCCCGGCAGCAACCATGGAAGCCGTCGCAGCCGGCGATGAAATCGCAGTCGAGGACATGCGTCGCGCCGCTCTTGAGGTAGCGCACCCGCGGCCGATCCCCCTCGAAGCCCGAAATCTCGACATCCTCGGCCTCGTAGACGATTGCAGCGCCCGAGGCGGCACGCGCATCCATCAGGTCGCGCGTCACCTCCGTCTGCCCATATACCGTGACGTGACGTCCGGTCAGCAGCTTGAAGTCTATGCGCTGTTCGTCGCCGTCGAAGCTCAGATGGACGCCATCATGCGGCAGCCCCTCACGGAGGAGCCTTTGCGCTACCCCTGCACGCTCCATGAGCGAAACGCTTCCAGGCTCCAGAACCCCCGCGCGGATGCGGCCGAGCACATGGTCCGCGCTGCGCCGCTCGATGATGACGGTATCGATCCCCGCCTGTTCGAGGAGCCTGCCGAGAAGCAGCCCGGCAGGTCCCGCTCCGATGATGGCGACCTTCGTGCGCATGGATCAGAACGGATAGTGTTGCGCCGGATCCTCGACGGTGATCCATCTCAGATCCGTGAATTCCGCAATCGCCGCCTTGCCGCCGAAGCGGCCGAAGCCGGAGCCCTTCACGCCGCCGAAGGGCATCTGCGCCTCGTCATTGACCGTCGGTCCGTTGATATGGCAGATGCCGGTCTCGAGCCGTGCCGCCACCGCCATCGCGCGGCGGATATCGCGGGAGAAGACCGCCGACGAGAGGCCATAGTCAGTGTCGTTTGCAACGGCAACTGCCTCGTCATCGCCGTTCACCCGGATGACCGGCTTGACCGGCCCGAACGATTCCTCGGCATAGACGCGCATGTCCCGGGTCACATGGTCGATGACGGTCGCCTCGACGACAGTGCCCCGGCGATTTCCGCCGGCGAGCACCCTTCCGCCCTTCGCCTTCGCGTCGGCGATGAAGGCATCCATCTTGTCGGCCGCATCCGCGCTCACCAGCGAGCCGAGCACGACATGACCACGCGGATCGCCCGCCGGCAAATGGTTCGCCTTGGCCACGAGCTTTTCCGTGAACATGGCGGCGATCTTCTCGTCGACGATAATGCGCTCGGTCGACATGCAGATCTGGCCCTGGTGCAGGAAGGCGCCGAAGGCCGCCGCATTGACCGCGCCGTCGATGTCGGCGTCGTCCAGAACGATCAGCGGCGCCTTGCCGCCCAGTTCCAGCAGCGCCGGCTTGAGATGCCGGCCGCACAACTCGCCGATGCGCCGACCGACGGCCGTCGAGCCGGTGAAATTGACCCGGCGCACCCGCTTGTCGGCGATCAGCGCTTCGACGACCTCGGCCGCGTCCCGGGGATCATTCGTCACCACGTTGATGACGCCTTTGGGCAGTCCTGCGTCGACAAGGCACTGGCCGATCAGGCGATGCGTGCCGGGACAGTTTTCCGACGCCTTCAGGACCACAGTATTCCCGCAGGCGATGGGCATGGCGATCGCCCTCGTTCCTAGGATCACCGGCGCGTTCCAAGGCGCGATACCGAGGCAGACGCCCGCCGGCTGGCGAACGCCCATGGCGAGCGTTCCGGGCTTGTCGGAGGGGATGATCTCGCCGGAGACCTGCGTCGTCATGGCGGCCGCCTCGCGCAGCATGTTGGCTGCAAGCATCACGTTGAAGCCGGCCCAGGGCGCCGTCGCGCCGGTCTCCTCCATCATCAGGCGCGTGAAATCGCCCACCTTGGAATCCATTACGTCGGCAGCCTTCAACAGGAGCGCGCGGCGGTGCCCCGGTCCGGTCTGCGACCACGATTTGAACGCCTCGGCGGCCGCAGCGACAGCGGCCTCCGCATCCGCCTTGCCGGCCGCCGCAGCCCGCGTGGCGAGCTTTCCGGTGAAGGGGTCGTGGCGCTCATAGGTCGCTCCCGATTGCGCGCCGCGCTCTTCGCCGTCGATCAGAAGTCCGATGTCCATGGCATACCTCCCGGCTGACGCCGCTACTGCTTTTCAGAATTCCAGAACCTCGGCATTGACCGAGGCTTCGAGGCCGCCGTCGGCGGGAATGTTGGCGCCGTTGACCCATCGCGCGCCATCCGAACAGAGGAAGGCGACGACCGGCGCGATGTCGGAGGGCGTGCCGGATCGTCCAACGCGGGCAATGTCGCTGTCGACCCGCGCATCGCCGAGCACCTGCCGGAACTCCGTCAGGATCGGCGTCTCGACCGGGCCCGGGCTGACCGCATTGATGCGGATGCCGCGATGCCTGAATCGCGGCTCGTGCGCGGCCTTCATCGTCCAAAGAAGCAGCAATTCCTTGGAGACCGGATAGGAGATTTCGTCTCCGACACCGTGCCTTGCCAGGAGCGCGCGCACGTCCGGAAAGCCTGGCTCGGCTACCATCGCCTTTGCCCGCTCCAGGTTGGCGCGCCAGCCGTAGCCGGCGATGGAGGCCGCGTTGACCACTGCGCCGCCCTCGCGAATTCGCCCGGCCACGGCTTCCGTCAGCGCCCGCAGGCCGAAAAAGTTCACCGCCAGCGTAATGGCCGCGCCGGCTGCGCCCGAAAGACCGGCGACATTGCACAGCGCGTCGAACCGGGAAGGTAGGCGCGGCACGATGGCGGCCACGCCATCGGCGGTCGAGAGATCGCCGACCACGAACCCTGCCATCGACGAGCGGGGCTCGTTCCGGTCCACCCCGATCACATCCGCGCCGAGGCTCTGTGCGAGAGCGGCGGTTGCAGCGCCGATGCCCGAGGCGGCACCGGTTACGACGATCGTCTTTCCGAGCAGCATCATGCGGCGGTCTCCCTGGTTGTGACCGGGTCGCTGTCCCGGATGGCGAGCGAAGCACCATTGCCTGAAAGGCGCAGACGATAGCCGACCGGCAGCAGCCGAATGCTCCAGCGAGCCTCGATCGTCCCCCAAATGCCCCGAGGCAGGAACAGTGAAAAGACAAGCGCGGTCGCGCCCAGCCCCACGAGGTACCAGACACCGGCCGCGCCGAACCATGTCTCGATGAGGAAGAAGATCACTGCGCCGATGATCGCGCCTTCAAAGGTGCCTATGCCACCCACCAGCACCATGAAGATCATGTAGGCCGCCCACTGAACCGAGAAGTAGTTTCGCGGCTGAAAGGTCACGGCGCTCGCGAGCCACAGCGCCCCGGCGGCGCCCGCCCCGAGCGCGGCGAGCACGAAGATGATGCGCTTGGTCGACATGACCTCGACACCCACCGAGGCCGCGGCCTCCTCATTGTCCCGGATCGCCTGGACTGCGGCGCCGAGGCGGGTCCGCAAGAGCACGAAGAGCGCTCCGAGCAGGACGACCATCGCTGCGAGGGCGGCCCAGTAGATGCCGTCGCGCCTGGTCGCGGCTCCATAGGCATTAAGCGATATGAGCGATGTCCCCGTTTCGCCGTTGATCAGCCGATCAAGGTTGACGAGGGGGTCTATGCCGGCATTGGCGAGGCGGATGGTGAAATAGGCGCCGAGGCCGAAGAACACCTGCTGGCCAACGGATACGAGCCCGCCATAGCCGGCGAGCGCGTTCCACATGGCTGCGAGGATCACATAAACGAAGAGGGCGCTCAGGCGATCGGTCAGCCCGGACGAGAAGACGAACGGACCTATCGCAAAGATCGCCAGCACCACGAGCACGGCCAGGCTGGCCAGCCGCGACAGCGGTGTCCAGCGCTCGACAAGATAGCTCTTTCCACCGCTCATGCTTCCTGCCCCAGCAATGTCCTGATCCGCACGCGGAAGCCGGACCCCGGCAGGAACAGCCGGGCGAAGAGAACCGCGAAGAACACTGCATGCCCGGCCGTGAGGAAGCCTTGCGGATTGATCTGAGCGCCGATCGTCTGTGCCAGCGCGAGGACGATGCCGCCAATGAGCGTGCCCCAGAGTGATCCGGCGCCGCCGATCACCGCCGCCTCGAAGGCGAAGAGGAGTTGCGTGCCGCCCGAATAGGCATCGAAGGTCGCGCGCATGCCGAGGAATGCGCCCGCGATGCCCACGGTGACCACCGCGATCGCAGCGGCGAGCGCGTTGACCGTCCTCGCGTCGATGCCTACCAGGCCGGCAGTGTCCGGGTCCTCGGCCGTTGCGCGGATCGCCCGCCCGATCGGGGTGAAGCTCAGCATCAGCTGCAATCCGCCGAGCAGGAGCACCGCGACGGCGAGCACGAGCACCGCGAGCTTGCCGACATAGATATTTTCGGTGATCGCCCAGGAATCATAAGCCAGGTCGCCGATAAACGGGGCCAGCGAGCGGGTATCTGCGCCAAACTGCTGGAAGAGCAGGTTGTCGATGACGATCGCAAGCCCGAAGGT
>Ga0209963_1002260_pt1 | contig 10101 bp, 9 predicted proteins | sample ThiBio_1000_biof_2_FD_183957 | JGI IMG/M metagenome (GOLD analysis project Ga0209963, IMG submission 183957) | Wastewater bioreactor microbial communities from Cape Town, South Africa - Thiocy_cont_1000_biof (SPAdes) | ecosystem: Engineered > Bioreactor > Thiocyanate-remediating >...
AGCGGTTTCGCGACGATGTCGCGGCTCAGCAGGCGACGGACAAGATTCATTTGTTATTCAACAATGCTGGCATCGGCGGCGGCGGAAGTCTCTTCACCAGCAGCCGTGACCAGTGGGAGCGCACCTTCAACATCTGCTGGGGTGGTGTCTATCTCGGCACCCGCACATTCCTGCCGATGCTGGTGAATGCGGATGCAGGCCACATCGTCAATACCTCCAGCGTCAACGGCTTCTGGGCATCACTCGGTCCGGGCGTTTCGCACACCGCCTACAGCGCTGCAAAATTCGCCGTGAAGGGATTCACCGAGGCGCTGATCACCGACCTGCGGCTGAACGCGCCGCACATCAAATGTTCGGTGGTGATGCCGGGACACATCGGCACCTCGATCAGGTCGAATTCGCGCAGGGTACAGAAGGGCGTGGACACCGATACGCTCGATCAGAACGAGATCGAACAGATGCGCGGGCGGCTGGTGGCAGGCGGCGTCGATATTTCGCAGCTTTCGGATAACGCCATTCAGCAGATGGCGGCCGAGAGCGCGCGGGTTTTCCTCGAAGAGGCACCGATGACGGCGTCGGCCGCTGCAAAGGTGATCCTCGACGGCGTCAAGGCCGATCGCTGGCGTATCCTTGTCGGGCACGATGCCGAACTGCTCGATCGTTGGGTGCGCGGCGCGCCGGAAGCGGCCTACGATCCCGATTTCCACGCGCGGTTCGCCGCAGAGGCCGGCTGGAAGCTCGGATAGTTTGGCTTACCCGTGCACGATCGTTTTCTCGATCATGCAGTGAATGCCTTTCGAGCCGTTGACCGTCTGCGTCACGCGTAAATCCGCGGCGAGGCTGCACAGCATGTAGGCGTCCTCGCGCGATAGTGCGCACTGCTCGCCAAGCAGCACGATCATGTCGCGCAACGCGTTCTCGGCGCAGCGATTCAAGTCGGGATGCATCGCCATAGTGATGTAGTGCGTCGGCGTTTCCGCGCGGGGTGTGGGGAAGCGCAAGTCCTTGCGCAGGGTGAAACGAAAGCGGCCCTGCAACGCCGTCTCGATGGCGGTGACGCAGACTTCGCCGTCGCCTTGGGCGCCGTGACCGTCACCGCAGGAAAACATCGCATCGGGGACGAACACCGGCAGGAACAGCGTGGTGCCAGGGACCAATTCCTTGAGATCGATATTGCCGCCCATCGCGCGCGGCACCAGCGATGAGATTCGTCCCCACGCGGGCGGCGGCGATACGCCCATGACGCCGAAAAACGGCTTGAGCGGAAGATCCAGGCCCCACGGCATCCGACCGGTCATGCGCGCTTGATCGAGCGGAATGTTGACGAGGCGCTGTTCGGGGAAATCCTCGGGGAGAGTGCCCATCAACGGACGAATGACGTTCCAGCCCCAGTCCTGTCGCAGCCGGATATCGAGAATGTCGATCTGAAGCACATCGCCGGGCTCGGCGTTTGCGATGGCGATCGGCCCGGTAAGGATGTGGCCGGGCAGCATGCGCTCGTTCTCGGCGTGAATGGCATCAAGTTCGGGCGTAATGTGAAACTTGGTCCGATCAGGGACGACTTCCGGACTGCCGCTGACGGTGTCGACGGTGACTTCGTCGCCGCTGACGATACGAAGAACCGGCCGCAGCTTCGCTTCAAAGAAACCCCAGTGGCAGGTCTTCGGGCTGGCAGGGAGATGATGATGCGCCATGATGATCCATTCGCTCTGTAGGCAACAAGTGTGCGTCAGCAAACGGCGATTGTCGATCAGGCGAGCGCGTCGCGGCGCAACACGCCTTCCAGCCAGTCGATGAACACGCGCAGCCGATGCGACAGGTGCTGCCGGTGCGGATAGAGCAGCGTCATCGGCATCGGCGCCGCGCGAAAATTCGGCATCACCTCGACCAGTCCGCTGGATGCAAGATGGTCCTTCACGTCGTAGGCGGGAATCTGGATCAGGCCGATGCCGGCGAGGCAGCAGGCGATATAGGCTTCGGCGCTGTTGACGGTGACGCGTGCGCGGGGCGTGCAGGTTTTCACGATGCCATCCGCGATCCATTCCCATGGCACGATGCGTCCGTTCGACGGCGAGGCATAATTCACGGCGAGATGCGCGCCGAGATCGTCGGGATGTTGCGGCGTACCGTGGCGCGCCAGATAGGCGGGGCTGGCGACATTGATCAACGGCAGTTCACCGATGTGGCGCGCAATCAGGCCGGAATCGGTGAGAGGGCCGACGCGCAGAACGCAATCGATGTTCTCCTCGATCAGGTTGACTGTGCGGTCGGTCGATCCGAAATCGACATCGATTTCAGGAAATTGCGCGAGAAACTCCGGCAACGCCGGCGCAAGGATCAAGCGCCCGATGCGGCCGGGCACGTCAAAGCGAATGCGGCCGGAAGGAAGCACGGTGTCGTTGCGAAACAGGTTCTCGATTTCCTCGACGTCGGCGATAGCGAGCAGGCATCGTTCGTAGAAGGCGTCGCCGTCCTGCGTCGGCGCGACCCTGCGGGTGGTGCGCGACAACAGCCGCGCACCGACGCGGCCCTCCAGCGTCTGGATCGCGGCCGAAATCGACGAGCGCGGCTGGCCCAGAGTGGTTGCGGCCTTGGTGAAGGAGCCGCTTTCGACAACGCGCGCGAAAATCCTGAAAAGCTCGATGCGGTCCATTGATGAGTTAGCCAAGTCGATGATTGTTCGAAAATTCTGACATATCATGTCAAATAAAGCCAGTTTAACCGAATTATCGAGATGATAGTTATGCTTGGAGGCCGCGTGGGTGGCCCCAGACTGGAGCAGCAGGACATGACCGATCACAGCATCAAGGGAAAAACCGTCATCATCGCCGGTGGCGCCAAAAATCTCGGCGGCCTGCTGGCGCGGGACCTGGCCGCACATGGCGCCAAAGCGGTAGCGATCCACTACAACAGCGCCGCGAGCAAGGCCGACGCCGACAAGACGGTGGCGGCGATCAAGGCCGCCGGCGCCAACGCGGTGGCCTTGCAAGGCAATCTGACCACCGCTGCGGCGATGGAGAAACTATTCGCGGATGCCGTCGCCGCCGTCGGCAAACCGGACATCGCCATCAACACCGTCGGCAAGGTGCTGAAGAAGCCGATGGTGGAGATCAGCGAGGCGGAATACGACGAGATGAGCGCGGTGAACGCCAAGTCGGCGTTCTTCTTTCTCAAGGAAGCCGGTCGCCATCTCAACGACAACGGCAAGATCTGCACGCTGGTGACATCGTTGCTCGGCGCCTACACGCCCTTTTACGCGTCCTATGCCGGCACCAAGGCGCCAGTGGAACACTTTACCCGCGCCGCTTCGAAGGAATTCGGCGAGCGCGGCATCTCGGTGACGGCGATCGGGCCGGGGCCGATGGATACGCCGTTCTTCTATCCGGCCGAAGGCGCGGATGCGGTGGCCTATCACAAGACCGCTGCGGCGCTGTCGAAGTTCTCAAAGACCGGTCTCACCGATATCGAGGATATCGTGCCGTTCATCCGCTTCCTGGTGTCGGACGGCTGGTGGATGACCGGGCAAACCATTCTGGTCAACGGCGGCTACACCACGAAATAGTCTCGGCGATAATCGGACAACTCGAAGACCTTTGCAGTTGCGGCGGCGCGTCCACAAGGATCGCCGCCGTTCGCGTTTTACGGTTTCCATTGTTTATTGTTGTTCTAAACTGCACGGAGAAACGGAACACAGGCAAGGGACCAAGCCATGCAGCAGGACGTGAAGACGCGCGAGACGGCACCAACGGACAAGATCGATCTCGCGGCGCTCGTCGCCGATCTCAATATGCTGCTGCGTCTCAAGACCACCGTGATCGGCATGAAGATGTTTGCCACCGTGGCGGAGATGGAAGCGATCCCGAAAATCCGCCGGCCGAGCGCCATCCACACCACCGATCAGATCGTCAGCATGGCGTCGCGTCTCGGCTGGACTGTCGGCATCACTTCGGCCGATCTGGTCGGTGCGCAATGCCGCGCGGTGATCGGCCTCGCGCCCACCGACGAGAAGTGGCTCAAGGGCGAATCCTATGTCGGCGTCTGGCATGGCACGCAGGAAGACGCGCAAAAGCGGCAGGAAGCGCTGTGCACGGTGCCATACGGCCGTTACCAGGCGATGGCCGTCAGCCCGCTCGCCAGCGGCCGCCTGAACCCGCCGGATATCTGCATGGTCTACGCCACGCCCGGCCAGATGATCATCCTCATCAACGGGCTGCAATATACCGGTTACAAGAAGTTCGAATGGGGCGTGGTCGGCGAAACCGCCTGCGCGGATTCCTGGGGACGGGCGCTTGCGACCGGCGAGCCGAGCCTGTCGCTGCCGTGCTTCGCCGAGCGGCGCTATGGCGGCGTGCCGGACGAGGAGATGCTGATGGCGCTGTCGCCAGCGCACCTCGCCAAGGCGGTGGTCGGCATGAAGGCGCTGGCGAAGAACGGCCTGCGTTATCCGATCGCGCCCTATGGCATCCAGAGCGATGTCCGCGCCGGTATGGGCGCGTCCTACGCCGACCGGAAGTAGGCCTTTGCCAGCACATTGCCCCGCGAGACCGGCATAACCGCATGACGCCGGCGCCGTGCGGGCTTGACCGATCTGCCCGGCAGTGATGGAACGGGCGCCCCGGTGCGCGCCGCATCGATTCATGGAGTCCAGCCAATGAAACCCTCGGCCGAATTCGATATCGTCGTTTATGGCGCCAGCGGTTTCACCGGCCGGCTGGTGGCGGAATATCTGGCGTCGCGCAGCGGCGAGCCGCGCGATCTGAAATGGGCGATGGCCGGCCGTAGCCTCGACAAGCTCGCGGCGGTGCGCGACGAGATCGGCGCGCCGAAAGACACGCCGTTGATCGCCGCCGACGCGGCCGATCCGGCTTCACTCGAGGCGATGCTGAAGCGGACCAAAGCGGTGCTGACCACCGTGGGGCCGTATCAGCTCTACGGCACCGATCTGGTTGCGGCCTGTGTTGCGAGCGGTACCGATTATCTCGACCTTTGCGGCGAGCCGGTGTGGATGCGGCAGATGATCGACAAGTATCACGCGGCCGCGCAGGCGTCGGGCGCGCGCATCGTGTTTTCCTGCGGCTACGATTCGATCCCCTTCGAACTCGGCGTATTCTTCTTGCAGGATGCTGCCAAGGCGAAGCTTGGTTCGACCTTCAACCGCGTCAAAGGCCGCGTGCGCAAGATGAAGGGCACGTTCTCCGGCGGCACGGCGGCCAGCATGAAGGCGATCTTCTCTGCCGCGGCCAACGATCCGAGCCTGTTGCCGATGCTGCGCGATCCGTTCGTGCTGACGCCGGGATTCCAAGGGCCGAAGCAGCCGCCCGGCAACAAGCCGCAATTCGACGACGACCTCGACATGTGGGTCGCGCCGTTCGTGATGGCGAACATCAACACCCGCAACGTGCATCGCTCCAATTTCCTGTTGGGTTTCCCTTACGGTCAGGATTTCGTCTACGACGAGATGATGGTGGCGGGACCGAAAGACACCGGCGAAGCCACGGCCAAGGCCATTATCGCCGGGAATAACAAGCTGGGCGCGCAGGGCGGCCCCAAGCCGGGCGAGGGACCGTCAAAGGAAGAGCGTGAGGCCGGCTACTTCGACCTGCTTTTCTTCGGCATCGCGCCGGATGGCCGGCAGATGCGCGCAGTCGTCACCGGTGACCGCGATCCCGGTTACGGCTGTACCGCGAAGATGATTGCCGAAAGCGCCATCTGTCTGGTGCGCGAGGCATCCGACGTGTCGGGCGGAATCTGGACGCCGGGCGCGGCTTTCGGCCATCGCCTGATCAAACGCTTAAGCGATCATGCCGGAATGACGTTCGCAATCGAACAGGCCTGAGTTTCAAGCCCGCGCTGCAGACGGCAAGCCTATCGCCGCCTTGGCCGCGCCCCAGCTTCGCCGCGCCGCTGCGATGTGCTGCTGATTGGCGGCGAACATGCCCCACATCAGGCCCATCATCATCCAGAAATGGCGCCAGTGATCGGTGTCGATGATGAAGGCTTCGCCGACGGTGCCGAGGAAGGTTGCGAACACCGCGAGGTAGACGTGCTGCCACGGTGTGCGAACGAAGGCGTAGCGGAAGCCGAGGACGACGGTGGTGCCGATCAACGCCGGATAACACACGCCGCTTATCCAGCCGCCCGACATGAAGGCATTGAGATAAGAGTTATGAGTGTCTTCCGGGAAAAACTTGGTGAACTGCAACGGACCAATTCCGAACGGCAGATCGAGCGCCATGCGCGCACCGAGAATGTGCCGACCGAAGCGGCCGAACCGGCCTTCATCGTAGCTCTGATCGAAGCTGGCGCGCTGTTTGAAAATCGTATCGATCGAATCGAACGACAGCAGAGCCAATAGCAGCACGACGCCCATCAGCAGCGCCGCTACCGACAACATGATGATGCGCGAGCGCTGGATATTGGTCCTGCTGGTCAGCACCATCATGAACAGCATGAAGGCGGAAGCGATGATGAACTGACCCCAAGCGGCGCGCGAGAAGGCCAGCAGCAGCGCCAACGTGATGATGCCGAGGACAAGCGTGCTTCGCAGCGCCTTACCGAAGCGATCGCTGACCACGCTTTGCAGGAGGAACAACGCCGGCAGCACCAGAAACGCCGAAAACACGTTGGGGTCCTTGAACGGACCCATGGCGCGGCCGTAAAGCGTGAACAGGCCATATGCGCCGGGGAACAATCTGAAGTAACCGGCGATACCCGCGAGCGATGCGATGAGCGCACCAAAAATCAGGCCGCGCCGGAGAAAGTCGAGTCGAGCGGATGTGTCCTGCGCCACCGCCATGGCGAAGAAGATGGCGGTGATCGCCATGTACCACGACGTCAGAATCCAGGTGACGATCCGGGACTGATTCATTAGGTCGGCCGCGCAAATCGTGTAGCCGATGTTGACGAGGAACAGCATCGCCGCGAGCGGCAGGAATGCCAGCCGCAGGCTCAGCCCGGTCGCGACCAGCACGACCATCGCCAGCAGTGTGGTGAGTTCGTAGGGGCTCGGTTCGAAGAACACCACCGCGCCGGAGCATCCGACCAGCCAGAGCAGGCCGCGTTGAAGCGCCGCAACGCGCGGCATGACCAGGGCGGGCGGCAAGGAGCCGTAGCTTGCGGCGAAGTCCGTCATCACACGCTCACACTCTTACGCAATATGGCCGCATCTGCCCGATCGCGGCCGTCAAGCCGCGCTCAATACGCATTCTCCGTCTTCAGAAGTGCGATCGGCGTTTTCAGCAGAATGTAGGTATCGAACAACACCGACCAGTTCTCGATGTAATAGAGATCGAATTCGACGCGCTTCTGGATTTTCTCTTCGCTGTCGACTTCACCGCGCCAGCCGTTGATCTGGGCCCAACCGGTGATGCCGGGTTTGACGCGATGGCGGGCGAAGTAACCGTCGACCGTTTCGTCGAACAGGCGGCTTTTCAGTTTGCCTTGCACCGCATGCGGGCGCGGGCCGACCAGCGAGAGGTTGTTCTTGAACACCACATTGAACAGTTGCGGTAACTCGTCGATGCTGCTCTTACGGATGAACTTGCCGACGCGCGTCACGCGTGGATCGTTCTTGGTGACGACCTTGCTGGCGAGCGGGTCGGCATGATTGTGATAGAGCGAGCGGAATTTGAAAACTTCGATGCGCTCGTTGTTGAATCCGAAGCGCTTCTACCGGAACAGAACCGGTCCGGGACTGTCGAGCTTGATGGCAAGCGCGATCAGCGCCATCAGCGGCGACAGCAATATCAGCAGGATGGCGCCGACGACGTGGTCGAACAGCGATTTCATCACCTGATCCCAATCGGTGATGGGGGCTTCGAAGACGTCGAGCGTCGGCACCTTGCCGAGGTAAGAATAGGAGCGCGGACGGAAGCGGAGCTTGTTGGTGTGCGCCGACAGCCGGATATCGACCGGGAGCACCCACAGCTTCTTCAGCATTTCGAGAATGCGCGTCTCGGCCGAGATCGGCATCGCGAACAAGACGAGGTCGATGCGGGTGCGACGGGCGAATTCGATGATGTCGTCGATCTTTCCCAGTTTCGGGAGCCCGGCACAGGTGTCGAGTGAGCGTGTATCGCTGCGATCGTCGAACACGCCGAGGATATCCAGATCGGAATCGTGCTGCTTCTTGAGCAGCTCGATCAACTTCTCGCCGTTCTCGTCGGCACCGATGATGACAGTGCGGCGATCAAGGCGGCCTTCACGTGCCCAGCGGCGGATCAGCGAGCGCAGCAAAAGTCGGCCGGCAATCAGTCCCGCCAGTCCGCAGACGAAGTAGGCCGACAACCACAACCGCGAAAACGATGTGCCGCTCTTGAGGAAGAACGAGACCCCGATGAACAGCAGGAAGACCAGCGCCCACGCGGAGATCATCCGCGTCATCTGCCGCAGCTTTCCGCGAAACATCTGAATTTCGTAGAGATCGGCGGCCTGGAAGGCCGCGACCGAAACGAGTGTCACGCAGAGAATGGAAATCGGATAGTACCAGCTGAAGCCATCGAGCCGCGTGACATACCCGAGATACACCGCAAGGCCGATCGCCGCGATCAGGATGAAGTCGGCAAGGCGTACCAGTCCGACGATGACAACGGGTGAATAGGCCTTGCGGACCTTCTGGTTGGCGACCGCCAATGCTGCTGCCGACAGCCGCCGTCGGCGCTCCACGCGGGGGGCGCCCCCGGCGGCGGCTGCGGCGTCGATCATGGAGCGGGCGTTGATGGGTTCCACGTTGATGTCCACTTGATTTGCGTGTGCCCCTTGGGCACGCGCGACTGTAGTGAGGCGGTTCCCACCACTTAGTGAACGTCAGCGAAGAATCAGAGTGAGCCTGTCGAGGACGGTTAACGTTTGGCAAACGCCTCGCGATACCCGGCGATCACGCCTTCGACCATGCTGTTTTGTGAGAAATGCAGGAAAATGCGCTCGCGTAGAGCTTTTGCGCGCGCCAGCGCGGCATCACGGTCTGCCATCGCCGTGGTGATCGCCGCGGCAATCGCGCTCGGCGCATTCGGGGCGAACAACGCATCGTGATGCGGGCTGAAAATCTCCGGAATGCCACCGACATTGGCGGCAATCATCGGGATGCCGGCGGCGGCGGCCTCGATCACCACGTAGGGCATCGAGTCGCCGCGTGACGGCACCACCAGTAAGCGCCCTTGCGCAAAGCCATGGCGGGCCTGGACGTGGCCAATGAAACGAACCGCCTGGGTCAGCCCGAGCCGCTCGACTTGCGCCTTGATCGCGGCGGTTTCCTCGCCGTCGCCGGCGAGCGTCAGCGTCACTGGCTTGCCGCTCGCGCGGAGTTCGGCCACGGCATCGACCAATAGATCGGCACCCTTGATGTGACGAAACTCGCCGACATAGACCACATCAGTCGCGTCACTTGCCACGGTGATCGGGTCGAACTCGCGCGCAGTGACGCCGTTAAAGACACATCGCACCAATCCAGCCGGCGTGCCGATCACGCGCTGGAAGGTGTCGCGCGCGAACATGCTTTCGAACAGAAACAGATCGATGCGATTCATCAATGCGCGTTCGAGACGGCTGTAGAACGCGCCTGCCAGCGTATTCGGCGGAAAATGCAACGAGCCGCCGTGTGGGGTGTAGACGTGAATGGCCTCATTCGCGCGCGGCGTCAGGTTGATGAAAACGCCGGCTTTTGCACCGTGGCCGTGCAGCACTTGTGGTTTCAGCTCGTTGGCCAGTTTGCGAAACTTGAGCCATGCCGCCAGATCAGCCGGGTGCGGCTGGCGGTGGATAGCGATGCGATGGACGCCGAGTTTCAGCCGCGGCGCGATGTCCGCCAGCAGCGCATCGGCCCGCGCGCCGCCGGTCAAACTGTCGGCGATGATGCCGACGTGGTGACCGCGGTCGACCTGACCGTTAGCGACATCGAGGATGTGCCGAATGATGCCGCCAACCGGGGCGCGCACCGCGTGAAGGATGCGCAGCGGCTCACTGGATATCTCAGGCATCGTTCAGAACCAGCGTTCGCCGACGACGATGGTGTCGCCCGGATTGATCGGGGTGGCGGGTGGCACCACGGCACGCATGGTGCCGGCGCTGGAGGTGTGGGTGAGGGTGACGCTGTCGCGCTTGGCG
>Ga0209963_1002266_pt1 | contig 10072 bp, 7 predicted proteins | sample ThiBio_1000_biof_2_FD_183957 | JGI IMG/M metagenome (GOLD analysis project Ga0209963, IMG submission 183957) | Wastewater bioreactor microbial communities from Cape Town, South Africa - Thiocy_cont_1000_biof (SPAdes) | ecosystem: Engineered > Bioreactor > Thiocyanate-remediating >...
CGACGTCGCCGCGCGCGTGGGGCTTCCCGGCGTGCTCGCCCACGGGATGCTCACGATGGGGCTGTCGGTTCAGGCGGTCGTGTCGTGGCTCGGCGATGCCGGACGCATCCTCGACTACGGCGTGCGGTTCACGCGTCCGGTGGTCGTCGACCCGGAGACGGGCGCCGACGTCACGGTCGTCGCCAAGATCGGCGCCGTCGACGACGATGCGCTGCGCGTCGACCTGACCGTGACGCACGCCGACACCACCGTGCTGGGCAAGGCCCAGGTGCGGGTGCGCCGCTGACGCATGCCCGACGTCGCACCGATCCCCCTGAAGCAGCTCACGACGCTGCGCACCGGAGGCGTGCCGGATCGCATGATCGACGCCCGGACGACCGAGGAGCTCGTGCGTGCGCTGCGCGAGGTGTGGGCGGAGGGCGGCGACTGGTTCGTGCTCGGCGGGGGCTCCAACCTCTTCGTCGGCGACGAGCCGTACGAGGGCACCGTGATCCGCGTCCTCACGCAGGGCATCGAGCCGGTGGCATCCCCCCGTCCCGGCCACCTGCGGTTGCGGGTGCAGGCCGGGCACGACTGGGACGCCCTGGTCGCCTACACGGTCTCGCACGGGCTCGCCGGGATCGAGGCGATGTCCGGCATCCCGGGCACGGTCGGCGCCGCTCCGGTGCAGAACGTGGGCGCGTACGGGCAGGAGATCGTCCAGACGCTCATCGAGGTGGAGCTGATCGACGAGTCCACCGGCGAGGTGTCCGCGGTTCCTGCGGCGGCGCTCGGGCTCGGGTTCCGCACCTCGGTGCTCAAGCACCACCACGGCTCGGCGCCGCTGCGCCGCGCCGTGATCCTCTCCGTCACGCTGGAGCTGGAGGTCGTCGGCCACGCGGAGCGTCCGGTGCCGGGAGCGCAGCTGCGCGCGGCGCTCGGGCTGGAGCCGGAGACGCCGGTCTCTGTCACGTGGATCCGCGACCATGTGCTCGCGACGCGCGCGCTCAAGGGCATGGTGCTCGACGACGCCGACCCCGACACGCACAGCGCAGGGTCGTTCTTCCAGAACGCCGTGGTGTCGGCGCGGTTCGCGCGCACGCTGCCGCCGGAGTGCCCGCGCTGGCCGGTGACGCCCGACCTCGACCCGGTGCGCGTGATGCCGCTCGACTCGTACGACGGCGTCGTGGCGCCCCTCGATGCGGCGGAGTCGGATGTGAAGGTGAGCTCCGGGTGGCTCATCGAGCACTCCGGCATCCGCAAGGGCTTCTCGCTGCCGCGCTCGCGCGCCGCGCTGTCCAGCCGGCACGCGCTCGCCCTCACCAACCGTGGGGGAGCGACGGCGGGCGAGCTCGCCGAGCTCGCCCGCTACATCCAGGGCCGCGTGCAGTCCGAGTTCGGGCTCGTGCTGCAGCCCGAACCGGTGCTGATCGGCATCGACCTGTAGCCGGTCAGGCGAACAGGCGCTGGAGGCGCTGGATGCCCTCCACCAGCGCGTCGTCGCCGAGGGCGTACGACAGCCGCAGGTATCCGCTCGGGCCGAACGCCTCGCCGGGGACGACGGCGACCTCGGCCTCGTCGAGGATGAGATCGGCCAGCTCGAGCGTCGTCGCCGGGGTCTTGCCCGCCCACGTGCGGCCGAGGAGTCCGCGCACGTCGGGGTAGACGTAGAAGGCGCCGTGCGGAGTGGGCACCGTCATCCCCTCGATCTTCGACAGCTCCGCGACGGCGAGCCGCCGGCGGCGGTCGAACGCGACGCGGAAGCCCTCCGCCTCGTCCTGGGGGCCGTTGAGGGCCGCGGCCGCGGCGAGCTGGGCGATGTTGTTGACGTTGCTGCACAGGTGCGACTGGAGGTTCGCGGCGAGCTTGATGGCGTCCGCGGGGCCCACCATCCAGCCCAGGCGCCAGCCGGTCATCGCGTACGTCTTCGCGACGCCGTTGACGAGGATCGTCTGATCGGCCGCGGCGGGGGCCGCCTCGACGATCGACATCGCGCGTACGCCGTCGTAGACGAGGTTCTGATAGATCTCGTCGCTGACGATCCAGATGCCGTGCCCCACGGCCCACTCGCCGATGGCGCGGGTCTCCTCCGGCGTGTACACCGATCCGGTCGGGTTCGACGGCGAGACGAACACGAGCGCCGCGGTACGGTCGGTGCGCGCCGCCTCGAGCTGCTCGACGGTGACCTTGTAGTCCTGTTCCGCCCCCGCGAAGACCTCGACCGGGATGCCGTCGGCGAGGCGGATCGCCTCCGGATAGGTCGTCCAGTACGGCGCCGGCAGCAGCACCTCGTCGCCGGGGTTCACGACGGCCTGGAACGCCTGGTAGACGGCCTGCTTCCCGCCGTTGGTGACGACGATCCGGCTCGGGTCGACGGCGAGGCCCGAGTCGCGCAGCGTCTTGGCGGCGATCGCCTCCCGCAGCACCGGGAGGCCGGCGGCGGGCGTGTAGCGGAAGTTCTTGGGGTCGTGCAGTGCGGCCGCCGCGGCGTCCACGATGAACTGCGGCGTGGCGAAGTCGGGCTCACCGGCGGCGTACGAGATGACGGGCCGGCCGGCGGCCTGCAGCGCCTTCGCCTTCGCATCGACCTTCAGGGTCGCGGACTCGGCGATGGCGGACAGCTTGCGGGAGAGGGGTGCGCGTTCGGTCACGCTCTCAGCGTAGTCGCGCCGCGGGAGACTGAAACAGCCGCGGCGTACAGCCCCGCCGCCCGGACTGTACGCGGCGGCTCAGCGATCCAGCTCCGCCTTGACGTAGCCGACGACCGCGTTGGCGTGGCCGTGACCCATCCCGTACTCGCTCTTGAGGAACTGCACGACGTCCATGTGGCGCTTCGTATCGAGCTGGTCCGCCGCGATGTCGAGCCACTCCTGGATCGGCCGGCCGTACGTCTTCTCGATGCTCGGGAAATAGGATGCCGGGCCCCTGACGGTCGTCCCGGCGGGGATCTCCGGCGCGGTCACTCGGTGCTCTGGCATCGTGGCAGTCTAGCGCGACGCGCCCGCGCGGCTGTCGGGCCCCCACACGCCTCACGCTCTGATGCCTGAGGCGCATCAGAGCGTGAGGCGTGCGGGAGGTGAGGTGCCGGTCAGTCCGTCTCCACCAGGTACCGGTTGTAGGCGGGAACCGTGAGGAACGCCGGGAACTCCTCGTGCAACGCCACCTCGCGGAAGACGTCGGCGGCGTCGGCGAACCGGTCGGCCGCCGTGCCGGCGTCCACCGCTCCGGTCGGAGCGACCTCCGCCAGCACCCGCGCGATGATGCCCTCGACGTACTCGCGGGTGATCGCCGTGCCGTCCTCGGTCGTGCGGTCCTGGTGGATCCACTGCCAGATCTGCGAACGCGAGATCTCGGCGGTCGCCGCATCCTCCATCAGGTCGTCGATCGCGACGGCGCCGAGGCCTCGCAGCCACGCCTCGATGTAGCGGATCGCCACCGACACGTTGGCGTGGACGCCGTCGGCCGTGATCGGCAGCCCGATGTGCACGTCGAGCAGCTGAGCCGGCCGCACCTCGACGTCGTCGCGCTGGCGGTCGAGCTGGTTCGGCCGGTCGCCGAGCACGGCGTCGAACTCCGCCTGGGCGACCGGGATCAGGTCGGGGTGCGCCACCCAGGTGCCGTCGAAGCCGTCGCCCGCCTCGCGGCGCTTGTCGGCGGCGACCTTCTCGAACGCCCGCGCCGTCACCTCGGGGTCGCGACGGTTCGGGATGAACGCGCTCATGCCGCCGATCGCGAAGGCCCCGCGCCGGTGGCAGGTCTTCACCAGCAGCTCGGTGTAGGCGCGCATGAACGGCACCGTCATGGTGACCTCGCTGCGGTCCGGCAGCACGAACCGGGCCCCGCGGCCGCGGTAGTTCTTGATGATCGAGAAGATGTAGTCCCACCTTCCCGCGTTCAGCCCCGCGCAGTGGTCGCGCAGCTCGAAGAGGATCTCCTCCATCTCGAACGCCGCAGGCAGCGTCTCGATCAGCACCGTCGCGCGGATCGTGCCGTGTGGGATGCCGACGTAGTCCTCGCTGAACGTGAACACGTCATCCCACAGCTTCGCCTCCTCCGCGCTCTCCAGCTTCGGCAGGTAGAAGTACGGGCCGCGGCCCGCATCGATCAGCGCCTGCGCGTTGTGGAAGAAGTACAGCCCGAAGTCGACCAGCGACCCGGATGCCGCGGTCTGCCGGCCGGTGCGATCGGTGTAGGTGGCGTGCTTCTCGCTCAGGTGCCAGCCGCGGGGGCGCATCACGATCGTGGGGGTGCGCTCGGCCGTGACCCGGTACTGCTTCCCCTCGGGGCTCGTGTGCTCCAGGCGCCCGCGGATCGCGTCGAACAGCGACAGCTGCCCCTCGATGACGTTGCGCCAGGTGGGGCTCGTGGCGTCCTCCTGGTCGGCCAGCCACACGCGCGCGCCGGAGTTGAGCGCGTTGATCGTCATCTTCGGGTCGGTCGGCCCGGTGATCTCGACGCGACGGTCCTCGAGCCCCGGTCCGGCACCGGCGACGCGCCAGTCGGCGTCCTCGCGGATGTGCGCGGTGTCGGCTCGCAGATGCGGGTCGTGCCCGTTGCCGATCTCGAAGCGGCGGCGCATGCGCGCGGCGAGGCGATCGTGGCGGCGCCCGGCGAACCGGTGGTGCAGCTCGGTGAGGAACGCGATCGCGCCGGGGGTCAGGATCTCGTCGTAGCGGTCGCCGATGCGGCCGACGATCTCGATGGCGGGCCCCGAGGTGCGGGTCTGGATGGATTCGGTGATGGGCGCGATGCCCGTGGCGGTGGGAGTCATGGCCCTGTCTTCTTTCTGTGCGTGGGTCGGCCGTCGGACGATGCGGCCGGTGGTCAGTGGAACTGGGCGGTCTCGGTGGAGCCGGCCAGGGCCAGGGTGGCGCTGTCGGGGTTGAGCGCCGTGGAGACGAAGTCGAAGTAGCCGGTGCCGGCTTCGCGCTGATGCCTGGTGGCGGTGTAGCCGCGCGACTCGGCGGCGAACTCGGCCTCCTGCAGCTCGACGTACGCGCTCATGGCGCGCTCGGCGTAGCCCTTCGCGAGATCGAACATCGAGTAGTTCAGCGCGTGGAAGCCGGCCAGCGTGATGAACTGGAACTTGTAGCCCAGCTCTGCCAGCTCCTGCTGGAACGACGCGATCTGGTCGTCGTCGAGGTGCCGCTTCCAGTTGAAGCTGGGCGAGCAGTTGTACGCCAGCATCTTGCCCGGGAACTGCGCGTGGATGGCCGCCGCGAACTCGCGCGCCAGCTCGATGTCCGGCTCGCCGGTCTCGACCCAGATGAGGTCGGCGTACGGCGCGAACGCGAGTCCGCGGCTGATGACCGCCTCAAGGCCCGGCCGCACGCGGTAGAAGCCCTCGGTCGTGCGCTCTCCGGTCGCGAACGCCTGGTCGCGCTCGTCGACGTCGCTCGTGAGCAGGTCCGCCGCGAGGGCGTCCGTGCGGGCGATGATGACGGTCGGCACGCCCGCGACATCCGCCGCCAGCCGCGCCGCGTTGAGCGTGCGGATGTGCTGCTGCGTCGGGATGAGCACCTTGCCGCCCAGGTGGCCGCACTTCTTCTCGCTCGCGAGCTGGTCCTCCCAGTGGATGCCGGCGGCCCCGGCCTGGATGAGCGACTGCGCCAGCTCGTATGCGTTCAGCGGGCCGCCGAACCCGGCCTCCGCGTCGGCGACGATCGGCGCCAGCCAGTCCTGCGTGATCTCCCCGGCGCCGGCGGATGCCTCGGCGTGCTCGATCTGGTCCTGACGCAGGAGCGCGTTGTTGATGCGGCGCACGACGGCCGGCACCGAGTTGGCGGGGTACAGGCTCTGGTCGGGGTAGGTCTGGCCCGCCAGGTTGCCGTCGGCGGCGACCTGCCAGCCGGACAGGTAGATGGCCTTCAGCCCCGCACGCACCTGCTGCACGGCCTGGCCGCCCGTGTAGGCGCCCAGCGCCCGGATGTAGTCCTCCGTGTGCAGGAGGTTCCACAGGTTCTCGGCGCCGCGCTGGGCGAGCGTGGACTCCTCGCGCACGGAGCCGCGCAGTCGCACGACGTCCTCGGCCGTGAAGGTCCGCTGGATGCCGTCCCAACGCGGGTCGGTGTCCCAGATCTCCTGCAGCTCGGCGGCCGTCTGGACCTGGTCGCCGGCACGGAGGGGCGGCTGGCCGGGGGTGGCGTGGATCGTCATGTCGGTCTCCTTCGGGCGGTTCCGGATGTCGGTGGATGCGTCATCCGCTGGTCGTGAGACCACTCTGCGTGAAGTTCCCGGACTGATCCGACCAAATCAGATGTGAAGAATCATGAAACTTCTGCTCCTGTGAGAGAATCGGGAGATGTCGCTCTCCTCCGTCGCCCAGAAGACCGTCGCCGAGCCCGAGGATTCAGATGTGGACTCGCTCACGATCGGCCGCCGCATCCGTCAGGTGCGCACGGCGCGCGCAATGACGCTCGACGAACTGGCCGCGGCCGTGGACCGGGCGCCCAGTCAGCTGTCGATGATCGAGAACGGCCGCCGCGAGCCGAAGCTCACGCTGCTGCAGGCGATCGCCCGTGCACTCGGCACGACGCTGGACGCCCTGCTGGAGGCGCAGCCGCTGGACGAGCGGGCCACGCTGGAGATCGCGGTGGAACGGGCCATGAAGGGTCAGACGTTCTCCTCGCTCGGCATCCCCGCGTTCCGCATCGGGAAGACGGTGCCGACGGAGGCGCTGCGGGCACTGCTCGCGCTGCAGGCGGAGATCGACCGGCTGAAGGACGAGCGCGCCGCGACACCCGAGGAGGCGCGTCGCGCCAACGTCGCGCTGCGACGGCTGATGCGCACGCAGGACAACTACTTCCCCGAGCTGGAGGAGCGCGCCCGCGACATCCTCACCGCCGTCGACCACCCCGGTGGCCCGCTCACCCAGCGCACCGCCTCGGACATCGCCGCCCATCTCGGGTTCACGCTGCACTACGTGCCGGACCTGCCGCAGACGACGCGCAGCGTCGCGGACCTGAAGAACGGCCGGCTCTATCTGTCCAGCCGGTTGACCGCGAAGGGGGATCCGCGCACGGCGGTGCTGCAGGCCCTGTCCAGCCGCATCCTCGGCCACGCCGAGCCGACCAGCTACGCCGACTTCCTGCGTCAGCGCGTGGAGACGAACTATCTGACCGGGGCGCTGCTGATCCCCGAGGCGCACGCGGTGCCCTTCCTGCGCGATGCGAAGAAGGACCGGGCGATCTCCATCGAGGATCTCCGCGACGCCTACTCGGTGTCGTACGAGACCGCCGCGCACCGGTTCACCAACCTCGCCACGATGCACCTCGGCATCCGGGTGCACTTCCTGAAGGTGCACGAGTCCGGGACCATCACGAAGGCGTACGAGAACGACGACGTCAACTTCCCGACCGACCGGCTCGGCTCGATCGAGGGGCAGATGTGCTGCCGCAAATGGACCTCGCGGGTGGTGTTCGACGTCGACGACCACTTCAACCCCTACTACCAGTACACCGACACCGGCAACGGCACGTACTGGTGCACGGCGCGGGTGGAGCCCTCCAGCGAGGGCGCCCACTCCGTCAGCGTGGGCGTGCGCTTCGACGACACGAAGTGGTTCCTGGGACGCGACACGACCAATCGCGGGGTGTCGCCGCACGCGTCGGAGGTGTGCTGCCGCCGCGCGCCGGCGGACCTCGAGGCCGCGTGGCGGGGGAGCTCGTGGCCCAATGTGCGCACGCCGCGGACGCTGCTCGCGACGCTCCCCACCGGCGCGTTCCCCGGCGTCGACACGACCGACGTCTACGAGTTCCTGGCCGCCCACGCGCCCCGCGCCTGATCGATCCCGCGCGCGGGACGGATCAGTGCGGGCCGGCGATGAGGTCCGCGGCGTGGGCGATGACCGACGTGCGCTCCGATCCGGATGACGCCTCCGCCCGATCGGCTGCACGGTAGGCGGCGTAGATCGTCTGCACGGCGGTCCACCGCAGCGGCTCCGGCTCCCATCTCCGTGCGCGGTGCCCCACCCAGGGCAGGCGCGCGAGCTCGGTGTCGCGGCGCAGCACCAGGTCGGCGAGAGTGCGGCCGGCGAGGTTCGTCGCGGTCACGCCGGTGCCGACGTAGCCGCCCGCCCACCCGATCCCGGTGGCGGCGTCGAGACCGACCGACGCCGACCAGTCCCGCGGGACGCCCAGCACTCCCGACCAGGCATGATCGATCGGCACGTCCGCGGCATCCGGGAAGAACGCGCGCAGGAGCGCCGTGAGGGACTCGATCGTGCGCGCCTGCGTCGTGCCGTCGGTGTCCACGTGCGACGCGTACCGGTACGGCACCCCGCGTCCCCCGAAGGCGATGCGGTCATCGGCGGTGCGCTGCGCGTACATGTAGACGTGCGCGAGGTCGCCCAGGGTCTCGCGGCCGTCCCAGCCGACGGCGTCCCAGAAGGATGCCGGCAGGGGAGCCGTCGCGATCATCGACGAGTTCATCGGCAGCAATGTGCGATGCTCTCCGCGCAGGTCCGCCGTGAAGCCCTCCGTCGCGCGGACGATCGTGCCGGCGCGCACGGAGCCGTGGTCGGTGACCGCCACACCCGGCACGATCTGCGACACGGTGGTCCCCTCGTGGATGACGACGCCCGCGCGCTCTGCCGCCGCCGCGAGCCCGCGGACGAGCTTCGCCGGGTGCACCCGGGCGCAGTGCGGATGCCACGCCGAGCCGACCGCGCCGGACACCCGCAGGCGCTCGGCGGTCGCGGCCGCATCCTGGAGCTCCAGGTCGGTGTGCGGCCACTGCGCCTCGGCGTCGACGAACGCGCGCAGCCGGGCGAGCTGGGCCGGATTGCGCGCGACGTTGCGCTCGCCGCCCTTGACGATGTCGGCGTCGATGCCCTCCCGTGCCGCGACCGCGATGACCTCGTCGACGGTCTCGTTGAGCATCCGCTGCTGCGCCGCCGCGGCGTCGCGCCCATGCGTCGCCGCATAGCGCTCGCGCCCGCCGGTGACGGAGTTCGTGAGCCAGCCGCCGTTGCGGCCTGATGCGCCGAACCCCGCGAATCGCTGTTCGAGCACCGTGACGCGCAGATCGGGCTGCAGCGTCTTCAGGTAGTACGCGGTCCACAGCCCGGTATAGCCGGCGCCGACGATGCAGACGTCGACGTCCGTCGAGCCCGGCAGCGGGGGCCGCTGCGGCGGGACACCGCCGAGGGCGTGCCACCAGAAGGAAACGCCGCCGTTGACCGTCATCCCACTCCTTCGGGGTCCGCGCCCACGGCGCAGCATCCACGTTACGGACATCGTGCGGTGACGGTCTGTCCCGGCTTGCGGCGATATCCGTCATTGCGTCCGGCGCGGCGGCGATCAGGCGAGCGGGACCTGCAGGGCCGCCCACAGTTCGGCGCGGGCCCGGAACGTGCCGAGGTCGGTGCCCAGCAGCCGCTGCGCGAGGGCGACGCGTGCGCGCACCGTGTGCCGGTGCACGCCGAGGGCCTCGGCGGCCGCGTCATATCGTGCGTCGTGCTCGAGCCAGACTCGCACGGTCTCCTCGAGGGCCGTCCCCTCGGTCTCGTCGTGCTCGCGCAGCGGCTCCACCGCGGCGCGGGCGAGCGCGCGTCCGGTCTCCGAGTCGAGAGCGGCGAGCACCCCGGATGCCGCGAGCTCCCCGAATCGCGAGACCGGGCCGATCCCGCGCGCCAGTGCCACCTCGGCCTCCTGCACCGCGCGCGAGAACCCGTCGTAGTCGGCCGGTTCGGCAACGCCGAGGCGCGTCTCGAACTGGGCGGACAGGTCCTCCAGGACGCCGGGGGAGTCGGCGGCCGCCACGAGCACGAGGCCGGCGTCGCCGATCGCGAAGAACAGCCGGCCGGGCTGCTCGTCGGCGCGCAGCTCCAGCCACTCCGTGAGCGCGTCGCCGCCGGCGGCGGGATCGGTGACCGCGACGAGCACAGGGGCGGGCGGGAGCCCGCCCCACATCTCCTGGGCGATCCGCTCGGCGAGCGTCGGGTCGTCCGACAGGAGCGACTGCAGCACGCCGGTGCGCAGCAGCGCCCGGGCGCGGCCGAGACCCTCGTTCTGCTCGAGGGCGAGCCCCGCCATCGCGATGACGGCCGTGACGACACCGCGGCCCTCCTGGTCGAGCTCGCCGGAGGCCATCG
>Ga0209963_1002267_pt1 | contig 10070 bp, 6 predicted proteins | sample ThiBio_1000_biof_2_FD_183957 | JGI IMG/M metagenome (GOLD analysis project Ga0209963, IMG submission 183957) | Wastewater bioreactor microbial communities from Cape Town, South Africa - Thiocy_cont_1000_biof (SPAdes) | ecosystem: Engineered > Bioreactor > Thiocyanate-remediating >...
CATGCGCCAGGAGGCATCCCAGTTACCCAGGTTCCAGTTCAGGAACCCCTGCGCACGCCAGCGCGGGAATAGGCACACGCCACCGCCGCTCGGGCAGGCCGCGGCTTGCGACGAGCCGAATGGCATAAAGTGGCCGGCGTCATTATAAACCGCGTTGGCAGTGGTGCCAGGGGCCGTCTGCTGATCCCAACGCGACAGATAGGTACCGTCCACCCCGATCGTGAAGTTGCCGAAGGGGAACTGCGGCAGCTTATAGCGCAGCGACAGATCCACGCCGCTTGCATCGGTGCGACCCAGGTTGCCGGTCGGCTCGGTGATGCTGTTGATCTGGCCGGCGTTGACATTCCCGGTCGGGAAACGCGAGATCAGCGGGCAGTACTTGGTTTCACCGGCGTAGCACAGGTTGAGTACCGTCTGCGCGCCAATCGTGGTGACGGTGTCGTTCAGGTAGATCTTCCACATGTCCACACTGGCGGACAGGCCCGGGATATAGCTCGGCGAGTAGACGAACCCCCAGTCGAAGGATTTACCGCGCTCCGGCCCGATTGGTAGACCCGAGTACTGGGAGCCAGCCAGAACACCCTTGATCTGCTGGCCGGACGCCACATCCTTGTTGGTGAAGCTGCCATCGGTCGGTACGCCCACGCAAGCCGGATTGCCGGCGGTGGTGGTGCCGTTGCAGGGATCGTTGCTGAGCTTGGGTGCATCGCTCGCCGCGGCAGCGAACGTATCGAGCACGGTCGGCGCACGGAACACGTCCGATACGGTGGCACGCAACAGCAGGTCGTTGATCGGGCGATATTCCACCGCGAACTTCTTGCTGTTGTTGCTGCCATACAGGTTGAACTTGGAATAGCGATCACCGATGGTGACGTTCAGGCTCTGCACACCCGGCAGATTGCTCAGAATCGGCACGAACGCCTCGGCGTAGACTTCCTTCGAGTTGTAGCCGCCCGACAAGGACGAAGCGCACTGGCTGCCCAGCGTGCAGTTCAGGGAAACCGGATCGATCAGCAGCAACGGGTCGACCGTGGTGTTGTTGTATTCCTTGCGATAGTCGGCGCCCGCTGCCAATTGCACGGTACCGGCAGGCAGGTTGAACAGGCCGCCGTTGACGTCAACCGAGTAGATCTTTTGGATCCGGAAGGTGTTGCTGATCGCCGGAACGGCAGCTGCCTGCAGTGCGGCAATCGAGTTCGGATCAAACAGATTGAACGGATTGAACGGAGTGCAGCCGGCCGCACCCGAATCGCAGACGACCTTGCCGGTGGCCGCATCGAGGTGGGACGGCCCGAGATCGGCATTGAGCGTCGCCGTGTTTGGCAGGCCACGGGTGATCGTCTGCTGCGAGTAATGACCGTAGCTCATCCCCGCATCCCAATTCCAGGCCTGGTCGAAGATGGTAAAATCGCCCCTCACGCCGGCATGGACCTGATCGGTCGAAGTGGCATTGTTAGCGCTGCGATTGCCGGCCGAAACCAGGCGCGCGCGGTAGTCATTGCCGCCCGGAACGAAATCCACACCAAACGGGTTGTAGTAGCTGTCCTTGGAGATCATTGCGCCATACGCCGTACCATACAGGGCCGGTGCCAGCTGGAAAGCCGCCGAGGTCTTGTTGTGGAAGGCATCCATGTACGCCGTCACATGGTCGCTCACGTTATACGTGCCGTTGACGAACAGACTGGTGCGTTCCTGCGGCGTCTGGATCAGATTGACGGTAGCATAGTTGTACTTGTCAGCATTGGTGAAGCAGTGATAATCGCTTGCTGTTGGCGACTGCCCGCTGGCACCGGCATTTGGGACAACCAGCCCTTTCGGACAGCCGATTGCGGCGGCGATACCGTCCGGCACCTGAACGCGGGGATGCGCAATGAATGTTGAGCCACCGATGGAGCTGGTAACCGGGGTGCTCTTGGTACCATAGAGCGACACCGCGTTCTGCGAGAACTTGCGGTTGGCGGCAAGAATGGAATCGTACTTGTTGTAGTCGATACCGGCAACGATGCTGCCCTTGTCCGAGGTCTGGCCGAACGTGAACGAGGCACCAGTCGAGACACCATCGTTGTGGTCGGACTCACCGTAGTTCACCGATACCTCGGCACCCTGATAGTCTTTCTTCAGAATGAAGTTGACCACACCACCGATCGCGTCGGAGCCGTACACTGACGACGCACCGTCGGTCAGCACTTCGACGCGCTCGATCATGGCTGCCGGGATCGAGTTCACATCGACGAAGCCAGAAACACCGGCAATGACGCGTTTTCCGTTGACCAGCACCAGGGTGCGCTGCGCACCCAGACCGCGCAGACCTACCGAAGAGGCGCCGGTGCCGCCGGCGTTGTTGACCGCCGGATTGGTGTTGCCACCGGTCACTACCGGCAACGACTGCAGCACGTCGCCCATGGTCAATTTACCGGTCGCCTTGATGGCGGCCGCGTCGATCGTGACGACTGGATTGGACGTCTCCAGATCCACACGACGGATGTGCGAGCCAGTCACCACCACCGTCTGCAGCGTCTGCGCCTTCTGGGCGTCGGCCTGACTGGTCGTGTCCTGGCTCTGGGTGCCCGTGTCCTGGGCGAAGGCCGTGCTCGTGGCACCGACCGCGATGACAGCACCCAGCGAAAGCGCCAAGCGGACTGCCGAAGAAAGTTTCGAGACCCCAAGTTTCATTTAAGACACCCTCCGGTTAATTTTCTTGTCATGGGCCAGAACTTCTTCTGCCCAGAATTGCGACCCGGCCCGTTTCCAAGCAGATGGTTTCGGACCCATGAACTCCCGATCCGCGCCGATACTAACAGGCAAATAACGCTATGTGAACTCACTTCATACGCTTTTCCGCTCCAGTTTGTTCAGCGGCCGTTCCTTGAGGTGGCCATTCGGCGGCCGCTTGAGCCACATCGGAGAAAGATCCGCAACTGCGCTGTCACCTAAAAATTTATGCTTCTCCAACGAATTTTGTACAACTTACGCGAACGCCTCGTAAGAGGAGGCCGTTAAAGTGTGATATGCATCACTTTTACCAGGCTTGTAATGACCCAGCGGTTCCTGCACAGGTCAGGCCGCTAAAGCATACGCTTGAGCGGGTGTCTTCATGCCCAGTGCCTGATGCGGGCGCCGGTGGTTGTAGAAGCCGATCCAGTCGCCGATCACGCGCATGGCGTGCTGCTGGGTCTCGAAGCGGTGGCGATGGGCGCACTGCTCCTTCAAGGTGCGGATGACGCGCTCGACCATGCCGTTCTGCTGCGGGCAGTGCGGGGTGATGAATTCCTGCTTCAGGCCGTAGCTGCGCACCAGCCGGGTGTAGATGCGGCTGGTGAACACCAAGCCGTTGTCCGAGCGCAGCAGGAATGGCGTTGCAACCCGCCCCAACGTGCCGTAGCGCGCAAGCAGCGCCTGCTCCAGGGCCGCGGCGGCCGTGCTGGCCTTGCCACTGCGCGAGAGCTGCCAGCCCAGCAGCTGGCGGGTGTGGCAGTCGATGACCAGGGCCAGCGTCAGCCAGCCATCGCGACCACCCCAGATGCGGCAAAGGTCGGTGGCCCAGCGCTGATCCGGTGCCGTCGCCACGGAAGGCAAGGCCTGGACACGCGGGCGATGGCCCGCCGCACGCTTGCGCACCTGCCAGCCCTTGAGCTGGAAGATCCGCTGCACGGTGTTCTTGTTCATGCCCAGCAGCCCAGCCACCGTGCGGTAACCGAACGAAGGTTCTTCCTCAATCAACGCCTTGATCGGTGTGGCCAACGCCTCGTTCACCTCCGTCGGCGCCTTGGTCGGCTGGTAGTACACCGTGCGTCGCGCCACGCCAAACCACCGGCACAGCTTGGCCATCGATATCGCGATGCCGTCCTCCTGCAGTCCCTGCTGGATCGTGACCATCAGGTCTCGTCCTTGCCCAACAGGGACGCCAATTTTTTCGTGCGCGCAGCTCCAGCATGGCCTCGCCGTAGGCCTCCTGTAGGTCCTTCAGCTGTCGCTCGTACTGCTCGCGGACATCTTCCGGCTTGGCGCGCAGGGCGTCTCAATCCCCGCCTTGCCCTAGTCGATTCATTCCTCGATCTCGGAGGGCTGCAGATCAAACTGCCGGCTGGCTTCCGCCACCGTGGTCTTGCCTTGCACGATCTCCAGTACCAGCGCCGCCTTCCGGCGTGCCGTCCAACGTTTGATCTCTTCGTCCATCGTGATACTCATGGGGTGTTCCCCTTCAAGTTAACACCTGAGCAGGTTTCCACTGGGCCAGTACGCGTAACCCGTGAGGAATGACCGCATCATGCGCGCACTGTTCCTTCAATCCGCATGCAAAGTGTTGATTGATCGAAAAGAATTGCGGGGAATTCTCAGGGACACGTTACAATTGAAGCGAGGCTGGTGAACGCAATTTTAACGGCGACCCGACAAATAAATTCGTCGATCAGTAAAGCTGCCTTGTAACGAGCAATGACTGGGTGATAGCTTCAAAAGCACATAGTGACAGTAGCGTAGAGTTCTTGTCCTATGTGCCTCGCCTCGAAAACGGAGTTCTCCAGTTCGAGGCAAATCGATCTTTCAAAGTAAGTTTAAGGAGGAACATTATGTTGCAAGAAACCGCAAAAAATAACGTCCTTGCTCTTCAGTCCTTCAGCATGGATTGGGAGGAGCTGTTTCACAACTGCATCTCTATCGCTAGTTCGAGCAGCACCGCGAATCCAAATCCGTGTGATAGCTAATTGAAGGACCAGGCGATGGGCAGCTCATGCTGCCCATCGCTTCGATAGCACCCGGCCTCAAGGTTTTGGAACAACACGTCGAGCTACAATAGCTTGCTTGTCGGGCTGCGCGACTTAGTCGGTGGATGACAATTCCGCAAACGATGCCGCGGCGTCGATGCCCTGGATTCAATGAAAGTTGGTCGACCGACCACGGTAGCGGCTTGTCCCGGCGTAGCGCCCCAGACCTGGCCCAAGGAACAGCGCATCTCCGAAGCTCCCACCTGGCCAATACTCTAATTGATAATCAAGCCAGAGGTACAAATGGACTCGTCACCTTTATTTGCCTATTCGGCCCAGAAATCGATCTATCACGAAAACATCGAACTATACCAACCAACGAATGAGTTCGTAGATATAGTTCAATCCATCTTAAACAAAAACTGGATAATAAAGGCGAGGGGCTTCTGGGCACACTGCCGGCCAGAGAACGTTAACTACCTGGAGCACGGCTGGAAAATTCACGTATCAAGTACGCATGAGAATGCCGAAGAAACACTAACGATTGTTGCAAAAACATTATCAGACGCTGACGTCGCCTTCAAATTTTGCGCCGACCGACGCATGTTGGCAATGTCTCTCGACAAAGCTTGGTCTAGATTCCAAATCGGCAAATTTATCGCTATATACCCGACCAGCGTAGACGAATTTAAAAAAATTATCCATAAACTAGACTTGGCCACATCACATCTGGCCGGGCCATACATCATTACAGATCGCGCCTATAACGCGAGTCAGGTTGTTTATTATCGTTATGGCGTGCATCTTGGAATCCCTCGCATTGACCCGACTGGAAGAAGTGTTTCGGGCTTCTTCTTGAGCGATGGAACCTGGTACACGGACGTTCGAGGTCCGTCGTTTCGCTTGCCTCCAGGAATTCATGACCCCTTTGCAAAGCAAACGGTGGAATCGCCGGATTCTCAGACAACCACGCCGCCCAGGGCCGTAGTGTTGAGCGACAGGTATCTTGTGGAGGGCGCGATAAAGTTCAACGCGACCGGTGGAATCTATCGTGGAATTGACAGGCATTCAAATCGCGAGATTATAATTCGTGAGGTCAGGGGCAAGCTCGGACATCTGGAATCCGAGCACCCTGAAGACCCAGCCTTCATATTGAAGCGGGAAGCCAGGATATTAGAGAAGCTATCGCCTACAGGCTTGGTTCCAGAATATATTGACCTATTCAAGGAATGGGATCACTGGTTTTTGGTGGTGGAAAAGCTTGACGCTATCTCTCTCTGGGGCCATTCGATGGAGTTCTATTTTTCGCATGAGCATCAAAGTTCGAACTTTGGTTTGGAAAAAATACTAACCACGATTAAGGCAATTGCTAACGGTATTCAGACCATACATTCAAACATGATCGTATTGCGTGACCTCACCAAAAACAATGTCTTGTTCACAAGAAATGAAAACCAGATCAAGTTCATCGATCTCGAATTCGCATATGAGCTCGACTTGGGGGGGGAGTGGGTGAGGGGCTGGACCCCAGGCTACGCATCAACTGAGCAAACTTCCTCACAGAAGCCGACTATTCAAGACGACTGCTACGCGTTTGGCGTTCTCATCTTGGACATGATCACATTTTGCGCCGCAGGGCTTGAATTGGGGCGAGAGAATATCTTCAACAAGTTGAAGCTCGTATTATCCGATTTGGGTCTTCCGGCGAAGTTGTACGACCTCGTGGCTGGACTTACCAATCTTGATGCCTCACGTCGGTGGGACATGAAGCGAACATTGCGCTATCTGGAGGAGATCGAAGTATCTTCCGGGAAAGCAAAAATGTTTCCGTCACGAGAGGATCTACTGATAGTCGATCCGCCTAGCGGAGATCTAATCAGGCGGGTCGAAGACATCACGGCGGGCATCCATCAGTTTCTGGATTCCGCAGTGGACTTGTCACGGCATGACCGACTGTGGCCGGCGACGCCCGAAATTTTCACCACGAACCCGGTTTCCCTAGAGCATGGAGCGGTTGGCGTCGCGTTTTTTCAATTGCGCAGTCGAGGTTACGTTTCTCCCCAAGTACTGGATTGGATAGAAGGCAGAGAATCTAAGGCCCTTTGTCCACCTGGACTCTTTTCTGGTTCATGCGGAGTAGCGTTGCTTTGTCTAGAAGCGGGGCGCGCGGACTCGGCTGAAAAGTTGATGAGGAAGATATCGCGGGATCGTTTGCTCCTGAATAACCCTGGATTCTATTATGGTATCGCTGGGTGGGGAATGACGAATCTTCACTTCTGGTTGACTACCGGAAATGACGAATACTTGGCCGTGGCGACAGAAGTTGGACAGTGGCTTGCGAACGCGGCAAAGAGGTCTGATGAAGGTGCTTGCTGGGAAACAGATGACAAAACCTATCTGGGTCTTGCGGAGGGTCAAAGTGGAGTTGCTCTGTTTCTAACATATCTGAGTGCGGCGACAGGGATCGAGTCGTTCCTGGATCTCGCGTCCAAGGCGTTGTATTTCGAGATGCAGTATGCCAGCCACGCCGCCGGAAGAGTTCTATGGAAGTTACATACAAAGTCGCATGAGAATTCTTCCAACTTGCCGCACACAAAATTCGGGTCTGCAGGCGTAGGTTCAGCATGTATCCGTCAGTACGCATTATCAGGAGATGCTCGTTTCCGGGACATCGCTCTGAATTGCGCGCATACGGTCAGAACCCGCATGTCAAACAAGATTTGGCAAGACGAGGGGGATGCTGGCTTCGGAGAATTCATGCTGGATATGGAGCTGTTTCTGGAGGAGCCACGCTTCAGGGACATTGCCTTCTTTCAAGCGGAGGCGATTGCCGCACACGCGATAGACTTGCAAAAGGGAATCGCATTTGGCGGTCCCGATCATTTTCGGATATGTTCAGATTATAGTTATGGTTCGTCTGGTATCGGCATTTTTTTTGATAGATTGATCAATGGAAAACCGCGATTTCTCATGTTGGACACGTTGCTTTTGAAAAGGCCGGTAGCGTAGGCACCGAAGCGTCTGATGCAAGCGCCTCTCTTTCAGAAGCGTAGTGTCAATGCCGATTTATCGACGTTGGTGGGGATAAGAAAGATGATCTGCAGGGACGAGACGGTCGATTCCGCCCCGGTGTACTGCAGTCGCTGGGATATGCAAATGAATCGTCCGAGTGCGGACGGGGGGTCGAAGTTGGACCGGTTGGCGGGTGTTATGGACTGCAGCTGCTACCAGCCCGCAATCAGCATCTGGGTAAGACCGGCCATGCCAGGCGCCCGCCATATGTTCTTCGTCGCGGGCCGTCAAATTGAAGCTTGTGACTGCCTTCCCCAGAAATGGCGGGGCTTGCCCGGGACGTTTGCTTACAAAGGGATTCCATGAGCGATGTGACCAAGGTCCGTCATTCGAGCCGCCGGCTCGGTTCGTTGAGCGAGCTATGGCCGTTCATTCGGCCTCATTGGAGGCTGGCTTTCGGTTGGCTGCTGTTCTTGGCGATGTCATCCACTGCAACCCTGATACTGCCCATGGCCGTGCGACACATGATCGATCAAGGGTTTGTCAATGCAAACGCGGGGGCGATCAACGCAACCTTCCTCGCTCTGTTCGTGGTGGCGTTGGTGCTGGCCTTTGCGACAGCGGCGCGGAACTTTTGTATCGCCTTGTTGGGTGAACGCGTGCTGGCTTCCTTACGCAGCAAACTTTACGCACACGTGATTCGCCTGGATGTTGGCTTCTTCGAGCGCAGCCGCGTGGGTGAGCTGAACTCCCGCCTCGGCACCGACACCGAAGTGGTCCAGGCCCTGCTCGGCTCCGGCATCTCAGTGGCGTTGCGTAGCGCAGTGATGCTGCTCGGCGCCAGCGCCATGATGATCTGGACGAGTCCGCGTCTTGCCGGACTCACGGCGCTGGTGATCCCTGCGGTGATGTTGCCGATCTTGGTGTTCGGTAGCCGCGTGCGGAAGCTGTCGCGGGCCAGCCAGGACCGCCTCGCGGATGCAGCGGCAATAGCACACGAAACGCTCAACGCTGCTTCCGCCGTCAAGGCCTATGCGCGCGAGAACTTCGAGAGTATTCGCTACGCTGGGGCGATCGCCCGTGCGCTGATCTCCGCGCGGCAGCGCATCGGCATGCGTGCGTGCCTCACCGGTGCGGTAATCGTACTGTTCTTCGGCGCCATCACGTTGGTGCTGTGGGCTGGGGCGCGCGGCGTGCTGGCCGGTACGTTGGGCGGGGGCTTGCTGGGTCAGTTTGTGCTGTATGCGATTTTCGCCGCGAGTTCTGTCGCCGGCCTGAGCGAGGTTTGGGGAAGCGTGATGCGCGCGGCTGGGGCCATGGAACGTATCGGAGAATTATTCGCCGAGCGCGCAGACATTGCCAGTCCCGCCCACCCCTTGGTGTTGCCGAGGCCGGTCAGTGGCGCGCTACGTTTCGAGCACGTGAGCTTCAGCTACCCCACCCGCCCAGATACGCCAGCACTATACGATTTTAGCCTGCACATTCGCCCCGGCGAGACGGTGGCGCTGGTCGGCCCGTCCGGCGCGGGCAAGAGCACGGTTCTGGCACTGCTTCTGCGGTTCTACGATCCGCAGGCCGGGTCCATCACATTGGACGCCGTCGACCTGCGCGCCATGGCGCTGCTCGAATTGCGCTGTGCCGTCGCGCTGGTGCCCCAGGAAACAGCGATCTTTGCTGGCAGTGCGACCGACAACATCCGCTTCGGCCGTCAGGATGCCGACGACGACGAGGTGCGCGAGGCCGCTCGAGCCGCCGAGGCGCATGAGTTCATCAGTGCGCTGCCTCGGGGCTACGCGGCGGAATTGGGCGAGCGCGGCGTGCGCCTCTCCGGTGGCCAACGCCAGCGCATCGCCATCGCCCGTGCGATTTTGCGTGACGCTCCGCTGCTGCTGCTTGATGAAGCTACCTCGGCCCTGGACGCGCAATCCGAAGCAGCGATCCAACAGGCGCTGGCGCGACTGGAGCAAGGCCGCACGACCGTGGTCATTGCTCATCGTCTTGCCACGGTCCAACGCGCCGACCGTATAGTGGTGCTGGACGGTGGTCGGATTGTGGCGCAGGGAACGCATGAGAGCTTGCTGGCCGAGGACGGCTTGTATTCGAAGTTGGCGAGGTTGCAATTTGTCACATGAACTTTACGTTGAAACAAGAAATAGGAGTCACGTATGACGCCAGAAGTAGGAGGTCAAACTAGAATACGCAAGTAGTTGCGCACTGTGACGCCCAAGCCTTCGTACAGGGCCTCGCCGATCAGGGCGTGGCCGATCGAGACCTCGGCGAGGCCGGGGATCGCGGCCTTGAAGGTGCCGAGGTTGGCCTGGCTGAGATCATGTCCGGCGTTGACCGCCAGGCCGG
>Ga0209963_1002268_pt1 | contig 10065 bp, 9 predicted proteins | sample ThiBio_1000_biof_2_FD_183957 | JGI IMG/M metagenome (GOLD analysis project Ga0209963, IMG submission 183957) | Wastewater bioreactor microbial communities from Cape Town, South Africa - Thiocy_cont_1000_biof (SPAdes) | ecosystem: Engineered > Bioreactor > Thiocyanate-remediating >...
GCGACTTCGCAGCCGCGTGCGCGATCAGCTGCATCGTGCCGGCGAGCAGACCGGCGGCGGTCAGCTCGGGGAGGCCGACGGCGGCGCCGACGAGCCCGACGCCGTAGCCGGCCGTGATGACCCCCGCGTTCTCCACGCTCGACCACGCGATCATCCCGCGCAGGTCGGCGTGGACGGCGGCGTGGCTGATGCCCAGGAGCGCGGAGAGCCCGGCGACCAGCAGCACCAGGCACGCGAGCCACACCGGCGGCGCCCCCAGCACGTCGAGCGTGCGCCAGAGGCCGTAGAACCCGACGTTGACGGCCACGCCGGCCAGCAGCGCGCGCATCGGCCCGGGCGCCGCGGTGTAGGCCGGGGGGAGCCACACGTGCGCGGGGACGAGGCCCACCTTCACGGCGAACCCCCCGATCAGCAGGACGTAGCCTGCGGCCGTCGCGATCCCGGCGTGGCCGCCGAGATCGTCGAGCGCGACGCTTCCCGCCTGGACCGCCAGGATGCCGCCGCCGAGAAGGAGCAGACCGCCGCTGACCTTGCTGAACCCTGCGGCGAGCACCGCGGCTCGGCTGCGGCCCTCGCGATGCCGGTCGTAGCCCACCGCGAGGTAGAACGCGAAGCCGAGCGCCTCCCACCCGGCCAGCAGGAGGAACAGGTCGTCGGCGAGGATCACCACCGCCGTCGCGAGGCACACCAGCCCCGCTGCGGCAGGGAGTCGACGACGCGCCCCGGCGAGCCGCGCGGGGCGGGTGAGACCGGCCAGCAGCACGAGGGCGGCGGCACCGAAGGTGACCACGAGGAACAGACCGGACAGGCGGTCGACGCCGAGCCCGATCGTGCCCATCGCGGGGATCGTCCCGAATCCGAGGCGCTCACCGCGCCCGGCGAGCCCTTCGCCCCCCGCGATCACCAGCAGCACCGAGGCGGCGGTCGTGGCGACCCACGCGATCGCGGCGACCGGCGCGGCCGCGTCCTCGCGCGGTCGTGCGCCGCCGGCCGCCCAGCCGATCGCCACGGCGAGCAGGAGCAGGGACAGTGCACCGGCGATCATCGCGGCCGCTCCGGTGCACGGGGGGCGGGAAGCCGATCCAGAGCGAGGAGGATCCCGTGCAGGATCGCGAACGGCGTCGCGGGCGATCCGGGCACCCACACGTCGACGTCGACGAGACCCCCCACTCCTGCGCCGCCCATGTAGCCGCCGCCGATGATGCCTCCGCTGATCGCCTCGGCGCCGGTCGCGATGACGACGATGGGCCGGGGCATGGCCTCGAGCGTGCGGCGCAGGGGCTCGACCATCCCGCTCGCGCCGATGCCGGTCAGCAGCAGGATGTCGGCGTGCCGCGGGCTGGCGGTGAAGAAGATCCCCAGGCGGTGCACGTCGTAGACCGGGTTGGCGAGTGCCTGCACCTCCCATTCGTCCGAGCCGTCCGTGCCGGTGTCGACGTGGCGGATGTGCACCGAGCGGCGCAGTCGCCGCACGCGTCTGTTGAGGGCTGCGCGGAGCGCGCGAAGCGACTCGTCCGTCTCCGGAGCCTCACCGACGACGAGGGCGTCGCGAGCGAGGGACGAGACATCCGAGCCGCGCTCCCAGGCGAACGTCTCCGGCGCGAGCGCCGCGCACCTGCCGCAGAGGATGCAGCGTCCCCGGTCGAGGCGCGGCGCACCGTCCGGAGCCCGCTCGATCGCGGCGGTCGGGCACGCCGCGATCGCCGCGTCCACGAGCGCATCCGGGTCGCCAGGGGCGACGACCGCGATCGATGCCGGGAACTCGTCGAAGTACGCATCCTCATGCTGCGGCCAGCGGGTGGTCAGCACCCGGTCCCGCAGTCCTCTCGTCGCCCATGGCATCTACATCGCCACCCCTGCCGCACTCAGGCCGAACCCGGCCTCGATGAAGGCGAAGTCGGTCAGGACCTCGCCGTGGAAGACATCGTGGAAGAGCACGAGATCGTGCAGGGACGGCGTGCGGGCGAAGCACCGCGCGACACGTCCGCGTTCCGCTTCCAGGACGTAGATCACCTCTCCCTGCGGCCCTTCGGCCCATCCGACCGCGGTGCCGCTCGCCGACCGGGGCACCGGCGTCTGCAGGGGCTCCTCCGGAAGCGCCTCGAGCACGGAGCACGCGCGTTCGACGAGCACGAAGGAGACCTCCACCTCGCTCCAGCGCACCCGCAGCCTCGCCAGCGTGTCCGCCTCCGTGGTCAACGCCGGGTGCAGCCCCGCGGTCAGCTCGGCGTAGGCATCCGTGGGGCGGGACCACCGGTTGTCGTCGTCCACGCCGCTGGCCCGTCCGATCGGCCCCACCGCGCCCCACTGCTGCGCGTGGTCCGGGTCGAGCCGCCCGGTGCCGCGCAGCCGATCCAGGAAGGACGGCGTCCGCATCGCGGTGCGCTCGTCGCCGCGCAGTCGCTCCCGCAGCCGCCGGGCCTCGGCGGCGAGCTCGGCCGGTGCGAGGGAGCCGGGCGAGCGGGAGGGCCCGGAGACGAGGCCGACGCGCGAGGACACTCCGCCGGGCACGACCGCGCCGCGGCCGAACCGGCTTCCGGTTGTGCGGCCCATGAGCCGCATCACCGTCTCCTTGTGCCAGCCGAACCTGCTGGTGGCGACGGCGAGGCCCGCGGCATCGGAGAGCCTCATCGCGACATCGAGGTGGTTGGCGATCCGCTCGAGCTCGGCGAGCACGACGCGCACGAGCGCGGCTCGCCGCGGCGGCCGGATGCCGGTGAGCGCCTCGACGGCGTGCGCGTAGGCGGTGGCGTGCGCGATCGTCGCGATGCCCTCCACCCGCTCGGCGACGAGCGCCGCGTCGTCGAGGGTGCGCCCCTCGAACGCCTTCGCGACGCCGCGGTGCTTGAAGTGGGGACGGATGTTGACCCGGGGGATGTCTTCACCCGGCGTCTCGACGAGGTACTCGATAGTCTCGGCGACCCCCGAACGCACCGGACCGTAGGCGATCGTGAACAGGCCCCGTCCGACCACGTCGATCGGGCCCGGCGGCGTGCTCTGCTGGAGCGTCGGACCGCCGTCCTCCGTCCGCGACCGGCCGGGCTGCGGTCGGGGCGATCCGTCGCCGATGTGCAGCAGCAGCGGGTCCGGACGCGGATGCCCCACCGGCACCACCCCGGACAGGTCGGCGGCCGCGCGCTCCCACCAGAAGGCGCTCGGCACGAGCGGCGTGAGGGCCGGATATCTGAGGCCGTCCTCCGCGCGCGCCGTGAACGGCACCAGCTCGAATCCGGCCGGCACCGCGAGGATCGCCGTGAGCCGGCAGCCGTCCGCGACGGTGGTGCCGTACAGCCCGGCGAACCGGGAGCCCGCAGCGACCCGCGCCGCGACATCGGCGCGCCAGCGCGACCCGGTCTGCAGCACGGTCATCGTCCCGCCCCCAGCTGCGCGGCCCCGGCGGCGAGGAGATCGGTCAGCATCGCGGGAGGGTGGATGCCGAGCCATGCGAGCATCACGATCGCGAGCAGCACGGGCACGACCATGATCGGGCTCGGCTCGTGCCGGCGCGGGAGCGCCGACCCGGCGGGCGCCGGCTGGAAGAGGACGCGGGTCGCGGCGAGGGACAGCCCGAAGAAGGCGAACGTCACGAGCGCGACCAGGATGCTCGCGCCCACGCCGCGTCCGGCCTGGAATCCGCCCAGGACGATCTCGAACTCGCTGCGGAAGATGGAGAACGGCGGCATCGCGCACAGGGCGAAGATCGCCAGGAGGAACAGGGGGCCGGACCAGGGGAGGACGTCCATGCCGCCTCGCATCCGCCGCAGCTCCTTCGTCCCGAACGCATGCACGAGCACTCCCGCACCCATGAAGGCGGCCCCCTTGGCCAGGGCGTGCCCGATCACGTGCAGGAGCACGCCGGCCAGCGCCAGCGGAGCGCCGAAGCCCACCCCGATCGCGAGGATCCCCATGTGCTCGATGCTGGAGTAGGCCAGCATGCGCTTCACGTGGTGCTGGTCGAACAGATAGAGCGCGGCGAGCAGCAGCGAGAGCACCCCGAACACGAGCAGCACCACTTGCGGGAACGCCGGCCCGAGCGCGGCGACGCTGATCTGGAAGAAGCGGAGCACGGCGTAGAAGCTCGTGGCCAGCAGAGCCCCGGACAGCAGGGTCGACACCGGCGTGGGGGCCTCGGCGTGCGCATCGGGCAGCCAGGTGTGCACCGGGAACAGGCCGACTTTCGTGCCGTACCCCACGACCGCGAGGACGAACGCGAGTCGCACCGGGGTCGCCGGCATCCGGGGCGCGGCCCGCAGCAGCGGCTCGAACGCCAGGTCGTACGAGCCGCCGAGCACGGTCGTGCCGGCGTAGTAGAGCACGATCGTCGCGAGCAGGGCGATCCCGAGGCCGGACGAGGCGATGAGCACGTACTTCCACGCCGCCTCCGCAGCGCCGTCGGTGTTGTCGAGGGCCACCAGCAGCGCCGAGACCACGGTCGTGATCTCCACCGCGATCCACAGCAGCGCGAGTCCGTTCACGAGCGGCGCACAGATCATCGACCAGGCGAAGACGTTGAAGCCCGCGTAGAAGCGTGCCGAGTACCGATGGAACGCCCGCGCGGCATCCGGCCCGCCCGCGCGCGCCGCGCGCCCCTCGGCTGCGAAGTAGCCCACGGCGTACAGCGCGGTCAAGGCGTACAGCGCGGAGGTGGCGAGAAGGAAGACCTCGCCCAGTGCGTCCACCCGCAGGAACCCTGCTCCGCTGACGGCGCCACGCGTGACGGCGGGCACCAGGAGCAGGGCGAGGGCGAGCGACGCCGCACCGGACGCGACCGTCAGCCATCGGGAGAGCCGGAACGGCGCCACGAACGTCGCCACCGCCACCGCGAGCGGAAGCGTGGCGAGCACGACGAGCACGACGGTCATGTCAGCCCCGCAACCGGTCGAGCGAGGTCGTGGAGAGCGTGTTCGAACGGCTGTGGTGCAGCCGGATCAGCACACCGAACACGACGACGGCGACGAGCAGGTCGAACAGGAACGCGACCTCCAGGATCAGCGGCAGGCCCGCCGCGACGACCAGGCTCGCCATCGACACGCCGTTCTCCAGGGAGAAGAATCCGATCGCCTGGCTGACCACGTCGCGCCGCAGGATCATCAGCACGAACGACACGAGCACGACGGCCGCCGACAGGCTCAGCGCCGTGGTCGGCAGGACCGGCGACGAGATTCCCATCGCCCCCACCGCGAAGAATCCGAAGGCGGCGACGAGGATCGCGATCACCACCTCGCTGGCCACGCCCAGCGCCCCGCTCCCGGCGATCTCCGTGCCGCTGCGGCGCAGCAGGCGCAGCATGATCCACGGCACGATCACGACCTTGAGGGCGAACGAGATCCCGGCCAGAGCGAACAGCTCGGGGATGCCGCGGCCGGCCGCGACGACGATCGCGAGCACGCTCACCGCGGCCGACTGCGCCGCGTACAGGTCGACCTGCGAACGCAGCAGGGCGGCCCGAAGCATCCCGAACTCGAGCAGCAGCACGACCACGGCGACCGTGTTGGCCGTCCCGTCGTAGAGGGTGGGCGCCGCGGGCGCTCCCGCTGCGGCCGTGAGGATCGTCATCATCCGCCTCCCAGGTAGAGCGTGAGGATCGCGAGCACCGCGAGCAGGAAGGCGGCGGCGACGAACTCGGTGATCTTGAACAGGCGCAGCTTGGCGAACGTGTCGTCGATGACCGCCACGACGACGCCGAGGAGGATCGCCTTGGCGATCAGGGCGAGGATCGCGAGCAGGACGAGATCCAGGCGTCCCGAGGGGGCGAGCCCCCACGGAGCGACGAACACGTTGATGAGGATCGTGTAGAAGATGAGCTGCTTGGCGGCGGAGCCCCACTTCAGCAGCGCCAGGTACGGACCGGAGTGCTCGAAGGAGCGGGCCTCCTCGATCATCCCGAACTCGGTCGTGCCGGTGTGCGTCTCCACCGGGATGCGGCCGGTCTCGAACAGGATCACCAGGAACAGCGCGGCGGAGGCGAGCAGGTGCGCCGGCCGGATGATCTGCTCCGGGCCGCTCGTGACGGTCGCGCCGAGGACGTACGGCAGGTCCGTCGTGGTGAGCACGGCGACCGTGAAGACGACGAGCAGCACGACCGGCTCGGTGATCGCCGCGAACGTCTTGGCCCGGCTCGAGCCCAGCTGCGCGTAGGGGTCGCCGGTGGCGGCCGCGGCGACGGCCACGACGAAGCTCGCCAGCGCCAGCAGGAACCCGCCGCCGAGGATGTCTCCCATGTTCCCGAGCGGCAGGCCGAAGGTGGTCAGCACGGGGATCAGCAGCGGCACGGTGAGATAGCACGCGAAGGCCACGATCGGCGCCGCGAGGAAGAACGGACCTGCGCCGACCGGCGCGATCGCCTCCTTGCCGAAGAGCTTGCCGAGGTCGTAGTACGGCTGCAGGATGCGAGGGCCGCGACGCCCCTGCAGCCGCGCCTCGACGCGCGCGATCACTCCGCTCACGCCCGGCCCGGCGCAGGCGATCGTGAGGACCTGGAGGATCTGGATGACGACGGGGGAGAGCTCGATCACATCGCCTCCGCCGCTGTCCACGCGGTCATGGGCGGTGGCGGAGGAGACGACAGCCTCGGCTGCCCTCCCGGATCCCGCTTCACGCGCATGCTCATGCCCCTCATCGAGGTGACAGGGGCTATCAGCGTTCCAGCGGTTCGGACGTGCGTCCCGGCGAGCTCCATCGCCGTGTGTGCAGTGAACCATGGGTCCACCCCGCGGTCAAGGCCGCCGCGCGTCCGACGGCGGGATCCGGTGCGGCCTATGCATCGGCGGGCGGATCTGGCATGCTGACACCAACGCCTCGGCGTTGGCGGTGGGGCTCGCCGAACCCAAACCTCGACCACGATCGACAACAGTCCCTGTCTCGACTCCGACATTCCTCGAGATAGGACGACAGTGACGGGCAGAAGCCTCTCGCCGAGATCAGACCTGCCGCACGGACGGCCGGGGGATCCGCCGCGCATCGTCCTCGCCCGGCACGGGCGCACGGCGCTCAACGCCGAAGGCCGTCTGCGCGGCCTCGCCGACCCGCCCCTGGATCCGATCGGGGAGGCCGAGGCCACCCGGCTGGGAGAGCACCTCGCCCCGTTCGACCCGCGCGAAGTCCGCTGCAGTCCGCTGCAGCGCGCGATCACGACGGCACGGATCGTGGCCGCGCACGTCGGCGTCACCCCGATCGTCGACGCCCGCCTGAACGACCGCGACTACGGGCCGTGGACCGGCCACCTGAAGACCGAGGTGGACGCCAGGTGGGGAAGCGCCGACCTCGCCCCGGGCGTGGAGCCGATCGCCGCGGTGCTGGAGCGTGCCTGGCCGGTGATCGAGGACTCCGCCGCGCACCCGGGCGTGACCGTCCTCATCACTCATGACGCCGTCATCCGGCCGCTGCTCACGCGGATCCTCGGCGTCGCCCCGGAACGCGACACGCAGACCGGGCACTGGAACGAGCTGCGCCTCGACGACGGCCGATGGGTCGTGGCCGGGCTCGACCACGGCTCGTGACGGACCCGTCGAGGGCCGCCGCACACCGCATGGACATCGGATGGAGCATCATGGACGACATCTCGCACCCTCGCCGGTTCTCGCACGCCCGCCGGCAGCCGGAGGAGCCTGCCGGGCATCGCGTGCCGGTCGTGGTCGACGGCGTCCGCGCCCGGCAGATCCTCGACTCGCGCGGCAACCCCACGCTCACCGTCCGGCTCGTCCTCGCCGACGGCACCGCGGTCGAGGCGTCCGCCCCCGCGGGAGCCTCGACGGGTGCCCACGAGGCGATCGAGCGACGGGACGGGCTGCCCGCGTATGGCGGGAAGGGCGTGACGGAGGCCGTCGCGCTCGTCGACACCGTCGTGGACGAGCTGATCGCCGGCAGGAGGTGGGCCTCGATCGGGGAGGTCGACGACGCCCTGCGGGAACTGGACGGCAGCCCAGATCTGCGCCGGCTCGGAGCCAACGGCGTCGTCGCGGTGTCGATCGCGATGACCAGGGCATTCGCCCACGTGGCCGAGGTCCCGCTGTACGAATGGCTCGCCCGCGAGTCCGGATCGACACCGCTGCTGCCCGTGCCTCACTTCAATGTGCTCAACGGCGGCGCGCATGCCGCGAACGGGCTGGCCTTCCAGGAGTTCATGATCGCTCCGGTCGGTGTCGCCGACGAGGCCGCCGCGGTTCAGGCGGGTGCGGAGATCTACCACGCGCTCGCGGCGCAGATCCACCGCGACTTCTCCGCGAGCGGCCTCGGGGACGAGGGCGGCTTCGCCCCGCCGATAGGCGACGCCGAGGCCGCTCTGGACCTGCTCGTCGGCGCCATCGCCGCCGCCGGATACGCGCCAGGGGTGGATGACGTCGCGATCGCCCTCGACCCCGCCGCCAACGGGTTCAGCATCGGCGAAGGCCGGTATCGCGTCGACGGCAGGGAGCTCGATCGTGATGAGCTCGCGGCTCGATACCAGCGGCTGGTCGCCGACTATCCGATCCGATCGATCGAGGACGGCTTCGCGGAAGACGACCTCGAAGGCTGGAGGATGCTCGACGAGCGGCTCGGGGCGCGCGTGCAGATCGTCGGCGACGACCTGTATGTGACGGATCCGGCCCGCATCCGCGCGGGAGCCGAGCAGGGGCTGAGCAACGCCGTGCTCATCAAGCCGAACCAGATCGGGACCGTCTCCCAGACGCTCGAGGCGATCAGGGTGGCAAGGAGCCTGGGGTTGCGCTGCATGGTCTCCCACCGCTCCGGGGAGACCCCGGACTCGTTCATCGCGGACCTGGCCGTCGGCACCGGGGTCGGACAGATCAAGGCCGGCGCGCCCGCGCGCGGAGAGCGGACCGCGAAGTACAACCGGCTCACCGACATCGCCGGAGACTCCCCGTCGCTGCCCTACGGTCTCACGGTGTCGGGCGGCGCCGTGCGCCCGTGAGCTGACGGCGAGGCGGTCCGGCGGCTCGGCCGGTCACCCTGCGAGGCCGCCGAGCCACAGCCCGAGACCCGCCGCGAGCAGCGCGCCCGCCAGCGTCCCGAACGCGTTCAGGGCGCACGCGCGCCATCGGCCCTCCTGGGCGAGGCGCACGGTCTCAAGGCTCGCCGTCGAGAACGTCGTGTAGCCGCCGAGCAGCCCCGTCCCCAGGATCAGCCGCCATTCCTGCGGCAGCGCGTGGGCGATTCCGGTCACGAGGCCGAGCAGGAACGACCCGGTCACGTTGATGACCGTGGTGCCCACCGGATAGGAGATCCGTACGCGCGCCTGGACGAACCCGTCCAGCATGAACCGGCATGCCGCCCCGGCACCGCCCGCGAACGCCATCGCGACGACCGCCCAGGGCGTCATGAGCGCGCTCTCCCGCGGTGCCGGGCCCAGACCGCACCGGCCGCGACGCCGGCGACGGATGCCGCAGCGCCGACGAGCACGGTGGCGAGGCCGTACGCCGCACTGAGCTCGAACTGCGACGCCAGCAGGAGCCCGTCCGTGCCGACCGCGAATGTGCTGTACGTGGTATATCCGCCGAGCACCCCGGTGCCGACGAGGAGCCGTGCGTGGCGTCTGGCGCCCTCGTCCGGCCCGCTGCGAGCGAGACCCTCCAGCAGCCAGCCGAGCGCGAACGCGCCGGTCACGTTGATGACGAAGATCCCGAGCGGAATGCCGTTCCAGTCCGGGATCGCGAGCGAGAGCAGGTAGCGCAGCAGCGTGCCGGCCGTGCCGCCGAGCACCACGAGGACGATGGACGTCCAGCGCAGGTGCAGCGGCCGTCTCGCGCTCACTCCGCCCCGCCGGGGCCGGACGACCCGCCGAGGGGCACCACGAGGACCGGGCGATGCTGCCGGTGCGCGAGATGCGTCGCGATCGACCCTTGGAAGAACTCGCGCAGGCCGCCGCGCGCGCCGGGCTCGTGGGTTCCGACCACGATGAGCCGGGCATCCAGGACGTCGGCCAGATGCGCAAGGGCATGCGCAGGGTCGCCGGCGAGCTCGCGGCCCGACCATCGCACGTCGCCGAGCCCGGCATCCGCCAGCACCGCGGCGATGTCGGTCATGAGCTCATCGGGGAAGGCGCCGTCAGGCTGCTCGGGCAGGTCG
>Ga0209963_1002273_pt1 | contig 10060 bp, 12 predicted proteins | sample ThiBio_1000_biof_2_FD_183957 | JGI IMG/M metagenome (GOLD analysis project Ga0209963, IMG submission 183957) | Wastewater bioreactor microbial communities from Cape Town, South Africa - Thiocy_cont_1000_biof (SPAdes) | ecosystem: Engineered > Bioreactor > Thiocyanate-remediating >...
GTCAAAGATAAATAATCGATTGTCAAACTGAAACTGTTTCCTTTTCCAAGAAAGAAAGAAAAAAAAACACACACACACACAAATTCGTACGGATCCGATTGAAAGAAAATATTTCTGTATTACGGCTGTTTAGCAAATCAATAAGAGAAAACTAATTACGTCTGTATCCATCGACTCGTTTAACTGTAAATGTCAAAAAAAAACAGACAGAAAATAGAATAATCTCGAAACCAGGATAAACATCCAGTTTGAACTAATAATAATAACAATAAAAACTTATCTACCGGCTCATTTGTTCTTATCGAATGGCAAGAGAGAGGAAAAAAACGAAACGAGTACACTTCTCATAACAATATCACAAGTTGGAGATGGTATCTTACTGGTATACCGTCGTTTGAATACGAAAAAAAAACATAATAAAAAATCGAAAGAGAAGGAGAGGCGGAACTGATTTCACCTTTCATAAAAAAGATGAGTAATTCTCACCGGTCACAGAATGAAATTGACATATGTAACTACCGATTGGCTAGTAAATGATCTTAATTTCAAATGTATAGGTAAGAATGATGTCGCTAAACGATGTACATTGAATGAACTTATTCATACGTACATAGAAAACGATTTGCAATTGGTAATTTATTTTATTCGTTGTAAATAAACAGATTTATTATAATAAAGAAAGTGAATAAGAAGAAAGACAGAGAGTGCAAAGGAAGTTCGAATTTGTTGTTTTTTTTATCAAAAGAGTTGTTCGAGTTCGTGATCAAATTTGAGTAAATTACTCATAGCTGCCGGTTCAATTCGATCAAAATATCTGTCGATCATTCGATAATATGCATCAGCTGACAATTGTTTCATTCTACGTAAACTAGCAAGTGCTTTTCCGTCGACATCAGTTAAAATCTCCGCTAATCTAAATCACGAATCAATTTACTCATTAAAAAATATCAAAATAAAAACACACTGTGATAGATCTGAACGTTCTAACCATCGTTTGACTGCAGTCGTATCCCAATTTTCAACTGGTTCTGGACCTGGTTGCTGGTTTCCTTCGGAATTATGTTCTATTTTTTATTAAAAATTGCAAAATAGTTTTTTTTTCTAAAATCGAGATCGAATACAAACTCTGATTTTTAGCTGCGTCTGATGAGTTAAAAGCTGCAGTGGGCAAATGAGAAAAAGATGAAAGCGTTGCTTTCGTATCTGATTTGGCCATTTGATCGCTTCTGATTGTTTCAATTTCGCGAATTAAAAGTGCAAATGCTTCGTCGAAACTAAATCAAAAGTTTTCTCAGATTTGCATTTCGACAAAAGCAAAACAATCATCACGTACGATAATGTCGCAAAATCAACATGAATCTTTGCTCCTTTGATAATTCCAAGCTAACAAACGAACGAATCAATCAATGAAAAACTCAAACAAATACTCACCCAGCCGTAAGGTCGAAACCGTGGTTGCATTAAACATGGAATGCATGGTTTTCTCAATTCAGTTGCATATTCTTTTCATTGAAAATCAAACTATCGAAAGATTGAATTCAAATACACAAGTTCATACCTGCTTCTGCAAAAAAGAACAAGAGCAAAAAAAGAAATTCTTGTATATAGATACAGAAAAGAAAACGAACGAACCAAGTCGACAGTAATAACTTTGTTTGTATTGTTCGTTCATGCAAATGAGAACAATCGATGAATTTTCAACAGCTTGCGCCATGGATTCTAAAACTCCACCGTTAATATTATCCACATCAAGCCAAACACCGTATCCCAATGTCTAATTTATCAAACGAAAAACGCTCAAACGCTTCACGAAACACAACGATCTTTTACTTTGAGTCGATCGCGTATTTTCAAGCACATGGCTGTTACCGATCGATTGTATGAAATCATAATATGTCCTTGTAATTTCGTAGATTTATTCAGTGATGCTGAGTTTTTATGAGGTATTCGATTGAGTGTCCAAAGAATGGCGTCGCAATTCTTTTGCACTAATTGACTGACAGATTTGGCTTTGGTATCTTCGATGATTTTAATTGCACGATCGGTTTCTAAGAATTTTTGCACGTGTTCATCGAATGCAGCATTTAGAATTGCGTTCGAAACGCATTCGAGAAGTGGATTATCTTGCGAAGAATTTTCGAGAATTTTCAAAAGTAAATTAACGAGATTTTTATCGATGAATTTATGTGTTCGACCTCGAACCATTAATTTCGATAGGCCATCGACAAGTTCAATAAACGAAAAACCATAAAATCTTTGATCATTTCGATCGTACATTTGAATCATTCCCGATAGAATCGGAAGAACCTCTACGTACAACAAAACGAAAACAATTCGAATTCTTCTGATTTCATCGTTTCAAACCCGAAGTATTCGCAGCGAGAAGATTATCTTCATCTTCGTTCATAATCAACGGCAACAGCAAACACGAGGTCACACGAATTGCACTGGCGATATCTTGTAATTCTTTTAAACTAGTCAATGACTCCTCGTTTTCTGTTGTATCAGGAAACTCGATAGATATTGTATTTGAAGGTAGTTTCGTGTATTCTGCAATGATCTAAGAGAAACAAATCATGATTTGGAAGAGATAATTAGCGTGTATTTACAGTGATGGAATTGCATTCACGAAAATGAATTTTGAGTTCAGGTAAATTGGCTAGATTATAGAGAATTGTCAATGCTGAATCGCAGATGTATAAGATTTTCTAGAAAATAAAAGATTCAAATTGAGAGAATTGATTTTGTACAGCAAAGTCAATAATCGAACTTGATAATTGTTGAAATCGTTATTTTCCATTGTGTCTTCAGGTTTTTGAATTTTATAGCATTTTTTTAATGATTCAAGATAATATTGATCTTTCAAGATTTCACAAGCAAATTCAATGAAACCAGCATCAGCTGATTGCTAGAGAAATTCAAATCGAAGAAGTATTTGACGTGTTTCGTTTGTTTTCAGCGACAAACCTTTCGAATCGAACCTTCTTTGTCAAATTCATGATCAGTAAAATTACTCATCGAATTGTAAAGTAGAATACTATGAACGAAGACAGTTCGTCCGACGAGATAACCTTTTTCTTTGTAACTATTCATCAGTGTCATTGCCATTTCTAAGACAATCAAGATGAAAAATTGCCTGTTGAAAAACTGAATTTTTCGAACCTGGAAATTTCATTTCGGAGAGTTTTAATTTTGCTCCTGATATCCATTCTTTCGGTTGATGAATAAGATTTTCAAGAAAACGAAGTATTTTCAATGTAATTGGACTTTCGTATTCATCACGTTTTAAATTTCTCAATAAAGTCAACGCTTCGTCCAGCTGAAAAAGCAAACAATCGATTCAAAATGCTCGTTTTTTTGTTTTTACACGAAAAAAAACTACTCGTTCAGCATATTGAGCAAGGCTATCCGCTTCTTGTTCGAACGAATAAGTGATCGACGATGTTGACCGGTCGCTTGATAACGTAGGCGAATTGGTTGATATTGAAGTTGAATCATCTTTCGAACTCAAACGATTGATCATTTCAATCGCGATTTTTCTCGATTGTTGGCGTTTCTAATTTCGGGAAAGAAAAAACAAAAGGACTCAATTGATGTTCTCAAATGAAAAAAATGTTTCGCTTTTTTCTTCAAACCATAATAAAATGAACCGGCGGTCGTGCAACTCGTTTCGCTGCAACGACTTGTGAGACGCAATTCTTCGGTTGACCGTGAGAATGATCACTGGGTCGATGAAAGAAATTTTTCAATTTCGATTTAACATCATTCGGTGATGTTCCGAGAATACCATGTTTTTGCACTGCAGTTGAACTGATCGATAAACTCGACACTGACAACTGTAAAAAAAACAACAAGCAAAGCACGACGACAGTTGTTTATTTTGAAAACAAAGTATCGTTATGTTTTTTCATTACATCGACAGAGGGTTTTGATTTGGACATAATGTGAAACGATTGCTGCTTGATTTTAAAAGGTAATTAACTTTATTCTTTATGATTTTAGTAACTTGTTACATCCTAAAGAATATTTTGTTGATCAAGTATAATGACATTTTCATTTCGTTTCGTGTTTTTATTACCAGGTGAGTCACTATCGACAAGTAATACCTATCAATGATAGAGATAGGAAGGAGGAGCATCATCGAATAAACAAATCAAATCTACATTTTATTTATATAGAGGCACGTCGTCAATGGTTACGATCGAAAAATTATGGATGAGTCGTTGAATAGAATTATATGATGATTTTGCATTTATGAATCGTTTACAAAGTTTGATTCCGATTTCTCATTATTGTCAAGGTGAAATAAATCCAAAGACAGTTGTTGTCGTTCTCTTTTTTTCTTTCTTTCTCTCTCTCCGTGTGTTGTTTGTTTAATAAAAGTAAAATTATTCATATAAATGACTTGTTAACATGTGCAACAAGGAGCACGTCTTTCGTATTTCGTATTTGATTTGCATAGTTGCAAGAATGCATGCATCTGATCGTTATTGAGTGTATATATATATTTTTGCTGCTACTGTCCTCATTTCGTTCGTTTCTTTTTCTCCCTTTCTTTTTACTTGAAAACGTAAAATAAACGAAAAGAAAAGGAGCATATTACCATTCGATTCAGTTCGAAGAAGCAAAGCGAGAAAAACTAAAAAGAAAAAAAACTATTGTTTATCCAACTGAATTCGGAAATTAATTAACCGCAAAGAGAAACTCTCAATTATGTCGCAATTTTTCAAAAAAAAGGTAAATTCACTTCGGTCGACTTGTTTAATTCGCGTGTGTTTTTTCTTCGTTTTCAATAATCTTTCGTCTGCATACGAAAAACGAAATGCAAAGAACGAACAAGTCGAGATATGCGATAAAAAAAAAAGGCGAAAAATCGCGAATTTCATATATATACTTCGCATATTGGCTGTTCGTAATGATAGGGAGTGCATTCTTTTCTTTTGCTTTATCTTTTTCGCATCGATAGCTTATATTTGAAAAAAAAAACGAGAGAAAGAAGATAGGCTGCAACTCAAAACCGATAGCAAACGACGTGCAAATATTGTTATTAACTTTTTTGACGAGGTGTATATCATTTTTTTGTTCCTCTCGATAAAGATTACAAGTATTTAATCCAACAGGTAAAAATAAAATGGAAAAAAAAAGAGAACAGAATCATATTTCGCGTTTTCATTTTCGTTCTCTCTCTCTCTCTTTCTCTTCTATTTACGATCCTCGAAAAAGATCAGATCATAAAAAAAAGAATAGATTACATTTGAGAAATATAAAAAGCCAATAGATCGAGAATCGATTGAAACAATATGTCCGAACAAGGAGAAACTAATCGAAAAAATTCAGCGGAATTAAATCCGGCTGATGAACGACGAGATTCGCTCTCGAAATTACGTTCATTGGTAAACGAAACTCGCTCGATAAATACATTTATTGACGTTTGTTTTAGTCGTTATCAATGGATCATAATCAGCAATCAGGGCGGAAAATGTCGACAACAGAAATCGATCTTGAATCGGTTCTTCAAGTTCGTCGACGTCGTTTATCCGTAACGACACCGCAAGTCTCTCAAGATTCCTATCGTTATACTGATGTTATTATTTTAAAAGTCGAAAAATCCAATGATTTACTCAAAGAAGATGGCCGTTGTATATTTCATGGTTTGTTTGTTTCTACTTTCGATTTGTTTTCTCTTCTATCTTGAGTTTGTTCAGGTGATTATCATGTTCTAACTGATATCTTTCAAAAATATACATCTCATATTAAAATTCATCATGATGATCCGGAAATTATTAAGAATCATGATCGTTTATCAGGCAAAATTTATACAACTGTTGAATTGCCAACAATGTCGTTGATTGAAGTTCTGGAAATCTTGCATAAACATTACTTTTCTATTGTGGCTAATTCAACAAATTTCAATTCAACAGTCAAATTACAAGAATTCGTTTTATTACGGAATAAAGATTCAAATGATGGCAATCGTCCGTTGCCAATTATCGATACGAAAACGCATTGATTCGATACGATTGAAAGAGAAATCATAAACTGAAAATAATAAAAATGAAACTTGAATTTAGCTTTTAGAAATCTGTAGTTGGTTTGGCTTTTTTTTCAGTTTTTACTGTTTTTTTTTCTTGAATATTTTAGATCTAATTAATTAACATGTCGTCGCCTCCATCCAACGTCGGAAATATCGATCTCGAATCGGTTTTAAACGTTCGACGACGGACACTAACAGCTATCGGCGAAACAGGCCGAGCACAAGTTCAATATCGATATACCGATACAATCTATCTCAAACGTGAAGACAGTTCCAATTCTTTACTCTCAATCGATTCGAAAATTGTCATTTTCGGTGAATTACATTTTCTATGCAGTATATTCGAACGATATACATCGAATATTTCGATTCACGAAGAAGCAACCGGATCGAATAAGAACAGTTTTTCGACAACATTCGAAGAAGATGAATTAAGTCATGACGCTGATACAAGTATGCCAGCCATGATATCAACACTTCGGCAAACATCGTTATCGTCGAATTCATCGTCGCCACCGCAATTCAATGACAGTCCACCAAGACGAAAGAAACTCAATTCAATTGGCCGATCGTCAACGGTTACGTCATCGGCAAGTGAATATTCGATGCCGAATCTTGAAGGCAAACGTTACGGTCGAATTCAATTGCCAAGCATGACAATTATCGAAATCTTAGAAATTCTTCTACGTTCAGGTCTCGATTTAGTCGACGAATCGAGTGTTTACGATGAGAACAATGTTCTTCATCAAAGTTTTGTATTTTCGAAAACGCAATCGATCGGATCCCGATTAGGACAACCATTGTACTCGAATCCATCGTCATTTGTTGGCACATAGACTGTCATTTCCAGATACTTCGAATCTCTTTTATTTTTGGCTTTTAGAATAGTCATATTTTCTGGTATTTCAGTCTTTTGTTTGTTTGTTTGTTTGTTTCTGTCTGTCTCTCAAAAATACACTTTTTTTTCTAAACAGGAAAAGAATGAAAAGCCCTCGAAGAACATATTTTCTTATTATCTCTGTTGAAATAGTATCAAGTGCACCGAAGAACAACAACGAACTGTCTCGCTCTATCATTATCTCTCGAGAAAGAGATTAACAAGATATTTACAATATCACGATTTTCTTTCTTTCTTGTTTTTACTCTTGAATAAAGCAAACAAAATATTAATGATTCAATTCATTCTCAATAGAATGTCATTGATGTATGAAAGTGATTATAACAATAATAATAATGAAAAAAAGCTCTCTCTCATTCGTACTTTCTATGCATTAGCTAAATTAATACATTAATATAACTATAGCAGCGAACTAGAGACAACTAGTTCTGTGTTGTAATAAGGTCAAAGCATATTAAAAAGAATAGATCGTAAAAGGCCATTTGATTTTTTGATATAGACACGAATTGAGTAAGAAGAGAAAAGTATTTAACATACTGTGTAATGCTGTTTGATAACGACTTGTGTTTATTCGCACAATTGACATTTATAGTTTATCGTTAACTAGAAGAACATAATAATATGAAGGCTAATTGCTTTAGGGAGTTCTATTTTACAAATCAAGTTAGCAACAGTTGAAGGAAAAACGTCGACGAATACGCGCACATATCAATCATTTACTCGTCTTCGTCTTCCTTCTTCTTTTTTTGATGGCATAAAAACCGATGCTCGAAGAAAAAGAAATCTCAACATGTATTTATTTGTTATCGTGCCGAGCTTAACTGAGTTTTGTTCGGGTATGAGTTTTCCATTGTATGCATGTGATCTCGAAGATATGTTTCCTCCATTGTGCACTCATTTTCTTTTGTTAGTGAGAATGTGACGATGAATACCTCGCGTATTCGAAAATTAATCTTCTTATTCATCTCGTAGAATTATCTATGTGTTTCTGTCTTCAACAATTGCTTCCGTTTGTGCTCGTAAGTACTACTGAATCTATGATGCTAGTCGAGAGAGAGAGAAAGGAAAGAAAAAGAAATCTTCGTAGAACTACGTTTCCAAAGAAAAAATTCTCTTTGTATTCTCTCGTTTTTCCTTTCTTTTCATTTCTTGTCTCATTCAACAGGATATAGTGATCGAGTGTTTGGCTATGTGAATATAATCTAATTTGATTAACTCCAAAGAAATATGAACAAATGATGCAAACTTGAGTACGACCTTGTTATTAAAAGGAACAAAAATGTGAGTATAATTTCAATTGAGTTTATGTTTGTTGTCAAAAGGAAAAAGCGTGTTTTTCCTTTCGTTCGACATTTTGTTTTTCTTTTTTCTATGAACAGTAAATTAACTTAAACTCGATCAATCATATCATATTAACTTAATTTTCATATTTATTGAAGAATTTGATATGCAAATCTGATTGTTCTTTATTAAAAGTACTTCGTAGAGGGAGAAAAAAAAAGATTTTTCATTCCTCCATATTCATCTGATTATTTCTTTATGATTATCTCGGAATGAATAAATAAATAACTGAATATAATTCAGTTTTTTTAAATGATTCGCAACGAGAATCAAGTAAAAAGGTCACTCGGGAAATAATCGAAGAACTGAAAGAACAAAAATAAGAGAGAGAGAGATGTAAGATGAGATCAATCAAATCTGTCAAAATAAGATCACTAGGACAGAGTAGTTTACTCTATAATCTAAATAATCGAGCAAATAGATTTCTGTTTTTTTCCAGTCTGGTTTTTGTTGAATAAGAAATATGCATATTTAAAACTGGCCATTATTTATAAATCTCAATTGAGTATGTGTCTCCGTCTCTTTTAGTTCTCGTCTTGATCGACAACAGTTGTCTTGATTTAGCTTCTGCTTTTTCTTTTAGATTTCTAGTACTTTTGTGAAACAAAAAAGAAAATGTAAGTTCGCAAAAGATAAAATCTTGTTTTTATATAAAAGAAAGAATACATAGGATATAGTTTTTTTCTTCTTCTTCTTCTTCTTCTTCTTCTTCCTTCTCCTATCGTTTACTGATAATAGAATAAAAAAACGATTAGTTTTTGGTCGAGAAATCGACTAGTTTGAGTAAAAGACGAGTGATCATTCGGCATATAATCAAATCTGACGTTTGTAAATACGCCTCGAGTTCATCGACGAATTTTCTTTTTCAGATGATCAAATGAGTAACGAAACGAAATTTTCTTCGAAAGGTGTTTTGGGCTTCGATCCAGATATCGTTCGATATGGTTCAATATTTCTTCTCATTGTCGGTACATTCGGAAATATCCTCTCGTTCATCATCTTTTCACATGGAGTTCTACGAAAATCATCGACATTTCGTTATCTCGCTATTCTATCACTGATGGATCTACTCGTTCTCTATTCGGGTCTTCTCGATTTATTTCTCGTCGTGGAATCACGTGGCACGTTTTCTATTCGAAATCTGCATGTCATCTCCTGTCGTTTGCATACATTCATAACCTATTGGTCTCAACATTCGTCATCGTGGATTCTTTCGTTTATATCCGTTGATCGAGCGATAGCAACGAATTATATCAAGTTTGCACGAAAATTCTGCACGCCACATTCAGCTAATTATGTCGTTGCGGTGATTTTATTATTATTATTTTTATTTAACTGTCACGAATTGATCTTTTTACATTTACATACATATCAACACGAACAAATCACATTCGCACCGAATCGTTTGCAAACGTTGACGTCAAACTGTGATGAAAATGTCTTATGTTCACAAATCAAACGAGATCTCTCGATTTCAACGACGAATATTATTCCAATTAAATCCAAATCACATCCGATTAAATGTGCAGCATTACGAGACGGTCGATATGAATACTTTTGGAATCATGTAAGCGAACTCAAATTTCAATTGAATTCAAAAACCAAACAAAAAAAATTTTCATTTAGATTTGGGAATGGGTCGATGTTTGTCTCTATGCTCTAATTCCATTTACTGTCATGTGTATTGGCACATTTTTTATCGTCTATCGTGTTTATTATCAACAACGACGTGTTTTTCGTTCGCGTCGTTCAGCAACGAACAATCCGATTAATAATACACCGAATAA
>Ga0209963_1002275_pt1 | contig 10055 bp, 4 predicted proteins | sample ThiBio_1000_biof_2_FD_183957 | JGI IMG/M metagenome (GOLD analysis project Ga0209963, IMG submission 183957) | Wastewater bioreactor microbial communities from Cape Town, South Africa - Thiocy_cont_1000_biof (SPAdes) | ecosystem: Engineered > Bioreactor > Thiocyanate-remediating >...
AAAATGTTTTTAAATTTTGATCAAAATAACCAACATTATAAGTAGGATCTATTCCATTTTTATTTACTTTTAACACTTGTAATCCTATTAAATTATTAAATAATATATATTCATCATTTAATTCTATTGTTTTAAAAGTTCCAGAACCTTCACCATTTACACTATCCACAATATATATTTTATATATATCTGATTTATTTTGTTCATATACAGCTAATAATAAAGTATCTCCTTTTATAACTTCTCTATATCCTTTTATTTTTTTTTAACTCTCAAATATATCATTTTCTGAACTAATATATTCATCATAGAAACCTTGATATCCATCATATTCTATTTCAGAATATATTATTTTATTTATAAAAACTTGTTCACTATTTAATTCAGTATATATTAAATATATATTATGATTATTCATAAATGTAAATTTTGATAAACATGTATATAATGGTATAAATTCATATATATTTGTAGATGTTTCATAACATTGTTGTAATGTGTATTTATCTTCTAATGAACCATTATATAAACAAAATTTATTATTATAATCAGATATTGTTTCTATTATTGATATATATGAATTACTTATTAAACCATCAAAAAGTTTTAATTTAGAAATATTATCATCAATATTATTATCGATTAATGTAACAATATTAATATTAATATATAATGATCTTAATCTTATATTAGCATCATTATCACCGTTAACACTATAAAATAAAAATTTATCTGTTGTTTCAATTTCTATAAAATCACTATTATCTAATAAATTAGATTTAACAAGTTTTAATAATTTTACATATGTATTTACTGAATATGTATTTTTTAATAACAAATAATCTCCAATTTGTGGAGAACCTAATTCTAATGAAGTTTTAATTGAATTTAATATATTATAATAATTTGGATCTTGATCTGTATTTTCACCAGAATAATAACCATTAAATGTATAATTATAATTAGTTGGTTCTCTAACATTATTTGATAAAATTTTAACATTTTCACTTTTTAAATCTAAAAGAGCATAATAAACATCTATTCTACTATCAAATTCAAATTGTGATAATCCTGTGATAACTGGTGTCCATTCATTATTATTTCCTGAATAATTTAATGATAATATTTCATCATCTAAAGTTTTATCAATACTCAAATATAATGTATCTCTATCAACATTATTTGGTTTTAAATTATCATCACCATATAATCCCATAAATATTGTATCATTCAAATCAAAATTACCCTCATTATAATTAGAAAATTCTACATTTTGTGATATATTATCAATATATAATATTTTATTATTACCAACTTCTATTATACTACCATCAAAATAAAATTTTGTAGCGTAAAATAGATATTTATCACCAGGATTTATTTGCGTAAATATATATGTATCTTCATTAATTTCAGTTAATTTATTTAAAATTATTGAATCTATATTGTCGTCTATAACAGAAGAAATTAATAAATAATCACCAATAGATGAATTATTACCTTTTGTGTTTAATAAAATATCTTCCAATTTATCCGTAATATTATATTCACCTTTATAATAATAACCATTATAAGTTGTATTATAACTTGGTTGACTCATCGTTCTTTATATATGTAAACTTTTTAAAAATTATTTAGGACTGATTTAAAAATATTTAAACATTATTATTAATAATATTAATTTAAATATATTAATTATTTAATAATTAATTATTGTTTAATGAAGTTTTTAAATAATATCATATAAGATTTATAAATTATTTTAAAATTATTAATTCATAATAATTTTATAAAATAATTATTCTTTAAATTTAAATGTTATTTAATAATTATTCTTTAAATAATATTTAATAATTATTCTTTAAATTTTAAATACTTAATTATTCTTTAAATTTAAATGTTATTTAATAATTATTCTTTAAATTTTAAATGTTTAATTATTCTTTAATAATTTTTTTAATTTAATAATTAAAAATAATTAAAAAAAAAATGATATTAATCTATTTATTAAATAAATTACATATTTTATATATTTAATTATTTTATATATTTAATTATTTTATATATTTAATTATTTTATATATTTAATTATTTTATATATTTAATTATTTTATATATTTAATTATTTTATATATTTAATTATTTTATATATTTAATTATATATATTTTATATAAATTAATATTATTATATATATTATAATATTATATATTAATTATATATATTTTATATAAATTAATATTATTATATATATATTATAATATTATATATTAATTATATGATATAATTATTGTTATATTATGTATATAATTAATTTACAATAATATACTATTTAATAATTTAAGTGGTTTAATAATTTAAGTGGTTTAATAATTTAAGTGGTTTAATAATTTAAGTGGTTTAATAATTTAAGTGGTTTAATAATTTAAGTGGTTTAATAATTTAAGTGGTTTAATAATAATATTATATTAATTTATTCAATGAATAAATTTATTATTTTATTATACATATTTATAATATATTAAATTATTTTAAAGGTTTTACTTCAGGATGTAAATAAGATAAAACAAAATCAGTTATTTTTGGTTTATCAACAAATGCTGTTACATGTAAAAGATTATTTCCACGTTTATCTTTAATTCTGTGATTTAATTCTTTAAAACTAAATATATATTTAACAAGAGTAAGTGAACCATGAGTGATAACATGATGAAGAAATGGTTTTCCATTACCATCACACTGATTTAAAACTATTTTTAATGTATCAGATTTTAACTTCTTTAAAATTATATCAATCATATAATAATCATTAGATATAGCTAAAATTATTAATAATGTATATCCTTTAACTCTAACATTTTCTAATTCTTTTGAAAAATCATTATTCATTAATAACTTGTTAATTGTTGAAAAATCTTTATCTATTGCTGCTTTCCAAAAATTTTTAAATTCTTCATTTTCTTGTTTAACTTGATACATATAAATTAATTCAATAATTTTATCCCTATTATATTTTTTACATAATGATAACGCTAAATCATCTTGTTTATATTTTTGTATTTCATTCAATTTTCTATTATCTAATATAAGTTTAACTATATCATAATGATTATAAATACATGCAATGTATAATGCAATATTACCATCATTTGATCTTTTATTAATATCTACTTTATCAATTAAAAATTTTACAATATTATAATATCCATTTTTACATGCTATTAAAAATGGTGTTTCTCCTTCTTTATCACCAATATTTAAATTAATTCTTTTATCAGAAGATAATAATTCAATAATTTCATAATGTCCTCTCTCACAAGCAATATAAAATCCTGTTTTATTATCTTTATCAATAATATTTAATCTAATTTTGTTATTATTTATTAAAATTCTAACAATTCCTAAATTTCCATTTTTACAAGCAATGTGAAAAGATGTCATCATATTATCAAATTGTTTATTAATGTTAACTTCTTCATCATTTATTAATTTGTTAACAATATTAAAATCATCACACCAACATGCTTGATGGAATTTATTTGTTTTGTCTTCACTGAATAATTTTTCTTCCATTTTGTGATTTTATTTTTTTAAAAAATTAAAAATTTTAATAATTAATAAAAAATGGATAAATGTGAAATAAAAACATCTGATGAAATATCTAAAGAAAATTTTACTCAAAATAATAATGATAAACTTTCTATATATGATGAAATACCTTTAATAAAAGAATTAATTGAAACTTTCGATGTGATTGATTTTAAACAATTTTATAATGATTATATTAATGATGAAATGTTAAAAATATATAACGAAAATAAAGTAAATTTAACAAATGAACAAGTATATAATTATATTAAATTTATAGATTATACTGGATTAGAATTAGATGAATATAAAAAAATATCTAAATTTATAACAAATAATAATTATATGTTTTTTATCGATTTATTTGATAATATCAATATTAATGATAATTTATATAAAATATTAGATTATAATATTATTAGTTTATATCCAAATTTTAATAAAAATAAGTGGGTTATTAATAATTTTGATAACTTAAAACGTGATTCTGAAATTTTAAAAGAATATTTAAAATTTGATAAACATAATATTTATTATTATTATAAAATTAATGATAACGTATATGTTAAATTTGGAGAATATGATTTATCTTTTACATGGTGTAAAATAGATGATGTTGAAATAAATAATTTTCCAATAGATAAAATTAGAGGATTACATGAAGATTTATTTTCTTGTTTAGTATCAAAAAATTATGAATTAGTTGAATTAATATTTAAATATATGAATGATAATAAAATATATATATATTATGATAAAATTATAAAATTTGCTAGTGTTGAATTTAATCTTGTTAAACTTATTATAGAAAACGCAAAATTAAATAATTATGATATTTCAAAATTAGTAAGATATGATAATGATATATTAATAGAGTATCCAATAATTACTAATGATTATGATTTCTTTAAATATATTATTGATAATGGTGGAAATTATAAACACCACCGTATTTTTCGACATAAAATGGAATATATAAAATATGTTTATGAAAAATATAAATATATTGATTATGACGAAATAATATATAATAATTATGAAGACAAACTTGAAAAAATTAAATATTTAATGTGTATAAATAAAAATTATGGTTTTAAGATATTTAAAAAATCATGCTATTGGGATGATTTTGAGATATCAGTATATATTTCTGATTATTTAATAAATGATGGATTTAATATATATTATATAATAAATACCGCATTATTAAATAATTTTAATAAATTAACAATACATTTATATAGTAAATATATTAAAAATCTAGATATTGATAAATGTTTGATTTATAGTGTTGTTTGTAGTAATATTGAAATGGTTAAATATTTGAAAAAATTAGGTGGAAATGTTAAAAATGGTTTAGCTTTAGTACATGCATGTAATTTTAATATTAATAAAAATATGGATGATATTGATGATAATAATGATGATGATAGTGATAGTGATAATAATGATGATAGTGATAGTGATAGTGATAATGATGATGATAATGATAGTGATAATAATAGTGATAATAGTGATGATGATGATGATAATTATATTAGAAAATATATTAATCGTTTTGATATAATAGAATATTTAATTAAAAATGGTGCTAACATTCATGTTAATAATGATGAACCATTAAAAGTTGCAGTTTATAATGGTAATTTAACATTAGTAAAATTATTATGTGAAAAAGGTGCACATTTTCAAGATAATGATAATCAATGTATTGTTATATGTGCTGTAAATGGATATTTAGATATAATGAAATATTTATATTCTTTAGGTGCAAATATTCATACATGTTATGATAAACCATTAAAGGAAAGCTGTAGATATGGAAATTATGAAGTTGTTAAATTTTTACTTGAAAAGGGAGCGAGTGTTAAAGTTGGAAACAATTATCCATTATATATTAGTATTAAAAATGGTAGATATAATTTAGTAAAATTATTATTTGAATACAAAGCAAATATTAAAATAAAGAATAATTATCCCTTATTGAAAAGTGTTAAAGATAATAAATATGAAATTGTTGAGTTTTTAATAGAAAATGGATCTAATATTAATGTAGAATATAATAAAAACGGTGAAAATATAAATTTATTAAAATTAGCCACATTAAATAATAATTTAGAAATTATTAAATATTTAGTTGAAAATAATATAAATAAAAAATTTTATAATGAAGTTATTAATATTTCAAAAGAAAATAATTATATAGATATTTATAATTATATTAATAATTTATAATTTTATAATTCATTGAATTATAATTATTTTAATATTTTTGGATTTATTTAAAGTGTTTAATTTTAAGTTATTAAAATTTTAAGTTATTAAAGTATTTAATTATTTAAAATATTTAATTATTTAAGTTATTTAAAATATTTTAAATATTTTAAATATTTAAATAAAGTTATTTAATATATTTAATTATTTAAGTTATTGAAAGCATTTAAGTTATTAAAAGTATTTAAATTATTAAAATATTTAAGTTATTTATAATATTTAAGTTATTTAAAATATTTAATTATTCAAGTTATTTAAAATATTTAATTATTTGAATTATTTAAAATGTTTAATTATTTAAATTATTTAAAATATTTAATTGTTTAAATTATTAAAATATTTAATTATTTAAAATAATTAATTATTAAGTTATTTAAAATATTTAATTGTTCAAGTTATTTAAGTTATTTAAAATATTTAGTTATTTAAGTTATTTAAAATATTTAAGTTATTTAAAATATTTAATTATTTAATTTATCAAAATATTTAAATTATTAAAAATATTTAAGTTATTAAATTTTGATTATTTAAATATTTAAAAATTTATAAAGTGTGTCGTTATTAATAATTAAATAGAGCGAATATAATTCATAATAAATTATGAACGTTAGACTATATTATTTCATTTTTAATTGACAAATTTTATATTATATTAATTTATTAAATTAATAATTTAGTGTATATTATAATTAATTAATAATTTATTTAATTATTTATTATATTTAAATAATTTAAATAATTTAAATTATATAAATTATATTCAATATAATATCATAATTTTAATAATTATATAATATAAATAATATAAATATAATTTATAATTATTTATTAACTTAATTTATTAGTCAATTATATTTACTAATTATTAATTAATTAACTAATTATAATTAATAAAATAAAATATTTTCAATATTTTATGTGAATATGATATCTTTCAATTTATTTATAAGAAATATTGTTTAATATTTTATTCATTATAATTTAAATTTATTTTGAAATTTACTTTGAAATTTATATAAATATATTTATAATTCTGAATTTAGTATCATTCGATACAAATATTTAATAAATTAATTATAAATTGGTATCGTTCGAGGCCGAATTCGGAACCTTAAATATATTTAATATTATTTAAAATAATAATAATAAATAATATTTATAATTTTATAATTTACAATTTTTTAATGTAAATAAACCTTAAATTTTCTTTTTTATATAAAATATATACATTTTAGTTAACATAATAGGTTTTAATTAATCATATTTACTTAAATTAATATAATAATAGTAAATATATAATATATTAAATTAATATTATTAATACAATAATAAAAATAATATATTAATTATATTATTAATATTATCTAAATTAAAAATAATAATAATTATAAAATAAAAATTATTATCGTTATTAATAAATTATAATTTTTATTTTTTTAATATTTATTATTATTTTATAATTTAATAAATTATAATTTTTATTTTTTTTAATATTTATTATTTTATAATTTAATAAATTATAATTTTTAAATGTTTATTAATATTTTATAATTTAATAAATTATAATTTTTAAATGTTTATTAATATTTTATAATTTAATAAATTATAATTTTTAAATGTTTATTAATATTTTATAATTTAATAAATTATAATTTTTTTAATGTTAATAATTTTAAAATATTATTTAATGTTAATAATTTTTAAAATATTATTTAATGTTAATAATTTTTAAAATATTATTTAAATATTTATTATTATAATTTATTAAATAATTTTTGAAATTTATTATTTAATAATTTATTTTGATATTTATATTTTTATAATTTATTGAATTATAATTATTTTTATGTTTTTGTATTTATTTAATAATTTAATTATATATTTAAAGTATTTAACTATTTAAATAATTAAAAATATTTAATTATTTAATTTATAAATATTTATATTTTTATAATTTATTGAACTATAATTATTTTAATATTTCTGTATTTATTTAATAATTTAATTATATATTTAAAGTATTTAATTATTTAAGTTATTAAAAATATTTAATTATTTAAGTTATTAATATTTAATTATTTAAGTTATTAAAATATTTAATTATTTAAGTTATTAAAAATATTTAATTAAGTTATTAAAAATATTTAATTATTTAAGTTATTAAACATATTTAAGTTATTAAAAATATTTAATTATTTAAGTTATTAAACATATTTAAAGTATAATATTTTAATTGTTTAAATATTTAGAAATTTATAAAGTGTGTCTTTATTAATAATTAAATAGATCGAATATAATTCACAATAAATTGTGAACGTTAGACTATATTATTTTATTTTCATTGACAAATTTATATTAATATTTATTATTAATGTTCTATAAATTAAATATTTAAAATATTTAAAGTATTTAATTAATACATTCAAAATATTTAATTATTTAAAGTATTTTAAATGTTTAATTATTTAAATATTTAATTATTTTAAATTTGAAGTGTTTAAAATATTTAATTATTTATAATATTAATTATTTATAATACTGGAAAACTCAATTTTGGAGAAAAATTTAGGGTTGTTTTCATTGTTAATAAACATTAAAATTTGCGACGCAAATTTCTTGCAATCTGTGATTGCTTTGAAATTAAGTCAAATTTATTTTTAACATGTTTATCTTTCTATTCAATATAAAGGTAAATGTCTTTGATAATTGGTCTAAAAAATTCCAATGCGAAGCAAGGAATTTGCTGTAAGGCCTTAGGCCGGAAGACGAAGTCCGCAAATTCTCCAGAATCGAGTTTTTCCTGTATATAATAATCATTTTCAATTAATAGAATGAATATAATCACAATAAATTGTAAACTTTATATTATATTATTTCATTTTAATTAATTAATATTGTGTTAATATTAATATATTTAATATATATTTAATATATATTTAATATATATTGTTAATTATTTATTTCATATTTATAATATTAATTTATTAAATTAATTTTATTGATTATTAAAATGTAAATATTTATATACAGTAATTATTATCTAAATTATCGTATTAAATATTTAAAATAGTTAAATATTTTATAATATATTATTTTCAATTGATAATAAAAATATAATTAATAATAAATTATTATTCTAAAATATATATTTAGTTTAATTAATATATTTTCATTATTATATTAATGTTAATATTATTTATTAATAAAAATTTATATAAGTTGAGATTATTTAAATATGTTTATATCATACATTAAATTACGTTCAAATAATTGTTAATGTATTATATATATATATTAACCTTAATAAATTATTTATATAAATATGTATAATATTATTTTTAATAAATTTAAATATCTTAAATAATAATAATTAAAAAATTTATAATTTTTATATCACAAATTTTTGAAGTTTATCAACCTTAAACTTTCTTTTTTTATATAAAATATATATTACACTAATTTATCATTTAGTATAATATGTATTAATTATATTAACATAATAATATTAGTAATTGACGTTAATATAGTGATGCTAATAATGTTGTTGAACAATAATAATTATATAATCATATTAATAATAATGTTATTAAACAATAATAATAATAATGTTAACTTTGTAATAATAATAATAATATTATTAAAAGATAATAATTATGTTAACTTAGTAGTGTTATTATTAATAATAATGATTTATCATAATAATAATTATATTATTAAAACAATAATAATAATGTTAACATAGTAATAATATTAATAATATTAATAATAACGATGTTAACATAGTAATAATATTAATAATATTAATAATAACGATGTTAACATAGTAATAATATTAATAATAATAACGATGTTAATAATGATGTTAACATAGTAATAATAATAATATTAATATTGAAGTAATATTAAAATAATAATAATAATAATAATAATAATAATAGAAATTATTTAATATAATAATAATCATAACATTATACTATTAATTATAATTATAATAATAATTATTTATAATAGTGATTATAATAATGATTATAATAGTGATTATATTAGTATAACACAAAAAATATAATTAAAGAACTATAAAATAAAATAAATAATTATATATATATTTATATAAATAATTTAAATAATTTATTAAATTAATATTTTTTTAATTTTTAAATGTTTTTTTTAATTTTTAAACATTTTTTTTAATTTT
>Ga0209963_1002276_pt1 | contig 10052 bp, 7 predicted proteins | sample ThiBio_1000_biof_2_FD_183957 | JGI IMG/M metagenome (GOLD analysis project Ga0209963, IMG submission 183957) | Wastewater bioreactor microbial communities from Cape Town, South Africa - Thiocy_cont_1000_biof (SPAdes) | ecosystem: Engineered > Bioreactor > Thiocyanate-remediating >...
CTTGTGGTGAACCAGGTCGAGCATAGGGCATATGCTTCATTACATACGCAACGTCTGATTCTTCAGAACTTTTATTAAATTTTAAATAAGCTCGTTGATTAATTTCATCGATGACAATTATTGTTCGATTATTATCAGAAGAAAAAATCACTTGCTGAGGAAAATTAGGTTGTGCTGAATTTGCTAAATATTGACAATAAACGAAGAATACTAAACCGATAAGTAATTTCATTTTTGTTTCGTTTGCATGTAAAACAGGTTCTTTTTAAATATACCAACAAAAAATGTTAATGTCATTCTTACATGGTATGCTACGTATTACATCACTACAAAGAATAGCGAAGCAATTACACAAACAAAGATAACACACACACACGTGCTATATATATATATAAGATGCAAAAATTGAAATTATCTTTACAACGTTTGACATAGTTTATACAGGCCGATGATTATTGTAAGGAATCATAGATGATATACGTATCCTCATCAGAAACATATAGCCAACACAAAAGAATAATATTTATTTTGAGATAATATACAGTTGTCTATATAATAGTTTCATATCATACGATTATTCACGATGACGTCAATGTGAAAATAAACTCTAATATACGTATATATTTGTTGTTTTCTATCACAGTTATCATAATTCGAATTTCGAATAACAAAAGACAATGATAGTGGATTTTTATGTATTCATGCGTTTTGGTTTAGTTGTTATATTAATAATTATATGGCATTAACTCAGAATGTGCGTATTTTGAATTTTATTTTACATGTTTCTTTATATATATACAAAAATGGCAAATCTAGTTGCAGTAGATGATCAGAATGTTATTGAAAGATTTTCACAGATATTCGAAACAAGAGGTCAAGCAGACGATGGAAATAACATAATGGACGAAGAAGATCTCAATCAGTTAGTGGGCCATGTAGTTCAAGGCTCAGACGAAACGGGTTTTGATTACTTAAATAATCCACGTAAAAAAGTATCTTGGGTTGTGGGTGGCGATGGTTTAAGTCTGTTTCTGAAACAGTCGAATATTCAAATGTTACGCTCAATTGGTTTCGATGATCCATGGATACGAAAGCGGCTGGAAATGGGCAGACGTTTTCGTCTAGGCGTATTTTACAAATCAGATCAATGTGTTCTGGCCACATGGGATGGAGTATTATCAATGATAGATAAATACTATCCAAAGTCTATTTCAAGTAAAATTCTTCAACATGCAGATGCATTCAAATCAATGAGCTTTGATCAAATTGAAGCTCGAGCTCGTCTATCGTTTCTTCAAGGAGCATCGTATGGCGAAGTCAACGAATTGCCTATCAATGGCTACTTGAATGATCCTCGTTATATGACAGAAGAAAGATTCTTAACTTGTGAAGGAACATTGGAAGAGTCCCGTGGTTTTCTATTTAATAGTTTATGTCTTACAGAACTATATGATGGTAGTGGATTTACAAAAGATTCAAATGGACAGTTACATATGAGAGAATATTTACAACTCAATGTTCCTGTGCGAGATCTTCCTGGATTTCGATACTTGGATATACCTATTGATATCAATGATTTTATGTCTGATGTTTGAATAAAACGTGAAAAATACACCATGAATTCAAAAATAAATGTCAATAATTTGTAAATTTTTGTATTCTCTGATTGTTTGTATCAGCTACATATAGGCTATTGTCAATATCAAGTCTTATAGCATAAGGACCACTTAGTAAGAGATCAGTGCTACCGCTTACTCCAGTAATGCCAGCAACGGTAGTACCATTGGTTTGACCCTTACGAAAAAACTGTATGCGATGATTGGATGTATCAGCAACATAGATATTTCCTAATGGATCGAGTATGACACCGCAGGGGCCATTTAATAGAGTTGATGATGAACCACTCGATCCACTACCGCTTCCAACAAGAAGTGTCCATGTACTAGCTCCTAGAACCCACTTAACAATATTATTGACACCTCGATTCGCGATTATAAGACTATTGGATGTTAAATCAAGATAAATTGCGAATGGTCCATTTTCCACATCAAACTGGCGAAAATCCGGCAAATTTATAAACTCATAACATAGTTTGCTTGTTACCCAGGTCCACCAATCCGACGTCGGAACCAATCGGATCCCATCGGATCCCGCCGTCCGATGAAATCCGATCGGATTCCTGGTGACGGAATCCGACCGGAATTGAAACGTCGGATCTGCTTTGAATTCCGACAATATCCGACTATCGGGGCTGATTTTTATATGAGAAAAAAAAATAGAGAAAAATCTTGAAATGAGTCAAACGTCGATTAATTTGCAATCGAATGTATTATAAGATAGAACGCTTCATTTGTATTATACTCAAGTATGTTTATAAAATTGCCTAAATTGAAGCTGATGGAGTTAGCTTTAGCATGAAAACAAACTGCTAATGAGGAAAGTCAAGTATCGTAACCATATCATTTGTTTTGTATATAATTTCGGCATGGCTTTTATAAATACGATTACTAATATTGTAATTAAGTATTCAACCGCAATTTAGAACAACATTAATCGTTTATTTATAGTAAATAAACAGATGATTTTATTTATGTTTATATATATCTTAATTAATAACTGAAGGAATCACACTGCATTTTTTTGTCACTGATCCAAAGTATCATTTAGCAGATAATCTGGAATGACGTGTGAGTATCATCGTGTCACAACGAAATAAATCTTTTCTGCTGATGTAAGATGTAGCTGAATTTTTCTTTTATCAAAAATAACTAAGTTTCCAAAACGACTATGTGAAAAGACACTCAAATAATAATGACATCATTTGCATCTATTTTAACCGATCATAAACACTACGCGATAATTTCACTCAGCCTTCCAGTCATACACTCATTCATTTCTATTTAGCAGAGAATTAATCCATAGTTTGGTTCGTCAAGATTTTTTTGTCTCATTTTAGATTTCAAATCCATTTTTTCGACCCATTCGTTCAAGTTATTGGTTCGTCAAGATTTTTTTGTCTCATTTTAGATTTCAAATCCATTTTTTCGACCCATTCGCTCAAGTTATTGGTTCGTCAAGATTTTTTTGTCTCATTTTAGATTTTCAATCCGTTTTTTCGACCCATTCGTTCAAGTTATTGGTTCGTCAGGATTTTTTTTGTCTCATTTTAGATTTCAAATCCATTTTTTCGACCCATTCGTTCAAGTTATTCGTTCGTATGGATTTTTTTTTCTCACTTCAGATTTCAAATCCATTTTTTAAGCTAATTGGATGTTAAATCTAGGATTTGGTCGGTTCACGTTCTTAGGATCCGAACGGTATCCTAATGTAGGATTTCATCGGTTCACGATCTCAGGATCCGATCGACTCCACTGTCCGATGCATTCCGATAGGATTCCGTCACCAGGAATCCGATCAATACCGATCGGAATCGGTCGGATTCTAGAAATTCCGACGTTGGATCCGATCGTTTCCCATCGGATCTGGTCGGATCCGATTGTTGGATTCAACGACCTGGGAACGGATTGATTTTCTGCATCTGATGATCACGTTGTCATGTTTGAACAGAACAATTGTATACTTTGAGGGTGCCCTTAGGAAAATTTTAAATATTCATTATATTTTAGGACGATTTTAAATTATCCTGGATTTTAGTTTGTACTGTGACAAGAGAGTTATATTGCATATTGAATAGACGGGATTTCGGAACTTCGCCAATTGGCGAATGTACATTTAGAAAACATTCGGTAATCGCATCATCAAATTGTTATTCATTGACTTTAGATTTCACACTTCGAAATAATTTTCTCCTTAAAATGCCAGTTGTTACTCGTGCTGCAGCATCAAAAGCAGAAGCTAATAAATGAGCATTGTGTAATTCATTTAAAACGTAAACGAATATATTACTACTGGTCAATGTCTAGAAGTAGTCTGTAATGTTCTCAGTTTATCCTAGATACACACTTTTGCTCTTTGAATTGAGCCAGGACAGAATTGGCCGATTTAAGATTTGAGCATGTTTTCTAACTTATATAAACCGATGAATCTCCGGGCACCATTTTTCGAAACTAAACGAATTCCTAATTCCAAATAAATTGAAGATTTGTATAGTTCTTATAATTTTATTGAATTAATTTCACGAACTAGAGCTTTCGACACATCAAGTGTCATCGTCAGTAGAGAAAATAAATGAAAAAGATGGAAAATTTCATTTAGAAGATGGCATTATAAGAACGTGATTCGATCAACTATACAAATCTTCAATTTATTTCGAATTTCTTCAAAAAGATCTATGAAATCGACAATTGAATTCCTAATGCATAAATGTTACTCTTATCGAAAACATTCATTAGCATACATATTTTATCATACTTTCTTTAATAACAAAGAGAAAACCACTCGATTTCAAGAAATATTCGTCGAATTATAATACAGCGATAGGACCAGTGGCGCAACCAAGATTTTTCGAGTAGTGAGCAAACTTCTCTTGTATCGAAAAAAATCGATGGGCAAAATGGGCGGTAATTTTACCAATAGGTAAAAATTTCTTGGTTCGACGAAGGATTGATAACATAGAAAAAATACAAAACAAAATTAAATGAGATTGTTTTAATTGAAAAATGCATTAAACACGTAGATTTTAAACCTGAGTTAGATGTGTTTTAGCCTATTTCAAGTAATGAACTGTGGAGTTCTATCAGAGTTAAACTAGAGAGAATTTTATATGGGGGAATAGTACAAAACAACAAGTATACATGTACACTACGCATAGGACGATGATTTATTGCTTGTAAATGAAACATTTCGGGGAAATCGTATTACGATCATATATCACCGTATCGTATCCAATTTACAACTACCATCAAGGGAACTGATAATCGAGTATTCAATTATTTACGATGTTTTACACACGATGAAATATAATCGTATACGGTATCAACCAAACGAATGAGATGTCTTTTATAATAGTCGTTTATAACTGTGCACATGTCTTACCTGAGGATTTCAGAGAGAATTTTATAGGAAGTGGTAGAGCAAAAACACATATATACACTGCTTCAGAGAAAAAGAAGTTTCAGTAGGCAAAAAGTTACTTAGAAAAATTTCAATGGGCAAACTTCTAAATGAAATGGACAATCGCCCATTTGCCTCCCCCTTGATTGCGCCACTGATTCTATCGAATTCGATGACAAAAACCGATAAAATTCGATTGTTCAACGATAGAAACTTGAAATTCTTGATAAAACTCTATCAAAACGTTCATAATTTGATCGCGATCGTGTTAAACTCGAAGAATTACGAAATTTGTTTTTTTGACCCCGGTTTTCGGCCGAATTCGAATCAAATTATCGGAAAATTGATCGTTTTTCTTTTAAATCAAGTGAAAAACGATGAATTTTTAGCGAATTTAGTCGTCAATTGTTTAAGAACGTGTCCGGATTTGTTATCGACCGTTTGGAAGACGATTTCGAATGAATTTGGATTGAAAAATGAAAAATTTGTGGAAATTTTGCAAGAGCAGAAGAAATTAACCGAATGGAACGAGATTTCGATGAGTTTTGACGAAATTTGAGTGGAAAAAAACAACAATTCGGTTTTTGGCCGAGATCGTCGAGAGAATTATCCAAGCGTTGGACGTTTTACAGCAGTTACCGTTTGTATGTGAGAAGGACTTGGCCATTCACGGTTATCAACAAACGATTCGTCGAGTAAGAGACCAAGTTTTGATTTTTAGAGAGAATTTTCATTTTTGAGGTTAAAAAACATTGAATTTGAAGAAATTTCGCGTTTTTAGATCGAAAATACAATTAAAGAGAGAGTATTGAGATTTTGGATGTCAAAAAAACATTTCTTTTGACGGAAAATGAAAGTTTTAGAGCGAAAAATGATTTGAATAGAGAGAATTTTACGATTTTCAAGCAACAAGAGAGAGAAATTTGTGATTTTGACTGCGAAAACGAAGTGTCAACGTGGGAAATCTGTTCTCGTGATTTCGAATGACATTTTGCAAGTGTTCGAATCGATCTTTCAAGTTGAAGAGATCGTCATGTCTGTTTTGTTCGATTATGGCTTTGTTCTTTGCTTACAACCGATCATTCAAATATCGTCAGTTTTTATAACAATTTGCTTCTTTCAAAACGATCTTTGTTTTATTCTTGAGGGTGAGGGTGAATGTTTAATGATTTTAACATCGATTATCGACTTGTGATCATCAAGTTCTTCTTCTCGAATTCTATGCTGTTCTCCTCGTGTTTATTCGACGATCGAAAAATGAAATGTAAAACAATTAGAGAGAAAAACTATTTTTAGGTTTTGTGCTTTTAGAAATCTTCCGTCGACACTTGACGATCGATTTTCTCGGCTTATCGTCGATATTCGAACGAGATTTTAAACATATCTTCGTTTTTCTTTAACTAATCAACTTTCAGAACAACAAACTAAATCAACTTTTTTCCCTTAGGATAAATAAATAAAATACTTCGAAGACATGAGAACATTTACTTTTTCATCATGATCTTCATAAGTTATTGCATGATTTTATTTCTTCTGAGGCTAATTTTAGGTTAATTTTTGTCTTTTTCGAATATTTTCAACGAAAATAAACTTTTCTTTTCCAAAGGCCAATCGTATAATCAACCGATGTTTCCGACGAATTCAACTTGGGATCAAAATGCAACCACATTTGCAAATAGTGGTCAAATCGGGTCAGGTCCTGTTGGTTTGTACATTGATACGAATAATTCAATTTATACAATCAATAAAAACAACGGACGAATTCTCATTTGGATGAATAATTCCAATGATCCAAATTTGATTTTATATGCACAATTATCATCATCAGCATTTTCAATATTTGTAACAACAAACGGACAAATTTATGTTGGAGATAATCCTTTAATTAAATCAAATTCATATTCAAATCAAACCATCGAAATTGTGAATGTTTCTTCTTCCTCTATTTATGGTCTTTTTGTTGATCTTAATAATACTTTATATTGTTCACTCTTCGGTAAACATAAAGTTGTAAAAAAATCGTTAAATTCAAATTCATCAACAATGACAACAGTTGCTGGAACAGATTCTGCTGGTTCTGCTTCGAATTTGTTAAATTGTCCATTTGGAATCTTTGTTGATACGAATTTTGATTTATATGTCGTTGATACTGCTAATAATCGAATTCAATTGTTTCGATTAGGACAAATAAATGGAATTACAGTTGCAGGAAGTACATCTGCAAATCCAACAATTTCACTTAATCAACCAAAAAATGTGATTTTAGATGGAAATAAATATCTTTTCATTACAGATGACAATCATCGAATAATAGGTTCAGATGAAAATGGTTTTCGTTGTATTGTTGCATGCTCAATGTCATCAGGTTCAACATCCGATAAATTGTTTTATCCGCGAAGTATCGCTTTTGATAGTTTTGGAAATTTATTTGTTGCCGATACCAGTAACATTCGAATTCAAAAGTTTTGTTTATCAACAAATTTCTGTAATAATAAAAAAAAAGAACGATTCGATATGTTCATTTGATTATTTAGGTCCAACACCAACCACATCAACAACATCAACGACATCAACAACAACAACCACGTCAACATCAACAACATCGACTACAACAACATCAACGTCAACATCCATAACAACAACAACAAATGTGAATCAAAGTAAATCGTCGAAGGAAAAATTGAGAAAGAAAAATTTTTTTGTTAAAATGTTAGCGTGTCGATCTCCTCAAATAATTTTAATTCCCAGTGGTTCAACGTTAATAAATCCTTTGAAATTTCGTCGAAGTCAAGATTTTTATATCGTTTCTTTGATCGAATTGAATTGTAACGATTCAACATCAATTCAAAGTCAATGGATTCTAAAGAATAATTCGAATGTAATTCCGTTCGATTCTCAAATTGAAACAACGTTTAGTGAATTATTTATTCCATCGAGAAAACTTCCTTTTGGAATCTTTGAACTTCAATTAACTATCACTCTTGACAAATATCCAACTTTGAATCATTCTTCATCAGTTTATGTTGAAATAACTCCATCAGGAATCACGGCAAACCTTGTTCAATTAGGAACTTCAATGATCACAAGTGGATTCGAACAAGATTTGAAATTAGATCCAGGAACTTATTCAGTTGATCCTGATGAAGTTTCATTTGACAGCAAAGTAAGTTTTCAATTTATTTTAACTCTCGATTTTTCTTCAAATTCGTAGAAATGGATTTATAAATATTATTGTCGAATTTATCCAACATTTAATTTTCCAAATTTAAATGGTTATTTATTAACAATTGACGATCGAACAAATGGTTCTTCGACTCCTTTGTGTTTAACAAATCGAACTGGATTTCGATTTGATAATTCGATTAATTCTTCATTGACAATTCTCTCTAAATCTCTTCAATCGAATCGAACTTATCAATTTATGGTTCAAATGACGAATATTTTGAATTCGACTCAACAAGCGACAGGTTATGTTCTTGTTAAAGTTGAACAAACTCGTCGACAAATGATTGCAATCGGTTGTGTAATCGTAACTCTTTGTTCTCCGAATCTCGAATATCAATTCGTAAATCCAACAACTCAAGTTGCTCTTTTTTCTCTTTGTCTCGGAAATTGTTCTTCAATTCAGAAAATCGTTTGGAATGTTTATTCTGGACAAGCGAATTCTTCTCTTTGGATTTTATTTAATCAAACTCAAAACTATTTCTTCGGCAAGAGTTCGAGTAATTTCACCGTGACAAATCAATTATTTATTCAAAATTCTACAGTTCAATTTTGGAAATTTGAAGTTGTCTATTCATTTCCAAATGAAACAAGTACAAGTGCATTGCAATTTGTGATCAATCAACCTCCTCAAAATGGTTCTTGTTCGATTTCTCCATCGAATGGAACAATAACAACTTTATTTGAGATCGCTTGTCCCGATTGGTTTGATGAAGATGGAATTAAAGATTATTCTCTCTATTCTTTGCCAAATCAGCTGATGATCGCTTTTTCAAGTTTTTCATCTTTTCAAGTTTATTTACCTTCAGGAGAAAGAGTTAATGGGGAATTTGATTTTGCGACAAATTCAAAATACAAGGTTGATATAATTCAACAAAATCAAACCAAATACTTAAATCTATAACGAATTCGACAAAATCGTGCTAGTTCAAACATATATATAACAAATGTCTCACAATTGACAGTGTTTTCCAAAGTCAGTAGTGTCGAATTTGAAACTTGAATTCAAATTCAAGTTCAAATTCAAATTAGTATTATCTATTTTGAAGTTTTCATATGAAAAAGTACCGTTTTCGTAGACAATACGCCTCCGTTCACAAAGAGACGCCCTCACCCTCACTTAGGCACTACGCCCTCCGTTCACAAAGAGACGCCCTCACCCTCACTCAGGCACTACGCCCTCCGTTCACAAAGAGACGCCCTCATCCTAAATCATAATCTGAACTTGAATTTGAAACTTGAAAACTTCAAAATAGATGATACTAATTTGAATTTGAATTTGAATTCAAGTTTCAAGTTTGACATTTATGCGATATTCGTGGTGTTCGCGGTACTGCGGTGTTGCGGTGTTTGTGGTGTTGCGGTGTATGCGGTGTTGCGGTGTTGCGGTATTCGTGGTCTTGTGGTGTTTTCGTCTTTCATTTAGAGTCGATGGTAATTCCCAGGTCAACATAATAAACAAGTATTGATGTAACCGTCCAAATTATTAGATTTCAATCGAGAATATGATAAGCATCGCAACACCGTAACACCGCAAGCACCGCCAACACCGCGAACACCACAAGCACCGCCAACACCGCGAACACCACAAACACCGAGAACCCCAGAGTTTTCTATAACACTGAAGTTTTTTTACAATTCATTTATTTCTTTTTAATTGATTTTTCTACAAATTCATTTATTTCTTTTTAGTTGATTTTTCTACAAATTTATATTCCCCTTCATATGTAAAAATCATTTCATATCGGTCAATGATTTTTATATTTATGATGTCTCTAATGTGTACTATTATTATCTCTAACTGTCAAAATCGAAAT